>WNFH01000599.1_pt1 | contig 23200 bp, 25 predicted proteins | sample 5400411 | NCBI WGS metagenome assembly WNFH01 (sample SAMN13153347, study PRJNA577476) | soil metagenome | isolation source: 200 cm saprolite under Douglas fir tree site 2 hole 3 | place: USA:California | collected 2015-04-18 | reverse complement strand
CCAGGCCATCTGCTCAAAGGGTGCAAATCTGCTGCGCATCGCAGCGTTGCTCACCAGAATATCAAGACGCCCGTAGGTGTCGATGACGGAAGCCACCAGCCGCGCCACCTGTTGCGCGTCACGCACGTCGGCCTGGATCGCATATGCCTTCCCCGAGGCGGCCTGGATCGCTGTCACCACGCCCTCTGCAGCTTGTGCATTGCTGAGGTAGTTGACAGCGACACGTGCGCCACGCGCGGCCAGCAATTTCGCGGTGGCCGCACCAACGCCACGTCCCCCGCCGGTAACCAGGGCAACTTTGTTTTCAAGTGCCATCAGCATTTTCCTTCCTCTTTTAGCGCTTTTCCTCGCCTTTCCCGTACCCCAGATGCTCGCGAAGAAAGCCAAAGCGCCCGGCGCTGTCTGGCACTACGGTAGAGACACGAGCGATGAAACGTTGCAGATCTTCAATAAACGCCTGTCGTTGGGGACCGGGTAATAACTGCCCATTGAAGACTTCGACGACCGGTTGGAGCGAGCGCACAATCTCCTGCCCCTCCTCGCTCAGCGAGACCTTCACGACTCGCTGATCTTCACGATCGCGCACCCGTTCGACCAGGCCGCTTTGCTCAAGCCGCTTGACGATGTTGGTAACAGCCGGCGCGTCAACCCCAAGACGCTGAGCGAGCACGCCGATAGTCTGTTCTTGCTTATGCGCGATGAACGAAAGAATGCCCCATTGGGGAGGCGTAATCACGTAGGCTTTTCCCTGTTCGACGCAGTGTGTACGCAAGACCTCGGAGAAGGCCGATGAGAAACAGCGCTGGGCATAGGAGAGCCAATAGCCAATCGAGTCATCGGGCTGCATCTTCCCGCCCTTTCCTTATCATGTTAATAGATATCATAATAATGATTAACATGATAAATATTGTAAGCAGAAAAGTTGATTCTGTCAAGTCTATTCCCCAAAAGATGGGCACCGTTTACTCCTCATTTGTTGAGCATGATGCCGCAAAATGCTCGTTCATACGATTACTTATATGAGAGATTCTTTTTTTGAAGGAGCGCGTATGCAACACCACCACGTGGATACAGCTCAAGGGGATTTTGGAGGATCACTTTATACTTGTTTTGCTGCCACTATTTTTACCTATTTGTCTCAACAGGTGCCGAATGAGCAAGACGCTGAAGACTTACTTCTGGAGGTCTATCTGGCAGCACTCAAAAACGACTCGCTTTCCACTATGTCTGCACCGTCCCAATTGGCCTGGTTACGAAGAGTAGCTCGCAATAAAGTGATTGATCGGTACCGGCATATCACTCTTTTGGCCCTACTCCCTATAGAGCAGGCAATGGAGATGCAAGACGATGCATTAACCCCGGAACAATATGCCGAACAGCAAGAGAAGTTTACATATCTTTATCAAGCGATTGCCCGCCTCCCCGCTCTGCAAAGAGAACTACTGAGGTTACGTTATCGCAATGGATTGCGCTTTCACGAAATCGCGGCGCTCCTTGAGAGACCTGAGGGGACGGTACGCAAATTGTTTGTACGTACCCTGCACCAGTTACGTGAAATCTTTGATCAATTAGAAAGGGAAAGCAACGATGCAACCATTCGATGATATGCTACCAGAAGAGAGAGAGCCACAGTATGAGGAGCTGATTACCTTACTTCAACAAGCCTATCACAGCCCTATGCCCGTCGGTACAACGAAGCAGGCACAGATCCTTTCGCGTGTGCAAGCGCGTCTGATGGAGACGGACCCTGGAACCTCTCTCACCGAAGATATGCCTGTGCCTGCCAATGGAAGACTGACTCCCCCTCTGAGCAAGCCTGAAGCACAAACAGGTAAACAACGTCCGGGTAGGCAGTTTGTTCGTCTGCTCAATGCGCTCGCTGCTGTCCTCGTTGTTGGCCTCATCATTGCGAGTGCTCTCGTGCTCTTTACCCATCGCTCCCCAAAGGTTGGCTCTTCTACGCGCACTGTATCTGCCGCTCTCCCATTTCAACCCCTACCCAGCGGTTGTTTTTTCCTTCCACAGCAAGATTCAAAACAGTATTGCCCGCACGACCCCTTCACACGGCTCAATATATCTAAGGACATCCCTGGTTATACGATCACGTTAAAGCAAGCGTATGCCGATGCAAATCAGGTGTTGATCGAGTATACGGCGACGAAAGCTGCCAATCATCAGCCAGCAGACGTCTATCTTGGCAGCTTTTCCACTTTGAGGACGCAAAACGGTATAACGCTCCGTGAAGGTGGAAGTTCCGGATACTCATCAGTAAGTGTCCAGATCTTTAATTTCGAGCCTGCTACTATTATGCCAACAGCGAGTACGAGGACGCTCTCTCTGCACCTGCTTATCCATGGTATGAACGCCCCGGTAGCATCATCCAAACCCTTTAGTCCCGTGACCTTCGATTTTTCTTTACCGTTTCACTCCAGTCGAGCGGTCATCATGCAGCAGACTGTGACAGTCGCCGGAAAGAGTGTCACGCTTACGCAAGGGGTGGCGACTCCGAGCGAAACACGGTTCTATCTCTATTCGAGAGATGTACTACTGGACCAGGGGAATAATTTTTCCCTGACGGATAATGGTAGAAATGTGAATGGAATTGATGGATCAGTTGGAGGAATCACCAATCAAGACGGATACCTCACTAATCCTCCTAATCAACCGATTACAACGGAAATCGTGGATTTCGAACCGCTCTTCGAAAGCCATGCAGTAGGTGTTTTAACGGTCAACGCCCCCCCCGGAAGCTATGCCGGTCCCTGGATTTTTCACTTCACTGTTCAATAGGAGCAGGAAGGAGGAGGAGGAGTGAAATAGCTGAGGAGAGCTGCCTGCTCCTTTCTTGATTGCAGCGAGAAAAGGCTCATTTCCCGGTATTCTCATTTTAGATGTGTAGGGCTGAAAGTGACCTGAAACCCCTGAGGATCCACCCGAAAAAATGGAGTGGCCCTGTTACGAAAGGAGTCTCCTATGCGTTCCCGACTGGTAGTAGTAGCCCTCGTAGTACTGTGGATCCTGTGCGTCGGGGGTGAGCCCGCCGCACGCGTCATAGGGAATGATCTCCGCTGCGCTCCGATACATCCGCATCTAATCAATGTTAGCTCGGATGATCTGAACGTAGAACCTGGGAAGAGATCATCCGAGCTCACTACAAGGCCTCAAGCCACCATGACCTTGATCAGTCGAGAAGTCTCCGCGTATGCGTCTACAGGGAACGCGTCCCTGGCGGCGGACAGTTCGTATGATACCTGGTGGCAAGCTCGGTCGACCAGTCAGCAGTGGATCGTGTACAACCTGAACGGCGCAGGGAGTTTAGGAAAGGTGTTGGTGGTCTGGTACGACGACCAAACTCCACCGTATGATTGCACACTTGTCCCAGGGTACCGGCCGATCGGCCTCCCGGGGGACTACACGCTGGAGGTCAACGCGCAAGGGAACCACGGCCAGCCCCCTGCCACGGGTTGGACGCAAGTCGTACGCGTGACGGGAAACACCTACCATTCTCGTCAACACCTCATCGATATGACCGGCCGGCACTGGCTTCGGATGAGCATTAGCACAGCTCTCGGTGGACCGGGCGCGATGCTCAAACTTGATGTGTACGCTCTCCACTCCGACCCTCCACTCTCGGGGGACTTCCTCTTCCTTGGGGACAGCATCACCCAGGGACCGGCGCTCCATCTTACCTTCAACGGAGTGTTGTCGATCCCGCAGCTCATCGCTAGTGGGTCAACTGGCAAGTGAATAGCCTTTGGCCAACGCCGCTCCTGAACCAGCCAGGCGGCGTACGCGTGCCCGTTCGCGCCGCCGTCGCCGTTTGCCATTCCACACGAACGGGGTCGGATGCTTGTTCCAGCCCGCCACGGTTTGTTCCAGCCAGTCGATCACCTCTTGCGCATTTTTGGGGTGGTGTCCGGCCAGAGCGCGAGGCACAATGATGCGCTGCACGGACTCGGCCATGTTCAACCAGGAGCCCCCAATGGGCGTGTAGAGCGGCATCACCCCATGCTCAAAGAACCAGCGCACCAGATCGTACGACAGGTGCCCCGCCAGGTTATCCAACACCAGCACGATGCGTAACGGGGGAAGGGGTCGGCGTGGCGGGTGACCCAGCCACGTTTCCCACTGCGCACAGCGCGGGCGCTCGGCTTCCGGCGGAAGCTCTTCTTGGGGGTGGGCCTTCTCGATGGCGGCGAGCACTGCGGTCAGTTCCCCTTTGAGCCAAGGGTGTAAGACCGCATTGGTCACCGAGAAGACGCCTTTGGCTCGCAACAAGCCGGTGGCCGGGTGAAAGAGCGGAAGCCTCTTGGCGGTGCCCCCGCGCTCGTACTCGTGCGGCTGCACCACCGCATGCCCCTCCGGCTGCCATGAGGCACCCGGCTGCGGGATCGCCTGATACGGACCGGCTTCGTCTTCGTTCAACTGCACGATCCCGGCGGCTTCCGCCTGCTCGCATGCCAGCTCGATCAGTCTTTTTTTTCCGGCGTTTCCAGGTCGTACACCGTCACGGTGCCACTTTTGCGTTTGCGCAGCGCGTAGCCCGTGCGGCACCACGTACGTGTCCGCTGGAAGCTGTAGCCTGACTCGTGCAGCACCTCGCGAATGGTTTCGGCGGCGATCTCGGGCAGCGCCTGCTTGCGCAGTGCACCCCGCAAGGTCATCAGTGACCAGGTCGCCGTCTGATCCTCGTCGCGATCCGGTTCTCGCTGCACTTCTTGCAGGATGCGCGTTCGTTGCGCGCTCGTGTAGGTGACTTTGCGGCCTCGACCGGGGGCGATCGAGAGGGCTGCCAGCCCACGCTCATTGAAGCGCGCTACCAACTTGCCCACCCCATCTCCACTTTTCAAATCGGCCTGATGGGCCGCTTCGGTAAAGGACTGTCCTGCAGCAACGGCAAGCAGAGCTTTGGCTCGACGCACGAGATCCAGTCGCTCGCTCGTCGCTTTGATCAGGCGCTGCAGCTCACGCTCTTCTTGCTCACTCAAGGCGCGCAACGGATGTTTCTGGGGTTGGGCCATTGATCTTCTCCTTTTCTCACTCCCTCCAGTTTACCACTTCTCCACTCATCATGCCTCCTCCGATGGCACTTGGGCCAGTTGATCGCACCCAGTGCCAGTATCGTTTCCTTAGAACCTCTCTGCCATGCCTACCTATTTGCCAGTTGACCCACTAGTAAGGTAGCGGGAGGCCTACCCGTGGAAGAGGACGGCGGGATCCAGGACATGACGCCGGCCAATAGCGTGACTCACCTCACCACGTGGTTGAACCTCTTCCCGGGGAAGTATGTCGCCCTGAACTACGGGACTAACGCCGCGTTGCACGGGTGTATGTCTCAGTCCACGGTGTTCGGGTACTTCAACACGATGGTCCAGGAGGTATTGGCGCGCGGGCTGATCCCGATCATCCCCCACATCTTGTGGGGTGCCTACCCCATGATCCAGCGGTGTGGACCTGCCGTGAACGCGGCGATCGATCAGATCTATGCGGCTTACCCACAAGTCCTGCGTGGTCCAGACTTCTGGGAGATCTTCCAGAACCATCCCGAGTGGCTCCACGACGGGATCCATCCGAATGCGATCGGCATAGGCGTCTATCGACAGCACTACGCCACGTTGCTGTGTGCAGAGGTGTACCAGACCGTGTGCTAGGGAGTTCTCACCATCTGCTACGGGAAGGCCATCCCGTCAAGGGGGTCAATGCGCCCAAAATCACGGGGAAAGTCTGATCTACTTTTCGCGGTTGCGCATCAATTCTGCTACGCCAGCACTCGGCGTATCCGGGCAGTTTTGCAGGGCGGCAATTACCTTTTCGCGTTCGCTTGCGGTGCGGTTCTGGCTCAGCTTGAATTTGCCTTCCAGCCGGGTGATGTGGATTTCAAAGCCAACGATTCCCTGCATCATCTTTTGCAGATATTCGCCCGGCAACTGGAATGGCCACGGCTTTTCGAAGTGGGCCTCGTGCGTTTGTATAAGGGTCTTCAGAAGGTCGTACAGGGCAGCTTGCTCTTCAACCAGGCGAGGCAGGCCGTAGGCGTGGACGGCTGCATAGTTCCAGGTGGGTACGCTCAGCTCGACTTCATACCAGGAGGGCGAGATGTAGGCGTGCGAGCCTTGAAAGATGACCAGGACCTCCTGTGTACCGTCGAGGGCATGCCATTGCGGATTGGCACGTGCCACGTGAGCCAGGAGAGTACCGTATGGGCCTTGTCCGGCATCCAGTAAAAATGGCAGGTGACTTGCAAAGGGCATTCCTTCTTGTTGCGTGACGAGAGTGGCAAAGCTGTATTCTCGCATGAATGTATGGAGTGTTTTACTGTCGTCCTCACGAAATGCTTTCGGGATATACATAGGTCAATGCTCCTACAGATTGGTTTCAATGAGCCGTTCTACGATGATTACGTCTCGCCAGGTGCCATCAAGCCTGGCATGCTTTTCATAAATGCCTACTTCGCGAAAGCCAAGTGAGCCTATAAGCGCGCGACTGGGTTTATTCTCAACGAAGACTCGCGAGACCAGCTTCCAGAAACCCGCGTTTGTGGCGGCCTGAATCAAGGCTTGTAGTGCCAGGCGGCCTGCTCCGCAGCCGCGCATGTCGCGCCTGACGTAGACGGAACACTCGGCAATGCCGCTGTAGCACTCTCGATTACTGTAGGCAGAGGTAGACCCAAAGGCGATGATTCCCTGTTCGTTTTCGATTACTACGATTGGATGTACACCGTTAAACCACCTCTGCACCTCTTCGGCTGAGCGCAAGCGGATCTCGAAGGTGGCAACCCGGTCTTCAATGCCCTGGTTGTAGATGTGGGCAATCGCGGCGGCATCGCTGGGACTGGCAGCGCGAACCTGCATATTGTTACCTCCTGCTAGCATTTTGTAGATAATAGTAGCAGATGAGGATGATTGTGAACAGAGCCAAGAGTGGTGTGAAGAGAGCATATTGGCCTATGTGTTAGATTGACGGCAATCGCTTCGTCCTCTGCATAGTCTCCACGAAGCGCCGGAAGCCCATATAATCAGCTACAGCACGCACGCGGCGGAAGCCCTCTCCATAAACGGGGTGAGGGTTATGCTCGATACCTGTAGCGTAGTAGCGGCCCTCTGAGGTATTCAACTGGGTATAGTAACGGTAGGATAGGAGTTCGCAGAAACCCTCTTCGGCCCAGGAGGGTAAGCCTTTTACGTCGTGTACGATGAGCCAGACATGACCCAGTTCGTGAATCGTGACGCCCTGGAATAAGGTGGTTGGCAGACCCTCCAAGATAGCGACGCCGCTCACCTCGGTGCGGATAACCTGCCTGTTCTGCGTGTGCGTCGTGCTCAGTGTCACGCCCAGGGCATGGGGTTCGGCATGCCCTTTCAATAACTCTGACAGCCTGGGTTGATCGCGCAGTACGAGCGTGAGAGGGAGGTTGTTGTACATAAGCCCCTGGCCGTTGACCCAGCGTTTCAGGTGAGAGAAGACTGGCTGGGCCTGGTCGGCGGTTTCGATGGCGCTGGCTCGACAGACAGGGCAGCGCACACTCCCGCTGCCTTTCACGCCGGGTTCCTGCTGCTGGGGAGGGACCAGGCGACCGCAGAAAGAGCATGCCGGGTATTGGCGCTGGTGTTCCTTGCAGTATTTTGTGCCCCAGTGATCGACCAGGTATTCACCTATGAGTGGTTTGCCACAGTAGGCGCAGCGGGGAGCGACCTGCTGGCGATAACACTCAGGGTGATAGGGCGCTCCCTCATGCAGGTTGAAACGTGCATTGCCGATGGGTTGATGGCACGCCGCGCAGAGGAAGTGCTCCGGGTGCCAGGTGGCTCCCAGGGTTGTGATATAGCTTCCCCCGATGGGTTGACCGCATTGCTTGCAGATAGGTTGTGATGTCATATTAATTCAGAATTGTTGATTCATTCCACCTCTAACAGTATATCCCCATCGTCGACGAAGTCGCCTTCGTTGACTCTGATGGCCTTGACCGTTCCGGCGACCGTTGATTGCACAGGTATCTGCATTTTCATTGATTCGAGCACGACGACATCCTGGTCAATGGATATTTCTTCGCCCTGTTTGACCAGGAACTCTAAGACGACGCCAGCCATATTGGATACAACACTCTTCATACCTGCTTCAATTCCCCCTTTTTGACCTTGCTCCAGATGGTATTTCCTATCCCTGTCCCCGCCGCTCCGTTTCTGCGGGCCGTTGTTGTTGTGCTCAGATGTTACCACATTTTCACCTGTTTTCAACGGCTTAACTGTCTTTTCTACTGTCTTCTGGGAGCGACTGAACCGGCTTCTTGTCACCCGACGAGGAAGGAGACCACCTCATAACATACTTTACGTAGATGGGCACTCCGACATGACTAACCTCCTTGCCATACTAGTAGCACTTCCCAATACTGGTAAAGGAGACCATTGCAAAACGGGTGCTCATTCAGTTCTGGATAGCCAGCACCCGAATTTGCATGGTCTCCCATCGGTACGATCTCCTCGCAAAATGGAGTGAGAGAGAAGATCTATCGGTTAGGGAACAAACCATCCACTAGGAACCTGACCAGCACGACGCGCACAGTCCAGCCACCAATGGTGGATGGAATCGGGACCCATATGGATGCGCTGACTCTGTGCATTGCCCAAGTGCGCCGCCAGCTCCTGCACGGGCAACAACTGCTCTGGTGTAAACCAGATCTCGTCGTCGGACCACGCGCCATCCGCGACGGCGCGGCTGAGCACCCAGTCTACGCCGTCGCGGCGCAGATTGCCGTAGCGCCTCGTATACTGCCCAGCAACACCGCGATACACATCCAGAGTGGGACGGCAGACCAGCGCAATCCTGCGACCCTCCGGCTCAGCAGGCCAGGTTCCCTCCAGTGCCTGGCGGACATACCAGGACTCGGTGAGTTGGTGTTCGTGCCAGTAGCGCCGCCAGAGGCACGTCTCCGGGATGGCATCGATGATCTCACCAAGCGGCTGCACGTCCTGCCACTCTGGTCGCAAGGGTTCGCTGTGGCGACCACGCGCATTGGGAGTAAAGCGATACACCTCTGGGATGATCTGCTGCATGCCGGCGTGCTGCAGGTCAGCGACGAGCCGGTCGAAGTGCCCCACATTATCTTTGGTGACAAACAGGTTGCAGCCCGTTTTCATCCCAGCCTGCCGGGCCAGCTCGACCGCACGCAGGCTCTCTCGATACGCGCCTTTGCGCATCACAGCGCGGTCGTGGACCGAGTCGGTGCCGTGGAAGGCAAACCACAGCGTGGTCGAGCCGACAGCACACAAGGTCTCAAGGAGTTCGCGCCAATCCGACCGCGTCGCCAGAGGGACGCCGGTCGTCGGCAGCGGCTGGAAGTCGACATTCCACTGCTCATGGAAGAGCCTGATTACTTGCGCAGCCTGCGGATGGGCAGCGATCTCGTGCATGGGATAGCCACTGAGGGAGAGGTCGTGTGCCGAGCAGAACCGACGGACTTCCTCGAGCACCCAGGTGACCTCTTCCAGAGGCATAGCCTGGTAGGGGCGACCCACCGCCCAGCAATGCTGGCAGGTGGTGGGGCAGCCCATGACTTCGACGTCCATCCCAAGCTCCATCATTTCACGTGTCATCAGTATGATTCCTTTCTTCTCTTGCCAGCTATGGCGATAGTCAAAGGGGTCTGGGGGAACACATCCCCGGTGATGGAACACTCAACTGATGACCGGTGTGGCGGTGCTCGTGCGTGATGGGTAACAGCGTGAAAGGATTGTCCGGACAACAGACAACAACCCATAGCACGAGCAGTTCGGTGTGGGCGATGCAAGAGAAGGCTGACTGCTTGCGTTGATGCCGGGTATGTCTTCTGTTGTGGGAAAAGAAGTATTTGTTTGCTACCAAAGAGGATACCATACCTCTCTCAATAGATCAAGAAGGCCAGGTACCAGCTCAAGCGCTGATTCTTCATGATCTTGCGATTATTGCCCAGCAACAGAATGAGAATGACCAGCAGAGGAGCGATGACGCCAGCGATCACATTGGCCCAGAAGATCAGCTGAATGGGATTGACGCGCAAGAAGGTGATGGCCACTTTCTCTCATTAACACGTCCCACCAATCGAGTAAGTGACAGCTTGCCATGCAAACAGGAAGCAGATTCGTTGGAACCTGCTTCCTGCGGAGATATTTGTGCGGCTATCTCAGTCACGATAGGCGTAGGTATGCTGCTCATCTCCGGTCGCTGGAGATGCAAATGGCAGATGCGGCTGCTGGATCTCATACGCTGCATCAGCTGGACTGAGCAGAGCGCGTGCCAGTTCTCCTGAAATGAGCGCCAGGCCGTTTAACAGAAAGCGTGTGACGAACCACAAGGCGAGACCGATCGGGACGCCGACAAACGACCTGGCAAACATCACAGGATCGAAAGTCCCATGAACCTCAATAAAGTAGGGGATGATATAGCTGGTAGATTGTATCCCGTTCCTCAGCAAGATCACATTGACCAGCAGGTTTATCAAGTACGCCAGTGGCATCAGAGTGGTCGCTACGGCGAGGATTGGCAGCACCAAGGCCACGGTAAATGAGAAGATACCCAGGGGCAGTTTCAGGATCATGTAGATCGTACCTGTCCAGGTTAATGGATCACGCAGTGAGTTCCCAAAACGCTGTGTAAAGGTCTGCCGGGGCTGCCCTTGTATGTGCGGCTGGCGAGGAAGGGGTACGCGCAGCAAGCTAGCAACTATGCCGCGCTCTACAGCGGCCATTCCCCGAATCATGGCAACTGTTGCAAACAGAATAGGAATGCCAATCCAGATCACAAGTGTGCTCAAACCCAGAGTGAAGCCGATCACGGTCACTAAGAAGTAGAGCAGGCCAAAGGGAAACGAGAGTAAGAGAAAGGCAATATTACCAGCCGTTGTACTTTTTTGTGTCGTATTGAGGGGCATTTCCATCTTTTTTTCCTTCTCCTTAATATACCCTGTGCAAAAAGAACATCACGTTTATGTGTTGTATCCTTGTAGACATTCAAAGCATACAGGGGAAAGGTCACAGGAATTTGCCAGAAATGTTACATTTTTGTAGCTACTCAGTTCAGAGAGGAGGTCCGTCGTTGTCCACTGACAGCATGGGATGCTTGGTGCCAGAAGACGTCGTAGGTCCCATGCCGTCATGTTACCAGGGGCAAGCGCACTAGCTTGTGGTGATGCGTCCGATATTCCCAACAGCCTCAGTGAACCACAGGTTGCCGTCAGGCCCTGATGTGATATCAGTTGGGCCGCTGTTGGCTGTCGGCGTCGGAAACAAGGTAATCGCCCCACTGGTAGTGATGCGCCCGATGGCATTCGCGTTCGTGGTGAAATCCTGGTAAGTGAACCAGAGATTCCCGTCCGGCCCGGCTGTGATCCCGCTCAGGTAGAGGTAATCACTATTCTCTGGGCTGGGAAAAGGAAACAAGGTGATTGTCCCTGAAGGAGTGATCCGTCCGATCCTGGACGCGTCCGAGCCGTCGAGGGTGAACCAGAGGTTGCCATCTGGCCCGGCCGTAATGTCATCGGTTGCGCCATTGCTGCGTGGCACGTTGAAGGTGGTGAACTTACCAGCAGTGGTCATTTTCACGATCAGGCCGGCGCGGTCGGTGAACCAGAGGTTCCCATCCGGCCCTTTGGTAATTTGCCAGGGGTAGCCGTTGGTGCTATCTGTGAAAGGAAACGCGGTGAAGCGCCCTGTCGTGGTGACGCGCCAGACCCTGCTCGCGCCATCCGTGAAGTAGAGGTTGCCATCTGGCCCCGTCGTGATGTCCCAGATATAGCTCGCTTTCGGGACCGTGAATGTGGTCAGTGCCCCCTTCGTGGTGAGCCGCCCGATCTTGTTCGTGGTAGATCCCCCAACATCGTTGAGTAACGTCACCCAGAGCGCACCACCCGGGCCGTTGGTGATGTAGGTTGCAGAGTTCTGTGTATTGAGGCTGAACAGGGTACTTGTTCCCTTCGTGGTGATGCGTCCGACCACGTTATCATAGAACTCGGTAAACCAGAGGTTGCCATCCGGGCCTGCCGTAATTCCCTGCGGCACACCTACATTTGACACGTGGAATTCGGTAATGGTGGGCGCGGCCTCGACAGGCTGTATCCAGAGGAACAGGACGGCCCCGACTATAGCCAGGATCATCATCACCCGCTGTGAACGTCGCCTCCTGCCGGGGCCAGGCTGGCCTCCCCTGGCCTCTCGCAGAAATCGTCTCTGCTTGAAATAGGGTTGTGCTACATCGCCTGTTTTCGATTGGTGATTCGCTTTCATAAAGTGTTTCCCCCCTTCTTTTCTTCCCTCGCTCGTTTGCTTGTGGCAAAAACTGATGGGAAGATGTTTCGTGGACTACGTCTTGATCCTTGCCATGCGAGGTATCTTCTGAATTTCAGCCTCTGCATGTCTATACGGAGGGGAGTTACAGGCTAGACAGGATAGATCGGGTTGCGGCACTCGGAGAAGCTGGCCTCTTTGGTCTGGTAGACGCTGTAGCGAACGATCAGTTCGCCGCGCAGGGATTCAAAGGGAGTGATAGTATCCACGATCAATTCAGAGGCAAGGCGGAAGATGTCGATGTCTTCGGCGTACCTGGCCTCCATCATCTTGCGGAACGGCTCACGCTGGTCCCCGGGCATTTCTGCGATCTGGTTGGCGTAGACGGCATTGATGGCGGCTTCGGGACCCATGACGGCAATCTGCGCCGTGGGGAGGGCCAGGACGGCATCTGTGCCAAAGGCTGGACCCGCCATTGCATAGAGGCCCGCGCCATAGCATTTGCGTACAACGACCGAGATTTTCGGCACAACCGCCTGCGATACAGCGGCGATGAACTTGGCCCCGTGACGAATGATGCCCGCACGTTCTACGGCTGAACCGATCATGAAGCCTGAGACATCGGCGAGGAAGAGCAGGGGTATATTGAAGGCGTTGCAGGTATTGACGAAGCGCGTGCCCTTGTCCGACGAGTCGGTGAAGAGTACGCCGCCTTTGACACGCGGCTGATTGGCGACGATGCCGACGGCGCGTCCTGCGAGGCGGGCAAAGCCGGTGATCAGTTCGGGGGCAAAGAGTTTCTTGACTTCGAGGAAGCTGCCGCCATCCACGAGCGAGTCGATAAAGTCGTACATATTGAAGGGTTTACTCTGCGCTTCCGGTACGATATCCTGCAAGGGGCGATCACTGGCAGGTGGCACCGGCTCGGCGCCGGCGGGTTTGCCGAGGTAGTTCTGGGGCATGTAGCGGAAATAATCTTTGGCTATACGAATGGCGTCCTCTTCGCTCTCTACAAGAAAGTCGCCGAGGCCGGAGACGGTACAGTGCATGCGTGCGCCGCCCATCTCTTCGAGCGTAACCTTTTCGCGTGTGACCATCTCGGCCATACGCGGGGAACCGAGGTAAGCGCTGGCGTTGCCATCAATCATAATGGCGATGTCGGCGAAGGCAGGCGTGTAGGCCGCGCCCGCCGGTGAGGGGCCAAACATGATGGCGATTTGCGGCACCACGCCGGACATTTTGATCTGGTTATAGAATGTGCGCCCGCCCTGGTTGCGCCCGGGGAAGAGACGTACCTGGTCGGTGATGCGTGCGCCCGCGGAGTCGATCAGGTAGAACATGGGAATGCGCATTTGCATCGCCAACTCCTGGATGCGCAGATTTTTTTGGACGGACTTCTCTCCTGCCGAGCCAGCCTTGACGGTCGAGTCCGATGCGCTGAAAGCCACCGGTCGGCCATCGATGCGCCCGACGCCTGTGACGACGGCGTCGGCTGGCAACTCGGGGTTCTGGCTTTCTGCAAACATGCCGTCTTCAAACTCTATCTTGCCATCGTCGAGCAGGAGTTTGAGGCGGTCACGTGCGAAGAGCTTTTTTTGCTCGCGGTTGCGCGCGTGGTATTTTTCGGCCCCGCCCTTCTTGATACGCTCGATCTCCGATGCTAATTGTTCTGCTTTGTCTGTCATGGGGTTGCATTCCTTTTCTAAAAGTGCCAGGGAGAGAGAATGTCCTTCTCGCGCAGGTGTGTACGATGTGGTTGAGCACCTGCGATTTCGTTTAGTATACACCAGCAAGCCACAGCCAGCAAAAAGCTTGCACCATACCTTCGTACTATACCTTCCTATGATACTTGCCAAACAGAACTATAATATCTCTGTTTGTATTGGAGATTCGTGTAATGAGGAAAGATAGTATGAGCGATCAACAAGAACAGCCGCCACAATGGCTTCCACAGCAGTACCCTCTGCAGCCCGCAGCGCATGATGAAATAGAACAGCAGCCGTTTCCCCAGCAATCATTCTGGAACCAGCAGCCCTTATCGCAAAATGATCAGCCGACACAACCGTTTCCCCGTTTACCACAACGGCGAGCAAATCGAGCGCCTCTGCTGGGCGTTGGCTTAGTTGTGCTGACATTACTGTTGATTGCGGGGATCATCGGGGGTATTGCGCTAACCAGACCCGTCTCTGCCACTCAGCATATCAAGCATATTGTATTTTTCGTCAAGGAGAACCGGACATTCGATAATTACTTTGGCACCTATCCTGGCGCCAATGGTGCAACTTCCGCGATGGATTCCGAAGGCAAAATGGTGCCGCTGCACCATGAACGTGACCAGGTCCCTGATATCAATCACTCCTCTACAAGTGCCAGGCTGGCCTACGACAACGGCAAGATGGATCGCTTCGACCTGATAAAACAAAATAAAGCAACTGCGAAAAATGCTAGCGGGTCAAGTACGCTGAATCCCTATGCGAACAACAGCCTCACCCAGCTCTATCAATCTGATATTCCAAACTACTGGACCTATGCACAAAACTTTGTGCTGGGCGATAACATGTTCTCCTCTCTGATGGGTCCCAGCTTTCCTAATCATCTCTACACGATAGCCGCGCAATCCGGCGGCGCTATTAACAATCCCACTACCGATAGAAATGTGGGCACCCTCAGTAACTCAAGCAAGGGATGGGGGTGCGATGTCCCTAACCAGAAGGTCAGCGTGAAGCAGAGCGATGGCACGACCCATTTGCAGGAGGCTTGTTTCGATTTTCAGACGCTTGCCGACGAACTGGACGCGAAGGGCGATAGCTGGCGCTATTATGCTCCTCCTGCGGGCGAGAAAGGCTATATCTGGTCATCGTTCGATGCAATCAAACATATCCGCTACGGCTCCGATTGGAAATATGTCGTGCCGACAGAGCAGTTCATTTCCGACGCGACAGCAGGAAATCTCCCTGCAGTTTCCTGGATTGTTACGCCAGCTGAGTTCAGCGAGCATGCACCGGCGAGCGTCTGCGTTGGCGAAAACTGGACAGTAAAGATGCTTAACGCGCTGATGCAGGGGCCTGAGTGGTCATCGACGGCGGTATTTCTGACCTGGGATGACTTTGGTGGTTTTTACGATCATGTGTCACCCCAGCAGATAGATGGGTATGGCCTGGGCTTCCGCGTTCCACTGATTGTCATCTCGCCCTATGCAAAAAAGGGGTACATCGATCATACGCAGTACGAGTTTTCCTCGATGCTCCGCTTCGCGGAGGATGTGCTGGGACTGCCAACACTCACTGATCGTGACAAGGGCGCGAACGATATGATGGGTGCATTCGATTTCACACAGAGTCCGCGATCATCGTTGGTGCTGCAACAACGCGCCTGCAAAGTGGCACAGATATACACCAATCCTTATTATGATGATTGAGGACAGAATTACATTATCGCAATAAGATAGTAAACGACGGGTGATACAGGGGAGCTGGAATCGTGACATGATGGGGGAAGCCGATTCTCACTCCTGCCCGGTTAGAATCGCATCAATGCTGACTTTCACTACAGGAAGGTCGTGCTCGACTACAGACCAGATACGGTCTCGATTGATGCCGAAGTAATGGTGGACAAGAATATTTCGCATACCATTGATCTGTCTCCACGGTACTTCCGGATGAAGATCTCTGAAGTTCTGAGGAATTGAACGCGCAGCTTCACCAATAATCTCAAGATGATGGACGACCCAGGTTTGCACTAATTCGTTCTGATCAAACGAGTCTCGACCCTGGCTGGTATACTTCATGATTCGTTCAATAGATTCCTGGATATCGCGAAGCCGCTCATATACATCTCTCACAGTGCAACAGCCTCTTTTAATACTCGCGCACGGATACGCTCACGTAGGCCATCCTCCGTCACCACATCTACATTACATCCGAGCAGATCCTCGAGATCCATCAGAAGTCCACCCAGGTCCAAAAGGCTACGGCCTGATTCCATGTTCACCAGCAGGTCTATGTCGCTCTCCGAGTCGGCTTCTCCTCGTGCAACAGAACCAAAAACCCGCACATTGTATGCACCATAGTTTTTTGCGATGCGGAGAATGTCCTCGCGTTTTGTGCGTAAAAGTTCATCAAGTGGCATCACCCTGGCTCCTCTTTCATTTGCGATTTCAACCTGCACCGGCAACGTTATTGCTGATAGCATTTTACCACAGGCCGGGCGCACATTTGTTTGCACCCGATCAGTTTACACCTCAATCTCCATCCGCAACAAAGCCGAAGACAGCGACTTCCCCAGCGCATCGCTCCTCAAAGACCGCGAGGCGCCGCCATCGAGCGCGCCGTGCATCACAAATTTGAGTGCGAGGACGTTGGGGATCTCGAAACGCTCGACGCTGCCGGTGATAATGCCTGCAAAATGCTTTTTTACGCGTTCGGCTGTCACCTCGCGCGCCAGCAGGTCATAGATTTCCAGGTCGGGGGCAAAGAGGCTGATATCGGCTATATCGCCCTTGTCGCCGGAACGGGCGTGGGCCAATGCGACTAACTGCTTTCTCATGGTTCCTCCACACTGACCCGCACATATTCTTCAATGATTGAACGAGGCGCCAGGGCTGGCCAGATACCGAGCAGGCCGCGTGGTTCGATCATACCACCGGCGCCGCCGATGAATGGTGGGCCGCTGAGTGCCAATGGGGGGAATAAACGCCCCAATTTTGCGGCTTCTTTCTTATCGGTGCAGCGTACTGCAATGCGTAAATACACCTCGTTCAAGTCGCCGGCATGCATGGGATCAGCCAGCGGGCCGTGGATAGAATTGTAGCCCATGTATTCGATGACGGTTTCTTCGGCTTGCAGGCCAACTTCAACCATCTGCTGCTGGATGATCTGTGCTGCCGACTGCGCCTTTGCCAGCGCATCTGGCCAGGCATAGCCGATCATGGCTTGCCCCATCACACCATCTTCATAGCCCGCAACGATCTTGAGCATCTCGGGGGCGGGTCGCCCGCTTGCTCCACTCACACGTACCTCATCTGGCCCAACCTCCTCCAGGTGCAGCGTTGTCATATCCACATCGACATCGGGTGTAATGTAATGGCGCGGGTCATGCACTTCGTACAGCAGTTGCTCCCGCAGGGTGTCGAAATTGACACGTCCGCCGGTGCCAGGCGCTTTGCTGATGACAGCTTCGCCAGTTTCCCATACTTCGGCGATAGGATAGCCAATATGCGCAAGATCGGGGATGGAGCGCCAATCGCCGCCGAAGTTGCCGCCCGTTGCCTGCCCGCTGCACTCCAAGAGGTGCCCGACTACAATACCTTGCGCCAGTTTATCCCAGTCATCCCAGCGCCAACCGATTTCATGCACCATCGGAGCCAGGAAGAGAGCAGCATCCGCGACACGGCCCGTCAGCACGATATCCGCACCTGCATCCAGCGCTTCTACCAGTGGACGGGCACCCAGGTAGGCGCTGGCGAATAACAGACGATCGCGCACGGCGGAGATAGGCTCCCCTGTATCCATATGTGCCAGGGAGACGCCAGCAGCCTGTAATTCATCGAGGCGTTCCAACACGGAATCACCCAATACGATACTCACCTTGAGCTTGATACCGAACTTTTTGAGGGCGCTCAAAAGCACTTCACGCGCGGCCAACGGGTTAAGCCCGCCTGCATTGAGAATAAATTTGACGCCGCGCGGAATGGCTATAGGAAGGAGATCGAGCAGCATGGGCGCGAAGTCGCGGGTATAGCCGAGGTTGGGGTCGCGCTGGCGATCCTTCTGGAGGATCGCCAGTGTCAATTCTGCCAGGTGGTCGGAGGCGACATACTGCACATTGCCGCGCTCAATGCTGGCCTTGATTGGCTGCCAGGAATCGCCATAGAAGCCGAGACCTCCGGCTATGCGAACGGATTTCATGGTCTGCCTACCTCATGCCTAATAATTCTCTGGCAATCAACAACTGGCGAATTTCGTTTGTGCCGGCCCCAATTTCGCCAAGCTTGGCATTCCTCCACATCTTTTCAACCTCGAAGTCGGTCAGGTAGCCCCACCCACCATGAATCTGCAGGGCTTCATCAGCGGCACGCATGGCGGCACGCGCCGTGAAGAGGAGGGCAGCGGCAGCTTCTTTACTGACACGGTTGCCCTGCTGCGCCAGCCACAGGCAGCGGTGGGACATCAGTCGCGCGGCTTCCAGATCGGTGTACATATCGGCGAGCTTGGCTTGAATGAGCTGGAAATTTGCGATAGGTTGACCGAACTGTTCGCGTTCTTTTGCATATTTCAGGGAGATTTCCAGGGCTGCTTCAATGCCACCTACCATGCTCACGGCAAAGAAGGCTCGCTCCAGGTCTAGCCCGCTCATCACAACCTTGTAACCCTCGTTGACCTTGCCCAGGACATTCTCCTCTGGCACAAAGGCATTCTCGAAGACCAGTTCTCCGGTGGGAGAGCCGTGCATGCCCACTTTCTGTAATTTGCGGGCAACGTGAAAGCCGGGGGTATCTGTTTCAAAGATAAAGGCGGTAATGCCCCGGCTGCCAGCCTCGGGGCGCGTTTTGGTGTAGACAATGAGCAGGTGGGCAATGGGGCCGTTGGTGATGAAGACCTTGGTGCCATTGAGCAGGTAGCCGCCACTGGTTTCGCGGGCCGTAGTCTGGATACCCATAGCGTCGGAACCGGCATTTGGCTCGGTGAGGCCTAGCGCGCCGATCATTTCAGCGCTGACGAGCCTGGGCAGGTATTTCTGTTTCTGTTGCTCCGTGCCGTTGCGCATGATATTGTGGGCGCAGAGGTCGAGGTGTGCGCCAAAGGACATGGAGATGCCGCTATTCGTACGCCCGATAGCGCGGGCTACAAGGGCAGCCATCAGGAAATCGCCGCCGCTGCCGCCGTACTCTTCAGGGATGGCTATACCGGTATACCCTTGTTCCGCGAGCCGTTTCCAGATCCAGGGGGGAAAATCGTCGGTGCGTTCGATTTCGTCATTATACGGTTTTATCTCGTTTCGTGCGAAGGCAAAAGCGCTTTCATAGGCGATTTGATGCTCCAACGGCAGTTCGAAGTCCATGATGTGGCTGTCCTTTCTGTGTTCAAGAGCAGAAGATGCTATGGGTAGTGTACGCTGTTAGAGGGGACGATTACAAGAGATTGGGTCAGTAATGAACTTTAACAAGCAACATCGGTAATACGCCGTAGGCGCACAATTTATTGGCGCACCGCCGATTTATCGGCCAATGGCTCGTCGATGCACTCCCCAGGCCGATAAATCGGCGATGTGCACGATAAATCGGCACCTACGACATGGCCGGTTTTGGTCGTTAAAATTCATTACTGATCTAAAGACCTGATTGCTATAAAAAAACGGCCCAATGGGCCGCGAAGGTACCTGACCTTCCACCTCCAGGTATCTGGATTGATGTTGTTATAGCACGATAACGGGCAATTATCAACTGTCGTCACGACTGTCCGGGCTTTCCGAAGGTCAGAGCTTGCCAGATCTACAGGGCTTTTACTCACTTGCAGTACTGCCGCAACATGTTAGCAAATTCAGACGCAGAAGCAATAGGCTACATTTGGCACACCCTCATTTTTCATGATATCTTCATCAAGAACATGTATACTCATGGTAATTGAGATCGTAGCTGGCGAATTTCTTAACAATGGAGTAAATGATGCGAATCCTGGTTGCGGAAGACGATCAATACCTGGGCCCAAGTTTGAAAAAGGGGTTGGAGGGCAGCCATTATGCCGTTGACCTGGTAACAGATGGCGAAGAAGCACTCTCGGTAGGATTAGCGATCCCGTATGACCTGATCATCCTGGACATTATGTTACCACGAATCGATGGCCTCGCGGTCTGCCGGAAACTGCGTGACCAGAAACGTATGACCCCTATTCTGTTCCTGACCGCTTTGAGCGGAATCGATCAACGTGTGAATGGCCTGGATAGCGGGGCCGATGACTACTTAACCAAGCCTTTTGCTTTTCGTGAGCTTGAGGCGCGTGTGCGTGCCCTGTTGCGGCGCGAGGGTCCATCTAAAACAACAGCATTGCGCTTTATGGATATTACACTTGATACACTCACACATGAAGTGCGCCGGGGAGAGCGCCTCATCAATCTCACAAGCAAAGAGTACATTCTTCTAGAACTACTAATGCGCCATCCCGAGCAGGTATTGAGCCGGGAAATGATTGCGGAACATATGTGGAACATTGATGCCAATAACCTCTCGAATGTGATCGATGTCTATATTCGATACCTGCGGCGTAAACTGTGCGAGTTTGGGGAGCCGGACGTGATTTCGACCATGCGCGGATTCGGATACCAACTCAAGGAGCCATGAGATGTCCAGCTTTTTAGGGCGCATATGGCCCCTGAGTATTCGCGTACAGTTGATGCTCTGGTTCATCCTGGCCGTTACTGTACTGATACTGCTCTTCGGCACCGTCTTCTATGTAAATCTGCGAACGTCGCTGGAGACGAGTTTCGACAACTCACTGGCGCAGCGCACGCAGCAAATTGCCGCCGGTATCGATGAAGAGAAAGGCACCATCACGATTCATGATGTCACTGGCGCATTGCCCGGGTTGATCGATCCCGATGCACCCACTAGCATAGGAGGGACGCCAACCCCTGCTACCTTAAGTACCGAGAAGCCCCTTGCCGATGTCAACCTGGGAACCCTCGTACGTATCTTGAATGCCAGGGGAAAGATCATCTATGTATCCCCCGCTTTTCTCGCACTGCATATACCGTCAATAAGCGTGACACGGCCACTACACGGCAGTACATGGCAAGGCACCATCTCAGCGCGAAACGGGCAAACAGTGAGCCTCTACAGCTCTCCCCTCCTTGATAATGGCATTGTCTACGGGGTGGTCCAGGTCGGGGAATCACGTAGCCCCCTGAGTAACACGATGCGGAGCGTAGTGATCGAATTACTGCTCATTGCACCCTTTGTCCTGCTACTCGGGGCTATTGGAAGTTACTGGCTCTCAGCACGTGCATTTGCACCGATTAAACGATTAACCCGCACGGCACGGCGCATCGAGGTGGGAGATTTACACGAGCGCGTACCAGTTCCACATAGTAAGGACGAAGTACACAGCCTGGCATTGACCTTTAATGAGATGATCGAACGCTTAGATAAGGCCTTTACACGCCAGCGTCGTTTTGTGGCCGACGCCTCACATGAGTTACGAACACCGGTTGCTGCTATACGCAGTATGACGGACGTAGCACTGGCGCAGAATAAGCCGGTTGATAGCGAGGAGTATCTGACAATCCTACGCGATGTGAATGTTCAGGCTGAACAGCTCAGCCATCTCATCAGTGATCTGTTGGAGTTGGCACGGACCGACGAAAACCACTTGTTACTCGAGCGCGAGCCTGTGCGCCTGGATCTACTGACTGCTGATGTCGCAGCAACCATCGAGACACTGGCAGCGGAACACGGGATAACAGTTGAGGTAGTAACGCATGGACCTGTAATAGTGCTGGGAGATGAGGTACGATTGATCCAGGTGCTTATGAACCTGATAGATAATGCGATTGCCTATACTAATGCGGGTGACAAGGTAGTGTTGGAAGTCGGTATTCAGAACCAGAAAGCGTGCCTGAGCATACGCGATACCGGCATTGGGATTGCAGCGGAGCACCTGGAGCATATCTTCGAGCGCTTCTACCGTGTTGATCCAGCACGTTCAAGAGCCGTGGGCGGCACTGGTCTTGGGCTAGCCATCGTCGAATGGATCATACACGCTCATGACGGTAACATCAGTGTTGAAAGCCAGGTTGGGAAGGGAACTACGTTCACTGTGACGCTGCCCGTTGCTACACAGGTATCCTCGTGAGATGATAACATAATTATGGTTTCTCGGAACCTGGAAGAATTTACAAATAGCTCTCAAATTTCATTGTTCCTTCATATAGGGCCTGTATACTCAGGATGCGCAAACACTGACTGTCACGTAGAACTTGCTACTGTGCACGACAAAAAGAGATGGGAACAGCAAGTTTGTGTATTTCCATTCAAGCTATGAGGTAAACAGGAAACATGAAACAACCTGGTAATATGAAAAATAAGCCGAATATGGCAGCAGGGCAGAGAAGCCCAGCCCCTGCAATGAAGCCTTCTACTCCAACACAGCCAAATAACTCTCCCACGGTAGATATGGGTACCCCGGCGAAACCACGTTCTTGGTGGACGACAACACGGCTAGCAGAGCGATTTCTGCTCCCCCTGCGGCTCTTTCTTGGTATCACTTTCATCTATGCCGGTCTCCAGAAATTGACCGATCCGCAATACTTTAACCGATCGGCCACAGGATTTATCGGTAAACAGATTATCGGGTTTGCTGCTGGATCACCGATTCATGGTCTTTTGATCAATATTGTGCTGCCCCACGCCGTCTTCTTCGGCGCACTCGTCGCTTTCGGCGAGTTAGCAATTGGGATCGGAGCCTTGCTAGGACTACTCCTGCGCCCAGCTTCTTTCTTCGGCCTCTTGCTCAACATACTATTTTTCCTGTCGGCTAGCTGGCGCGTGTATCCGTATTTCTACGGAGCCGACATCGTGTTCGTCTTCTGCTGGATTACGCTGATACTGGCAGGCCCTCTCAGAAGCGGGTTGCCATCACTGGATGCATTGCTCGTACCGCGCTTACTTATGAGCGTTTCACCTGACTCGAAAGCAAAGCTCGGACCCGTGCTAAACTTCCTGCTTGGAGTAGGGGAAAAGGATGAGATGGCTGTTCAACCACAAGGGATAGCCGCGCAGGCTACGAGTAACCCCGGTGGGCAGACGGCGGTTTATAACAGTACAGTGAGAGGATACCCGCAGGGAGTGCCTCAACATATGGTGAACAACCAGGGCAGACCGGTGCAGGGGATACCTCAACAACAAAAGCAGGTGAATTATAGAGGAAAACAGGCGGCCTTAAAACGACAAGAGA
>WNFH01000598.1_pt1 | contig 23201 bp, 20 predicted proteins | sample 5400411 | NCBI WGS metagenome assembly WNFH01 (sample SAMN13153347, study PRJNA577476) | soil metagenome | isolation source: 200 cm saprolite under Douglas fir tree site 2 hole 3 | place: USA:California | collected 2015-04-18 | reverse complement strand
AGGCTCCCAACAAAAACAAGATTATTCACCATCACAGGCATATCATCTTGGGTAAGCTGAGTTCGGTGTAACTCAAGGACAGGCGTAGTTCTCACTATCTCTAAGTGGTTCTGTTCCCTCAATGTAGGTAGTCTCGCAACCGCTGTATTTACCGACTTCACAACCTCTACACCGTACTTGTCCTTCATTGCAGTCCAAGTGTTGTACTGAGGGTCAGACTGTAAACCTTGAAAAATTTCATCTTTTACCAGTTCTGGGTTGTAGAAGTTTTCTGAAAGACGGTAGTACACCGTTCCAGCAGGGTACGTAATGCCTTGCCGTAAAAGACGATGAGGCACCATTTCGCCTTCTTTTCTTCCTAATAGCTTTGCTACCCAACCTGGTAGAGGTGCAAGATCAGGCTTCTCAAGAAACTCACTGATAGGCTCTAAACCACGTTCTCTAATGTACTGATCGTAGTTCGCAACAAAGGCTGGTAACTTCATAAGTGGCGGTTTGACGTACACCGACTTATCTCTAGCTATCAGTAACCCTTCACTTTGAAGTAACTGAATCACCTTATTTACCGTTTCACGTGTTGTGTGAAGCTGTTCTGCTAGCACGCGATGAGGCGGAAGACGACCATTTGTTCCAAATTCTCCTTCTCTAATCCTCTGACGGAGTTGTTCTGCAAGAACATCTACCTTTGTATTATCTACCATGCTATTCCTTCCTTTCGTCAAACAACGTTGTTTGACATTGTAATCTAGTCCAATCATACCGCCAAACAGCGTAAAAATCAACGGACAAGTTGAACTAGATCAATATGCATGGTTTTGAGGAGGAAGTCAAGTCTCAGAGAGAGGCTAAAAATGTGGAATAAAAGTCCATGTTTGTCTACATTTGGCTACATTTCTTAAAACATGTTGCAATACCGGGCCAGAGGAGGCCGGGCCAGGCTTCGATCATAGCTATCTGCTGGTATTCACAAAAAAGTGACAGTGTTTCATTAAAAATGGGGAGGCTCCATGCAGAGGCACAATTGCATTGTGCCTCTGCATGGAGCCTCCCCATTTTTAATGAAATATTTCTGTTTCTCCTCCAGAGGCGCGTCAACTCACCATATCTTCGGTGGCGTAGACCCAACCGCCTGGCGAGATATAGACACCCACTCCAACACTGTGGAGCGTTTGTGAGGTGAGATGTATACGATGCCAGCTACTCGGACTGTCCGGCTCGTTCACCATGCTTTCTTGAATCGACCCGATCCTCGCTTCTTCGTTCGCGAGTGTCCCATCACTTCCTGTAGCGGAGATAGTCTCACCACAATCGTTGTTGTTAGGGAATTCGTACGTGATACGCATGCATCCAAAGGCGTTATCCCCATCCGGGCAGGAGTGACTGAATCCACAATGGAACATATTCCAACTATGCAGGCGCGCGCCATTCGCCAATGTAGAGTTCCAGCTAAAGAGATACAGACCGCGGATCGCACGGTCGTGGTTGACCTGGTTAAATAAGTACCACTCGATGGCGGTCGAATTGGACGAAATCGGTGGTGGACCCCAGGGAGACAGCAATGGAACCGATCCTGTATTGTGCGTGCTATGATCACCTGTGCAGCAATATCCCCACCAACCACCTTTTGGTGGTACTGTAGGATTGACTATTGGGAGGGGTTGTGGAGATGGTTTTACGTAGGTTAGTGCCAAGGAGGAGGCTCCTTCGTGGGTCGGTTCAAGATGCGCCGGTAAGAAGATTAACAGGCTTGAACTTCCGTCCTTGGGGGGTTCACCCATGGCTTGTGCCGCAATTGTCGACACTGCCCCACTGGCTACTACACCAAACGCTAATGCGATTAACCAACAGTTGGCTGTTTTCCGGAACATGGATTGTCCTTTCTGTTATGTCCACGCTGTTGCTCCTCATCGATGTAGTATAAAATATCGATATTACCGCATAGCACCTGTTTTCAAACAAGGTAAATCCAGTTGCCAGGCTCGACAACGGCAGTTTCCAGGGTGAGATATTCTCTCCCTTTTAGTACTTCCAACCTATTGCTGTGATGACCTTTCTTAACCTGGTAATATCAAGAGCTTCTCAAAAGTCACCTTTGAGCTCATGTCGGCTCGCAAGCGAGCCTCTTCTGTAAAAAATGATTGCGGTTTTTGTGCGCTTTCAGCGCACAAAAACCGCAATCATTTTTTACGAGAGCAAGCACGGTACCAAGCCTAGAGGTTGAGAGCATAACGCTTTGGATCGTTGGGATCAATCCAGACCGGGATCAGGTCCCCCTTCGTATATGCTGGGCTGGAGTTCATGATCCAGGTCCAAAATGTATACGTTCGCCCTGTGCGGGGATGCGTCCAGGTAGCCGTGAGGTAAGAGTTGTCCCGGGAAAAGCCCCCTGCTGTCTTTCCTGTTTCATGTCGGATTGAAGTCACCATGGCAATGATCTGTCTTCCGTGAGAAGGAAGCCACCTGATCTGGTAGATCTGATAGACAACCAGTGAAATCAGCAGAGCCATCGTCCCTAAAGCAAGAAGCATATCGAGAAGTAGAGCTTGCATCATAGAGTCTTCTCCTTGCAAAAACGCTTGCAATTGATAATCAGCATCGCATATAACCATCTAAGATTACTTAGATGGTTATATTATATAATATGAGTGAGTAACCTGTCAAGATGTTTTTGAGGGTTAATTGCCTGTTTCTCATGCTCGATCTTGAATGATCCCGTTATTGAATACTTGTATACCAGGCCCTTGACACTTATCATTTCTCCATGGTCAGCTAATGCTGACCGAACGGTTGGTCAGCTTCATTGAGAGGAACACACGGTATGCGTGAGCAACAAGAGGGGCGTGCGACAGACACACGCGAGCGCATCTTGCGGGAAGCATCCCGGCTTTACCTGACAGGCAGTTATGAGGCCGTGAGCATGCAAGTCATCGCCGATCATCTCCACATCAGCAAGGCGACCATTTTTCACCACTTCACCAATAAGCAGGAGCTCTTCTTCGAGATGTGGTTGATGAACTTTGCGCGCTTTCAGCAACTCTTGCAGGACGCGGTTGGGCGACCAGAGCCGGTCTCGGCGCGAGAGCAGTTGCGCAGCATCATGCAGTGTTTGGCCCTGATCTCTGGCTTCGATATATCGCGCGTGCTTCAAGATGTCAGCGTGTTTCTCTCACCAGAGCAACAAGAAGAATTTCGGCGGGGCGGTCGTGCCATCTTTACCATCGTGCACCAGGTGCTGGAAAAAGGCATTGAGCGTGGGGAGTTAAAGCCACACAATACACAACTGGCAGCCTCTGCGCTGCTGCAGCTGGGAAGACTGTTGCCTTCTTCTGCTCATCCTTACCCGGTCCTTCAGGCCTCCTTGTCACAGGATGCAGCTATAGATACGCTCCTGGATATGCTGCTGAATGGCCTGAATACAGAGCAGGAGCGTCGTAGTACTTCCGCAGATTGAAAGGAGTTGAATTGTAATGGCAGAGCCTATCATTCGCACCGAGCACCTCTCATGCTTTTTTGGCACGGTCAAAGCGGTAGATGATCTCTCACTGGAGGTGCCCGCAGGCATTGTCTTTGGCTTTCTGGGACCAAATGGGGCTGGCAAAACAACCACCATCCATCTCTTGCTTGGCCTCCTGGAACCAACGCAGGGCCAGGCCAGTGTGCTCGGCTTCGATAGCCGTACGCAGGCGGATGAGATTCGTTCGCGCATCGGAGCTTTGCTCGAGTTTGCGGGGCTCTACGAGCGCATGAGCGCCGAAGACAACCTGGATTTTTACGGGCGCATCTACCATATGCCTGCCCCCGAAAGGCGGGCGCGCATCAAGGAACTGCTCACCCACCTGGATCTCTGGGAACGACGCAAAGACCAGGTGGGCAAGTGGAGTCGGGGCATGAAACAAAAACTCGCGGTAGCACGGGCGCTTTTTCACCACCCTCCATTAATCTTCCTGGATGAGCCAACAGCAGGGTTTGATCCGATGGCGGCGGCGACATTGCGTAATGACCTGGCAGGCCTGGTAGCACGTGAAGGAGTGACGGTCTTCCTCACCACGCACAACCTGACGGAGGCCGAAAAGCTCTGTGCCCAGGTAGGAGTGATTCGCCAGGGAAAACTGCTGACCGTTGGCAACCCGGATGAATTGCGTTTAAGAAAGTGCGGCCCGCAGGCAGAGATTGTGGGACGTGGCTTCAACGAGCAAACACTGGCATTGCTGCGAGAGCGACAAGAGGTAGCGAATGTCGAACTGCACAACAGTCATTTAACCATTGAATTACGCGGAGAGAGCGAGATCGGCCCTCTCGTCGGTTTGATTGTGAGATCAGGCGGAGAGGTTGAGGAAGTACGTAGGGGCAAGGCCAGCCTGGAAGATGTTTTCATGACACTGATGGAGGAAGAAAACAAATGAGCGATATCTGGACAATCATATGGAAAGAATCGAAGGATGTAATATTCCAGGGAGGGTGGAGGTCGCTGATACGTCCTTTGTTCGTGGTTGGTATTATGGGAATCTATCTCCCATTGCAATTCGGGCCTCAGTGGGTGAACCTCACGCCAATTGGAATGGTTCTTTTGCTTTGGGTCCCCTTCTTCGTGATTATCAGTTTCATTGGCGATGCGATCTTGCTTGGGCTGTCACTGCTTAGCTTCCAACGCTCACGTTTAATCTTGAGCTAAAGCTGTATGAACTTGTTTTCACAGCAGGAGATACCATTAGTGCTGATGCTTACCTGGGAACAGGTGGAGCAAATGAGCCGAGATCTCCAAGGGTAGCTTGTATTGTTGGCCTGCCACTTGCATTCCAGTTGCCAACAGTAGAAGATGAAAAGTACTTGCTAGTCTTATAGGCACTATCCGAGGAGTAAAAGACCAGGCGCAAGGGCTGTCCTGAAGCATATGCATCGGCGACCGCTTTGCTCACATCCCAGGTGTAGGGGACACCCGGCCATTGTAATTTGCCAGAGCGTGTATTGACGACGATACTACTGATGTTTTCTTTCACCAGAGGAGCAGAATTCCATGAAAGCGTCTGTGGATTCCAATCTTCATTCACCGTGGCCACCTGGATGAAGGACGGATTGGGTTTTCCGGGAATACCGGCATTACTATAGAGATATAGGGTAACAGTGGCTGCAATTACACCTTTACCAGTAGGCAGAGAGCTTAGGGGAAAGGTAATGTAAAATTTCGAATGACAATTCCAATCGGAGACATCCCACTCATTTTCAATGGCGACTTGTGTCGCTCCAGGGTACGTTTTATCCCCCACCTGCGTCCACCGATTGAGTCCTTGATTGCCGCAGCCCAATGCTCCCCCGACCATACCATCGGTCACGACCTGATTGTTGAGCTGATTACGAACCATATAGGTTGTATTATTCAATGTTTGAGGCGGTTGGTAGGTGGGCAAACCAAAGACTAAGTCTCCCCAACTGGATGGAATCAGGTCACTGGCTGTTTCAGGCCACCATGTATCAGGGATCGGTGTGTCCTGTGCATCATCCTGGTTTTGTACTTTGACTCCCAGCATCCAGGGTGTGCCTTGAACCGGTGGGCCGGAGAAGCCAAGCGAAGCAAAGGGAATATGATAGGTCATAGTCCAGCCAGAGGCGACCTGGCCATTAAACCCTTTTCCTCGCCAACCACTGACAGCAGTAAATGATATATTCGATACGACCCATGAAGAGCCGTTTCCCTGGTACACTTTTTGGTAATACGTCCTGGGTTCGGTGTGGCTGACTTGAGCAACAAACTTGTAAGAATGTAGGTCAGGGGCATTACTCCCGTTGTTCTCAGTACTAAGATAGAGAGTCGCCGTATCTCCTCTAGTTACATCCGGAGCTTTCCAATTGGGATCATACCATAAAAATTGGTCAACGATATGCAAATCCACGTACAGCTCGCTATTGTTATACCCCATGCGTACATCGATATAGTCACTGGTAGGTTCAACCTTGCCGAACCAAAAAATGGCCGTTTGATTGAAGGGCACATCCGAATTAAAATACGGGACATTAATACGCCGGAAGAGAGGGGGTGTCGTATTTGTAGATAGATTTGAGATACGGGGAGGCACATGACTGTACCAATTTAATGTGATTAACGAAAGAAGGATGCACACAATAATGGCAACGGCCGCAAGTTTTAACCATGGAATTTTATGAACTCTGCTGGAATTGTGGTGATGAATTGGAAGTATGTTCTGCATAGTATACATTTTTTGCCTCCTACTTTTGAGTTAGTCCACTTACTTTATATTCTTCAATCGGACGATTCACTCGTTTCAGTAGCCCATGTCGACTCGTCTTATTCATGTTGTGGCAAGACATAAATCATTTCAAATATTTGAAAAGAAAAAACTGCAATTCGGGTATTTTTCGTGCCGAAAAATACCCGAATTGCAGTTTTTTCTTTTCAAAGTGAGAATTGACCCTGGCTCTGCCAGGGTCAATTTAGATAACCAACGAAAAACGTTTGTGAACTGCAGCAGGCAATAAGGATTCTAGAACATAATGAACCCTGAAAAGTCACATGACAGTGGGGAATACTGACGATACATCGTTTTGTTGTAAAAGATAGATAACGATATATCGTAAATACAACGAAATCGTTGGACAAACGTATATTATTATGGTGAGATCGAAAGTGAGCCTGCCCCGGTTTGGTGGAGTCGAGAAACATGGAATATACTCTACCGAAGGAGGGGAGGATGCCAAAGCAACAGAAGACCTCCACCCGGGAGTTCAAACTGGAGGCGGTCCAGCTCGTGAAGAGCAGTGGGAAACCGATGAGCCAGATCTATGGAATTCCGCATATATGGTATACTCTAAATAGGACAAACACCTATTGCTTGTCTTATATCCCTGGCGCGAAATACACAACGCATAGTCATCCCGACCTGTCAAACACCCTTCAGGCAAAAGCCATAATCCACTGAAGACATATGTCGCAATTGTCCCATGTCTCAATTGTCCCAACCATTTCAAATCATTAAAGTGAAATAAGTCATGTCCCAATTGTCGCAATGTCTCAACGTAGGATTTCCTGGCTGCAAGACTTGGACAAATTACCTAAATCTGCTATAATGCGGCTACAAGAAAAAGAAAACAGTCAACACGTACAAAAGGGGATAAAGCTAACTATAGCCTCCATGAACGAATTGGGTAACAACATCATAAACATCACAAATTCGCTAGAGCGCGATAAAATGGTCAATTCGCACAATGGGCACTCGGCAGAAACAGAAGTTGCTTCCGAGGAGGCCTCATCTTCCTCTATCTTTAATTTGACCGACCGTCTACAGATTTTCAGCTATCTTGTCAACTCCAATCGCATACGCTGGTATCGCGTCATCATGCGCTACTTTCTCCAGTGCCACCGTGACCTGTATCGCTATCAACTCACGGCCCATGAAGTACGCGATGCTGTGCGCGACACCTTCGACCCGGAATATACGCTTGAACAATGCCAGAACGATCTCAGGGCACTCAAAGACTGGGGCAATCTCGCCACCATCTATGATTCCAGTCGAGCTACCTCAATCGCCAGTTTTCTTTCGCCCGCCCTGCTCTACCAGGCCACACCGGAAGGTATTGCCATCGAGACCTTTCTCGATGAGCAGGTGCGCGCAAGCATGGGTCGGGGAGCATTGCGGCAGGGAGATCTGCCACGCCTGTGGAGTTCTCTCCAGCAACTGGACGAATGGCTACAACTACCTTCCATCCAACTCACACCTCAACGCAGTCACGATCTTGCCGAAGAGTGGCAGCGAGCGTTTGAAGTGTGGAGCACCATGGCTCGCGAGGCGGCGCAATACCTCGCCAATATGATCAACGCCGCCCAGCAGGGGCGGCCCGACCTTGAGGCTTACCAGGTCTATAAGGCGGCGGTCGTGGCATATGTGCATGGTTTCGCACAGGCTCTGACGCAGTATAGTCGTCATGTTCGAGAATTGCTCGCCGGGTGGTCCGAGACAGAAAAGGTCGAGCACTTAATTGAGATTATCGCTCTGCATCTTGATCCACCCTCGCCAACAATGGAAAACAGGCGGACAGAGGATGAGCTAAGACAGGATGCACGCAATCAATTGGAGGCACTGACAAACTGGTTTGCTCTGGGGAAAAACGCCGATTCTTTCCGTCGCAACGCCCTCGCCGAGGTGGACAAAGTTGTGCGACGTGCAACTGCCCTGGCTTCCTCGGCTCGGCCCAGTGCCAATTACGCCACAAATCTAAATGCCCTGGCTCAACAACTGCTTCTGGCCACCGATGGCGAAGCGGCACAACAAATGTTTGCCGTGGCCTTTGCCAACACCCTGCCCATCCACCTGCCTGAGAGCCTCACGGGGCCCGCCAGTGCTACTGACAAGCCAGATGAGCGCAGCGTATGGCAAGAACCACCGGTGGTGAAACTGCGTTTGCGTCCTGTCAGCCGCTTCAATCGGGGCGAGCCACCCTTAGAAGACCCGGTCATCGATAATCGCACGCTCATTCGCGACCTGGTAGCGCAACAAATGGCAAAGCTCGAAGAACAACAGCAACGCTTCGCCCATCTCTTCCACAACACCCTGCTTGATATTGGCAACTTTGAAATAATCACGCCAGAGGATCGCGCCATATTGATGGAAGTAATCGACAGTTGCCTCGGCGATACCTATCACCAGTACCGTGCGCCCGATGGCTCAACGGTTGTGCTGCTCAACCACGACGAGAAAGCTTATGCCATCCTGCGCTCTACCGATGGGCTTCTGCTCATGCCGCGCTACCGTTTACAGCACATCGAAAAAGAAACCCAAATTAGCACCAATGGAAATGGCTACGACCATAATATAGTGACACACCTTACGGATGTCAGGGAGGTGCAGCCTCTTTCAAGAGTAGATATTTCGGGAAGTGGCCTGAGAAGCGGCGTCCCGTAGGGGCGGGAGTGGGGTGGAGTAGAGTGGGGACGCTTGCGTCGCCCAGGGGAGTGGGGCGTTTCGGCCACGGGAACAGGACGAGGGCGACGCAAGCGTCCCCACACCACCCAGCCCAACCCCCGCCCCTACGGAACGACGATGCTCCCTTCTCGTTAATTTGACGCCAATGGGAGTGCCAGGCCCACCCATCAAATGCACCCAAAAAGCATCGAAAAAACTATGATGAACATACATGAAGAAAATCAAATAGATATCACCAACTCACCAGAAGCAATCGCCACAACAGGGGACGAACCTGAGGTAATTGTAGAGGTAGAGACGGCTGACGAGGTACCCGAAGAGCGTAAAGGGCGGCGGGCCAGTCTGATGGCGGCTGTACGCGAGCGGGCCTATAATGCTGATTTGACAAAAGCGCACCTGGCCTTGATGGAACGGGAAGTGATACTGCCGCATAAGCAACTGGAACTGTTTCGCCTGGTGAACCGTCACTATCGCCAGTTGCAGAACTGGCATGACCGCTATACCGGCTGGCGCGTCCAACGCGGCACTGCGGTGATCCGCCTGGTACGCTACCTCAGCACTACCTCAACCGGCTACCTTTACGAACGCCTGAAAGAACCCAAAGACTTTGCCTGCCTGACATGGGCACTCTGGTACGCCGAGAACCGGCAACTCAGCGGTCGCGGCAACGATCAGCAGTTCTTACTCTCACAGTTGGCCGAGCAGATCCAGGAACAATCCAATCTTGCTGCCGATAGTGAAAAGCAGTTTGATTTCCGCAAGCAGGCCGACCGCTATAACATCCAACGCGCTTTACAATACCTGGAAGACGTGGGTGGTATACACCTGGTCGACGGACAGACGCGGGAGTGGGTTGAACAGACACCCGACGCCGATGTATTGTACGAGTTCACCGATGTCATCCGCTCGCTTGTGACCGCGCTTAACCCGGAGATATTGGCAAGCGTCTCAGAACGCATCAACGATCCTGCCATCAGGCTACAACCGGCCCTCCTTCCAGGTGTGGCCACTATCGCACCCGACCTGGTGCGCGCCTGGCGAACGCTGCTGCTTGGCCCTGCCCTCTTCCGCTTTGACGATCCCGCCGCCTTTGCTGCTCTCAAAGCACATGCTGATGAGATAGCTAACGAGCTGATCGAAACCTTTGGCTGGCTGCTCGATGTACACCTGGATTATGCCTGCATTGTACGGGCCAGTGGGACGGCAACAGGACCTGTGACCGGCCTGAATCTGGTGGGTGCCAGTGACCAGATTGCCATGTTGCTCTGTGGAGCCATCAGAAAGCAAGTTGAAGCAGGTGCGTGGCCTGCGCCTGACGAGTATGGGTGCATACATGTGACGACAGGAGATATTGAAGAGCTATTCTATTCCGTTCGCGAACGCTATGGAGAGAATTGGGGCAACGAGGCCCGCGGCAAAAGCTCGCGCAGCCTTATAAACGATGTCTACAAAAAGATGCGGCAGGCAGGCCTCCTGCGCGGCCCTGATGACGCCGGAAACGTACTGATATTGCCAACAGCCGCCCGTTACGCCGTCAGCTATGACGCTGGTGAAGAAGCAACAACGGCCCGCAACCGCAGCAAACGTGCAGCAAAAGACAATCAAAATACCATATCCATCTGGCCCGAAACATAAAGACACAACCAGAGAAGAGAACAAATCATGCAACACACAATCGATAGTTTTAGCGCGTGGTCTACATCACAGGATGGCTCAGCCGAAGAGACCTTGACCCGCCAGATAGACATGTTACAGGCATTCGCGGGCGGGCCAAAAGGCTATCGCCTGCGGCGTATACTACTGACCAATTTCTGGCTCTATGGGCGACAGGAATTTGAGATACTGCATGGTCGACTCTTTCTGGCAGGCGAAAATGCGAGCGGCAAATCAACAGTCTTATCGGCGGCGTTACCACTGGCCCTTGATGGGGATATACGCCCCAACCGCCTGGATACCTTTGGCGGACGAGAACGGCACATGGAGTATTATGTACTCGGCGGCACAGAGTCAGCCACACCTTACAGCCACGAGCGGCGCACAGCCTATATCGCCCTGGAATTTGAGTGGTGCGATGCCGATAACCCACCTATCGCCCAGGAGTTGCGCCAACGCTGGGAGAACGGCGACCGCGAGAAAACACGCTTCCTCACCATTGGCCTCAGCCTGGCAGGAAACATCAATGCCAGCGATCGCATCAAGCCCCTGCGCTTTTTGATCACCGATGGTTCGCGACTGGGGTATGATCTCCATACCACCTACGCCACCGGCAACAAACAGGATCAACGGGCCTACGACCACTCGCGCTTTAAGCAGGTATTGGAAGGACACGGCATCGTCTGCGAGTCGCGAGAGGACTACGAACAAAAGGTGGCACGCTACCTTTTCGGCTTTAGCGATGTCAAAGAGTTTCAAAAGCTGGTCACGCTCCTGCTGGTGCTGCGCCGTCCCAATCTCAGTACCGAGTTGAATTTCTCAAAGGTGCATGACTTCCTCAAGGTCTCATTGCGCAAAATTAGTAGCGAGACCACCCATCGCGTGATTGGCACGATTGAACGCATTGACGCCATTACCAAAGAGATAGAACGCATTCAGGAGGCATACGACGCGGCTGGACGCCTGCATAGTGCCTTACAAGACCTGGCCGTGGTGGGAGCGCAGCTTGCCGCGTGCGAGTATATCGGGGTGCAACAGGTCGAGGACAGCGTACAGGCGAAAGTAAACAGGCTGCGCCGCGACCTCTCTCATGCAGAGAGCGAACGCAACAAGGCAGAGAACAGCACCAAAACATTGCAGGAAGAGCATCAGCAGGTCAGTGGTCAGATCAAAGCATTGGAGGCCAGCAAAGGATTGCAGGTAGCCCAGCAACTGGCTGCTGCCCGCGAGCGTTTACGGGATACGCAAGCACAGTTGCAACTCCAGCAGCAAAACCTTGAAGCGGCCCAAAACGCCATACGCGAAGGCCAGCAGAGCCTGCAACGCCAACGAGTGCGCTTTGACAAAATGAAGTCAGAGAGCGTGTCCCATCTGCAAGAACTGGGTCAGGTGGCTGCCCAGGAAAGCCACTGGGAAGTAGCAGCCCTACGGTTGGAGGAGGCCAGCCAGCAGATTCGCACTATCTCAATGGAGGCTTCATCTGCTCCTGAAATACCTCTGGGCGTGACCTCGCTATTGGAAGTAGAGGCGGAAGAGCGCATCACATGGTTACGCCATCTTGAGGAACTGCACAAGCGGCGAGAACAATTGGAAGCAAAGATACAAAACGCTCGTGACCTTGAAACCATGCGCTTTCAAGAGTTGGACGAGGCGGGCCGTCGTTTTCAGAGCGTGAAGGATGCGGCTTATGAGGCACAGGAGCAGCTTGCTAAAACATTGGAGTCTTTCAGCACTGCCGAAACTATCAGCATGTTACTCGGTGCAGGTACTGATGAAGAATTTCCCCAGGCTGGCACCTCGGACGAAGAGTCGCTCACAGCTACCCTGGTAGAGCAGTTTGCCGCCTCCCTGAACGGCTACCGGCAGGTCATTGATACGCTTGACCGCGATTTGACCGACCTGGCAGACCAGTTACAGGGCGAGCTGGATGAGCTACAACTGCTGACGGGCGGCAAGATTCGCGAGGTTTCCGATGCCAAAGCCCTGTACGAGCAGAAACTGGCCGAGCCAGAATATATTCCGCAGCACCCCACGCGGCGCACCATGGCGCGGGCAAAGCTGGCCGAGCAGGGTATAGTCGCCCTGCCGCTTTACGCCCTTCTCGATTTTAGCCCGGACATTCACGGGGAAAGTGAGGAGGCAGGTCGCATCGAGTATATGCTTGAAGATGCTGGTTTGCTCGATGCGCTGGTGGTAGCACCCTCACAGGCCGCTGCCGCCGACGCGCTGCTTGCCGCAGAGGATATGAGCGATTGTCGCCTGGATATTAGTACAATCAGCAGCAGTACCGGCGGAACGCAAGATAGCAACCTGGGTAGATGGCTGCGCTTCGACACGGCTGTCAACGACGATAGGGGGAATGGGAACACAGATTGGGAGTCAGTAGCCACGATGGTTTTGACAACTATTGGGATTCGCTCCCAACAGGGCGGAGAAATGGTTGCCGGTGCAAGTTGCCTGTTGAACGAAGATGGCACATGGCGACATGGATTGCTCACCGGACATGCAGGTGCTGGCACGGCTCGCTTTATCGGCAAAGCCAACCGCCTGCGTGTGAGGCAGCAAGAACTGGATGAACTGAGCGAGAAACAGGCAAAACTGGACGAGGAACTGCGCTGGCTGAACAAGCAGATCGCGGAATTTGAAGAGAGACGGGCACAGCTACAGGAAAAACAAGCGCAGTTACGCAAAGTGCTGGCCAAGAGTGGTATGGAAGAGCTGTACAATAAGCTCTCTTCCGCCCGGACTACCCTTGATGATACCCGAAGCAAGTACCACAAGGCTCGCCTGCAAACACAGGAAGCGAGACAAATGTACAATACGGTCTTGGCCCAATTAGAGCGTGAGAGCCATGGCATTGGAGCTTTAGCCAGCGATGCCAGGCAGGTACAGAGGGCCCTGATAGGTATGGTCAAGCTCAAAAATCAGGCCCGCTCGCTGGCGATACAACTGGCAACCATTATCAGCAACTGGGAAGAGTATCAGCAGATCGAGCAGGCTTTGGAAAATGCCAGGGTCAACGCTGATAAAGTTGCTCACCTGCACGAATATATCCGCAGCCAGGCACTACGGGCGAAGGCGGAGGAACAGGAACTCACGCGCATAGCTGCCATCGCCAATGTTGAAGAATTGAGTGAACGCTTACGCATGTTGCGCGAACGATTTGAGACGCTATTCAGTGAGATCGACGAGGCAAAGACCAGCTACATCCGCGCCGACGAACGTTCTCAATACGTGGCAACGCTCCTCTCAGAGAATGAAGCGCAATTAAGCAGTGTCCGGCAAGAGCGAACTGAAAAACAGGCTCGTTTTACCAACCAGTTGACCGCTTACCCGGTGGAGCAGCTTGTGCAGGTGCAACAGGTGATGATTGACAAAAATAGCCTCAGTGCGGCCCAGGGACTGCTGGGAACCACCTTGCGCGATAGTGACTTCCTGTCACAAAAAGAGCTGTTGGAGGCAAAACGCCGCGTCAGCTACAACCACCTCTTACAGACCTTCAACCAGGAGCAGCACCTCCTGCACGATTTCGGTCCGAACCTGGACGATCAAGATCGCGTGCTCTTCCTGTTTGAGAACAAGAGCAATCCAGCCGAACTATTGGAAATATTGAGCGACCGCATAGAGATGCAGAGGACGCTGCTGGGACAAAAAGAACGCCAGTTGTTCGAGGATTTCTTGCTCCAGGAGATCGCGGAGGCCATTCGCACGCATATCCTGGAGGCCGAGGAATGGATTCAGCAGATCAATGCCGTACTCAAAAATCTACCGATGATCGGCGAGCACTATGATCTGACGTGGAAGCCTCCTGTTGAGTATGATATGACGAAATTGGGTAGTCATCTCGCCCGCCATTACAGGTTGCTGCGCAAACCATCGCAGAGCCTGACGACTGAAGAGACGGAGACCTTGATGGGTGCCTTCAAGCAAGAGATCGATATCGTGCGGCAGAAGCAGGAAGAGGATGCCAGCGTCAACTTTATGGAGATGCTGGAGCAAATCTTTGACTACCGCGAGTGGTTCCACTTCGACGTCTGGGTCACGCCGCAGGGAGGCCAACGCCAGCGTCTGACCGACCGCCTGGCGGGTACGCGCAGTGGGGCCGAACAGCTTTTCGCGCTCTACGTACCACTCTTTGCCGCCCTGGGAGCACTGTACAAGTCTGCTGCGCCAGGGGCACCACGCCTGCTTGCACTGGACGAAGCCTTCGATAAAGTCAGTTTCGCCAACACGCAGCGTATTATGGAGTTTCTTGTCTCACAAGATTTCCAGTGGATTATGACCGGGCCACAGGTCAGCGGCACAAGTGAGAAGATTCCTGCCAGCGCGAGATACCTGATGATTCACGAGAAGGGTTCACCAGTGGCTACGGCTTCTGCTTCGTTCTGGGCCGGTAGCCAGGGCTTTCAAACAAAATGAGCAGCAATATTCCGCCCAACGTACAAAAAGCCGTTGACTTCTTCTCTACAGCCAGGCTCTCTCGACTGCTGCAAAAACTGCGCGAGCGGTATATCGAGTTGGGCCGTGTGGGTGGTCAAATTACCCTGGAGGACTGCACGCCCGATGAACGGCGGGATATTGCCAGTTTTCTCGGCAAGCCTCCCTATCGTGAGGACTACATTAAGGTACGGCTGGTCGAGTTTGACAGCGTACTGCGGCAGAGTGGTTTTGCCTGTGAGCTGCCCGATCTGCTCAATGCCTTCTTTCCCAATCAGCCTCTTGTAACTCGCCCGCAACAGCGAGCCGCCCATAAAGTCCACCAGGCAGATTTCCATACCGCTCTCCTCTCCATTGCCATGGAACTGCCCGCAGACTCACAAGGCCGCAACTGGCTCTTGCATGGGCAACATGGACTGGACTGGCTGTTCTCGCACTATAAAAATGAATCCATCGAAGAGCAAGAGCGACAGCTTGGCACAGTGCGCTCTATTGTGAGCGCACTCGACAGGTTACCTGCCTCAACTGCTCCTGAACGATTAGCACTCTTTGCCCAACGCATTGGCGGGGACCCGCACATGTTCGACCCCGATAGAACCTCCGGTCGCCTCTTACGCTACGCCCTGGAGGATATTGTCAGCCTCTCAGGTGAATCATCTCTGCAAGTACAGGGACCGCCAATTGATCTGTACGCCAACGCGGGCTTGCTGTTGGATACGATCTCATCGAACGTGGCAGTATTTAACCTGGCGGGTGCTGTCTACAGCGATGGCTCCCTCGACCCACTTCCCCAGGCAGCCGGTACACGTGTGCTGCTCTTGCCATTACGCCAATTGCTGGAGTGGCGCATTGTTATGTCAAGTTCAACAGATATCTATGTGTTTGAAAATCCCCAGGTTTTTGAGGAGGTGATTGCCGGGCTGCTTTGTTCCAATGCCGGCAAGGGGTTGCCCACATTAGTCTGCACATCCGGCTGGCCAAGTACAGCAGCACTCACGCTGCTAGATCTGCTTGTGGCTCAATCACCCGCTAACCATCTGCATTATAGCGGTGACTTCGACCTGGCGGGCTTGAAGATTGCCGCATACCTGCTGGAACGCTACCCTGGCAGATGCAGTCTATGGAGGTTTGATCCCGATTCCTATCTACAGGCATCGCATGACGAGGGTAGATTGGCTACTAAGACGGAGTTAAAGGGGTTGAAGAGCCTGCCCGAAGCGTTTGCGCCCCTGGTGGAAATCATGCAAGAAAGAGGCAAGTGGGCTTACCAGGAGGGAATTGCCCGTCTGCTGCTAGAGGATGTGATGGAGGCTCCCTAGTTTTTCCACAAAAATGAATTGTTACACGGTCGCAAGTGCATTATGGTCGCGAAGAGGAAAATTTGGGAATCGAACAAGCTGAGAAAAGCTACCCCGTTCTTCATCGACGAAGCGGAGAAAAACACAGTGCTTTTCTTATACTGCCAGAGAAGTGGACCATCATTACTCTGCAATGCATAGAATGAGTGGTTACCCGTAGTGGCATATCTGACTCTTTGATGAAAAGGCGTAGCAATGGTCTGAACCAGCCTGTTGAGGACGCCATGCAGCCGTGCAGTCGATAGAGATTTACACCACGTCAGGATAGCCGGTTCAAATCGCCTTTTATACGAGACAGAACGCTCCATGTGTTGTATGAGATGAAAAGGTAGATCTGGCAGTGGCTCGACGACAGGCAAATCGCTTATCTGGGTTCCAATTACCCGGTAGGCGGCGTACACCGCGGCACACGTTGGACACGATGCCAGGTGTTGATTGAGCGCAACGCGCTCAGCATATGAGAGATCGTCCTGATAGCGGGTAGCAAGTTTGTCTGCCCAATTGGCACAGGGCGCGAAGGTTGAATCTTTCATACAACTGACCTCCTTCTCTCACTTGTGGCATCCTGTCCCTTCGCCAGGCGTTCATAGGCGCGGCGGAATTGTTCACATCCCCGGCTCACATAAATGCTGACGCTCTTTTCACTGAGGTTCAGCGACCGGGCAATTTCGCGCTGTGTGAAACCCACGACATATTGTAAGAGTAGACAGGCTCGATACTGCGGCGATAGCTCCACCAGGGCAAGTTTGATCTGTTCCGACTGCTCCACCTGCTCTTCAGGTCCTCCTGTACTCATGTTTTCTGACGAGTCGTCCATTTCAGAATCTTTGCAGAGCGGCCAGCGAGACTTGCGGCGGCGCAGGTGGTCAATGGCCGTATTGGTAGCAATACGATAGAGCCAGGTGTCGAAATGGAACTCGTCATGCATCCCTGGTAATGCCCGCCATACTTTGATGAAGGTTTCCTGCGCGAGGTCACGACCCTCTTCATCGTTCCCTACCATACGCGCCAGGTACGTACAGATGCGAGTATTGTAGTACTGAAAGAGTGCATTGAACGCGGAAATATTTCCTGCCTGAGCATCTCGTACAACCTCTACAAACCACACAGGGTCAACGGGCAGTGTTGAAAGAGTGGGATCACGCGCTGATAGAGACATCAGACAGGCTCCTCCTCGTTATAGGTTATATCATTCCTGTAGACTTAGACGCATCAAGGAGACCAAACCCTACAAGGGTTTTGTATTGTGTTGCTGCATTGTTGGTGCGGGCATTGCTGCCGATGGCAGCAATGCCCGCACCAACAATGCAGCAACACAATATATTACGAGTAATACGACTCCACAGGACGATTCCTCACCAGCCAATCCCATTACAACATCTCTTGTGATGCTTTTCGCCCTCGAAACGTACTATGATAGGCATCTTGTGCCTTATAGAAGGTATCAACCCTTAGCCAGCTTCGTCTGTACTCTTCAGCGAAACCACTTCATCACCGAGATGTATGGTCGCATCCCATGTAATTTTAATTGCATCCTTCACACTCTCATGCGCCGGACAGCCACTGGGATGAACTGTTAATGCCCGTTCAGCAGCCTCTCGGAATTCAGGGGATATGGTGAGGTCGTAATGCAATGCGATGGACTCGATGCGGATGGTTTTGCCAATGCCGACGATACTGCCATCAACAGTAGCCGTGTATGACTGGCGATCAAAAGGAATCTTGCGCCCTGACAGGGCACCGGCAAGTGTGCCGTACATTCAGCCAGCAACCGCGGCGACGATGTGGTCGAGGGTAGAGGCGATTGGAGGTCCCTCCTTGGCTCCATAGTACTCGCGCAACTTCCCCTGGACGCCGTAAATTACGGGTTCAGGTACGTCACCGAGATAGGCATTGCGATAGCCGTCTTTATAGACAAGACGCGCATGGGAGATGTACTCAAAAGGTTCTGCCATGATAGGAAATGTTCCTTTCAACGATAAGCTAGCTCAGCTACGAAGATTTGAAATCCCTCATAACTCCTGTCCGTATTATACTAAAAAATCACCAGTTAGAACCAAAGGGTTACTACCATGAAATAGCCATGCTGCAAGTGGCATAATGATGTATTGTTGTGCAACGAATACCTTGGGGTGAGGAGAACAATATGAACCCGTTCGAGAGAATAGTAAAAAGATATCAAACTCTTCCTAAAGTAGATTTGGCGCAGGGACGGAGTATTGCCTACTCGCGGAGCACCACCAGAAGGCTCATGGAATTGATAGATGCGAATGCGCACGGTAATGTGCATGGCGGTGTTATTATGCGTATGGTCGATGAGGCTGCCGCCATTGTCGCAATCAAGCACTGCCAGCGACCTACTGTGGTTACCGCCAGGGTGGAGAGATTTGATTTTCTGGCTCCCGCGTTTATTGGAGATGTTGTTTCTGTCTACTGTGAAATGCACTCTGTAGGACGAACGAGCATGGATATTGGAGTCGAGGTCATGGCTGAAGACTTGATAACGGGAGACGTACGTCACATTGCCAGTAGCTACGTGATCTATGTGGCGCTAGATGAGAATCGTAAACCAACTCCTGTCCCTCCCCTTGTGCCTGCGGACGATGAAGAGAAGGCGATTATAGAACGGGCCCGCATTCGTCGTAAGCACAGGCAAAAGAAAGATGAGAAATAAGTGAGCGTTTCTGCCTCACTATTTTCTTTGGAGCATGTTAAGCAGAATGATCATTCGATCAGTGCAATGCCCGTTGAAACGACGAACAGTGTGCTGTGTGAAGTGCGAGCCAGGCACTCGCAAGATGCCTGGCTCGCACTTCACACAGCACACTTCTGTTATTGGGATACTCGATGTATTTTACAGCGAGAGCATACGCTCTAAAGCTACTTTTGCCCAGAGGACGATCTCGCCATCGACACTGACCTGGTTAATTACCTGGCCTTCGACCAATCCTTCCAGCACCCAGGCGAGATAGGCAGGGTGGATGCGGTACATGGTGGAACAGGGGCAGACTATGGGATCAAGGCAGAAGATGAACTGATCTGGATGCTCTTTTGCCAGGCGATGCACCAGGTTTATCTCGGTGGCAATCGCCCATTGAGTTCCGGCGGGAGCTTGCTCGACCTGTTGAATAATAAACTCGGTTGAGCCATAGAGGTCTGCCGCCTCCACGACCTCGCGGCGACATTCTGGATGCACCAGTATCTTAATACCAGGATAATGTGTACGAGCTTTAGCGATTTGCTGCACATTGAAGCGCATGTGCGTGGTGCAGTACCCTTTCCACAAGATGATTTTCGACCGCTGCAATTCCTCCTCGGCATCATCTGAGGCCATGGGATCTTTGGGGTTCCATACCGCCATCTGCTCTGAGGCGATGCCATACTTGAGGGCGGTGTTGCGACCAAGATGCTCGTCGGGGAAAAACAACACTCGTTTGCCATGGCTGAAGGCCCAGTGGATAACGGCCGGAGCATTGGATGACGTGCAGACAATACCGCCGTTGCGCCCACAAAAGGCCTTGAGATTGGCTGCCGAGTTCATGTAGGTCACCGGGATGATAGCAGCGTCCTCACCCAGCGTTTCATACAGCATCTGCCAGCACTCTTCTACTTCAGCGATATTCGCCATGTCGGCCATAGAGCAGCCCGCGGCGGGATTGGGCAAGATGACACGCTGGTGAGGCGCACTGAGGATATCGGCACTCTCGGCCATAAAATGTACACCACAAAAAACGATGTAATCCGCCTGTGGACGAGCAGCCGCTAACTGCGCCAGCTTAAACGAATCACCGCGGTAATCCGCATACTTGATGATCTCGTCGCGCTGGTAGTGGTGTCCAAGAATGACAAGCCGCTCTCCCAACTTCTCCCTGGCTGCGGCAATGCGCTGGTCCAGTTCCTCGCCTGACATCTCTGCATACACTTGAGGGACGTTATCGATACGGGTTGAGTGGGCATGTTTTGCGCGGGTCTCCTTGGAGAGGAGCGGCAATATACGCTCTTCTTTACTTTCCGCACATGCTGATAATAAGGCCATGGATTTCCTCCTTGGATATGGCAAATCAAGCAAATTCTAGTGATATATCGAAATTGGGAGCGGAGTGCGTCAAAGCTCCAAGCGAGATAAAATCTACGCCGGTGGCCCCAACGGCAGCTAAACGCGCCGGGTTCGTGCCGATGTTGCCAGAAGCCTCCAACAGTACCCCCGGTGCATCATGGCGCGCCAGCTCGACCGCGCCGCGCATGGTTTCTATATCCATATTGTCCAGCAGCACGACATCGGCTCCAGCTTTCAAGGCTAAACGCAGCTCTGACAGCGTTTCACACTCTACCTCGATTTTGAGGAGATGCTGAGCGGTGCGCCGTGCGGCAGTGATGGCCTGCACGATGCCCCCGGCGGCCTTGATGTGGTTATCTTTGATCAGCACGCCGTCGCTGAGACCAAAACGATGATTCTGACCACCGCCCAGGTGTACAGCATCTTTTTCCAGCATACGCAGTCCTGGTGTCGTCTTGCGGGTATCGAGAATGCGCGCATGTGTGCCCTCAATAGCATGTACGCAACGAGCCGTCACGGTGGCGATACCAGAGAGGTGCCCCAGGAAATTGAGCGCGACGCGCTCAGCACTCAATAGAGAACGGGCAGGCCCACTGAGGCTGGCCAAAACCTGGTCGGGGAACACAGTCGCGCCATCTTCAACCTGCAAATGGACACTGACGCGCTCATCGAAGACACGAAAGGTTTCAGCAGCAACGGCTAAACCGGCGACAACACCTTCCTGGCGAGCAATGAGGCTGGCCTGAGCCGTTTGTTTCTCTGGCACCGTGCTCAGCGTCGTGATGTCATATTCCGCTCCATCCTCTTCCAATGCCCGTCTAATCAAATCCAGTGGAGGTCTACGCATGAGCTATGACCTCCTGTCGAGAATGCGCTGCTCTGAAAGCAGGAGTTTCTCTCACGAACGCATAATGGCAAGTGGCTAACGACTTATCAAGAGTTTCGTAATCACCGCGCCAGTGGCTACCGCGACTCTCGCGCCGTTGCAGTGCGGCGGCAATCACCAGTTCAGCCACCTGAAGCATATTGCTGGTCTCTGCCCACTGCATTGGACTGGCCATCTCTTCCCTGCCTGTGGTATCTGTAGTCGATAATGATCTTTTCAATGCGCTTACTTTATGCCTGGCTTCAAGCAATCCCACTTGATCGCGATACAGCGAGACATATTGCCACATAATGCCGCGCAGCTCGCGGTTGATGCGCGAAATGGTGGTCGAACTGGCAATCGCAGGAGTAGCCTGGTCCAACGCGTTGTCAATGACGGATAGAGTAATAGCATGACGCGCCTGTACATGATGATCGTCTGGTAAGGAGTGGTCACTGGCCAGCCCGTTTGCCAGTCCATCGGCAACCCGCAAGCCAAAGACCAGGCCCTCTAGCAGTGAGTTGCTGGCCAACCTGTTTGCTCCATGTACGCCCGTACAGGCAACCTCCCCAACGGCATAGAGACCGGGAAGCGTGGTATGACCGTAGGTATCGACCATGACGCCGCCCATACAGTAGTGGGCTGCCGGTGCTACAGGCAACAGGTCTCTAGCGAGATCAAGGCCATAGTTGTGACAGATAGCGGAGATAGTCGGGAAACGAGCGTGCATCTTTTCAGCCGGGAGATGGCGCAGGTCGAGGTACTGGCAATCGGTCTTTTCTGCCAGCATTTCACTGAGGATAGCGCGGGCAACGACATCACGCGGGGCAAGTTCGGCTTGAGGTGCATAGCGCAGCATAAACCGCTCGCAGGCATGATTGCGGAGATAGGCACCTTCGCCGCGTACGGCCTCGGAGATCAGGTGAGAGGTATTGCCTATCGCGAGAACTGTAGGGTGAAACTGCATAAATTCCAGGTCGGTCAATGCAGCTCCGGCACGCCATGCCAGGGCCAGACCATCGGCAGTAGCTCCCACTGGATTAGAGGTATGCAGCCAGAGTCCTCCAGCACCACCATTTGCCAGTACGATAGCCCGCGCTTCTACTGTAAATGTTTTCCCATTGCGATCAATAGCTTCGATACCGGTACAGAGCCCGTCCCGCACCAGAAGATTGCTGACATAGGTCTCTTCATAGAGCGTGATCGCGGCACGTTTTTGTAGCGCGGCCATCAGTGCTCGTTCGATCTCGGCTCCGGTGGCATCACCGCCAGCATGAAGTACGCGCCATCGACAATGGGCAGCCTCTCGACCAAGCAACAGACCATCTGGCGTGGCATGTGCATCGCTGCCGGGCTGCGCACGATCAAACTGCACGCCCGTCTGAATAAGCCATTTGACGGCGGTAGGAGCCTGCTCAACCAGGATGCATACCGCGGCTTCATCGCAAAGTCCTGCACCGGCAGCTATGGTATCCTGAAAATGGAGTTCAGGGCTATCGTCTACCCCCAGTGCTGCCGTCAAGCCTCCCTGGGCATAGCGGGTATTGCTTTCGCCAAGCTGTCCTTTGGTAAAGAGAGCCACACACATATTTTCCGGTAAGCGGAGGGCAAGGGAGAGGCCAGCAATGCCTCCTCCAATAATCGCCACATCATATGCCTGGCTGTCTGCCACGTTTGCCATACATGTATCCTTCCCGTATGACTAAGTGTTCAAAGTACACTATGTTAAGTGTAAAAAAAAGAACACTTGGTCACAAGTAAAAAAGCAAAGGTGTTTTTTGTACACTAACCCTGGTAGGAAGTATACCCGATATTTTCGGGAAAAACAAGGGTACTTTATACACTATCTATTACTAGGGGGATACAAAATCATCCTGGAAGCTCTCTCCTGTTCTGAA
>WNFH01000653.1_pt1 | contig 23218 bp, 17 predicted proteins | sample 5400411 | NCBI WGS metagenome assembly WNFH01 (sample SAMN13153347, study PRJNA577476) | soil metagenome | isolation source: 200 cm saprolite under Douglas fir tree site 2 hole 3 | place: USA:California | collected 2015-04-18 | reverse complement strand
GGCGAGTGCTCCGCCTGCGAGCGGCCCGATTACAGGGATGGGCGCGTAGCCCCAATCCGAGCTGCCTTTGCCGGCGATTGGCAGCAGAGCGTGCGCCACGCGCGGGCCCAGGTCGCGAGCCGGATTTATCGCGTAACCGGTGGTGCCGCCCAAAGAAAGACCGATTCCCCAAACGAGGCTCCCTACCAGATACGGTCCCAGCGCTCCCGGTCCGCTGGCCGCAACGGCCTTGGAAAAAATCGCTCCCACAACAAACACCAGCACCGCTGTCCCGATGATTTCGCTGATCAGGTTGGCTACAGCCTTCCGTATCGCGGGGTGCGTGCAAAAACACGACAGCTTCGTGGCCGCGTCCGGCGTTTCTTTCCAGTGCGGCAGGTAATGCAGCCAAACCAGCGCGGCGCCCGCCATCGCGCCAAGAAGCTGCGCGGTGATGTACGGCAGGCACTTGCCAAACGACCCTGCGCGCACCGCGAAGCCCAGCGTTACCGCAGGATTCAAGTGCGCGTCGCTGCTGCCGCAAGCTACCGCGGTGAACACGCCGGCCATCACCGCAAACGCCCATCCCGCCGTGATGACCACCCACCCGCCGCCTTCGCCCTTCGAGCGCTTGAGCAGCACTCCCGCCACTACGCCGTCTCCCAGCAGTATCAAGATCATGGTGCCCAGGAATTCTCCCAGGAATGGCGAAGTCATCCGTTGTTTCCTCTCTTATGCACGATCATGAATCTATCCAGTCAAACGAGCGCGCGACCGCTTTCTTCCATTGCCGGTACAAACGTTCGCGCTGGCCCTCTTCCATGCTTGGCTTCCACTGTCGGTCCATAGCCCAATTCGCGCGCAACTGCTCCAGCTTTCCATGGCTTCCACTAGTTCTCGTGTTTGAAACGCAGTGGCCTCCAAAACCGCGCGCGCCAGGTGGCCCTTGTTGGCGTAACGGGTAAGCCCGGCGATCACCCCGCGGGCGCTCTCTTTCCAATACGGCGCGTACAATCCTGAAAACGCGGGCACAACATAGACGTCGCCGTTGTCTTCCACTGTTCGCGCCAATGTCTCGACGTCGGAACTCTTGGCGATCATTCCGAGGTTGTCCCGCAGCCACTGCACCAGCGCGCCGGTAATCGCCACGCTGCCTTCCAGCGCGTAGCAAGCGGCGTGCTTGCCGAACTTGTACGCCACGGTAGTCAGTAGTCCGCAGCTCGACGGCACCATGCGCTCGCCCGTGTTCATCAGCAGGAAGCAACCCGTGCCGTACGTGTTCTTAACCTCGCCAGGATGAAAGCATGCCTGCCCGACCAGCGCCGCTTGCTGGTCCCCCAGGATTCCTGCAACCGGCACCCCCGATATCGCGGGCAATCTCGCCACGCCATACACTTCGCTGCTCGAGCGCACTTCCGGCAACATCGCACGAGGAATCTCGAACGCCGCGAGCAGCTCGTCATCCCAATCGAGCGTCTTCAGGTTCATCAGTTGCGTGCGGCTCGCGTTGGTCACGTCGGTAACGTGCGCGCCGTTTCGCGGCCCGCCAGTCAGGTTCCATGCCAGGAAGGTGTCGATATTCCCGAACAGCAACTCGCCATCAGCGGCTTTTTCCCTGGCACCCGAAACATTCTCCACAATCCAACGCAGCTTGAGCCCGCTGAAGTACGTGCTAAGCGGCAAGCCGGTCTTCGCTCGGAAGCGGTCTTGCCCCCCATTTTTGGCAAAGCGCGCCACGTCGTCACCAACCCGCGTGTCCTGCCAAACTAGAGCGTTCGCCACCGGGCGGCCCGTCTTGCGCTCCCAGACTACGGTCGTCTCGCGCTGATTGGTGATCCCAATGGCCGCCAAGTCGGTGGGCTGCAAGCCGCGCTGTTGCAATGCCGCTGCGATGACCTCGTGCGTGCAGCGCAGGATCTCCTCCGCGTTGTGCTCCACCCAGCCCGGTGCGGGAAAAATCTGCTCATGCTCTTTCTGCGCGATGGCCACCACGCGCGCGTCCTTGTCAAATACCATGAAGCGCGTGCTCGTCGTGCCCTGGTCAATCGCCCCGATATAACTCTTCACCTGAGCAGTCCTCTCCACGTAGCTCGCTCAAAAAGGTCAAAATGCTGGCGTTCGCACAGAACGACCGCCCTCCGCCATGTTGCCGGATACAAAAGACTTATCTATACAATCGCTGCCCTCTGACGCTTCGGCGCACCGATGCTATGCGATTTTTTCCGTTTGCGCATCTAATTAAGCGAGAGAAAAGGAGATTTCGATGAAGTTCAACCCTCGACCCAGGCTGCATTTGCTGCTAGCCGTTTTCGCTTTAACGTTTGCTTCGCTTGCCTCCGTACCCGTTCGCGCCGCAGACGCCGTTACCCTCACGGCCACCGCCGTGGCCAAGAAAGGTTCCCCTCCGCCTATCAAAAAGGAAGACATACAGGTCTTTGAAGGCAAAGAACGCGTGCAAGCCACGGACTGGCGCCATGGCGAAAATCTGTACCTGGCCATTCTGATTGACGATTCCATCGACTCCGAGGCCGCCAGCCAGTGGAGCGATCTCAAGGCCTTCATCGCCGCGCAGCCGCAAAACGCCTTCGTCGCGGTAGCCTACTCCCGTAATGGCGCCGCCATGGTGGCGCAGGATTTCACCCAGGATCACGCGCTCGCCGCAAAAGCTCTGCGCATTCCGCTCGGCAATTTAGGCGCTTTCTCCAGCCCATATCTTTCGCTGCAAGATTGGATTAAGCGCTGGCCGTCTTCGGCAGGCGATCACCGCTCGTCCATCATCATGATTTCCTCCGGCATCGACTACTTCCGCGGAGGCTTCGATCCACTTGATCCCGACCTCGACACCACCATCGAGCACGCGCAGAAAAACAACATCAACGTCTGGACCATCTACTATCCCGGCGGGGGACACCTGGGCCGCGGATATTTCCGCGTCTTCAACGCGCAGGCCAATCTCAGCAAGCTCTCCGAAGAAACCGGCGCCGAGTCGTATTACATGTCGTTCGAGCGCCCGGTTTCGTTGAAGCCCTACTTCGACGAAATCCAGGAACATCTCAACAATCAGTATTTGCTCACATTCCAAACTAGCGGTGGCGGCAAAAAGGGCAAGTTCGAGCGCATCCGCGTAACCACAGAAGTTCCCAACGTGCAATTCCTGACGCCATCGGAAGTCTTCCTGCCTCCGTCGCAATAACTTCGAGACGAAAGAGTGGTTGTCATCCTGAGGGCATCCGACAAGGATGCCCGAAGGACCTCAACCGAGCCTCTCGACAAAATGGAACAACGGCTTCGCCGCACCAGCGTTCAACAATACCCCTCAATCGTTCGCCCCCGTCAGTGAAACCGCCCGGGTCGAATCGCGAATCACCAACTCCGGATTCATTTTTTGATTCACCACATTCCACTCGCGCTTTTCCAGCGCCGCATTAATTCCATCCATCACAATGTTTACCGCTAACCCGCCCATGGCTTCCATCGGTTGCCGCACGGTGGTCAGCGAAGGCGCGGCCAGCGACGATAGCGCCACGTCGTCAAATCCCGTCACCGAGCAATGCTCCGGCACTTTCACTCCGGCCTTTGTCAGCGCGCGGATCGCTCCCAACGCCGTCAGGTCGTCGAACGCCATCACCGCCGTGAATTTTCTCTTCTGTTCCAGCAATTCCTCCGTGTAGCGATAACCACTCTCAAAGCTGGAATTGGGATCGAGCGAATCCGGCAATTGCAAAACCAGGCCCTGGTCGATTTCCATGCCCGCGCCCTGCGCGAATTTTTGTATCCCGCGCCAACGCGGCGCGCTGTCGATCAACATCTTTGGCCCGCGGATAAACACGATTTTGCGATGGCCGAGCTGGTACAGATGCTCCAGCGCCAGCCGCGCACCAGTTTCGTTGTCCACCATCACGGAGCTGATGTTGTCTCCCGGCAGTTCCCAGCCGATCGTCACCGAAGGAATATTTCTCTTGCTTAAGTCGGCAAGAAGCTGAATGTCGACAAAAAGCCAATTGGCCACCACGATCAATCCTTCGACGTGCCGGTCCAGCAGCAACTCCAGGTACCGTTCAAAGCGGCTTCGCTGGTTGTGCGCGTCGGCGAAAATCGCCAGGTAGGAAGCTTGATACAGCGCGTTTTCCACGCCGCGCATGATCAGGGTGCAAAATGGGTCGGTGATATCGAAAAACAACACGCCGATGCTGTGACTGCGCTTGCTGCGCAGGAATCGCGCCATCACGTTCGGCCGGTAGCCAAGTTTCTTGGCCGTTTCTTCGATACGTCTCTTTGTTGCCGGCGCGATATACCTGGCCAGCGGCGCGTTGTTCAGCACAATCGACACGGTCGCAGGCGAAAATCCGCTCTGCGTCGCCACGTCTCTCATCGTGACTGCTTGGCTTTTCTCGCTAGGCCGCTTCACCAGGAGGGCTCCTCGGTGGCCCACATCATCCCGCCAGACTCACTCGCCTTGCAACCGCTTTGCGATCACGGTCCACCGCACCGTTGTCGGGGCGCGCTTGAGCACACTCCAGCGGCTTCCGCCGCCGCCGCACTCCCTACTCCGGCGGCACCTCGAACGACAATGGCTCCTGGAACCAGCGTGTCTTCCAAATCCCAAATGCAATTCCCGCAATCATCCAGATGCTTCCAACGATCTGCGCCGGGCGGCTAAGACTCAGCCACAAAGCCAGGCAAATAACGAATCCAAGCACCGGCGGGATAAGATTCCACGTTTTCTTCTGTTCCGCATGCAAGAAATAGCGCACAAATGCCGCGGCATTGACGCCCATAAATGCGATCAGCGCCCCGAAATTCAGAAGCTCGATTCCCCGCCCATAGGTAAGGAAGAACGAACCAAACAGAGCCAGCGCGCCCACGAAGATCACATTGTTCCGCGGCACTTGGTGCTTCGGGTCAATCGCGCCAAAAAACGAACTAGGCAGCGCATTGCTTCTGCCCATCCCGTACAACAGTCGCGCCGCCCCAATGTGCGCTCCCATCCCTGAGCCAAAATTAGCCACCACCAACGTCACTCCCACGATGGTAAACAGCGGCGCCCACGTCCGCGCCGCCGCCCACACATACGCCGTGTCCGGATTCGGAAACGCCTCCGTCGCCGGCCACACAAGCTGCGCCACATACACTTCGGCCGCCGAGAGAAAGCCGATCACTACGCACGTGAGCACCGTCGCCAACAAAATATTACGTCGCGGATTCTCGGCCTCCTCGGAAAGCGTCGAGATGCCGTCAAAGCCGATATACGACAGCACCGCGATCGACGTGCAGCCAAACAGGTTGCCCCACGTAAACGTCTGCGGATCGTAGAACGGCCTGGTAAAAAACTGCGGATCGCCGTGCGGATGCCCGAAGATATAACGAATTGCCGTCACGAAAATCACCACCACCACCGCGCTCATACCCGCCGTCAGCCCCGCGTTCACTCTCGCTGATGTCTTGATCCCTCGAAGGTTCAGCAGCGTGAACGCCACCGCAAAAATAATTTTCCATCCCCAGCCGGGAATTGCCGGAGCAAATTCATGCGCCTGCCCCGCACACCAGATCACGCACACCAATGGATTCACGATGTAATCCATCACCATGCTCCAACCGGTCACATAGCCAATCGATGGATGGATCTCCTGCGCCACATACGTGAACGCGGATCCCGCACTCGGATACGCCCGCGCCATGCGCCCATAACTGATGGCCGTAAAAAGCATGGCCACCATGGCGATCAAAATTGCGGTAACCACGTGGCCCCGTCCGCGATCGCTGAGCGCTCCGAACGCCGACATCGGAGCAACCGGCTGCAGCACGATCATCCCGTACAAAATCAAATCCCACAGGGTAAGCGTCCGCCGCAATCTCGGCGCTGCCGCCGTTACCGTTGTCGCTTCCGTGCCCAAGCCCTTGTCCCGTTAACTCAACACCGATTAACTCAACACCGTTAAGTCGCACCCTATTGAATCGTTTCAAGCGCGGTCATTCTGTGGGAATCCCCCCCGTCAGGCAAGCGCAAACTTCCCTGCGTCAAAGCTTCGTATCTCCTCCATGCGATACTAGCCATCCGCCATGCTCCACTTCGCGCAACTCTGCGAATCCGTCGCCGCCACTTCCAAAAAGAACGAAAAGGTCAGCTTGGTCGCAGACTATCTCCGCACCACACAGGTCGATGAGTCCGCCATCGCCGCCCTCTACCTCTGCGGCCGCGTCTTCCCTCGCCGCGAAGAGCGCGTCCTCTCCATTGGCTTCGCGATTCTCCTTCGCGCCGTCGCCAATATCGCAAATAAGAATCCCGCTGCGCTGGCTCCAATCCTTCGCCAACACGGCGATCTCGGCGCCGGTGCCGAAGAAATTCTGCGCCATCTCTCCGTGAGGCCCTCGCTCAGTCTTCCGCAAATCGCCGAAGTCTACGCATCCCTCGCGCAGCAGCGCGGCGGCGCCGCGAAGCAAGCCCTTCTCGAGCACACGCTCCAGCGCCTCTCCGCCCTCGAAGTCAAATATTTCATCAAAATCGCCACCGGCGAGCTGCGCATCGGCCTGAAAGAAAGCCTCGTCGAGGAAGCCATCGCTAAAGCCTTCGATCAAACTCTTCCCACCGTCCAGCGCGCCAACATGCTCCTCGGCGACATCACCGACGTCCTCCGCCTCGCGGTGGCCAACGAACTTTCCTCCGTCTCGCTCCAGCTCTTCCGCCCCATCTCCGTCATGCTGGCCAGCCCTGCCGAAACTCCTGCCGATCTCGTCGCCGCGTTCCCCAACGGCGCCCTCGTCGAAGACAAGTTCGATGGCATCCGCGCTCAGGTTCACAAGCGCGATTCGCAAGTCGAAATCTACTCCCGCACCCTCGACCGCGTGACCGAATTCCCCGAGCTTCTCGAACCTATCCGCGCAATCACCAGCAATTTTATCCTTGACGGCGAAATCATCGGCTGGCGCGACGGCCGCGCCATCGCATTCACCGAGCTGCAGCAGCGCCTCGGCCGCAAACAAATCGATCTTTTCACCAGTTCACAACTTCCCGTCAGCTTCGTCGCCTTCGACCTGCTCCTCCTCGACGGCCGCTCACTTCTCGACACTCCACTCGCTGAGCGCCGCCTCCTGCTCGAGCACCTCCTCGCCGCAGCCGAGCCGCCCACCCTCCAGTTCACCCGCGCCGAGGTTTGCCGCACGGTCGACGAAATCGAGAATCGCTTCCTACTCGCCCTCGATGGGGGTAACGAAGGCCTCCTCGCCAAAGCGCCCGAATCTCCCTATGTCCCCGGCCGCCGCGGCCAATTCTGGATGAAGCTCAAGCGCCCTCTTGCCACGCTCGACGTGGTAGTCACCATCGCTGAATACGGCCACGGCAAGCGTCGCGGCCTCCTCTCCGATTACACGTTCGCCGTGCGCGACAACGACCGGCTCGTCAACATCGGCAAAGCCTACTCCGGCCTCACCAACGTCGAGATTCACGAACTAACCCAATATTTTCTGGAACACACCACCGAAGACCGCGGGTTCCAGCGCGACGTCGAGCCCACAATCGTCCTCGAAGTCGCCTTCAACAATATCCAGCGCTCTGAGCGCCACGACAGCGGCTTTGCCCTTCGGTTTCCGCGTATCGTGCGCCTGCGCCCGGACAAGCCCGTCGCCGAAATCGACACGCTCGCCCGCGTCCGCGAAATTTTTAACTCTCAGAACGCAAGAAAAAATTAACGGCCTCTAATTTCGCCGTTTCACCTGTACCATCGGCCAGCTGTACTATCGGACACTGAATTTCACAGCGGTTATCTCTTAGTGAGAATCCACTCACTTTCTGTCGCAACACTGGCAACGGAATTAGAGTCTAATTAGATAGGGACCCGGCCCGCAGTAGAGAAGAAACTATGGCCGAGTCCGCGCTAATGAATAGCCGCAGTCGCGTAGCTCCCATCCTGGCGAGTGTCTCGGGATTCATCGTCCTTTTCTTCTTCGCCATGTGGCTCCGCGTTGTGCCACTCGAACCCGACCCCGTCTTGCAGGGCTATCTGCAGGTCACCACCGGCTTGCTGGCGTTTGTGTTCGCCGCCGTCACTCTCGTCCGCTTCCAAGGTACGCAAGACCGCATCTCGCTGATCCTCGGCGCAGGATTCCTTCTCTCCGGCACCATCCTCACCGCGTCTAGCCTTCTGTTTTTTCAGTTCCAGCAGAATACTCCGGTGGAATTGCGCTGGGCGCCAGTTTCCTGGTGGGTCAGCCGCGTCGTTCTAGCCCTTCTCTTCGTTGTCGCGCTTCTCGTTGAACATTTCCTGCCGCGGTCGCGTCACCCTCACCGCGAGATCGCCGGCGCCCTGCTTACCGTCATGGCCTCGACCTATCTCATCACCGCAGCGTTGCGCCGCCTTCCCCCGGAGGTTTCCCCGCATCCCGGCGCAGTTTTCCCCAGCCCGCTGCAACTCCTACCCGCCGGAATTTTTCTGGTCGCTGTAATTTGGTTTCGTCGCCGCCTCCAACTCGAAGATTCCGCCTTCGACCGCACCATCTATGCCGCCGCCTGGATGAATCTCGGCGCGCAGCTTGCCGCCTCGCAGTCCCTGCGCCTGCTTGATTCGCCCTTTGTCCTCGCCCAAGCACTCACCGTCACCAGCTACGCCATCGCCCTCGGCGGCGCTCTTCTTGACAATGCCAGGCTCTTCGAACAAGTTAGCCACCTCGCCGTCAGCGACCCGCTTACCGGTCTCGCCAACTATCGCCGCCTGCTCGACGTCCTTGAAACGGAAACCGAGCGCACCAATCGCAGCGACCGCCCCTTCGCCGTTCTCCTGCTCGACCTCGACGGCCTAAAGAGAATCAACGACACGCACGGCCATCTGGTCGGCAGTCACGCGCTCAATCGACTCGCGCACATCCTGCGCATCCATTGCCGCGCGATCGACACCGCGGCGCGCTACGGCGGCGACGAATTTGCTCTCGTTTTGCCGGAAACTTCGCATGATGAAGCCGCGCGCGTCGCCAATCGAATCCGTGCCGTAATGGCCAGCGACCTCGAACAACCGCAGCTCTCGGCCAGTATCGGCATCGCCATCTACAACGGTCACGGCGAGCGCATCGAAAAACTTCTCTCTGACGCCGACGCCCAGCTCTATTTCGAAAAAGCCCGCCGCGCCAAGCGCCAACCCACCCCGCTAACTCCGCGCCGCCGCGCCCAAAAAGCCTGACAGTGGGACAGCCACCTCTGCTCCATCGCATATGGTTGCCTGCGATGAATCCTGCCTGTCCCCTCTTCTAAAACACTGTCCTCCTCTGCACCATCTCTTTACTCGCCAACGAAAACCTCTCCTCTACCGCTCCGCCACCCAAAATCCGCCCCGCCACATATTCCCCCACCGCAGGTCCATGCTTGAAACCGTGCCCCGATCCGCCGCCAACAAGCCAAACGTTGTCCATCTCCGGATGCTGGTCGATCAAAAAATCTCCATTCCACGTATTTTCGTACTGGCAAACCCGCGCCTCCACAATCGGCGCCCCACATAGTGCCGGGAACCGCTGCTCCACAAATCGTCGTGCCTCCGCTGCACCTTCCGCACTCGCCAAACGCGATTGCGTATCCGGATCGACACGCTCGCCGTGCCGGTCCACCGCAATTTTCAACCCGCGGCCCTCCAAATCCGGCATCCCGTAAATCTCATCCTCTTGAAACAACCACGTTGGCAGTGCCGGCGGCGCAAATCGAGCATCCCCCGCGGGCACGCCAAAGAAAAACACCTCCTGCCGGCTTGGAAAAATCCGCGCCCCCAAAATCTCCGGAAAAATTTTCCCGAGCCAAGCGCCGCAAGCAAACACAAACGTGTCGGCCTCGATGCGCTCGCCGGAATTCGCCGTGACGGCAGAAATCGCTCCGGAGCCTCGCGGTTCTGCGATTTGCGCAACGCGATACTCTACGCCAAGACGCTGAGCTGTCTCAGCCACGACCGCCACGGCCCGACGCGCCATCAGCACCCCACTGTGCAACTCCAGCAGCCCCTTCGTAATTCCTTCCAATCCGATCTGCGGATAGCGTTTCTCCAACTCCTTCCTGCTCAACTCCTCGAACGCGACGCCGCATCGCGCCAGCACCTCCGCAGCCTGCCGCACTCTTGAATCGTCCTTCCCCGCCAGCCACAAAACTCCCGTTTCATGAAACAGCCGCTCCCCCGCCGCCGCAAAAAACTCCTTCCACTGCGCCAGCGACATCACCGACCATCGTGTGTACAGCTCATCCGCCCCATATCCCATTCGAATGATCCGCGACTCCCCCGCCGAGCTCGCTCGCGCATTCCCCGGCCCATAAGCGTCCGCCAACAACACCCGCCGCCCGCGCCGCCCCAAATGCCAAGCGGTCCACGCCCCAAACACCCCAGCCCCAATCACCGCCACGTCGTATCGCGTCGTCATATCCGCCGCATCTTACTCCCTCTTGCTCTTCTCTGTGTCCTCTGTGAACTCTGTGTTAAATTCTTTTCTTCTTCCTCTGCTATATTCATTCCCATGACCCTCGCCGAAAAAATCCAGAAAGACCTCACCGACGCCATGCGCGCCAAGGACGAGCTCCGCCTCAGCGTCCTCCGCATGGTCAAGTCCGCCATCACCTATAAAGAAACCGAAAAGCTACGCAAGCTCGACGAACCCGAATCCATCCAGCTCCTGCAAACCCTCGTCAAGCAGCGCAAGGAATCCATCGAGCAATTCACCAAAGGCAATCGCAACGACCTCGCCGAAAAGGAAACCAAAGAGCTCGCCATCATCGAGTCCTACCTCCCCGCCGGCGCCAGCGATGCCGAAATGGACGCCGCCATCTCCAAAGCCATCGCCGAAACCGCCGCCACCTCCATCAAGCAAATGGGTGCCGTAGTAAAAGCCGCCAAGGCCACCCTCGAAGGCAAGACCGTCGACGGCAAAGCACTGAGCGACCGCGTCCGCTCGCGTCTCTCCTGATCTTGAAACTCTCCGCGTTAGTTTTCTCCGTGCCCTCAGTGCTCCGTCCTCTGCGCTCTCTGTGTTAATCCTTTTTCTTCTCCCCGCATCCCCAACCACCACACTCCCCAAAATCATGACCACGCAAGGTTATTGGCATATCGCGCACACGTAGTACTCCCGCTCTATCGACGCATCTCGTCGTCACAACCAGAATCGACGAATTAGGAAACACTTAGTCGGAAAACTGGCCTGAGCCGCGACAATGCGCGCCTCGGCAAAAAAGAAAGCGGGTGCCTCGTGAAATCCTTTACCTTCTATAAGTTACCAATCGTCCTGCTTTGCCTGGGCGGTGCTCTCATCCTCGCTCCCCAGTCTCGAGCTCAATCCGAAGTTGCACCCGATCACTTCGACGGCACCGATTCCTGGGCCGCCGCCGCATCGGCCAAGGCTCCGGCGCAAAGAGCCAAGCCGCAATTTGCATTCGCGCCTTCGCAAGCCCGCAACAATAAGCCCGCCGCCCCCGCGCTCCAACCCGTGGCCGCGCGCAGCGTGGCCGCACCCCGCCGCTCCGACGCAATCGCCGACAAAAATCGCAAGCTAGCCGCTCCCAAATCCAACAACTAGTTATTCCGCTGCTTGCACGCAACCCGGCTGACCTCAAGGTCGAGAGCCGTACCTAAAGCTGTCGTCATTCGAGTGCTTCTCCGCGCTCGCTGTGTTCCGACCTCCGCGTCCTCCGTGTTAAATCTTTTTCTTCTCCCCAGCCCCATGCTTTGACTATCATCCCCCCGTGCCTCTTTCCCCCGACGCCCAAAACTCGCGCGCCCTCGCCATCCTCCGCATCGGCGTCGGCCTCTTCTTCCTCATCTTCGCCCAATACAAAATCTTCAGCACAGAATTCACCCTGCACGGCGGCTTTCAATTCTGGATCAACAAATTCCTCACCGAAGGCGGCGCCTACCCCTTCATGGTCTCCACCCTCCGCAACTTCGTTCTACCCCACGCCACGCCCATCGCCTTCCTGGTCGCCTACGGCGAACTCGCCATCGGACTCGCCCTCCTTCTCGGCGTCTTCGTCCACCCCGCAAGCGTCGCCGGCCTGATCTTCATTCTCACCCTGCTCTTCTCCTCCGACTACCCCGGCTCCTCCGCCCCCCTCTGGCAATACTTCGGCGCCAGCCTAAGCCATTCCGTCTTCGCGCTCTGCTTCCTCACCTTCCTCCTCGGCCGCGCCGACGCCGTCTGGTCGGTCCCATCGCGCCGCAACAAGGTCTAGACCCCGCAACGTCCTACCCCGTTCGGCGGACGGACCGATGACCGCGCCACCAACTTCCTCTCGATGCCCGGCCCAATACTGCTCCCTCCCCCTCGGCCCCCGAACCTCTAACGTCTTACCTCCAAAATGGTCCATAATCCCCGCGCCGGTCTCGGCTGCCCGGCTGCGAGGGAGGTCCGTGTGAGCAAGCCATCTGCAACTTCCGACCGTCCATGGAGTTCCACGGCGCCCCCTGGAGAATTTCGCCCCTACATCTCGCCCGAAGAATCGCTCAAGGAGTTCACCATTCGCGCCGTCATACTCGGCGCGCTCTTCGGATTGCTTTTCGGCGCCATCACCGTCTACGTCGGCTTGCGCGCCGGCCTCACCGTTTCCGCTTCTATTCCCATCTCCGTTCTCTCCATCAGCATCTTGCGCGCGTTCGGACGCTCCACCATCCTGGAAAACAACATTGTGCAAACCACCGGTTCCGCGGGCGAGTCGCTCGCTGCCGGCGTGATGTTCACCATTCCCGCGCTGATCTTTCTCGGCTTCGGCTCCGAATTCACCTTCTGGCGTATTTTCCCCCTCGCGCTTCTCGGTGGCTGGCTCGGCGTTCTTTTCATGGTGCCGCTGCGCCGCCAGCTCATCGTGAAAGAGCACGGCAACCTCGCCTTTCCCGAAGGCACGGCCTGCGCGGATGTGCTCGTCGCCGGTGAGCGCGGTGGTTCCTTCGCCGGACGCGTCTTCTGGGGACTCGGTCTCGGCGGCGTCTACACCTTCCTGATGAAAACCGTCCTCGCTTGGACGGAACAGCCCGAGGCCCGCCCAAGGTGGTTCCCCGGCGCAAGCTTTCGCGTGAACATCACCTCGGAATATCTCGGCGTCGGCTACATCATCGGCCCGCGCGTCTCCGGCATTCTCTTCGCCGGCGGGATCATTTCCTGGCTGGTGATGATGCCCGCCATCAAGTTTTACGGGCAGATGGCAGGCGGCACGCCGATCTATCCATCCACGATTCCCATTCCGCAAATGACACCCGACGATATCTGGCGCAGCTACATCCGTCCAATGGGCGCCGGCGCGGTCGCTGCCGCCGGTTTGATCACGCTGTTGCGCACCTTGCCCACCATCATTTCCGCGTTGCGCGCCGGCCTGAAAGACGTTCGCGCGGAAGGCAGGGACTCCGCCGCTGCCAGCCGCACTGAGCGCGACGTGCCCATGCGCTGGGTGATTGTCGGTTCCATCGTGATAATCGCCATGATGTGGGTGCTGCTCACTTTTCATCCCATGCAAGGCGCGGAGACGCGCTGGTACCAGAATCTTTTGGCTGGAGTCTTCGTGGTTGTCTTCGGCTTTCTCTTTGTCACCGTCGCCGGACGCATCAGTGGCCTCCTCGGCAACTCTTCCAATCCCGTCAGCGGCATGAGCATCGCCACCTTGATGGCCACTTGCGCGATCTTCTTCGTTGCCGGTTGGACCGCGCCGAACTATGCGGTGCTCGCGCTCATGATCGGCGGAGTGGTCTGCACCGCGGCCGCTATCGCCGGCGCTACTTCACAGGACTTGAAAACCGGCTACTTGGTCGGGGCCACGCCGTTCTGGCAGCAGATGGGGCTCCTCATTGGCGTCACTGTCTCCACCGTCGCGATCGGCGCCACGCTGAACTTGATGAACAAGGGCCTCGAGCGCTATTTGCCCACAGAAATCCCCGTGAACATCCGGTCCTTGCCCTCCGGCGTAAAAATCGAACGCGATACCTTCACCTATCAAGGCAAGAACTACGCGCTTATCAATTCGCTGGGCTCGCACGAAGTGCCCGACGGCGAATATCTATATGACCCCACTACCAACAAAATCGAATATCAGTGGGCGCAAGGCATCGGCAGCGATAAAGCTCCGGCTCCGCAAGCCCGCCTGATGGCCACCGTCATCAACGGAATTCTCAATCAGCGTCTCCCGTGGCGTCTTGTGCTGATGGGCGTCGCTCTGGTGATCGCCGTGGAAATTCTCGGCGTGCGCTCTCTGGCCTTTGCCACCGGCTCGTATCTTTCCATCGCCACCACCGGCGCCATGTTCGCCGGAGGACTCGTCCGCGCTCTCGTCGAAGCCACCACCAAGAAGAAAGACGAAAGCGAAGCCAGCCCCGGCGCGCTCTACTCCAGCGGACTCATCGCCGCCGGCGGCGTCTTCGGCCTCCTTGGCATCATCATTAATCTGTTGCAAGATCCCGAAATCTCCACCCGCGTGCCGCAGTGGGTCACCTCGATCTTTCGCCTCCCCTGGCGTCCCGATTTGTTTTCCTTCGGCCCCAAACTTCTCGGCCCCTTAGCCGTCAGCAACTTATTCGGAGTAATCATGTTCGCCCTTCTCGCGGCCTCTCTCTTCTATTTCGCCCGCAAGAAGCTGGACTAGGGAGCACACGGATGCACACTTAGGATCGTGCCGGTGAGCAAAAATAAAGAGGAGGCAAAGGTGCAATCAGCCAGTTAGCTTTGGGCTCATCGAATTTTGACGCCGCCCATCATGCCGCCTTACACTGGACACAGCCATGGCTTCTCGCTCGGGAATACGAAATTACCGCTTCAGCTTCAATTTTTTCCTCACGCCAGGAGTTCAATGGCTGCTGATTGCCAACGTAGCCGTATACATTCTTGAGATCTTGCTGCAAACATTTTCCGGAACTTCCGCCTACAACTGGTTCGTGCTGATGTTTGGGCTGGTTCCCTCCGGCGTAACGCACGGCCTGCGCATCTGGCAGCCCTTCACTTATCTGTTCCTCCACGATGCCTCCACCATCTGGCACATCCTCACCAATATGTTTGTGCTTTATATGTTTGGCCGCGAATTGGAGCTCGCCTGGGGGCGCAATCGTTTCCTGCAATATTATTTCCTCACCGGCGTGGGCGCCGGACTGATCAACGTCATCGTCAAGACGGTTCCGGTCTTCTGGGGACATTCGCCGTCCGATACGCCCACCATCGGAGCATCGGGCGCTATTTTCGGCGTCCTGCTCGCCTGCGCGATCCTTTTTCCGGACCGCCAGGTCATCATGTTTCCCATCCCCATCAAGATGAGCATGCGCACGTTCGTAATCGCCATGACCGTCCTGGAATTCCTCGGCACCTTCGGACTCGGCGGAGACAACATCAGCCACCTGTGCCACCTCGGCGGCATGCTGGTCGGCTACATTTATTTGCGCCGCGGCTCATTCCTCTACAGCGTGCGCAACACCGTTACCGACTGGAAGATGCAGCGCAATAAAAAACGGTTCCAGGTCTACATGAACAAACACAAAGACCCGCCATCGCGTCCCGACCGCTGGGTGAATTAAAGCGGAAGTTAGAAGTAAGAACGTGAAGTCAGAACTAGATGAGCGAACTAGTCGCCGCCGATGACGTGGAACTTCATGAAATTCGTCGTGCCGCGAATGCCCATCGGCGTTCCCGCGACCATGCCGATGACGTCGCCTTTGCGGACCAATCGCTCTTCCAGCAAGCGCTTCTCGGCGACGGACGCGAGGCCATCGACTTTGCGCACATCGGAAATGGTTTGCGGGTGCACGCCCCAGATTAGCGCCATGCGCCGCCGCGTCTCCTCTTCCGGTGAAAACGCGATGATGGGCACGAGCGGCCGGTAGCGCGAAATCAGCCGGGCGGTAAACCCGCTGTGCGTGAACACCGCGATCAATTTCATGTGCAGCTCGCGCGAAGCGTGACACACCAGTTCGGCAACAGTCTCCGCAACTTTTAGCCGCTCCTGCGGTGCGGGCCTCGGAAATTCGGTGATGCTGCTTTCCGCTTCTTCGATGATGCGCGCCATCATGCTCACCGCTTCGACCGGATATTTGCCGGATGCGGTTTCCGCGGAGAGCATCACCGCGTCGGAGCCGTCGAAAATGGCGTTGGCCACATCGGAAGCTTCCGCGCGGGTGGGGCGCGGATTTTCCGTCATGGATTCGAGCATCTGCGTCGCGGTGATAACCGGGCGGCGAAATTCGCGCGCGCGTTTGATAATTGTTTTTTGCACCACCGGGACGCGCTCCGGATTCATCTCCACACCGAGATCGCCACGCGCGACCATCACGCCGTCGGCTACGCGCAAAATCGCATCGAGATTTTCTATCGCTTCGGGCTTTTCCAGCTTCGCGATTATTGGCGTGTCTTTTCCCGCGCGGCGCACCAGCGTTTTCGCGAGCAGCACATCGTCGGGGCGGCGCACAAAACTCACGGCAATGTAATTCGCGCCGTGCTTCAGGGCGAAGAGCAAATCTTCGCGGTCTTTCGGCGTGAGCGCGGGGACGCGCAGTTTCACTCCCGGCAAATTGATTCCCTTGTGTTCACCGAGCGCGCCGCCGTTCACCACTTCGCAGATCACTTCGCGGCCGCGCACTTGCTCAACGCGCAATTCAATCAATCCGTCGGAAAGAAGAATGCGATCGCCGCGATGGACCTCGCGCGGCAGCGGCTTGAAGACGGTGCTGACGCGCGTGGAATCGCCGAGCACGCGCGCGGTAGTGATCACAAATTTCTGTCCGGTGCGCAGAATTACCGGCGCGCCACCGGCAAGCGGCCCGGTTCGAATCTTGGGACCTTGCAAATCGGCGAGGATGGCGATGGGCTTGTGAATGTGCGTGGCCGCGGTGCGCAGCATGGCGATGCTCTCGGCGTGATTTGCGTGCGAGCCGTGAGAGAAATTGAGGCGTGCGACATCCATGCCGGCGCGCAGCAGCCGGTCGATGGTTCGCGGCGAGCGGCTGGCAGGACCGATGGTGCAGACGATTTTAGAGTGGCGAAAGGCCATCTATTTGGTGACCGCAAAGTCGGTGACGATGTTCAGGAGCACTGCGACTCCTTTATTGAAGGATGCTACGGAAAGGCGCTCGTCGTCGCCGTGCATGCGGGCTAGATCTTCATCGGTGACGGGAAAGGGCCACAGGCCGTAGGCTTGCACGTTATGCAAGCGCAACTGGGAAGAGTCGGTCGCCCAGGGCGATTGATACGGCAGCACGGGAGCGCCACCGAACTCTTGGGAGGCGACTTTGGTGATGACCGCGTATAAATCGGTTTCGAGAGAAGAGGTCGGTGCGGCGAGCCCCGCATTGGGCTGGACTTCAAAGCGCACGTGCGGATCGTTGACCAGCTTGGAGAGCGCGCCGAGCAGCACGTCGATCGTGTCTCCCGGAAGCAAACGAATATTCAGCATGGCGCGTGCTTCGCCGGGAATCACGTTGGCGCGCACGCCCGCCGACAGCATGGTGGGTGCGATGGAGTCGCGCATCATGGAGCCCCATTGAGGATTCGCATCGGAAATGACGCGCTGGGCGTGTTCGCCGCGGTCCGGGGCTTCGAGAGAACGCATCCACTTGCCGACTTCATCGTCGGAAATTGCGGCGAGCCCCTCGAAGTAGCGGCGCACCACGGTGGTGAAATGCACGGGCGCGGAATAGCTGCCGATCTTAGCTACAGCCGCCGCCAAGTGCACGACCGCGTTGTCTTTTGTGGGAAGGGAGGCATGCCCGGAGGGGCCTTTGGCGATCACCGCAACATTGACAGAAACTTTTTCACTGGCTTGCACGGCAACATATTGCACTTTGCTGCCCTTGGAAATGACTTCACCGCCTTCGTTCAAAGCGTAACCTGCGGCGAACTTGTCCCAGTTTTTGGCGATAAGGGCTCTGATGCTGGCGTCGCCGCCGGCTTCTTCATCATCGGTGGCGAGAAAAATCACGTCGCGGTTGAGGCGAGCGTTCGAACGCTTGAGCGCGATGATGGCAGCCAGGTTCGCGGCCAGCATGGACTTGTCGTCGAGGGCGCCGCGGCCATACATATAGCCGTCCTTCATGACCGCGCCGAAGGGGTCCACAGTCCACCGGGCACGCTCGGCGCCCACAACGTCCATGTGCGCGACCAAAAGCAGCGCGCGCGATGGATTGGAAATGGCGGAACTGCGCAGCCGCGCGACGACGGCGCTGCGGCCCGGCGCAACTTCCAAAACCTCTGGCGTAATTCCTTCCCTCTCCAGAATGCCGGCGATGTATTTCGCGGCGGCCTGCTCGTTGCCGGGAGGATTGGTAGTGTTGATCTGGATGAGCTGCGCAAGCCATACCAGCGCTTCCCTGGAGAGCGCTTCGGTGTCAGTTAGGGGAGAAGGGTTGGCCTGAACGGGCGTGGGATTTGGCGGGATTCCCTGTGCGGCAAGCGGAACGACCGCCGCAAAGAAAATAATCGCCATTCGCAACAGCATGCGCGTTCCGCAGTTCGAAATCAGCAAAGCCATCCTCCATTTTTCATTTTTCCTCTTAGCCCGCGGGCACTTGACCCGCCGGCATTTGATCCGCCAGCAACGCTTTGAAGCAAATGTGCTTCATACTAACATGCGCGGTGTAAGGAACTTGCCGCGTGCGGCGATGAGCAGTTACGTAGGCTCAACGGGCTGGGAGCAAAAACCGCTATGCCGGAGGGCGTTGCCGCGCCGGCGCAAGTCCGTCTATCATTGTAAATTGAGGGACCGAGCATGAGGAATCTTTCCAAGGTTTGGCTGGCGTTTTTTGCAGGCGCGCTGACTTTTGGGGTGGGCGCAATGAATGCGCGCGGGCAGGCGCCGGAAGGGCCGCAAGGCGGCCAGAAGCAACCGGGCGCGCCGCCAGTGGAGCCGAAGCCTGCGCCTCCGCAACAAAAGCCGCAGGAGGCCGGGGCCAGCATCTCCGTGGAAGTGCCGGTGGTCACCCTGGACGTGATTGCCGCCACAAACCATGGAGACCTGCTGACGGGCCTGAAGAAAGAAAACTTCCGCATCATTGATGATGGAACGGCACAGACGATCAGCAACTTCGGCTCAAGCGAAGCGCCGATCACCATCGTGATGCTGATGGAATTCAGCAGCCGCGGTTATTACGACTGGTTTGCATACCAGGCAAAGTATTGGGCCGATGCGTTCTTTCCCAATCTCAAGCGGAACGATTGGGTGGCGCTGGTTACCTTCGACATGAGATCCCGGGTGGAAGTGGATTTCACGCAGAACAAGGACGAAGTGCGCAACGCACTTTATCATCTTTATTTTCCGGGCTTCAGCGAGTCGAACGTGTTTGACGCCATTCTGGACACCACGGACCGCTTGAAGGATGTGAAGGGCAAGAAAGCGATCCTGGTGCTGGCCACCGGCGTGGATACGTTTTCGAAGCACACGCTGGATCAAACGATGAAGCTGCTCCGCCAGACGGACACCACGATTTTTTGCGTGGGCCTGGACAAGCCGTACATAAACTTCCTGGAGTCGCACGGCTCGTTGGGCTCGCACATGAGCTATCTGCAGGGAGAAAACCAGCTCAAAACGTTTGCGCAGATGACCGGGGGATACTCCTGGTTCCCGCAGTTTGACGGCGAAATCCCGGGGATTTTCCAGACCATCACGGCGTTTCTGCGCAACCAGTACAGCCTGTCGTACACGCCGACGACCGGCGCGAACGACGGGAAGTTTCATAAGGTTAAGGTGGAATTGGTAGCGCCGGACGGCAGCCCGCTGGAGGTTAAGGACCAGAAGGGCAAGAAGCAAAAAGTCGTGGTGTACGCGCGCGAAGGGTATACGGCGGTGAAGGGCGGCGTGGGCGATTGAAACAGAACCCGTTGCTGGTAATACTTCTCTTCTCAGAATAGCGAATGCATATTTGATTGCCAAGGTCTGGAAAGCTCTCAGCCGCTTAAAAGCGCGTCCTGCCGAGTACTGACACTCGTCTTATCAGCCCGACCTAGTCATGGGAGCCGAGCCACAACTAATAGCCGCGGGTGAAGTCAACTTGATTGAATAGCTCGCGGCCGTCGAACCATCTTTCCAGCAATTGCACAAGGATGTTGGCCTGCCTGATCCATAGGCGGTCGCTTACGCCGCTGGTGTGCGGAGTGATGAAAAGGTTGGGCGCTTTCCACAGCGGGCTGTCGGGCGGGAGCGGCTCGGTTGCGGTCACGTCCAAAGCTACGCCGGCTAGCGCTCCGGATTCGAGCGCGCGGAGCAGCGCGGCTTCATCGAGCAACGAGCCACGGCCCACATTAATCAAGCGGGCGCCGCGCTTCATTCTTGCGATGCGGGCGGAATTCATGAGCTGCGCGGTTTCCGCCGTTTCGGGTGCAGCGACCACGACATAATCGGCTTCGGGCAGCACTTCGTCGAGTTGCGCCACGGGCACGATTTTCTCCGCGTAATTTGCGTCGCCTTTTCCGGAACGCGTGACGCCCCAAACGCGCATATCGAAGGCGTGCGCCCGGCGTGCCAGTTCGCGCCCGATGGAGCCGTATCCCACGATGAGCAAAAGCTGGCCGTTAAGCTCGGTTAGATGCTGCGGCTTGTCCCACAAATCCTGCTGGCCCCAGTGAGAATCGTCTTGATAGCGCACGGAATCAGGGAAATTGCGGGCGAGCGCCACGAGCAGGCCCATGGTGTGTTCGGCCATGGGCACGGAGAAAATACCGCTGGGATTGGTGACGACGATTCCTGAATCGCGGAGCTCCGAGTACATGAGTTGCGCGACGCCGGCGGCGGTGGAGTGCAGCCACTTTAACTTTTTGGCGAGCTTGAGCTGCTGCGGACGCAGCGAGTAGCCGACGAAAATATCGGTGTCCGGCAATTCCTGCGGCAGATGATCGTAGTTGGGTAGATGCAGGACGCGCATTTCCGGCCAACGGCGGCGGAGCGTCTCGGGGACGACGGGTTGCGGGCGCCAGTAGGTGAACGGGTGCCACACGCAGATGACCAATTTTGTTTCGGCTGGCTGAGTTCGGTTCATTCGCTCGATTTGTTGTGCCGCCACCAAAGGATCAGGCCCACGATGAGGCCGAGGCCACCGGTGCCAAGTATAAAGGGACGCGCGATGGGAATGGCGAGCCAGGCAAGAACGACCAGACCGATCGACACAATGGCGCCCACTGGAGTGCCGGGGACGGTTAAGCCGCCGTATCGGCCGATGTAACTGGGTTTGCCTGAGGTCGTTTTTTGCGGCATGGAATTTTACCTCCTCGCCGGATGCACAATATTATTTTTGACGCAGATCGCGGCCGGTCATATCTTTTGGTTGGGGCTGGCCGAGGACGCCGAGCATGGTTGGTGCGATGTCGCGAAGAGCGCCGCCCGGTTGCAGACGCAGGTGATCGTCATCAGTGACGAGAATGAACGGAACGGGATTGGTGGTGTGATAGGTATGCGGGCCGCCGGTCTTGGGATCGATCATGGTTTCGGCGTTGCCGTGATCCGCGGTGATGATCCATGCGCCGCCGCGGGTCTGCAGCGTCTGGTAAATGCGCGCGAGTCCAGCGTCGACCGCTTCGACGGCTTTGATGGCGGCTTCTAGCTTGCCGGAATGGCCAACCATGTCGGCATTGGCGTAATTCATGATGATGGCGTCGAACTCGCCCTTTTCGATGGCTTTCACCACGGTGTCGGTGATTCCCGCGGCAGACATTTCCGGTTTGAGATCGTAGGTGGCGACTTTCGGCGACGGGACAAGAATGCGCTCTTCGCCGGCGAAGGGCTTTTCCACGCCGCCGTTGAAGAAGTAGGTGACGTGCGCGTATTTTTCGGTCTCCGCACAGCGCAGATTTGTGTAGTGCAGGTCGGCGAAGACTTGCGCGAGAATGTGCTCGAGTTTTTCCGGGCCGATTACGTACTTGAGCCAGGGCCAATTTTTGTCGTACTGGGTCATGGCGACGTAGAACAAGTCTTTTGGGCGCTTGGGGTTGACGAATTTGTCGAAGTCGGGCGCGGCGAGCGCGTAGGTCATCTGGCGCGCGCGGTCGGCGCGGAAGTTGAAGAAGATGACGGCATCATCGTCGTGAATTGGGCCGATGGGCGGCGCTGCCGGGCCGCTTCCCTTGGTGACGACGATGGGCTTCACGAATTCGTCGGTGACATCTTGTTCGTAGCTGCGCTGCAGGGCTGCAAGGGGATCGTCGGTACGCGTTTCCGCTTCGCCGTGTACGACGGCGCGATAGGCGAGTTCGATGCGCTCCCAGCGATTGTCGCGGTCCATCGCGTAGTAGCGGCCGACCAGCGTGGCAATTTGCCCGACGCCGAGTTCGCGAATTTTTTGCTGGAGCTGGCACACGAAATCGCGTCCGCTGTGCGGAGGCGTGTCGCGGCCGTCCATGAAGCAATGGATGAAAACGTTTTCGACCTTGTGCTGCTTGGCCATTTCGAGCAGCGCGAAGAGATGATTAATGTGGGAGTGCACGCCGCCATCGCTGAGCAGGCCCATCAAGTGCAAATGGCGCTGACAGCCGCGTTCCATGGCTTGCTGGAAGAGCGGCACGTTCTGCAATTGCTTGTTGGCGATGAGCAGCTCGATGCGCGTGATGTCCATGTGCACGATGCGGCCGGCGCCGATATTGAGATGGCCGACTTCGCTGTTGCCCATCTGGCCTTCGGGCAAGCCGACGTACGGGCCGGAGGTGTGCATCAGCGTGTTGGGAAATTTTTTGAGCAGCGCGTCGTAGGTGGGCTTGCGGGCAAGTGCGATGGCATTGCCCTTCGTTTCAGCGCGAAATCCCCAGCCGTCAAGTACAGTTAGAACGATTGGTTTCGGTCGTTTGCTCATATTCCTTCACAGTACGAGATACGCGCGCACCAGCGAGAACACTGGCGCTACTTGCCGGCAAATTCGCGCAGCGCGGTCAGCAGGCGGTCCACTTCTTCCGCGGTGTTGTAGTGCACAAGCCCGATACGGAGGAGGCCACCGCTTTTTTCTACGCCGAGGCGCTCGGTCAGGTTCAGCGCGTAATAATTTCCGTCCCAGGTGAAGATGCCGCGATCGCCGAGGAATTTCGCGATCTCCGTGGGATTGTGATCGCCGATGCGAATGGAGACCGTGGAGCAGCGCTCGTGGAAACGATTTGGATCGCTGATGCCGAAGAAGCGCAGGTTGGGAATGGCGAGCAGACCTTCGATCAAGCGCGCGAGCAACGAGGTTTCGTGCTGACGCGTGGCGCGATACGCGGCGAGCAGAGCGCTGCGACGATCGGTGGCGGTGGAATCGTGACGGCGGCCGAGCTCCGCCAGGTAGTCGACCGCGGCGCCGATGCCGGCGATCAACTC
>WNFH01000899.1_pt1 | contig 23293 bp, 13 predicted proteins | sample 5400411 | NCBI WGS metagenome assembly WNFH01 (sample SAMN13153347, study PRJNA577476) | soil metagenome | isolation source: 200 cm saprolite under Douglas fir tree site 2 hole 3 | place: USA:California | collected 2015-04-18 | reverse complement strand
GAACTGGTTCGGGTCGGCGATCGAAAGCACATAACGTTTGCGTCCGTCATCCACCGCATAGCACGCATCCCCGACCAAGTCGGGCCGGTTCTGAATGAACCATTCGACGTCCCTCACAAAGCTGGGGTAAGCCTTCAATTCCTCGCGGTCCAGCACTTCAATTCCATAGAGCGGAATCAGGCCAACCAGCGACCGCAGCCGGAACTTGTGAAATTCGCCGTTCGGGTAGCGGAGTACGTCGTAAAAAAATCCTTCCTTCTCGTCCCACAACTGGTATTGGCGGCCACCCATCTTCTTCATAGCGGCGCCAATGTAGATGAAGTGCTCGAAGAACTTGGTGGCGACACCCTCATAAACGGGGTTCTGCTTCGCCAACTCCAGCGCGATGCGCATCAGGTAGAGACAAAAAAAGCCCATCCAACCGGTTGCGTCGGCTTGTTCCAGGATGGCGCCGCCGGGAAACCGTTCGCCGCGGTCCACCACCGCGATATTGTCCAAACCCAGAAATCCGCCTTCGAAGACGTTGTTGCCCTGGCTGTCTACGCGGTTCACCCACCAGGCAAAATTCATCAGCAGTTTATGCAGACACTTTTCCAGAAACTCGGTATCGCCTTTGCCGGTGCGCTGTTTCTCGGTCTGATACACGCGCCAGCAGGCCCAGGCGTGCATCGGAGGATTCAAATCGGAGAACTCCCACTCATAGGCGGGAATTTGCCCGTTCGGGTGTTGGAACTGCTCAAACAGGAGCACCCACAAATTCTCCTTGGCAAAATCCGGATCAACCAGCGCCAGGGTAATACACTGGAATGCCAAATCCCAGGCAGCGAACCAGGGGAATTCCCACTTGTCTGGCATGGAAAGAATGCGCATCGAGTTCACATGCCGCCAGTGCACATTGCGGATCCGCTTGCGAGATTCCGGCGGCGGCAACTTGGGATCGTCGCCCTCCAGCCATAGGTCTACGTCCCACAAATAAATCTGTTTGCCCCACAACATTCCGGCCAGAGCCTGCCGCTGAATGTCTTTCTCTTCCGCGGTGGCCTTGGGTGGATGCACGATGGCGTAGAACTCATCGGCTTCCTTTTTTCTTTGCGCGACGATCTTGTCCACGTCATCCAGAGGTCGATCCATCTTCTCCGGCGTCAATCGCAAGCGCAGCACTACAGACTCTCCCGCGGGGACAGAGTACTTGTAGTGAACGCACGATTTGGTCCCCTGCTGCACCGGATTTACGCAGGCTTCCCTGTTCACGACGTAGCGATGAAATGCGTCCTTCACGTATGGCTTGCGATTGCATGCGCTTTGGTAGAGGCGCACCACATCGTTTTCATTGTCCGTGAACAGCGCGTTCCCACTTGCTGGAGCATAAAGATAGCGGCAGCCCAGCGAATAGGAGAACTGGAGGTTGTGGAGCGCGGCCTTTTGGAAGTCATCCGCAACCAGCGTGATATGGTCGTTGCGAGCGCGCTCAAGGCTGATCAGGGGCTCGCTGCCCGGCGGATCGGTCCAAGCCCAGGTGTTGCGGAACCACAGGTGGGGCAGCAGATGAAGTTCGGCAGCCTCAGGGCCCCGGTTGAAGACCTCGATACGAACGCAGATGTCTTCAGTGTCCGACTTCGCGTACTCGACGAACACGTCGAAGTAGCGGTTATCGTCGAAGATCCCGGTATCCAGCAGTTCGTATTCGGGCGCTCCCGCGACCCCCTGGCGCCGACGGTTTTCCTCCAACAACTGCGCGTAGGGAAACTCCCGCTGCGGATATTTGTAGAGCATCCGCATGTAGCTATGGGTGGGTGTGTTATCGAGATAGAACCAGTATTCTTTGACGTCTTCGCCATGATTGCCCTCGTTGCCGGAGAGCCCAAACATTCGTTCTTTGAGGATCGAGTCACGGCCATTCCAAAGCGCCAGCGCAAACACCAATAGCTGGTAGCGGTCGCAAATTCCGGCGATGCCATCTTCTCCCCAGCGATAGGCCTTGCTTCGCGCCATGTCGTGGGTCAGGAATTCCCATGCGTTTCCATCCGGACTGTAGTCTTCTCGCACACTCCCCCAGGAACGCTCGCTAACGTAGGGTCCCCACTTGCGCCAGGACGCGACAGTTCCGCTAGAAGGCTCGGCCTGACGCTGGTGTTCCGGACTTAGCAACGGACTGCCGGGGTTGGCGCTCGGTTTATCGGCCGGCTTGTAAGACATGGGTTAACGACTTCCCTTTTCCGGGGACAGGAGCGCGCTCACCTTCTGCATTTGCGCCGCAAACCGGGGTGCGTTGTAGGCAGATGGATCGTCCAGTTGCTGGAAGAGACCGCTAATGGCAACCTTAATTTCCGTTTCATCGAGGTTCTTCGCATTGCGCTTGTAGACGCCGAACAGGGAGTCCAGCGACATGGCAGCCTGCCCGGCGGCGCGCTGCCCTTGTTGGGAAATGGCACGGGAATCGCCGGCGATTTCCCGCATGACTTGCAAGGTAAACGCCTGATCGTAGCCGCGGCTGTTCAACGAGCCGGTGAGGGAATGAGCGAGTTCGGCGGCGCGATCAGCCGAGGCCGCAATTTGTTCACGGTCACCGTTGAGTTGCCCCATCAAACCGCTGAGCGTTGCCATCTCCGATTCGAGTTTGCCTGCGGTGGAGGAGTCGGTTTCAGCGGCGGCATAACGGAACACTACGAATCGCGCAGAATTCCAAGCGGGAACTCCCGGCGTGCGGCCATCGTAGCCGATCGCCTGACGCCAACTATCTTTGGCGGCAGCGAGGCTGTGGTGACAGGCGAAGCAGTCGAGTTCGGAATATTCCGGCCAAGTGGAACTGCGGGCGCGGCGAGCAAGACGCTGCAGACTGTCGCGCAACTGCATGCCCTGGCCTACCGCCCACTCCTTGGTTCCGAACCACGGAGCATCGCCGGAATCCTTCCAGTGGCGGGGCATCACGGCGCTGAACAGATTGAGTTCGAAGGTCAGGTCCGGATGGCCGGCCACAATCATCTGGTGATCGACGGATTGTTCCTCAGTTCCCACATGGCAATGAAGGCAGGTGTGGCTGCGTATCGCCAAGTCGCGCAGATCGCGCATGCCTAGCTGGGCTTTCTGGTCGGCGGTGCGCGTCTCCCAGTCTTTGACCGTGTGCGCTCCCAGCCAACCGGCTGCGGGGCCATGGCAATGCTCGCAGCTGACCCCGTCGCTGATGTCGAAGGACTGGGCGCGCATCTCGGGTGAAACTGAAAGTGCATGGCAGGCGAGGCATTTCTGGTTCTGGTTTGGCGGCGATTTCAAATTCAGAACTTTTCCCATGCGAACGGAAACATCGCTTGAGAGCACCTGGTAGGCCCGCGCGTGCTTGTCTTGCCCGGCCCAGATGCTGTACTCGTTCTGGGGAACACGGGTGATCCGTTTCGGCTGGATGCTGCCATGACAACTGCTTGAGGCGCATCCGCCTGGGCCGCTGTACTTGCCCACTACAGAATTCTGGGCGGCTGACGTTGTAATAATAAGGATTGCAAATGTCAGACACTCCGCCATTCGCAATGCCGTTCGTCCGTAGTTGACCGTGCGCATTTTGGGGTAATCGTCTTGCTTATACCCACTCTTTAGCACGAAATCAATGGACTGGATGGTACGTCCTGAAACCGATGGACAGCGGCCGGGCTGACGCTTCCTGCCCCAAGTTCGCCATTCCCCAAGGTGAACCTTTGATGCAGGAGCTCGCCGCAAAGATTCAGGTGCCGCTTAGCCAGATCCACGCGGTAGCCAGTTTCTATCCCCACTTCCATCTCACACCGCCGGCCCAGGCTGAAGTGCGTGTCTGCGCCGACATGGCTTGCCATCTACGCGGCAGCACCGAACTGAAACGCGGATTGGATCAGGCTTTTCGGGGAGGCGGTCCGGAAAATGTCGCGGTACGGGACGTATCCTGTCTCGGCCGCTGCGACCATGCGCCCGCGCTCTCGATCAATGACCGGATCTACAGCGCACTCGATGAACATCGCGCCGTTGCGCTTGTACGGGACGTGCTCTCCGGGCGACAACTTCCCGACGAAAAGCACGACCATCATCGGGCGCCGGTCGCTTCCGATCCGTACAGCGGCGACCCCAAATATTCTGCGGTCCGAGAATTTGTCGAGACTCCGGATTGGAATGGCGTGATCGCCACCCTGAAAGCCAGCGGACTGCGCGGCATGGGCGGCGCCGGATTCCCTACCGGCAGCAAGTGGGAGATTGTGCGCAACGCTCCGGGCAAGGAAAAGTACATCGTATGCAATGCCGATGAAAGCGAACCCGGCACCATCAAGGATCGCTTCATCATGGAAAACGTCCCGTACCTGGTGATCGAGGGCATGATCATGGCCGGACTCGTCACGGGCGCCCGTCGCGGAATTCTTTACATCCGGCACGAGTATGAACATCCCCGGGAAATCCTGCAGAAAGAGATTGATCGCTGCTATCGCGAAGGGCTTCTCGGTCCGCGAATTCTCGGGAGCAGCATGGCTTTCGACCTTGAAATTTTTGTCAGCCCGGGCGGTTACATCTGCGGCGAAGAGAGCGCGCTGCTCGAAGCCATCGAAGGCAAACGGGCCGAACCCCGCAACAAGCCGCCCTTCCCGGGGACGAATGGGCTCTGGAACCAGCCGACCGCCATCAATAACGTAGAGACATTTACCTTCGCTACCGTGATCCTTGCGCGTGGCGCCGAGTGGTTCAAGGCCCAGGGGACGAATGGCGCGTTCGGCATGAAGTTCGTGGGAATCAGTGGCGACGTGAATCGTCCCGGAATTTACGAAGTCCCGATGGGCACGAAATATTCTCAGCTCATCTATGAATACGCGGGCGGAATTCTCGAAGATCGCAAGTTGCTGGCGTATGCGCCTTCGGGGCCGTCCTCCGGATACCTCCCCGCCTCGATGGCTGACCTCGCGCTCGACTGGAACACGGTTGCAGCGGCAGGTTCGATGGTGGGCTCGGGAGCGATTGTGGTTTGCGCCGAGGGCCGGTGCATGCTCGACATGGCGCTCAACGCAGTCCGTTTCTACCGCAACGAATCCTGTGGCAAGTGCGTTCCCTGTCGGGTGGGATCACAGAAGCTCGTCGAGATGCTTACGGGATGGACCGAAGGCCACGGCTCGAATACCGATCTGCAATTGCTCGATGAACTCACCCATGCCTTGAAGTTGACCTCAATCTGCGGACTTGGCCAGGTAGTTCCCGCGCCGATTGCGTCGGTGCTGAAGCATTTTCGCGAGATCGTTGACGAACACCTCACCAATCGCCGCTGTCCGGCGGGTGTCTGCTTCCCACAAGGAGGGACGGCATGAGTTCCAAGGCCGCCGCCGAGATTCAACTCACCATTGACGGCGTGCCCGTGTCGGTTCCGGCGGGAACCACCATTTTCGATGCTGCCCGCCTCCATGGGATTCCAATCCCAACCCTCTGCCACCAGCAGAACGAAAATCCGGTGGGCGTATGCCGCGTCTGCGTAGTCGACGTCGGCCAACGTGTGTATGCCGCGTCCTGTATTCGTCAGGTTGAACCCGGCATGGCGGTGAAGACCTCGACCGATCAGGTGCGAGCTGCGCGTCACACCCTGGTCGAGTTGCTCATGTCGGACCATCCGACGCCTTGTGCTCGCCAGCAGCAATCGGGAGACTGCGAACTGGAGCACCTCGCCAGCGTCGCTGGCATCAAGGAGCCTCGTTTCCCTCATCGCACTAACCCCCGCGGCAAGGACGATTCCTCCGCCGTCATTGCGGTCGATCACGAAGCCTGCATTCTCTGTGACCGTTGCGTTCGCGGCTGCGACGACATACGGCACAACTGGGTGCTGGCGCGTCGTGGCAAGGGATATCAGGCCGGCATCGCCTTCGATAACAACTTGCCCATGAGCGAATCATCCTGCGTCTCCTGCGGCGAGTGCATGGTCTCCTGCCCCACGGGCGCGCTCACCAATAAGCGAGTCGTCGGCACCCAACTCGGCCAGGGAGATGTGCTCGATCCCGCGGAGTTGCTGAACCTGCCGATTTTCCAAAACGTCTCCGGAACGTTTCTCGAACTGAACCAGAAGGCAGTCGTGAAGCGGCATTTCAAGGCGGGAGAAACGGTCTGCCGCGAAGGCGAGTTCGGCTCAACAGCTTTTTACATTCTTGAAGGCAAGGCGGAAGTTTTTCTTTCCAGCCCGATTGCACACGTCAAGACGGAAGGTAGCAGCAAGGGCTTCTTCAGCAAACTGCAGAGTCTGCTGGCGCCGCGCGAGGGAGACCGGCGCAGCGAAGAATCCGACCGGCCGTTTATTCCCATCGACGCCTCGGTGGACCTGCCGTACGACAATCCCATCGCCGAACTGAACCCCGGCGATATGTTTGGCGAAATGACGTGCATGAGTTATTACCCGCGGTCGGCGACTGTGCGAGCTAAAACCGACTGCGTGATGCTCGAAATGCTGCGCAACGTGCTCGACATTTTGCAGCGCAACAAAACCTTCCGCGCACAACTAGAGCGCAACTACCGCGCGCGCGCGCTCGATTCGCACCTGCGTAGCGTCCCCGTCTTTAAGTCCCTCACCCAGGATTTCATCGATCATCTGCGCGATCGCGTGGAATTGCTGCGCTTCAATCCCGGTCAATTAATTTGCCGCCAGGGAGATCCTGCCGACAGCTTTTATCTCGTCCGAATCGGTTTTGTGAAGGTTTCAGAACTGCGCCCCGGCGGCGAACTGGTACTAGCCTATCTGGCCCGTGGCGGGTACTTTGGCGAAATCGCCCTCCTCAGCGGCATTCCACGGTCCGCGACCTGCACCGCTCTTGACCACGTGGAGGTCGTGCGCATTTCTGGTGAAGATTTCCAGCTCATGCTCGACCGCTTTCCGGAGGTTCGCCAGAAGCTGGAGGCGATCGCCCGCGAGCGGATTGAAGAAAATCTGCGGCACACCGTCCAGGCACAGAATGTGCCCGTGGATCAATTCTTAGCCCAGGGACTGATGGAGGCGCAAAGCCTTCTTGTGCTCGATCTGGAGAAATGCACACGCTGCGACCAATGCGTCCGCGCCTGTGCCGATGCCCACCAGGGCGTCAGCCGTCTGGTCCGCGAAGGTCTGCGCTTCGATAAATATCTCGTGGCCACCTCCTGCCGGCAGTGTCGCGACCCGCTCTGCATGGTCGGATGCCCGGTGGGCTCCATCCGGCGGCGCAATACACTGGAGGTAATCATCGAAGACTGGTGCATTGGCTGCGGTCTTTGCGCCACCAACTGTCCCTACGGAAATATCAATCTGCATCCCTTTCCGGCAGAACTCGATGACCCCGCGCACCCCGGGCACAAGATCGCTGGCGTGCGGGTCAAAGCGACATCCTGTGATTTATGCCACGACCACGCCGAACCGAGCTGTGTTTATGCCTGCCCACATGACGCAGCGCATCGCGTGAATCCACCGGAGTTTTTTGCCGGTCTCCTGGCGCAGCCTACGCCCGCCAAAGGCAGGAGCTGAGCCCAAGTGCTGATTGATCACACACACCGTAAATGGTTCTTCGTCAGCGTCGCAGGACTGGCTGTTGCCACCGCGGTATATATCCCCTATAGCTTGCACTCACCTCAAGGACCACGCGGAGGCAGTCCCCTGGGATTGACCTACGGAATCGCAGGCTTCCTCTTCATGCTCTTCGTGGGATTGCTGGGGGCGCGCAAGAAGGTTCCGGTGTGGCGTGTGGGACGCGCGCAGTCCTGGATGCGCGGACATCTTTGGCTTGGCTTCCTCAGTTTCCCGTTGATTCTCTTTCATGGCGGTTTTCATTTCGGCGGACCACTCACTCGGATGCTGATGTGGTTGTTCATCTTCGTTTGGGTAAGCGGCATACTAGGCGCGGCATTACAGCATTTCATGCCGCGCTTCCAAACCGCGCAACTTCCGATGGAAACGATCTACGAGCAGATCGATCGCGTGCGCGGGCAACTAGCGGAGGAGGCCGGCCAACTTGTTGAGGAGACCTGCTCCACATTGGAAGGCGAAGTTTCGCGCGCCAGTGATCGGCAGCGAGCGATGTCGGCCAGTGCCGGCACACAGGGAGGACTTACGGTGGCGTCCGGATTGCAAGCCAACCGGCAAGTGAGCACGCAGTTGCGCCAGTTTCTGGACGACGAAATGCTGCCTTACCTGGAAAGGCCTGGAGCTCATGCCATGAGCTTGAGCAATGAGGCACAGGCGCAGGCCATGTTCCAGCGCTTTCGTGTGCTGCTTCCTTCCGAACTCCATTCGAATTTAGATGACTTGGAAAACATTTGCGAAGAGAAGCGGCAACTGGACAGACAGAACCAACTGCACAAAATTCTGCACGGCTGGCTGCTGGTGCACATCCCGCTCTCCTACGCACTATTGCTATTGGGAGCTGTGCACGCGGTGGTGGCTTTGAAATTCTGAGATGCAGCGATGCTAAGAAGGACACGGACAACCAAGAAGCTCGCCAAGCGCATTGACTTGCAGTACTTCGCGCACCCGCATCCCTTTCGGAGTTGGCGTTTTTGGCTGTCCTTGGCGGTCCCTTTGCTCGCCACGGCTTGGTTTGTCGCACAGCGCGTTCATGGCGGGCAGAAAGTGTATTCCAGTGGGCAACTTTCGCGTGCTCACGCCGTGTTCACGCAGCAGTGCACGCTCTGCCACATCGCCGAAGCTGGCTCTTTCACAGCGCAAGTGACTGACAAGGCCTGCCTCGCGTGCCACGATGCTCCCCTGCACCACGCCAATCAGGCATTCACGCCCGAGTGCGCCACGTGCCATGTTGAGCACAAGGGTGCAATGCTTCTGCAGGCCACGGCGGATGCGGCGTGTACCCAATGCCACGCCCAGCTTCGCACGCGCGACGGCCAACCGCACTTTGCCTCTTCTATCAGTGGTTTCGACAAGAAGCATCCGGAGTTTTCGCCGCTGCGTTCCGGCATGGTCGACCCGGGAGGAGTACGGCTGAACCATTACCTCCATTTGCAGCCGAACCTGATGGGGCCCAACAACACGCGGGTGCAAATGACGTGCGATGACTGCCACCGCGCGGCAGATGGAGGGGTTTGGCCGTACGAGGCGGAGATGCATCCGGTCGCGCTCAACGACCTGAACCCTAGTCGCCCCCACGGCAAGGCCTATATCCCGGTGCCAGAGTTCGCGAAGCACTGCGCCGCCTGCCACACTTTGCAGTTCGACAAGCGCTTCGGTAATGAGCAGGTCCCGCATGACAAGCCTGAGACTGTGCACGCGTTTCTGTTGAAGAGATTCGGCGAATACATCGCGGCTCATCCAGATGGGGTTCATGAGGTCAATCCATCGGACCGCCTGCTTCCGGAGCGGGTTCGCGTACTGCGCGTTGCGCGCAATGCTGCCGAGTGGGTTCAGTTCCGCGTTGCTGATGCCGAATGGCTGCTCTATGCCAAGACTTGCAAGCAGTGCCACATGCTCACGCCCACCAACAGTCCGCTGCCCGAAGTTGCCAAGTCGAACCTCACCGCGCGCTGGATGTCACACGCCGATTTCGATCATCACGCGCATCGCATGATGTCCTGCACCACGTGCCACAGTCGCACTCCCGACAGCCGTGAAACGACCGATGTGCTATTGCCTGGAATTCGAACGTGCCAGCAGTGTCATCGCCCCCAGGGACCCTTGAAAGAGGCTGCCGAAGGTCGCTGCTTCGAGTGCCACCAGTATCACGATTGGACGAAAGCCAAGCCAACCAAGGGTGGATTCACGATTCAGCAACTCCGCGGGGATGCTAAAACTCCTGTTCCGTCAGGGTAAGTCGCAACTCGGTGCCGCCCCTGACGGGACTCTTTGGTTCCACTCTACGTTCCCGTGCCGCCGCTTCGCGGCCGTAGTAATTTGCTTGTTCCACTTCTTTGCAAACCTCGGGGTTACGACCCAAACTCGAGTCGCCCTCGGGACACCCAGCGAGATGCCATCGCTACCGTCGGTCGACGGCCGGGGGTTCATCGGTCACGGTGAACACCTCTCCGTCATGCGAATACATCCGTTCCATCTCCTGACCGTTGAAGGGGCGTGCGCCTCGGCGTCCGAATACCGCAAGCTGATTCCCGCTCTCGTCGACCGCGCGGTCCCGGTCGATTCCCTTAGAGACAGCCAGCGCGGGACCATGCGTTTGATACGTCGCAATCAGCTTCGGCGTGGGCCGAGGGCTGAAGCCGCCGAACGCCGGGTTGTCGGGCGGAGAGAATAGCTGCACAACTCGCAAACCATTTCGTCCGTCCGCAACATAGGCGAATAGGCTCGAACTCACCATGCCCAGCTTCACGTCATTGGCGTCGCTGATCTCACCACCGGCGTTGAACATCTGATCGAGTCTGGGTTGCTTGGGATGCTCGACGTCCACGATTGCCACTCCCTGTTTCCCGCTCGCGACATACGCGTAAGTGCGGGCAACGTACAGATTGCGCGCGTCCTCCAGCGCGACCACCGCACCCGGCACCGGTTTCGGTTGGGCGAGGTGGGTGACATCCAGAACTTTCAGGCCTTCGCGATCCACAACAAACGCATACCGGAACTGTACGGCAACTCCTCGTGGGTCGTTCAAAACCGGCGATCCTATTTCAGCAGTGACTTTCGGCTGCAACGGATTGCCGAGATCCACCACGACCAGCCCGCGCTCACAAAGAATGTAGGCGTAGGTTCCGGCGATGGTAATGCGGCGCGCGCCGTTCAATATCCCGCCAGGATTAAACGCCAATGCCCGCTTTAGAAAGTTATTCGCCGGATTGCCGTCAAGCAGCGTGCCCACGCCGGGGCTCTTGCTCCTGAGATCGGGATTGCCGACGATCACCAGCCCTTCGTATCTGTCGGCGACATAGAGAAATCCGTACATGAGATGGATGGATTGTTCCTCGTTCTCTTTGCGATGCGAGCGCAACGGGTCCACGCCCAGGGTGGTCGGGGTCGCTACCGCCATCGCGTACTTAGTGGGCAGGTAAAACCGCTGTCCCAGCGGCGAGACCGGCGATGTGACCATGCGCTCCGAGATATCTTTGTTATCGATGTTGGCGATGTCGTAGATGCGCAGGCCGCGCTTTCCCATCGCGGCGTAGAGATATTCACCGCGCGCCTGCAGGTCGAGCACCTCTGCGCCGGCATGATGGTGCGCCTCTTTTAACACGCAATGATTTTCAAAGTGTTTCTTGTAGTTGTCGGGGTACGCGATCTTCTGGAAGTCGCTGCCGATCACTGCGGGTGGCTCGTCATGCTCAGTCACGGCGACGGCCTCATAGCCCTGGTTGCCGCTGGCTACGAAAACGTATCGCCCCATAAAGTTCATGAAGTTCGTTCCCTGAAGAAGGAGTTGCGCCATCCAGGCATTGTTGTCATTGGCACGCGAGACATGGCAGTCGGTGCAGCCCTTGGTTTCCTTCCCACGCACAGTATGCGGGACGAACGTGCTGAAGGCCTGTCCGCTGAGGCCTTCCGCGGAAATGGTTTGCTGCTGGTAGTAGAGCCAGTCGCGGTCATTATTCTGTGAACTGACCAACACTGCACAAGCCGATCGCACGGGCGCAACGCGATTTCCGGTCACGGTGCCGTCAATCCCCAGCGTGTAGATGTCATCCCGTAGGACTTGAAAGTTGTAGGACGTCCAGTTGCGCGTCGTCAGACCTTCGTTGTGCAGCATGGGCGTGCGCTGGTTGGCGCTCATCGAAAGATGGCAGCCATAGCAGGTGGGAGCCCACGACGAATGGCAGGTGTAGCAAGTCATCCGGCTGTTCTGGTGCGCCAGCTTGGTTTCATCTTGGGCTGCATCGCCCCATGTTTGGCCGTCCTGTTGGATGGTCTTTGCCAGCCGCGACTTCTCGCTGTAGTGCGGATTGCCGGGAGTGATGGTGTCGCGCACCTGCACTACTTCCCATTCTTTGCCCTTATCGAGCATGGAGCGCTGATACAACCGGTCGTCTTTCCAGTAGAAGCGGCGCTCCTGCCACGGCGTGCGCAGTCCAGCGAGATTGGTACCAGTGGCGGGTGCAGCCGGACCAGAAGTCACCAAAGAGGTCCGCTGCTGAATGGTGCCGTGGCAATCCACACAGTCGATCTCGATGGCGTTGCGCGTCTCGCCATAGAGTTTGCCGTTGCCATGGCTGTCCTGCTCGAAGTGGCAGTCAATGCAATGCATGCCCTTTTCTAGATGGATATCTTTGAGGTGGACTGCCTTCTGGAGTTTCTCGGGATCGTCGAACGAAACAACTTTGTCATTCGGATCGAGCAGGTTGCCTTTGCGATCGTGCTTGAATACGGCACGGAAAATCCAGCCGTGACTATGGAAATCGGCAAACTGCGTGTGCTGAAGTTGCTGGTTGAATTCAGGTGTGCCGGTCTTTTCCAGAAAGGCAGTATCGGACCAGAGCCCGCGAACGGCTGAGCCTTCAGGATTCCGCGTCTGGACGCGGCTTTGCTCCTCGGCGTTTGGATGGCGTTGCTCAGCGGGCCACATGTGCTCGCCATCCATTTCGTTGTCCCACCAGGTATAGCCGAAGTAGGTGGAGACCATGTTCGTTCCCGGATGAATATGGCAGACAATGCACTGGCTCGAAGGAATGGAACGCGTGAACTGATGACGAATGGGATGGCCGGATTCATTGCGCGGAATGGTGGGATCGGCGGTCGCGGTCTGGCCCAGATTGCCGTGGATAGCGTATGTGCTGGAATGTTCAGGCGAACGGTCATTGGCATAGACAACATGGCAGGCACTGCATCCGCTGGCCCGGTAATCGCCGGGTTGATCGTTGGTGCCCGGGAACGAAAGCAGCGGGTCAAGCAAACGAGTCTTCTGCAGTCCCAGAAAAACGGGGTCGGTGCGAAGTTCGGTGCCGAGACCGCGCGCGCTCAGCTTGAGCTCAGGCTTTCCGGGATCTTCTTCGAGGCTGGGATTGCCGATTTCGGGTTTGGCTTTGCCTCCGCGTTCAAACACTCGCAGCACATTGCCGGGCTGAGAAATTTCCCAACGCGGCAGCGGATCGAGATACGGGAGAATTCCCTTCTTGCTGATTTCCTCCGGCGTGGGTGGCGGAAAAGTTGTGAGGCGCCGCGGACTGCCGTTGGGCCCGTAGCTCTCGCCGAACTGCGGGGCCTTTAAGGGAAATGCGCCGTTGTTGTAGAGCGCAGCTCCCCACAGCATGGCGCCGTGGGTCATCATGCTGGTCTGAACTTTACGCACTTCTGCGGTATGACATCCGGAAGTTCCACAGGTTTTTTCCGCGACTCGCAAGTCTCCAGGATTTACGAAGCGGACGTAGTCCCAGTTTTCCCCCAACCAACTGGTGTTGGCCCGCTCTGGATTGGCGGACGAATGCGCTTCCTTCGGATTGTTGGGCTGCGGATGGGCACGCGTCTTCGCCTCTGCATACGCGGCAGAATTCTGCGTACTACCCGGGGCGATGCGCTCCTCGTTATTCCCTCCGTGACAATCGGTGCAACCCAGGCGAACCGTGCCGGTGACATGCATGGTGGGAGTGTCGGTCGAGGTATGACAAGTCAGGCAACCGGCCGACTTCCGGTCGGCGTCGGCTTGAGATTGCAGCAGCAGAACATTTTCGCTGCCTTCCGCCGGAGCAGACCTGGCAGTGCGAGCCCCGCCAAGGCACAGTAAGGCCGTCAGCGTGAAAACACCTGCGACATGGTGAAGTACAAATTTCACGTTCCCTCAATCGCTTTTAAAACTGCAACTTCACGTTGGCGAAAACGGAAAACATTACCTTGCCATCAAAGATGTCTTGCAGGCCTTGACCTGGCACCAAAGCCGACGCGCCACCACGAAGCACGATATTCTCGCTCAGCGGCGGGCGATACTCGAAGCCCGCGCCAAAATCCGTCCCAATACTGTGACGGATTGGGAGCTGGAACAATAGCAACTCCAGTGGTTCGGTGCGATCGAAGCGCAAATAGTTCGAGTTGACGAACGCGCGGAGCTTCGGCGTCACATCGAAATCCGCCCCCAGATTGAAAACGTAAATCCCCGGGTTCACGAAATTCGCCTGCCCCTCTTCTTTACTCGACCGCAGATCGGGCAGCAGGCTCATTGGACTGACCAAAGCAACGCCCGTAGCCGTTAGCCGGATCCCTTCACGGTCCCAGAAACTGTTGTCGGTTCCGGCAAAGTGAGTATCGTCCACAATCGAATCGAACCCACGCGCGGTGCCGTCCGTGCGAGAGGCGCCGGAACGATTGCTGGAATCGCCGGACGCGTAGAAAAACGAGGCGCGGTAACGCACCCAGTCCTTGTCCACGGAGAGTTCCAGAGCCGCCATCCGCGCGTTGATGTTGACGCGGCGTCCTGCGATGGTGTTGAAGTCGTCGTGCCCGAGCGCCTGATAAAAGGCATTGCTCACGTTGATGCGTCCGATGTGGCCGTTCCCTGTCCATCCCAGGTAGTAGGCGCGAATGTTGTGGGGATGAACTGTGCCGTTGACTACCGCTCCAACCGGCGCGGGGCGGACCAGAAAGCCGTTGTCGTCATAGTGAATGCTGGCGTCATCCTGGTTGTAGTGGAAGCTGAACTCGGTCGTGTAACCCTTGCTGAGAAAGTCCTGCACGTAGAGATTCGCGACATAAACCTGCTGTCCGCGTTTATGGAAGGTGTTCAGGCCGCTGTTGGTATTTTTTTCGAGAAGATCAAACCAAGCGACGTTGTAGGCGAGGCGGTTGGAACGCAGATTCCCGAAGAATCGAACGCCCGGCTGCTCTTCGGAGAAAAGGAATCCGCGGAAATCACTGGTGAACTGCTGGATTCCCGCACGTACGGAAACGAAATCATAATTCGGACTGAGATCATGCAGTTTGGCTTCGACAAAGGCTTCCTGCAATCCGACGTGGGTATCGAAGCGGTTCGTGCCCTTGCGCGGATCTATGTTCACTATGCCGCGTTCCTCAGTCTGCAGGAAGTTCAGGTTGATCTCCGGTGTAAAGCGAACGCGAAAATCCACGGGACGAAAACTGGTGTCTCCGCGAAAGAGGTCGAACGACAAACGCAGGTTCTCGGCAACGAGGGCCTGCTCGCCACGACCAAAGAAGCCACTGCTGCCGGGATTCTCTGAGTCCAAGCCGCTGGGGACAGGCAGGCGGCGACCGTCGAAACCGGTCTCGCTGCTACCGGTGAAATTAAAAAACCAGCGTTGGCCGATGACGGGATAGTCACCCTTGATCCGGTTGCGATTGAAGGGATCGTACCAGTGTCCTTTGACGTATGGGGCATCCGGTTGAGTGTCGTAGCGACGCCATTCGGGCATCGCGATGTCCCAGCGGTCAGGGCTGGGTGAGAAATTTGCGGAATCGGGCGGAATTGACTCCGGCGGGGCCGCTGCTGACGCTCCTTGAGAAGAGGAACTTTGGACCCCGGGATAGGGCGTTGCAGGACTGGCAGGCACGGCGGTACAGGGGATTCCCGGCACGCCCGATGGGCACATGGCTTCCGGAACTGCCTCGTCTAAGGCGTGCAGTTCCAGTTCGAGGACGGTGAGTTCCGGCTTGTTCACCTCAAAGCTGGGAATGATCTTAGTCAGGAATCCTTCCCGGACAAGTTTGACCTCATAAACTCCCAAGCGGATGTCTCGCAGGCGGAAGATGCCTTCCGCGTCCGTCGCAGCGGAGTAGCGTTGACCAGTGTTTGTGCTGTGCAGATCAAGCTGCACGCCAGGAATCGCACGCCCGCTCTGATCGCGAATCAACCCCTGTAATGTGGCAGTGATGGTGGGAGAGCGTTCCGGAATGCGGCGGCTGGATTGGGCTTGCGCCTGGCGCGCGAAAAGCGGAGACGAGAAGGTAAACAAACACAGAAAAAACCCAAAGCAGGGCAGGCATACAAGGGACCACCGGAGCGCACGCCCGCCTGTCTGCACCCGTCCACACCATCCCAAGGAGATTTATTTTCCTTGTTACCATAGCGACGCCAGGCATGCAAAGGAAACCGCAGCCTGGGACTATGTTTGGTCACTAACCACAACTCGTACGATGGAGGGACGGACGTCTCGCCTGTCCCGCCCGGCGGGGACGCCCGGCGCTCCACAGACAAGCCGCTACTTCGTCTTCATGACGTAAACGCCGTCCCAGTCCGCCTCGGGCGCGTTCTGCAGGAATTCTGAGACCCGCTCCAGAAAAACCTGCGCTGCCCCGTCGTCCGGAAAACGGGTTAGCATCTCTCCCAGCCTGCTGGCGGCTTCCTGCCAGTTATGCTCGCGATACGCCTCCATCGCGTGATCGAAGCAGGACAGCAACGGCTCGTATTTCTTCTTTTCTGCGGCGAAATCCAGCAGTTCGTAGATCGTCACCGGTTGCAGCTTCCCCTTCACGCGGATCTTGTCCAAGTCGCGGCAGACAAACTGATCGGCGATTTCTTGGTATGTGCCTTCGCCGATCACGATGCGGCAGCAATATTCTTTGGTGATCCCCTCCAACCGGGAAGCGAGGTTCACGTTGTCGCCCATGACGGTCCAGGCCAGGCGCTTGGCGGAACCCATGTTGCCCACATTGACTGGCCCCGTGTTCAACCCGACCCCGATCACGATCTGCTTGCGTCCTTCCGCCTGCCAGCGGGCATTGAGTTTCTCCAAGGTCCGCCCCATCTCCAAAGCACAGGCGCACGCGCGGTACGCATGATCGGTCTGAGGATAGGGCGATCCCCAAAACGCCATGATCGCGTCGCCGATATACTTATCCAGCGTCCCTAAGTTGTGGAAAATAACTTCGGTCATTTCTCCCAGGTATTCATTCAGCAACTGCACGAGTTCGTCCGCCGTGAGACCCTCTGACAACGTCGTGAACCCGCGGATGTCACTGAACATCACCGTAAGTTCCTTGGTTTCTCCGCCCGGCCGGATGTACTTGGCCGGATCTTTTTCGATCAGCGAGATCACACCCGGTGAAAGGTACTGCGAGAACGTTTTGCGGATTTTCCTTTTTTCGCCCTCCTCGAAGATCATCCGGAAACTGGTGATGACTGCGTAGTTCGCCACCAGCGTGCCGGCTGGTACCACACAGCTCAGCCAAAGCCCCCAGCGCGCAAAGCTGAGATACACAAGCCAGGCGAATGCTCCGAGGGTCAAAAAAACAGAGATGGTCGAGTACAGCGGCTTAACGCGGCTGAACCAGAATCCAAAGACCAGACCAAACAAGAGAATGAATCCCGTGTCGATAATTTCCTCATGCAGGCCGCGCGTGAGGAAACTCCGTCCCCTTTCGTCGCTGTGGAGAAGGTTGTCGATGATGTTGGCGTGTACTTCGACTCCCATGTACCCGGCATCCTGTTTTTCAAACGGTGTGCTGCGCAAATCACCGATACCGAGAGCGGTGCCACCCACCAGCACAATTTTGTTCTTGAACGTTTCTGGTGGCACGGTTCCATTGAGTACATCCCACATCGAGTAGTGCTGGTAAGTATGGTATGGACCCACGTAGTTAATGAGAACGCTGCCATCATGCCAGGGCTGCAGGTTGTGGCGGCCGAACTGGATGCGCTCGAGCCCGTTTTCAGAAATATAAGCTGCAATCTCCTGGTCCGGGATTTTCTCGTATTCCCGCAACACCTGCATGGCCAGCGAAGGGAAAAAATCCTGGTCCTGATAACGAACCATGAGCAATGCTCGTCGCAAGGTACCGTCCGGATCAGGGGTGGTGTTAAAGAAGCCGTAGGAAGCGGCGGCCTCGGCCAGTTGAGCCAGGTTCGCCTCCGCCCCCGGGTAAACGCCGCCGCCGTTCTCCAGCCAGGCGCGACTCATATCGAAATCGCGGCCCTTCGACTTGACTTTGAGCACCTGGGGAAACGCCTTGGCCCAGATAATGGTGAAGTACTCCTCGGCCCGTTTGGCGTCGGAGGCCTGGGCGCGCTCCTTATCTAGAAACAGGTGCCCCAGAACCACCCTGCCGGACTGTTGCAGAGCAGCGGCGAACATCGCGTCGTGATCGCCAGCGGCTTCGAGTTGTTTGATCTTGGCGGTGACTTTCGCGGGAGCCGAGGGACCAAGCTCGCGCTGCAATTGAGACAGCGCTTTTCCCGCAGAGTTACTCTCCGGTGTAGGGAAAGTGGCGTCGAATGCGATCACGCCTGCGCCGCCCGCGCTCAACCGATTTACCAGATATGCGTAGGAAGTACGCGGCAAGGGGAAAGAGCCGACATTCTGGAGGGTCTTTTCGTCGATGCCGACGATCACGATGCGATCATCGTGCGGCCGCTGTCCGCGGGCCGAAAAACGCATATCCAGAGAACGCTGCTCAACGTTTTGCAGGAATAGAAAACCAGCGCGAGTGCTGCCGCCAACTCCGGCAAAGGCAAACAGCATCAGGCCCGTCAGCGTGACCAGCAAGGCAAGAGCCAAGTCCACCTGGCGAGCTGAAAATCTGCCCAGCGCCGCTGACCAACTGGACCACCTTTGTTCGCGCATCGTCATAACCATCGCGATTACAGGCTAGCGCAATCCGTAGACAGACGACGCATGAAATCGAAGCAAATCACTATCCGCAATTAGGAGGTTGGCAGCCCTTTTGCCTGGGCGCGTTCGTGTTGAGTTGGGTCACCGCGATCACCCATCCCGCAACCGCGAGCCCGACCGTAAGAACAACATTGCGCACCAGATGCACATGCCGGACTGGAGGCGGAGCATCGGGCATATTCGTATCTTGCATGCTGGCGAGCTGCACCGCAGGAGGCGTGGTTTCAGGTTCGTAACCCGCGGGAGGAATCTCCGTCGTGATCACGACCATTTGTCCGGCGCTGACTTGGATCTGATTCTGCGTCGCTTGTCCCGAATTCGGCACCACCTTCGCATTGCCGAGCGGCGTTACCGAGACTTTTCCGGTGTAACAGATGACTGTAGTTCTGTTAGCTTCGTAGCTCACAAAGAAGTCAGTTCCGATGACGCCGATCACAGCGTTGGCCGTTTTTATCTCAAACTTGCCATTGGGCTGCGTGATCTTGACCACCTGGCTTCGCACTTTTCCCAGATTCATTTCCAGCGAGGTCTGCTGCGAAGCACCGTCATGCTGCACCACTCGCAGTTCACTGTTCGAACCGAGGCTCAGAATAGAACCGTCCGTGAGACCGGCGCGCACACGTCCTTTCTGTTCGGTCCTAAGCAGATCGTTCCATTCGAGACCGTCATTCACCTTGGCAGTCTTGGCATTGCGCGTGGCCAACGGAATCAAAGCGCGGATCTGACCGGCAGCTTGTCCTCCCGCAGGCGACTGGCACAGCGCAGGCAGTAGCGATAGCAGAAAGCATAGCAATCCAGCGATAAAGCTTCTGAACGGAATCAAGTCAGGCCCCTTCCTAACTTCAATTTCTTGAGCGATAACCGATTGTGTCATGGGAAAACAGAATGTCAACGTTACGAGTCGCGAGGGGTGTCAACCGTGGTTACACCGAAGTGCCGATCCCCTCGTTTCCGCGCAAATGCCGTATTAACATCCTTAGACAGGAGTTTTTGAAACTCCTCGCCGCCGGGTGCGTCCCACAGGCGCGTCCTTTGAGGTGGAATGAGCCGCAACCGCTGGGATCGGCCCGCACTATTCATTCTCGGCGGTGTGCTTCTTCTGCTGCCTGCAATTTTTCTGGTATCGTGCGGCCGTGTCAACAACGCGCCTTCCAATACCCCACCGCCGCCTCCAGTCCCGCTCACCGCTGCTGAAGTCCAGCAAGTCGTCGAAGACGCCGCCAAATCGCTGAACGTCCCCATGGTCATCGCGGTCTCCGACCGTGCTGGAACGATTCTGGCGGTGTTTCAAAACGCCGGGGCACCGGCCACCTCGACTGGCAACTTCGGAGTGGTCGTTGACAGTAAGGAACTCGCGGTCGCACTGGCTCGCACCGCTGCCTTTTTCAGTAATGATCAGGCTCCGCTCTCGAGCCGTACTGTGCGATTCATCAGCGGAATCCACTTTCCGCCACGCGTCGTTGACGCCCCGAACGGCGATTTGTATGGGATCGAGAACACCAACCGAGGCTGTACGTTGAACACCATCTTCTTGCCGGGACAGAACATCAATCCCGCGCGTTCGATTGACAGCCTCAGTCTGGGGCTAGGCATTATCACCGGCAAGGCTGACACCATGGACAGTGATCCAACCGCTGTGAATCCGGGTGGAGTTCCCCTTTTCAAGAACGGCTACGTGGTTGGAGGAGTGGGAGTGGTCAGCACGTCACCCGATGTAGCGGAGTTCGCGGCCTTTTCCGGCGCGTCCCAGCCCGGCTTTCTCCCGAGCCCATCGCAACTCCCGCCGCCCGGAGTCGTCATCATCGGCGGCGTTACCCTGCCTTTCGTTAACCAGACTACTCCCCCCAACGGCATCGGTCCGGGAACCACGGTCGGCACATACACACTAGGACCGCTGAATGGTGGGCTCCCCCCAGAAGGTGATCTGGTGGCAACGACGGGCGGATTCTTTGGTCTGACTCAAAACGATGTGGCAAACATTATCAGCCAGGCGGTGACTACCGCCGAGATCACCCGGGCCGTGATTCGTCTGCCTCCTGGCTCACGCACGAAGATGACGATCGCAGTCACCGACCTTGATGGCACTATCCTGGGCCTGCACCGGATGTCGGACGCAACCGTCTTTAGCATCGACGTTGCCGTGGCCAAGGCCCGCAATGTCATCTACTTCAGCGGACCCACAGGCACTCCCGATCTGCCCGGGGTTCCGGCGGGAACCGCTGTAACGAACCGTACCATCGGCTTCGGTGCACAGCCCTTTTTCCCGCCGGGTATCGACGGTTCCGGGCTAGGTCCCTTTTTTAAGCTCTACACATCAGACATCGCCAATCCGTGTACCCAAGGGTCCCAAGCGGCGAACGCAGATCAGAACGGGATTGTGTTTTTTCCTGGAAGCGTGCCCCTGTATAAGAATGGAGTATTGGTGGGCGGGCTAGGTGTGAGTGGCGATGGTGTCGATCAGGACGATTTCGTTACCAATGGCGGCGCGAAAGGCTTCGAAGCGCCTGACAATATCCGCGCCGACAAGGTGATCATCGACGGCGTGCGCTTGCCCTATTTGAAGTTTCCCCGGAACCCAACCCAGTGATCAGGGATGGTTGTGAAAATGGTGCTGTCGAGCGCAAGGAAGGCATAAACCAAGGCTATCGTCAGGCCACGTACTCGATCCTTCCGTCCGCACTCTTTGGTGAGCGATTGGTCGCTCGGTGGAAGTTGGGCGTTTTCGTCTCAGTCGGTACTGCCAACTGATTATCGACTTCGCCTCCGAAACGGTTGTTGGTGAAATCGCCGCCTACCCCTTCTTGAGACACCACCAACTCCACGCCTTTCATTGACGGAAGAAGCTAGCCTTCGCGTACCTTGTAACCGGCCAGATTGCCTAGCCCTTCGTAGGCAGCGTACTTATACGTCTCGCTGAGCGTGGGGTAGTTGAAGACCTGCTCAATAAACTCATCAATGGTTTCGTTGTGGTCGAGAACCGCCATCCCGATGTGAATCAATTCGGTAGCGCTCTCGCCGATGATGCTTACTCCAAGGAGCTCCTTGTCGGCGCGGGCAAAGACGAGTTTCAGCATTCCTGCAGTGTCGCCGATGATGTGGCCCCGGGCGTTGTTGGCATAGAGAGCCCGCCCGACACAGTAGTCGATCTTTTTCTCTTTGCATGATTCTTCCGTCTCGCCCGCGGCGGAAATCTCTGGGATCGTATAAATCCCCATCGGCAACATCGAGGCGACTCGCTGCTTGTATTTGAAACCGAAAGCATGGCACACGGCAACGCGTCCTTGTTCCATCGACGTCGACGCAAGTGCGGGAAATCCGATGACATCGCCCGCAGCATAGATATTGGGCACCGCGGTACGATAATTCTCGTCGACCGATATGTATCCGTGCTCGTTGACGGCCAGACCCGCCTTCTCGAGCGACAGTCCGTCTACCGCGGCGCGGCGACCGGCCGCGAACAGCACCGATTCGGTTTCGAGCGTCTTGCCGCTCTTCATCACCAGGTGCACGCCGGACGCCGTGGTTTGCACCTTTACGGGCCGTTCGTTCAACCAGAATTGCATGCCAAGCGCGGCAAGCCGCACCCGGAGTCTCTCGGAAATCTCCGCATCGAGGAACGGCAGCAAGCGGTCCCGGCCATCCACCAGCGTGACCTGCACTCCGAGCGCGACGAATATGGACGCGTACTCGCAGCCAATCACGCCGCCGCCGATTACCGCGAGGCTTTGCGGGATGCGATCCATCCGCAAGAACGTGTCCGAGTCGAAGACCCGGACGTCGTCGAAAGCTATTTCTGGCGGACGGTGCGGTCTACTTCCAGTGGAAACGAGAATCACATCGCCACGCAGTTGCCGGATGCCATTCGCACCGGAAACGGATACGGTGTGGGCGTCTTCGAAAGAAGCCCGGCCGCAGACGAGCTCGATGTGATGAAGGGCGAGATTCTTCAGGACGCGCTGGCGCTCCATTTCAACCACTTCTCGCTCGTGGCGCATGAAATCATGGACGGTCAGATTCTCTTTAAGGGAATAGTCGATGCCGTAGAGACCGCGTTGTTTGAGACCGGAAAAGTAGAGTGCGGATTCACGAAGCGTCTTGCTGGGGACGGTGCCGGTGTTGATGCAGCTTCCGCCCACATGCTCGGCGCCCTCGATGATGGCAACACATTTGCCAAAATAGGCAGCTTGCGCACCGGCCTTTTCTCCTGCAGGGCCGCAGCCAATGACGATCAGATCGAAATCTTTGCTAAAAACCACCACAACCTCCCGTTAGAACTTTCGTAGCCATTTGCCCTTGCGCACTCCGGTATTAGCAGGTGTGTATATCGCAAGGACATGCGGCATGATTCTACATGTGCAGAAGATCTGCTATCAGGCGTTTGCGAACGTGAGGCGAGCCAATATCACTAACGATCCTGAGTTGGTGCAAACGCGTGTGCATTTCCGCCGGGGTGGTGCCCGCGCGCAGACTCACGGCAAGGGCAGTTTCGAGCCTTCTGTAGCGCGTCCGCGCTAGCTCCTTCGCCGGGTTTCCAGCCAGCGGTGAGTTCGGCGAGAAGTAAGGCGAGATCGCCTCTTTTCACAGCGCCTCCAGAGTTCCATTGCCTCCGGCTGGGGTACGACTCCGACCGCTGGAGTTACGTCGCTAACGGGAGTTCCTGAGCGGAGACCCGGCTCCGTTTGCGTAGACTAGTGGCCAACTGACCCGGACTGTTCGCTACGATGACTTCGTGTCCTAGTTCCTGGAGTTGCTCGCTGATCCAGATCGAATGCGCCCTGCCTCCATGGCTACCCGCGCCGGCGGCAGATCAGTAAACCACTTCTCGACTCCCTTGGGACTGGTTCTGAAGCGGCCG
>WNFH01000592.1_pt1 | contig 23298 bp, 24 predicted proteins | sample 5400411 | NCBI WGS metagenome assembly WNFH01 (sample SAMN13153347, study PRJNA577476) | soil metagenome | isolation source: 200 cm saprolite under Douglas fir tree site 2 hole 3 | place: USA:California | collected 2015-04-18 | reverse complement strand
CGAACGTCGCGATCACCGCGAGCCCCCGCCGGCCCCGTTCAACACGACCTCCTTCCTCGCCCAAGCTTCCCGGATGGGGCACAGTCCGTCTCGGGCCATGGCGGCCGCGCAAGAGCTGTACGTGCGAGGCGAAATCAGCTATCCTCGCACCGACAACACAGTGTACCCGCCGTCGCTGCCCGTCCGCGAGATCCTCGGCCGGTTGCAGAAATCCCCCTACCATGCATACGCCGCGCGACTCCTGGAGCGTCCGGAACTCGAGCCGAGCCGCGGGCCGATCCACACGACCGATCATCCGCCGATCCATCCGACCGCCGCACCAGGGAAGCGTCGACCCGGAATGCGGGTGACGGTGTACGACATGATTGCCCGCCGCTTTCTGGCGACTCTATCGCCTCCGAGCCTGTCCACAATCACCGAGGTCCATCTCCGGCTCGGCGACACCGCGTTCCTCGCGGTCGGTCGGTCGATGGTCGAGCCGGGGTGGCGAGAAATCCTGCCGGACGAGCATGAGGTCGCCCAGCTTCCGGACGTCCAGCAGGGCCAGGAACTCACCGTCCGCGAAGTGCGGGTCGTCGATGATCGAACGACGCCCCCTCCTCTACACACGCAGGGGACGCTCCTCCTCACGATGCAACGGCTCGGCCTCGGCACGAAATCGACGCGTCACGAGATCCTCGACCTCCTGTTCCGCCGGCAATACATCGGGGGCCGCTCGATCCGGACCACGGCGGCGGGACGCGCCCTGGTCGACGCCCTCACGATCTACGGTCCCGACGTCACAGATCCGGAGATGACGCGCCACCTCGAGGACCGGATGACCGCCATCGCGGAGGGCCGCGCGACCCTGGCGGAGGTGGTCGACGAATCGCGGCGTGACTTGCACGAGGTGCTCGCGGAACTCCGAGCGCACCAACCCTCATTGGTGCGGTGGCTGCGAGACGCGACCTTCTTGGAGAAGGACTACGGTCCCTGCGATGCATGCCCCGATGGCCGGATGGTGCGCCGACGCGCCCGGAACGGCTGGTCCTTCCTCGGATGCAACCGGTTTCCGGCGTGCCGAAGACGATTGCGCCTCAGCGCCCTCGGTCAACGACTGCCCTGGGCGGAACCGGAGGCGGTGCCCGAGGCGATGCGGACTCCGCCCGCGACCCCGGCCACCTGACCGACGCGCGATCGACGATTCGGGAGCTTACTTCATCATCATGCCGGGCTTCATCATGCCCTTGACTTCGCGCGCCGACATGTCCTGATGATGCGTGTCTTTCACGTGCATCTGCGTCATCTTGACGATCTCGTTCTCGTTGTGGCTCTGCATCATGAAGCCACAGTCGCACTGAACCATCTTCATGTCCATCATGTTCGAAGGCATCGAAACAACCTCCCGCCTCACCCCAGGCAGGATACGCTCGGATGATTCGGGGGCTATATGAACGCTCGCCACAAACGCCGATGACTCCGCCTCGACGCGAAAGTCTTGATGCAGGCCGCGATATCCGGATGGGGGCAGGCGATGGTCTTCGTCCGGGACGTGATGACCCGCGACGTCATTGTCATCGACCCGGATCGCACGGTCCTCGACGCGGCGAAACGCATGGCCGCGAAGAAAATCGGAGGGCTGGTCGTCGTCCAGGACGGTCGGCCGATCGGCCTGATCACGGATCGCGACATTCTGTGGCAGGTCACGTCGAAGGGGAAGAATCCCGCCAAGGTCCTGGTCCGCGACGTCATGACCTCGCCGGTCGCCACGGTGAGCCCGCTGACGACCTTGCGGGCCGCTGCGCGGGTGATGCTAGACAAGAAGACGCGATGGATCGTCGTCACGCGCCTCGACAACGTAGAGGGAATCATCACCGCGAGCGACCTCACGTGGGGTTTCCTCGAGACCTTCGCGCGGGCATCGAAGCGAGGCATCGCACCGAGGTAGGCGGCCGACCTCTCATCGAGGGAGCAGCCAGAGGAAGAGGTACGCCCGGACGATCCCGCCAATCAAGTTGGCGAGGACGAAGGGCCATCGACCGATCGCGTGACCTTCCTCGTTCAGCAGGGAATAGAAGTAATTCACTGCGGTGTCGCTCATGAACGGGATTGCGAGCAAGATCGCCAGGCCGATCGCGCCGGTCCGCCGCACGAACGCTTCGAGGAGTTTGAGGACCCGCTTGCCGATCGGATGCCGGTCCATCCAGCGCTCGATGTACGGATTGACCTTGTTCCCGACGAAGAAGACGACGACCGCGCCAACCGCCTTGCCGAGCCCGAGGGCGATCGCTTTGAACGCCGGATTGATTTCCGGATACAGTAGGAGGAGCAGCTCGACCGGAATCGGCAGGACGACGGCCGCCGCGATCGCGTAGAGGAACAGGCCGAAGAGGTAAGCCACGACGCCGGCCGACTCCAAGCCGAGTTGGAATGCGGCCCACATGAGTACGCCGATGTCGGACCCTCTCTCCGCCACGCGAATGGATGCAGATGACTAAAGGGCTTCTGCGGGAGGTCCCGCTGACTTTATCGGGACGCATCAAATCCCGTTATCATGATGCGCCTCACCACGATTGCCCTGGTGGTTTCCGACGCGAAGAAGTCAGCGAAGTGGTACACCGAGAAGCTCGGGTTCGAGATCCGAGATCACCAAGGCCATTGGATCACTGTGGCACCGAAGAAGGAGAACATCGCATTCCACCTGTGCGAAGGCCTCCATCCGCTGGAACCGGGGAACTCCGGGATCTCCTTCGTCGCGAAGGACGTCAAGATGGAGGAGCGGGCCCTGAGGAAGGCCGGCGTCGAGTTCACGACCCCAACGACGACGGAAGACTGGGGGACTTACGCGATGTTCAAAGATCCGGACGGGAACGAGTTCTGGCTCATCGAAGAATGAGCCCGGCTAAACGCCGCGCGAGAGCCGTTCGCGGATGAACCCCGCCGTGCGCGCTGCGAGGGCCATGATGGAGATCATCGGGTTCACGCCCGGCGCGGTCGGCAGAACGCTTCCATCGCCGATCCACAGATTCCGTACGTCGTGCGACTCGCCCGTCGGCTTCGCGGCCGAGGTCTTCGGATCGGTTCCCGCCCTGGCGGAGCCCATCGGATGGGCCGAGAAGAGGGCCACTCCGTTCTCTCGAATGCCCAGCCGACCCAAGCGATCAATGAAGGCATCGAACTCTGCGTCGCGAATCGGCCCCCTTCCGTCGCCGACGGAACACTCTCGAAGGTGCAGAGACCCCATCCGAAGCGCGCCAGCCGCCCGCTGAATCCGCGCTGCCTCCTGCAATCCTCGCGTGAGGTTTCGCCGGTCCCGGGTCGAGAGGCGATACTCGAGAAGCGGTTCCCCCCGGGCGTCGATCGTGACACGGCCCTCAGCGACATCGCGCACGAGGACAATCGTCGAAGCGGCCCGATCGAGTCGACGCATCGCGTCCTTGTGCGCGCGTCCACCGGACCAAGGAATCGCGAGGGCCGATAACCCGGGATGGCCCGGTGCGCTCTCCAACCAGGGACCGTGGTGGCCTTCGTCCGATCCCTGGAACCGATGCACGACAATCGTTTGCATCGGTCCGCTCCACATCCGGATCGGAACCGGGAATTCTCCGAACAGGGCGGTCGTCGGATCGAGGCGCAGTCCGAAACCGACCCCCGGAGACCGAATTCCGGACCGTAGCAGGAGCGCCGGCGTCTGGATCGCACTCCCGGCAGCGACGACGGTTCGGGCCCGTACGTGCACAGGGATGGAGTGGCCATTATTGCGGAACGTGGCCTCGACGCCCTGGATTTCGCCGCCCTGAACGATCAGATGATCCGCTTTCGTTTCGAAGAGGAACCGGGCCCCGGCACGGTGCGCATCCGGGAGATACGTCACGAGTGACGATTGCTTCGCATCGTAGACGCAGCCGAAGAAGCAGAAGTCGCAGCGGCTCGCGCAGCCTCGCGCGTTCCGGGGGATGACGTCGTAATCGACGCCGAGCCGATACCCGAGGGCCTCGCTCCCGCGACGCAACACATCGTTCGACGGATTCACCACGCTTTCCTCGACGTTCACGTGGAGGCGGCTCCACACATCGTCGAGGAACGAATCGAACACGGACGAGGCCACCCCGGTCATGCCGGACTCCCGCTCCCATTCCTCTCGGGCCCACGGCGGAGGCTTAAGGCACGTCATCCAGTTAATCGTCGAGCTGCCGCCGGCGGTCTGGCCCGCGAGCACGCTGAACGCCAGGTCCGTCGTCGTCAGCACGCCATGACCTTGGAACATCGTGTCGTACGCCTCGGCCTCCCGCTGCCGGAAGGTGTCCGCAGTGAGGTACGATCCCGCTTCGAGGACCATGACCCGGTGTCCGGCTTCGGCGAGCTTGGCGGCGATCACGGAACCGCCCGCGCCGCTGCCCACGACGCACACGTCGGCGTCGAGGGTCGTCTCGTCCGTCGGATGCAGCGGCTCGATCCGGACGTCCGGTTGACGGCGCCCATGCGACGACCCGGCGGATGGAGGACCGGCGTATCCGATCGACGGCCAATTCGGGTTCACGCCGCCGTCGAGCGCCTTTGCATACGTAAGGAAGAGGACCAGCCTCTTCACGGCCTGAAACCCTTGCCGTTTGATCCCAAGCCGACTGTGAGCCCATCCGAGGAGGAACCGTTCGCGCTTCGCCTCGCTCTCCGTGGAGAATCGTTTCGGCCTCGCTGAGAGGAGCAGGTTGGCTATCGGACTCTCGACGGTCCGGAGCAACCGACGGAAGTCCGCCCTCTGTTTCGGCGAGAGGTAGCGCTCGATGATCCGGGCGACGTCCTCCTCTACCGCGAGATCGCTCGCCTTCCGCCCGTAGAATCCATCCGGATCCGGACTCACCGCGAGGGAGGGCACGAGGGTGTCGGCAAGCACGCGGAGGGTGGCACGCTCCTTCGATGAAAGCGTCTCCGCGTCCATCGGTCGATCGCCCCTTCGACACCGGTACGGAGGACCGCGCTAAGGTCCCTTCGCCTCGCGACGAGCGTACCTATTTATCCGCGGCCCGGCTAGGCGGCCGCGGGGCGAATGACACGTCCGAATACGAGGCTCTTGCGAAGAACGTCGTCCGTCGAAGCTTGCACATCCAACCGAAGGAGAACGTAATCGTCGAATGCTGGAACCACGGCCTCGACGCCGCGAAGGAGATCGTGTACCAGTTGCGTGCGGTCGGCGCCCGGCCGATGCTCCTCCTGGAGGACGAGGAAACGCACTGGCGATCCGTGGAGGACCTCCCGCCGGCGAAGTTGGGCCAAGTCTCGGCCTCGGAATGGGCCGCCCTCTCGAAGGCGGATGCGTACGTCTTCTTCCCGGGCCCTGCGGACATCGCGCGGTACCGCAAGAACATGGAGAAATCCCAAGCCGCCACGTCGTACAACTCGGACTGGTACCGCCGCGCGGAGCGGGCGGGCCTCCGGGGCGCCCGGGTCCTCCTGGGCTACGTGAGCCGCGAACGGGCGCGGACGTACGGCTTCGAGTTCGATGCGTGGCGAGACATGATCCTCCGCGCGAGTTCCGTGGACTTCAGCGCGATTTCGCGGAAGGGGAAGAAGCTCGCGGCCCTCCTCTCGAAGGATGCGGAGGTCGAGGTGAGCGCACCGAACGGCACGCGGTTCGTCTGCGAGTTGAAAGGCCGGCCCGCGCAATCGGACGACGGCATTGTCGACGCGCAGGACGTCAAGGACGGCGAGTTCATGACGAACGTCCCGCCGGGATACGTGATCGTGTGCCCGGGAGAGACATCCGCCGAAGGCGTCGTTCGGTTCGACCGGCCGGTGCCTTACCTCGGGCTTCAGGTCACGGACGTCGCCTTCACGTTCAAGGAGGGCAAGGCCTCGTGGAGCGCCGGGACGAACGAGGAGTCAATCCGGGGCCAATACGATCGAGCGACCGGCGCGAAGGACCGACTCGGTTGGCTGCAGATCGGCCTGAATCCGGCCGCGTCCTATGGCTTCCTCCAAGACGACCTCGTCGCCGGGGCCGTCGAGATCGGCATCGGCGACAACTCGGAGTACGGTGGGAAGAACAAATCCAATTTCGGATTCCAGGGCCGTCTCACGAACGCGACCGTGCGCGTCGGGAAGAAGGTCGTCGTGGACAAGGGACGTCTCGCGACGTGACGGTTCCCGCGCGCCCCCATCGCCGAGAATTTCGCTAGCAATCGGCAATAGAGCGATCATTCTCAATGTCGCGACGAGAGACCCTCAGGCTTAAGGCAAACCGCCGCCGTGTGTGCGCCCAGCATGGTTCCGACCTCCGTGGACCCATCGGCGCGGGAGTCCCTGGACGACCTCCGCGATCACGACCGCGAGGTCCTCGAGTTCCTCTCCCATGAACCGGATTCGCACGTCGCCTTCCAGGGTCTGCGCCGACGACTCGGCATCCATCCGGAGCAACTCTCTCGGGCCCTCCATCGACTCGCCGAGAGTGAGCTCGTGGAGCGGACCGACCTCGGCTATCGCGTCTCGCGACGCGCGCTTGGCTTCTTGAGTCCGACTTCTCTCAAACCCGCCGAGCCGGCCGCGACGATCCTGCAGACCTCGCTCCCGGCTCACGTCGACCTGCGAGGACTCGTTGGTGCGCTCCGCGGGACCTGGATCGGACCCTTGCGATGGTACGGGTTTTCGGAGGCGGATGAAGGTCTCCGGCTGGGCTGGGCCTTGGAGGACGACACCATCGGAATCGAAATCCTCGTCCGGCCAGGTCAACTCACGATGACCGCGAAGGTGGACTCGCCCAGCCGACTCGACGAGGCGACACGACTCGGCTACGAGCTGTTCCACCACGTGTCGCGAGAGATTTCCTCGAACACGGATCGTGGAATCAGCGCGTGAATCGATGTCCCGATCCGCCATCCCCGCCGGCCCTCATGCTCTGTGACTGACAGACCGCAAGTCGAGTCAACATACCCGACCGCCCACATAGGGGTCCGAGGTTCAACATGACCACGACAGTGGGCATACGAAGCAAGGACGGCGTCGTCCTCGCGGCGGACAAGCGCGCCTCGAAGGGGTTCTTCGTCGGATCGAAGGTGGTCCAGAAGATCTTCTCCCTCGATGGCGCGACCGCCGTGGCGATCGCCGGTGCGATGTCGGATGCGGAGTACCTCGTGAACCTGGCGAAGGCCGAACGGCGGCTCCTCGCCTTGCGTCGCGGGTACCCCGTCTCCGTCAAGGAGAGTGCGAAGCTGATCTCGAACATCGTCTACTCGTCGATGAAGAGCTACAACCCGTTCTACGTGGAGCTCGTCGTCGCCGGGGTCGACCACGAGGGCCCGCACGTGTACACGAGCGACATGAGCGGCGCGATCACCTCGGAGGACTTCATGTCCTCAGGGAGCGGTTCGCCGATCGCGTACGGCGTCCTCGAGCAGGGATTCCGCAAGGACGCCTCGCTCGACGAGACGAGTAAGCTCGCGGAAGCGGCTGTCCGCGCGGCGATGGAACGCGATCCGGGCAGCGGCAACGGGGTGGACGTGCTCGCGATCCCGAACGGGCACTCGCTGGAGGTGAACTAGATGGCGACGGAAATGGGACGGATGCCGTTCTTCTACAACCAGGAAGGCCGGCTCGTCCAAGTGGACTACGCCCTCCAGGCGGTCAGTCGCGGATCGACGACGATCGGCCTGAAGACCAAAGACTTCGCCGTGCTCTCGAGCCAAGTGAAGCCGACGCGGCCCCTCATGGAGCCCGCCGAGAAGGTCTTCGTCGTGGACGAGCACATCGGGGCGACCGGGAGCGGGTACATCGGGGACGTGACGACGCTCCTCGACCAGCTGCGGGTCGCCGCGCAACGCCACCGGCTCGTGTACGACGAGCCGATCGATGTCGGCACGCTCTCCCGCAACCTCTCGGAATACCTGCATGAGTTCACGATGTACGCGGTGCGTCCGTTCGGCGCATCCGTCGTGATCGCGGGCGTCGACGCCCTCGGGGTGCAACTCATCCAGGTGGATCCGAGCGGGACGACGTTCAAAGGCTCCGCGTTCGCGATCGGCCAGGCGGCCGACGAGGCCCTCGACACGATCGTGAAGGGGTATCGCCCGGACATCAGCGTCGAGCAGGCCATCGCGCTCTCCACGCAGGCGATCGAGGGCGTCAACGGCGGCAAGACGCAGATCGAACACGGGGTCGTGACGGCGTCGGGGAAGCGATTCCAACCCCAACCCAACGGGAGCAACGCCGGGTAGCCACCCGGCCCTTTCCTCTTTTCGTCTCGCGATTCAGCGCTTGACCCGGTACACATCGTGCTTCTCTCCGGGAATACGCTGAATCACGCCGCGAGCCTCGAGGTCGAGCTTCGTCCCTTCCATATACCAGGGGATCGAACCGTCGAACTTGCCTTTGAGCTTCTTTTCGACCGCCGCGGTCAGCTCGGCATGGGTCAGTTCCGCCTTCCCTAGGATCTCGAGGATCGTCTTCTTCATCGATTCGTACTTGGACCTGCTGATGTTGACGCCTCGCTTTCCCTGCGGGTGGAGCGTCAAAATCTTCTCTTCCATGGTACCGAGGGACTCTCCGGCAGCTATTTAGGCAAGCCGCCTTGGGGCTTCGGCCGACCGGACTTGAAAAACGCTTTTAGCAGTCTGGCGGCTATCGCTGGAGCGAATCGAAATGCGGATTGTCTCTTTGCTTCCCGCGGCCACGGAAATCTGCTTCGCCCTAGGGCTCGGCGATGACGTCGTCGGTGTCTCGCCCGAGTGCGACTTCCCGCGCGCCGTCCGCGAGAAACCCGTCGTGAGCCACGGCCTCCTAGACTACGAGGGAAAGACGAGTCTCGAAACGAGTCGGATGGTCGGAGAGCGGATCGTGTCGGGCGGGGCTTTGTATCAGGTGGATGAGTCCGCGCTCCGTTCCTCGCGAGCGGACCTGATCCTTACGCAAGGTCTCTGCGACGTCTGTGCACCAACCCTCGGAGATGTCGAGGACATTGCGAGACACCTTCCGCGAACCCCCGCCATTGAATCCTTCGATCCCCACGGGTTGGAAGACGTGCTCGAAAACGTCCTTCGAGTTGGCCGCGCATGCGGCATCGAAGAGCGGGCCGCGGAAGTCATTGCAGGCCTTCAAGAACGCATCGACCGGGTGGCCGAGCGCGCATCGACCGCCCTCGCACGTCCTAGGACCGTGTGCTTGGAGTGGCTCGATCCGCTCTTCCTCGGGGGCCACTGGGTGCCGGAGATGGTCGGGCTTGCAGGTGGAGTCGATGTCCTCGGCCGGACGGGAGAGAAGTCCCGTCGCTCCGAGCCCGACGAGGTCGTAAGGGCCTCACCCGATGTCGCGGTGTTGATGCCGTGCGGCTTCGATCTCGAGCGGACGAGGGACGAGGCGCCGGTCGTCACCCGGATGGCCTGGTGGGCCAAACTGCCTGCGTCACGTGGGGGCCGGGTGTGGAGCGCGGACGGCTCGAGTTACTTCAACCGCCCCGGGCCAAGGCTCGTCGACGGACTGGAAATCCTCGCCCACATCCTGCAGCCGGATCTCTTTCCGAAGGTACCGCCGGCCGCCGCCGCCTCGCGGGTGAGTTGATGGCGAAGCTCTACACACGTCGAGGCGACGGGGGCGAGACCGGCCTGCTCGGACCGGGACGCGTCTCGAAAGATGATCCGCGGGTCGAAGCGATGGGGAGTGTCGATGAGCTCAACGCGGTCATCGGCCTCACGATGGCTGCCCAGCGCGAGCGGCGAATTCGCGACGTCCTGTCCAAGGTCCAGGACGACCTCTTCACGGTGGGCGCGGAACTCGCGATGACCCGATCGGCCGAGGGAACGAAGGTCCCTCAGATTACGTCGGTCCATGTCGCTCGGCTCGAGGACGCGATCGAGGCCTTCGATGTCGGCAGGATCACAGAGTTCATCCTCCCCCGGGGCTCGGAATCGCTCGCGCGACTCCATTGGGCCCGTACGGTCGCACGGCGCGCGGAGCGCCGGGTCGTCACACTTTCCAAGCAGGAGACCCTGAACCCGCATCTTCTGCGGTACATGAACCGCCTTTCATCGCTCCTATACCAGGTCGCCGTATGGCGCCAGAGACGGGAGCGCAGAAAGGCCGAACACCCGTCCTACCGCGAGTGAATGCGGCGACGAGGATTCGCTCCCGCCCCGCGGGACAACGAATAAGGGGCGGCAGTCCATCGGGACCGGTGTGGGTTTCGAGTTCACGAATCTCCTCGAGCTCGAAGAGATGGCGCGAGCGAAGGTCCCCCGCACGACCTTTGATTACATCGCGGGAGGGGCCGAAGACGAGATCTCCCTCCGACGGAACCGCGAAGCGTTCGGGCGATGGGCGCTGCGACCCCGCGTCCTAACGGACGTCTCGAAACGCGACACCAGGACCGTCCTCCTCGGAGAGCGCGTGTCGATGCCGGTCTGCGTCGCCCCGACCTCGTTCCATGCCCTCGTTCACCCCGAAGGGGAAGTCGCGACCGCGCGAGGCACCGCGGCGGCGGAAACGATCCTCATCGCGAGCACGATCTCGACGACGCCGCTGGAGGAAATCGCCGCGGCGGTCGACGCGCCCCGCTGGTTCCAGCTGTACGTCTACAAGGACCGGGCCGTGACCGAGGAGCTGGTCCACCGCGCGGTCAAGGCGGGCTACAAGGCGTTGTGCCTTACCGCCGACACGCCGGTCCTCGGCCGACGCGAGCGGGACGAGCGGAACGCGTTCACGCTCCCGCCAGGATTCGGAATCGCGAATCTGAGGCCGGCCGGACTGGACGGGATGCCGGAGGTGGACCACGGCTCCGCGTTCGCGCAGTACGTCGCGAATCTCCTGGATCCCTCGCTCACCTGGGAGGACGTCGAGTGGCTCAAGTCCGTCAGCCCGCTGCCGCTGGTCGTCAAGGGGATCATGACCGCGGAGGACGCCATCCTCGCGGTAGAGCATGGGGTCGCAGGGATTGTCGTCTCGAACCATGGCGGCCGACAACTCGACTCGACCCTCGGGAGCCTCGACGCGTTGCCCGATATCGTCGCAGCGGTCCGCGGTCGGATCGAGGTCTACCTTGACGGCGGCATCCGGCGCGGCACGGACGTGCTGAAGGCCCTCGCCCTGGGAGCGAAGGCCGTGCTCGTGGGCCGCCCGGTCCTCTGGGGCCTCGCGTTGGGCGGCGCCGACGGCGTGCGGGCCGTGCTGGAGCAATTGCGCACGGAACTCGACACCGCGATGGCGCTCGCGGGCCATGCCACCATCAAAGAAATCGATGCGAGCCTGGTCGTGCGGACCCCTTAGCGGTTCTCGGTCCGTTCGAGGAATTCCAGGAGGAATTCGACCGCCTGATCGTTGCCCATCGGCTTCGGAGGCAGGCGTCCGAGGGCCAGCTTCTCGGGTATCAGCTCCTTCAACCGATGAAGGTCCTCGTATCGATAGCCGAGCGCGGCCGCGTTCCGTTCGGCTTCCGCATGACCCTTCGGAGGAATCGCGATGACCGGGGTGCCGGCCGCGAGTGCCTCGTTCACCGTGCCCTTCCCCGCCGTCGTGATCACGAGGTCCGCCGCAAGGACGTAGTCCTGGAGGTTCGGCAAGAATCCGTACGTGTACACACCGGATGCGGCGTCCGCCTTGAGCTTCGGCCCGCTCACGACCACCACCGAGACGTCGTCCATCTTCAGGTCATGGAACGCTTGAACGGCCTCGCGGATCAGGAATTCGCCGACGGCCGTGCCGCCGACCGTCACGAGGATCGTCTTTTTCCGAAATACGAAATCCTCTCGGAGTTGCTCCCGTGGCGCGCTGAACGCGCGGACGATCGGTCCGATGCGGCGAACGTTCGGCCAGCCCGGGGCCGGCTCGGCCGCGAGGATGAGGTTCGCTCTCCGTGCGATCCGGGAGGCCCAGAAGTTCGCGGGGCCTTCGATCAAGCGGGACAGCGGGTCGCGCGCAAAGTCGTGGCGAGTGGCGTCGAGGATCAAGGCCGTTGGAACTCGATGACGGATCGCCTCGCGCGCGCTCGCGAGTTCGCTATCCGCCAGGAGGAACGGGTAGTACTCCCAGTCCGCCTCGTGCTCGAGAAACCGGCGGGCGATCCGAAGGTACCGAGCGTAGTCCCGGTACCATCGCCATACCGGCCCGAGGACGCCGTCCGTCGCCTCCCAATCGGGCGCCGGCGGCATCGTGAGGGCGTCGAATCCGTTCGCCACGACGAGATCCAAGGCCGGCGAACCGGCGAGGAAGAGGAGATACAGGTCCCGCCGTCGATCGATGAGGCCGCGGGCGAGCGCGACCGCTCGAGTCGCATGGCCCAGTCCCTGGGAATGGACCGCGAAATACCCGCGGAGTTCTTCCATCGTGCGACTCATTGGCCGCTTCCAGAAAGACCTTCGGATGTCACAGCCGCAGGCTGACGCAACGACCGGATCCGCGAACGAGCGCGATCGGGGTACAGGCGTCGTTATATAGAGGGCGACTCCTAGGGGCGGACGTTAGGGGATACCAGGAGGAGAACCACATGGGACAAGAGGAAAACAAAGCGACTGCGAGAATGTTTTATGATGAAGTCGTGAACCGAGGGAACCTCAGCATCATTGACAAGGTTACGGCCGAGAACTACGTCGACCACACCGCGGCTCCGGGACTGCCTCCCGGCCGCGAAGGCGAGAGGTTGTGGTTCCAGATGCTCCGTGCGGCCTTCCCCGACGGCCACACGACGATCGATGACATCATCGCGGAAGGCGACAAGGTCGTGGTCCGCGGGACGATGACGGGCACCCACACCGGCGAGTTCATGGGCATCCCGGCGACGGGGAAGGAAGTCAAGATCTCGGGCATCGACATCACGCGGTTCGAGAACGGGCAGAGCGCAGAGCACTGGGGACAATGGGACGTCGCGGGAATGATGGTGCAGTTGGGCGTCGCGCCGCCCCCGCCCGGGGCGCCCGAGACCGAGTGAAGGTCACGCCCTGATTCGTAGCTCCGGTTTCGCGGGTCCCCGCGTCGGCCTTTTATGGCCCCGCGTGTTCCTTCGGACGTGGAGTTGGCGACCCTCTCCAAGTACCCGTTCCTCCGGGAATCGTCTGCGTTCATCCGCGCGGAGAAGGTCAGCCTCGAGGAGATCCTGCTGGAACCCGCGTATGCCCGAGCCCGGAGCCTCGGGAAGGCACGGGTCCTTGAGGCTCTCGAGCGTGGGGCTGCCTCGGATCGAGTCGCCATCGCGCCGGCGGACCAACTCGCCCAGCTCCTCGCGTATCCCGTGGCGCGGATCTTCGTCTCCGCTCTGGAGGACACGTATCTGATCCGACGGTTCGCCCTGCGCGAGGCGATCGCCGCGGAAGGACGGCTCGAAACCGAATCCGACGATTTCGTGATCCACATGGCCTCGCAGCTCGCGATGGACCTCCGACGGGAGGACGGCGGATTCCGCCTCCACTTCACCGACTTCCTGCGCTTCACGAACACGATGCGCGACGCGCCGTGGAAACTGATCAACCAACGAGTGGACCGCGGATATGTGACGATGCAACGGGCCAAGGCCCTCCGGGTCATGCGAAACGCGGTCCAGCGTCACATCGAGGAAGGCCTTCCGCTCCCGGTGAACGACGACATCGTCTCCGCCTTTCGGGCGGACCTTCGGGAGATCCGGGGCATCCTCGAGGCGAAGAAGGCGACGTTCAAGGCGGAGGACATCGGGAAGGTGAGCATCACCCGATTCCCGCCGTGCATGTACAATCTCCTCGCGCAGATCCAGAACCACGAGAACGTCCCGCACATGGGCCGCTTCGCGATCGTCGCGTTCCTCCATCACATCGGCCTGGGCAACGAGGAGATCTTCCGCGTCTTCGGGGACGTTCCGGATTTCGCCGCCGACGTGACGAAGTACCAGATCGAGCACATCACGGGAACGTCAAGTCCGACGGAATATACGCCGCCGGAGTGCGCGACGATGAAATCGTACGGAATCTGCCCAGGCCCCGATCGGATCTGCCTCACGATCAAGCATCCCCTCCAGTATTATCGCGTCAAGGGACGCGAGCAGCGGCCCCGCGGGGAGAGCGCCTCGACCGCGACCTAGACGGAGAAGCCCCGCCACGTCTTCACGGCGCGCTGCACCGCCGTCGCGTTGCCGAGGACCGCGAAGAGGACCATGAACCACTCCACCGGTCCGAAATTCAGGATGCCAACACCGAAGGTCACGCCGCCCGACGGCGCGACGATCAGCTGGATCAGACCTCCGAGGAACAGCAGCACGAGGCGATCCGCGCGGCCCAGGATCCCGCCGTACGCGCGCCCCTGACCGACGGCCTGCGCCTGGGTCCCCATGTACGAGGTCAGGAGGACGCCGAGGAGGGCGAGCGTGCCGATCCCGAGGCGGCAGTACATCGCATTGAATGCGATGCCACCGAGCATGAACACGTCCGCGTAGCGGTCGAGCACATGATCCAGGAAGTCGCCCCGCGCGGACGCCTTGCCGGCCATCTTCGCGATCTTTCCGTCGAGCGCGTCGAGGTAGGAGTTGACGAACATCAACACGAGCGCGAGGCCGAGGAGTCCACCGCCCCCGATGAAGAACGAGATGCCCGCGCCGACCGCCGCGAGAAAGGCGATCCATGAGACCAGGTTCGGGTTGACGCGCAACATCCGAGAAGCGACGGGGACGAGGAACGCATCGGCGGCCTTGCGATACCGGTCTAGTACCACGAGAGCACCTCGGACGCCCAGTCGACGGATCCGGGTTCGTGCCCTTTCGTCTTTCCCCGGAGGATCGCGAGAATCGCTTCGACGGTCTCCTCCGGGGTCGCGTTCGTCGTGTCGACCTCGAAGACGAACGGAAGGCGAGCGACCGCCTCTTGCAGGATCACATCGATCGCCTCCGCCTCGACGTTCTCCCGGACTTTCTCCGCGGACCAACCACGCGCCTCGAGCCGGGCGCGGAGGACGGACGGTCGGCACCGCAGGACCACCGCGAGGTTGACGTCCATCCGGTGACTGTAGTGCCCCTTGAGGAACGCGACCTTCGCGGGGATCCGCAGCCCCTCCCGCAAGGCGTCGATGTCAACCTCGTCTGTATCCCGTTTCTCGTCGCGACCGACGATGAGCCCTTCACGGCGTGCAATCTCGTCCAGGTCCACGACGACGTAGCCCCTCTTCGCGAGGACATCACACGAGGAGGACTTCCCGGTCCCCGGCGTCCCGGTGATGGCCACGATCATGCCGACGCCATCGAAGGGGGGCCTAAATCACTTGCGCTCTGACCCGACCGCCAGCGGACGTCGACGGCGTAGGAAGTACCGCTCCCGCAGCGCGAGCCCCGTGCTCGTGCCCACCAGGTCGACGACGAAGCCGAGCACGAAGAGCAGGAATCCGTAGTGAAACAGGAACGCGGGCACGGAGTCCGGGGAGACGAACACGACCCCGACGATCATCGGGGAGAGCGCCATCGCGGTCGCGACCACGCCACTCAGAAGGAGCCCGATGAACACCTCGAAGATCATCTCGGACAGATTCTCGGTCGCGAGGCCCACCAGGACGGAGGTGACTCCGAGGAGCACCAGCATCCACGGCACGGAAGCCTCGCCGGATGCCGGGACACCGCTCACCGGGAAGACACCGTAGAAGATGACGTAGCCGCTCGCGACACCAAGGACCGCGGCCAACGCGACGGTCCGGACAATCGAACGCGTCTTGGTCCGCGTGGGGCTAGCCAAGGTTCGGTCCATCCTCCAGCACGATGCGGATCAGGGAACTGAGGAACGGATTCGCGTCGGGGCCCGGGGCCGGCAAATCCCGGACGTCAACGGCCACCTGCACCCAGTGGACCCACGGCATGACCGTTCCGTTGCCGCGGACCTGGGCCGCGTATGCCGTGATTTCCTGGACCACCCCGAATCGGGGCGCATCGGAGTTCCGGGTTAGGACGAACGACAATGCCACCGTCCCGCTCCCTCGGGGCGGGATCGGGACGGGCACGACGTCTAGGGAGCCCAAGAACGCCTTGAAGAAATAATAGGTCCCCGTCTCATTGGTGACCACTTCGTCCGTCCGACTGAGGATCGCATGCCCCGTCTCCATCGGGAGGTCTTCGATCCATGACTTGTAGGCGATCGAGGACAACGCGAGCGATCGCGAACTTGGATTCAAGACCGTGAGCGTCACCGTCAGGTTGACGGAACCGTTGGCCAGCAGCGCCCCCGCGCTCGTCGTTCCGCGAAAGGAGACGGTCCGCGACGGCGTCAGCTCGACCGACGTGTGGGCGAGGATCACCGACGAGTAGCTCGCGGACGACGCGACCACGAGGGCCGCCAGCACGACCGCCCAGCCGGCGACCAGGAACCACACCCGCTGCTCCGGGTACTTCCATCGGGATGCGAGGCGTCCGACCCAGCCCATCGTCCTCACTTCGCGGGCGCGTGCGAGGCGAACAATTTTTGTGCGATGTCCTCCACGATGCTCTGCTCCGCCATCGGCGGTTCGACGAGGCGACCTTCATAGATGTCTTGGGCGAAATGGCACTCCGCGGTGTGGCCCGGCGCCACCTCGACATTCGGAGGCGCCGTCGTCTTGCAGATGTCCTGCGCCAGGAGACAGCGCGTGCGGAATCGGCAGCCCGACGGCAAATCGATCGGGCTCGGCAGCTCGCCTTTGATCGGAACCTGGGTGTACGTGTGCTCCGGATCCGGGACGGGCACGGCCAACAGCAGGGCTCTCGTATAGGGGTGGGTCGGCCGCAAGACGAGTTCCTCGGTCGGACCGCTCTCCACGATCCGGCCGAGATACATCACGGCGATCCGGTCCGACATGTACCGCGCGACCGCGATGTCGTGGGTGATGAACACATACGGAATGCGGTACTTGTCCCGGAGGTCCAGCATGAGGTTCATCACGCCGGCGCGGATCGACACGTCGAGCATCGACACCGGTTCGTCCGCGATGATCACCTTCGGATTCAGGACGAGGGCTCGGGCAATCGCGACGCGCTGCCGCTGGCCGCCCGACATCTCGTGCGGGAACCGGTCGAGGAAGTCCTGCCCCGGACGGAGCCCGGCGTCCTCAAGGGCGTGAATCACGAGTTCGGCCCGCTGCTCCCGGTCGTTCGCGATCCCGTGGATCAGGAGCGGCTCCGATACGGCCCGCAACACAGAAAACCGCGGGTTGAGGGACTCGTACGGATCCTGGAAGATCATCTGCAGGTCCCTGCGGAAGTCGAACATCTCCCGCGCGTTAAGGGAGGCGATGTCGGCTCCCTGGAACAGGATGAAGCCTTCCGTGGGGGTCTCCAGCCGCGAGATGAGCCGCCCCGTCGTCGTCTTGCCGCATCCGCTCTCACCGACGAGTCCGAGGATCTCTCCCCCCATCAGGTCGAAGCTGACCCCGTCGACCGCGTGCACGTACACTTGCTCCCCGCGGAACGATCGGAGAAATCCTTTCTTCAGCTCGAAATATCGCTTCAGCTTCTGGACACTGACGACGGTCCCCGGCGGCGGGACGACCGGCCCGAGAGGGACCATCCCGGGAGCCTCGGGAAGGACCGGAGCCGCCGTCAGGTCCGCGTCAATCCCCCCTGGACGTAGAAGTCCTGGCTGAAATGGCAGAGCGCCCGGTGGCCCGGCTCCGGCATGACGTACGGGGGCTGGGTCGTCGTGCAGATGTCTTTCGCATATTTGCAGCGGGGATGGAACCGACAGCCGCTGGGCGGATTCACGAGGCTCGGTGGGCTGCCGGGGATCGATTCGATGCGCTTCTTCTCGCCCGTGACGCTCGGGAACGCGCCGAGCAACCCCTCCGTGTACGGATGCAGCGTCTGGGAGAACACCTTCCTCGACGAGGCCTCCTCGATGATCTCGCCCGCGTACATCACGCAGATCCGGTCCGCGACCTTCGCGACCGTGGAGACGTCGTGCGAGATGATGATCAAGGTCATCTTCAGCGTCTCCTGGAGCCGGAGGATCTCGTCCATGATCTTCGCCGCGGTGATCACGTCCAACGCGGTCGTCGGCTCGTCCATGATCACGAGGCGGGGCCCGAGGGCCAGGGCCATCGCGATCATCGCGCGTTGCTTCATCCCGCCGCTGTATTCGTGGGGATAATTGTCGATCCGGTCTGTCGGGATGCCAACGAGCCGATACAGTTCCTCGACGCGCCTCCGCGATTCGTCGTCGCTCATCGGCTCGTGAGTCTGAATCGCCTCGACGATCTGGTCGCCCACGGTGTACACCGGGTTGAGCGCGTTCATCGCGCCCTGGAACACGATCGAGATCTGGGCCCACCGGACGGCGGAGAGCTTCGGGTGATACTCCCGCAACCGCCCGTCTTTCCGTCGGGTGACCGCGACGAGATCCCCTTCTTGGCGCGCGGCGGCCAGGCGCGCCTGGATTTGCGTGAGCTGTCGCGCGGCGCCGCGGTTCCCCTGCTCCACCTGCCCCTCGAGCTGGGCGGCCTTCTCCTCGAGCGCCCGGATCTCCGTTTCCAGGTAGGCCCGATACGTGAGGCTGAGCGGATGTCGGAGCAGCTGCAGTTGTTCCTCGATTTCCTGGCGGGCCTCGTCGGGCTCGGACCCTCCATCCGCTTTGGGCATCGCGGCGAGTTGGGCTTCGAGCGTCGCGGCGTCTCGGCCGATCCGCTCCCCGGCGAGTTTCCAGTACTCCTCGCGGTACGGGAACAGTTTCCCATCGGGTTCCCAGATCACCTGACCGCCGAGGATGTGCGCGTTGGACGGGAGGAGTTGGGTGATCGCATAGGCGAGCGTCGTCTTCCCACAGCCGCTCTCGCCGACCAGTCCGACGGTCTCGCCCCGATCGATCGACAGGTTCACGCCGTCGACGGCGCGGACCCAGCCCTGACGGATCTTGAAATAGACCCGCAGATCGCGGACCGCGACCAGGGGCACGCTCAGCGCCTCCGCAGGCGCGGGTTGATGATTTCGTCGAAGCCGCGCCCGAGCAGGTAGAAGCCGAGGCTCAGGAAGGTGATGCACAGCCCGGGCGGAAGGAGCCACCACCAGTACGCGAGGGCCCCGCCCTGGGTGAGGACGTTCGACAGGATCCCGCCCCAGGAGACGACGGTCGCATCCCCGAGGCCGAGGAAACTTAGGGCGGCCTCCGTGATGATCGCGGCCGCGACGGCGAGGCTCATGTACAGGAAGCTGAACGGGAGCACGTTCGGCGCGATGTGGAGGAAGATGAGACGCAGGTCCGAAGCGCCGGAGACCCGGGCCGCGTCCACGAACGGACGCTCCTTCAGCGAGAGGACCTGCGCCCGGATGACCCGCGCGATCCCGGGCCATCCGAGCAAGCTGAGGACCATGATGATCGTCCAGATACTCGGACGAAGGATGGAATCCAGGATGAGCACGACGGGCAGGAACGGGAGGACGAGGAAGATGTCCGTGAGCCGCATCAGGAGCGTGTCGACGATTCCGCCGTTGTAGCCCGCGACGAGACCGACAATCGTGCCGATGCCGACTCCCAGAAGAGCCGCCAGCAGTCCGACGAGGAATGCGACCTGTGTACCATAGAAGACCAACGTCAGGATGTCGTGGCCGATGAAGTCCGTCCCGAGGAGGTATCGGTTGCCGGACGGATAGACACCCGGGGGCAGCGGCGCCCGCGTCGTCCCCAGGAGCTGGAAGACCCTTGTCTCCCGCGAGACCGGATCCGTGAACGCGCCGTTCACTTCTTGCGGTGTGATCGCGCTTCCGATCAAAGTGCCTCCGAAGGCACCCGCGTACACCATGTGCGGAACGCTCGACGGAGGAATGACGCCGAGGAACGCCGGCTTCTCGAGCGCCCCGGTCGAGAACGTCGTCCCCATCGACATGATCTGACGGTCCGCGGTGTAAATGAAGACGGTCGTGCGGGCGTCGACCTCGAAGTAGTCCCGGACCGCACCGTGGAAGTACGCTTGGAACTGCGGAATGACCGCCCCGGTCTGGTTCAGGCCGACGAGGTAGGTCGTGTCGTTCGCGGCTTGATAGAATCCGGCGTACACCGATTCGCCGCGGGTGCTGAGCGGAAGCCCGATCGGTTCCCAGGAGGAATCGAGCGCGGCGAACTCGCGAGTTGCAACGAGGGAGAGCGCGTTGAGGTCGAGATATGCGATCCCTGTATGCGAAGCGGACTTCACGGGAAGGTAGAACAGCATCGGGAAGCTGGACCGGGTGAACCCGATCTGCCCCTGCACGGTCGCCGGCTCGCCGCCGAGGGTCAGCGGGATCCAGGCCCGGTGCACGCCGGTGATGTTCAGGACTTCGAGGGTGTGGTTCGTCAATGGCAGAAGGACCGCCGCTCCGGCGCCCGCGCGCCAGGCCTCCCACTTGGTGACCCGCTCCTGATTGTAGTAGACGAACGGGGGAGCGCTGAGGCTCACGTTCGTCTGGAACAACAGGTGTCCGGAGGGGGCCGTCGGATCGCCCTGATGGACGTACGTGAGCTCGTACACGTTCGTGCGGTTCAGGTCCGACGCGAAGAAGTACCGATACGGCCCCACGGGGACAGGGAAGCTGCCGACGGTGACGGAGCGCTCGAGCGGCTGAACGAGGAGGTTGCCCGACGATGCAGGATCCTCGCCAGTGTACACGGGATTGAAGTCGAGGCGGTCGCGCGTGATGTTCGCCTTCGTGAATGGATTGACGGCGGCGAAGTCCCGCCCGGAGAAGAACGCCAGCGCGCCGTTGTCGACGCCGGAACCGAACTGAAGGCTGAGGTTCTTGCCCGGGACGATGTAGTAGACGTTCGACAGAGGCGCATCGAGCAACGGGATGAAGCCGAAGTCCGAGTGGACGTCCAAGAAGAGCGACTTGTTCCCCGCTTGGAACGGACTCTCGTTGACTCCCAACGTGTACCGGAGGTTGTCCATCCGGATGAGTCCGGAGTCTGCGGAGTTGATCAGCCACATGCTCCCTGACCGATCGCTCGACAGTGGAGTCGTGGGTCCCATCACCGGCACGCCATACGCCGAACCGGCCGGGACGGTCGGGAGCGTCAAGTTGTACGAGTTCACGATGAAACGGTCTGATGCAGGCGCTTCGAACGCCTTCGGGTACGGCGCAATCCACGGCGCGAAAATCGCGATGGTTGCGAAGACGAGGACAACGGAAAAACCCGCGATCCCGAGGCGGCTCTCGCGTAAGCTGGCCCAGGAGCGTTTGAACAAGAAGCGGAGTTGCTTCAGGATCACGGAGCCGGTGAACCTCGCGACGGGCGCCTCGACCTCAGAGACGGACACGCGGATCGAGCACTCCGTACAAAATGTCGGCGACGATGTTGCCTAGGATGACCAACACGGAGATCAGGTACAAGATCGCTCCCGCGAGCATGTTGTCTTGCTTGAAGATCGACTGAAGCAAGTACCAGCCCATCCCGTAATAAGAGAAGACTTGCTCGAGGATGATCGCTCCGCCGATGACGAAGCCGAGGCTGATTGCCAAGGTCGTCACGATCGGCAAGTAGGCGTTCCGAGCGACGTGGCGGTTGCGGACCTTTCGCGCAGACAAGCCCTTCGCGCGCGCCGTCAGGATGAAGTCTTCTCCCAGGACCTCCAACATGGAGGTCTGCATGAGGAGGATCGTGCCGGCGGCGCTGATCAGGACGAGGGCGAGCATGGGGAGCGCGCCGTGCATGATGATGTCCGCCGCGTTGAACAGGAAGCTACCCGGGGCCAAGGACGGGAAGTGCGACTTCGTCCAGGTCGGATCACTGAATCCGTTGAGCGGGAAGATCGGGAGAGCGAACCCGAACGCCCACAGCAGAATGAGTCCAATCCAAAACGAAGGCATGTTGTAGAAGAAGAGGCTCGAGACGATCGCGAGGCCCTCCGTCTTGCCACGATGCCACGCGATGAACCGGCCCACCGCGATTCCGACGAGGTACTCGGCAATCAACGCGCCGCCGAACAGGAACAGGGTCCGAGGCAACGCGAGCGCGAGAACCTGCGCGACGGGCCTCCCTTCCGAGAACGAGCGACCGAAGTTGAACGTGAACATGTTCCCGAGGAAGATCCACAGCTGCACGTACCACGGTTGATCGAGGCCAAACTGAATCCGGAGCTGGGCCCGACAGGCGGCCTGGCAGGTCGGATCTTGCGTGTACGCGGCGAGCGGCCCTCCGGGCAACGCCTGGAAGAGCAGGAAAATGATGATGGTCACAACGAAAATTGTGATGACACCCTGAATCGCGCGACGGACCAGGTATCGCCTCAGCGACGCCAACCCGACTCACCCCCGACTCCGGTACTTCTAACGGTCGCCAGCATATTTGTACGTTCCCCCGACCGGACCGAGGGATCCAAAAAACGGAAAGAGGAAAGGGACCGGGGCGGACGCCCCGGTCGTTCGGACCTAGAGGTTCTCCTCCGGCGGCAACTCCTCCTCGGCTTGGCCGCCCTTCGGCTCGTCCATCATGCCCGAGCTCTTGGGCGGCTTCCTACCGCGGCTCATCATGCGGCCGACGACCACACCGACGACGAGGCCGACCACCAGCAGGCCACCCGCCAGCGCATACAACGCCGTGAAGTCCACCGGAGGCGGAGCCGGAATGCTCGCTGTCGTCGACGAGGTCCCAACGGCCACAGTGTGGGAGCCCGCCGTTGCGAAGACGTACGTGAAGGTCACGGTCGCGGTTCCGAGGGACGTCAGGTTCACGGTCTGGGTCGCCACCGCCGCGCCATCCACGTAGAGCGTGACCGGCGCGGAACCGGCGACACTCAACGTGTTCGTCACGCTTGCCGTGATCGTGGACGCCGTTCCCGCCACCTTTGCATCCACGGTTGGCGTACCGTACGTCACCACGGGTGGCGAAGCGACGTAACCGTACCAGCCGCGAGCCGCTCCGCCGTAAGCAGTCGTCGCAACGACGAGTCCTTCCGTCGCACCAAGCGATGCCCCAGTGACGTTGAACGTCGCAGTCCCGGTCGAGTCCGTTGCGACCTGGGTGCTGCCACTCCAGACGGCTGCGCCGGCGATCGGCTGGCCTGTCAAGATACTCCAGACCTGTACGGTCGCGGTCGCCGTGCCGCCGGGCGCCAACAGGGTGCGGTCCAACGACACGGTCAGGAACGCTTTCGACGTCGGGAGATACAGGTACCCCATCGTGAAGTCGAACGGAATCTTCGCGAGCGGCGCGGCGAAGTTCGGGGAGAACCAGTACTTGCCGTAACCACCGGTGAACATCTGGTCGGTCCCGCCGTATGCGAACCGGAAGTCGTTCGGGATGAAGCTCAGCGGGAACGACTGGGAGAGGCTCACGAGCGTCTCGGTCCGGGTGTAGTTCACGTAGCCCAACGAGGTCCCGGTGATTGTCCCGCCGAACGTACCCTTCACGTTGCGAGCTGACGTGCACCGGCCGCACCAGGGACCCGGGCCTTGAACGAGGAAGA
>WNFH01002954.1_pt1 | contig 23306 bp, 25 predicted proteins | sample 5400411 | NCBI WGS metagenome assembly WNFH01 (sample SAMN13153347, study PRJNA577476) | soil metagenome | isolation source: 200 cm saprolite under Douglas fir tree site 2 hole 3 | place: USA:California | collected 2015-04-18 | reverse complement strand
CGCCTGGAGACGACAGTCGTGCTGACCAGCCCAATGTTTTTCTCAGGCATCGTGTTCTCTACGTTGCTGGCATCTCGTGGGGAGATATCCGGCATCATGGCGGTCAACTTGCTCGGTGCGATGTGCGGCGGCTTGCTAGAATACAATTCAATGTATTTTGGATTCCGGGCCCTTTACTTGATAGCTATAGTTCTTTACTTACTGGCATTTATGTGGGACTTACCGACCTTGAAAACCAAGTAGGTCCCGCATTTACAACCGCATCCGCCAGCACGCGTGGGGCTTCCCCTGTAATTATTGCGCTCCGCAGAGCGGCTCCATCTCGAGTAGTTGGCCTTCAGAAGGTGTCTAAGTCTCATACGTCAGACCGCCGCCCACCCCCAACGGAATGATGGACACCCTCGGGAAAAGTCGTGCCACAATTTGGAAGTCCGTTCAAGCATTGCTCCCGTCCGAGGGCCATCGATTTGGCACGCCAGTCCTCACGGAACTTGTTGTATGGCAAGACTTTAGCTATCTCCTGTTCCGTTCATCATGGGACTCCCTGGCTGGTGAATGGCGTGCTTGGGGATCTTTGCACCCTATACGTATCTCAAAAGCATAAGGGTGAAGGCCAGCTGGAGCATACAGAGGAAGTTGGCCTCCAATACCCCCAACGAGCTACCGGTGGGGGGGAGTTATGCACGAAAAGTCTCGAAGCGACCGTGGAAATTGGAGGATCGTGGAACAGGATGGTCCCGGCATCTACCGCCTCGCTGGCATTTGCGCTGAGCGCTACTCATCGTAAAGGCATTGAGGACTTTGCTGGAGTCGCCCAGGGCCCCCAAGCCTCCGCACCGAGGATTGTCCGGCGTGGAGGCGGGGGCTGAACACACTCAGGTCAACCGTGAGCCGCATGAAAATGCCCGCAAGTCGCCCAGAAGGCGAATCGGCTAACCGATTTGTGTGGAAGCTTGTGGCTTCCTCTCCAGAGACGATCTTGTTTATCGTCCCGGCAGCTGTTTTGACCTTTGCGTTTATCGGCATCTGCATACACACGGGGACTATGTGGCCCTGGGCTCGCGTCGTGCATGAGGATGGACGCAGAACTCTTCTTCAAACCATCTTCTATTTTGAGCATGCCACTCGCGAACTGCCGGTTGATCTGGTCCTCGCGTTAGCCGTGGCTGGCAGCGTGCAACTTTTCTACGGCGCGCCTGGCAATACCCGATCCAACGGCCAGTTCCGGTTGCGCTGGATGCTCACCGGGCTTGCAATCACAGCCTTGCTGACCATCCTGACTGGCACTGCCTGGGCAGCCGGGAAGGCCGCCGTGTTGGAAAACCTTGAGCAGCTGCCAACCCGGACAGGCGGGCCGCTGGTCTGGGGGTCCCATTGGAGATACCACCTGCTCGAGCGCCTATCCACAATGCTTCTGGCCCTAGGGTTCACGGGGATTTGCTGGCTGTTCAGCGGCCGTCCCGCGCGCGCAGGCGCAAAGCGCAGTTTCGCTCTGTTCGCGATCGCGCTGGGCACATTCGGCCTGCTCACTTTGTTTTTCGGTTTCACCCTCGAACCCTTCCGCGACGCAAGGTTTCTGGGGCATCAAGCACGCGAGTGGCTCACGCACGTTTGTGTGACTCTACCACTCGCACTTGGGACCTGCCTTGCCTTGACCCCCAGGAACTTTCAGCCGTCGAGAGGCCCGATTGCACTCGGGGATCTCTGGGTGACAACCGGTGCCTTGATCTTGAGCGCCTTGCTTGGCGTCTATGTCCTGGTCGGCGCATGGCTCACCAAGTCGATTGCACAGGCGCAGTCTTCCAATCTGGCGTCTTTAGTTCTGGCGCATTTCTTCGAGCACAGCTTCACCTACCTGCTCGTGCCGAGCGTCGCCGGCAGCCTGTACCTTTGGTCTGTCGCCGTCGTGAATCGGAAGTGAGGAGAAAAGCGTGAATCGCCGGACACAAACATGGATCCCCGGCACTCCTCAGCACGAGTTCTCGGCCCTGGGCGAGAGCAACCAAGAATTGCTTGACCCTACCCATGCCGACCCCCGTTTCGATCGTCGTGCCCGTGCGGGGAGCGGCATGCACTGCTCTATTCCGGCCAGGATACCTTTGGTCGACGGGGTATACTCCCCTCACAACCTATGCGGGAGCTGATTGCTTGATTCGGCGAGCGTGCGGGGGGTAGTGCTAGTGCCAATTCTGAACCGAATTATGGCTCGACGGGGATCCTGGGTCAGGAACTTGAACCCGTAAATCCAAAGAGAGAGTCGCTGCAATTGCGTACGAGAAATCCCAACCATGTCTCTTTGATGCTGGTACTCGCCATCGTTTGCCTGGGTTTAATGTGGATTGTCCTTTCCACATACGCAGTGCCGCCTATCATTAAGAGCGCCTACCGCGGAGAGAGCTTGCCTATCTTCAACAGGATGATCTCTGCACAGGCTTCCCACCCGGTAGCGGAATACCTTTCGGACTGGGGCAGGCTTCGCTGGCGGGTGCTGGTAGATTTCTCTCTGGTTGGTCTGCTGGTTGTGTTAGTGACCCGCCCAGAATTTCAAAGAGCTTTGTGGGGACCTGCGGCACCACACCATCCAGTTCCTGTGCTGGCGGAAGAGAAAGCCGTTTCCGGTCAAAGGGGTGCGCACCTTATTGCCTTCTTCGTTTATTTGGCTCTGGCGGTGATCTTCACACTGCCCGCTTCCCTGCATCCCACCCAAGCTCTGCTAGGAGAGGGTGGAGATAACTATCAACATTCTTGGCGCCTCTGGGCCTTCGCGAAGGCAGTTATCCACGGGCATAATCCCTTCCACAGCGACCTTATCTGCTATCCCTTTGGAGCCAACCTCGTCTGGGCTACCCTGGACCCTCTGGTGGGGATGCTGGCTCTGCCTCTGAGCTTATCCCTTGGCCCTGTCCTCACCTACAACGTTTCTCTCATTCTCCAACTGGCGCTCGGAGCGTTCTTTGCTCGTCTGCTATTTCTGCGGGTATCCCAACATCCCGCAGCCGCGACGATTGGAGGGATGATTTTTGGCTTCAGCCCTTTCTTGCTCTCGCACGCGTTGGCTCACCTCAGTCTGGTGACCGCCTTTCCGATACCCTTGTATGTCCTCGCTTTGGACAAACTCCTAGAAGCAGAGAAGCCTTCTTGGAAGGAAGGGAGTCTTCTGGGGTTGGCCTTACTGCTGGTTGCCCTGGCTAACTACCAGTACACAGTTTTCTGTCTCATGTTTACCGCTGTCGTTCTCTCGATTGACTTCGGACTTGAACGGTTGGGGTTGTTGAAGAGAGTGTGGAAGCCTCTGCTGGTGTCCGCCGTGACTTTCTTGGTTTGCTTTTCCCCTCTGCTGCTAATGATGCTGGGAGACGCTAACGGCTCACCGAAGCCTCTGCCGATCGAACACGCGCAGCGTTATTCGGCCGATTTGCTCGGGTTTTTCGTACCCAGCCCTCTTCACTCGTTCTTAGGCCAATATGTGCGCAAGATGCCCACCGAGTTTTTTGACAGTGGGGTCGAGGGGTGCGTATACACTGGCTTCCTGGCACTAGCGCTTGGGGCAGTGGGGTTTTGGGCAGCCCGGGGCAAACAACGGCGCTGGGCAGGCCGAGCCATGGTCGCTGGAATCCTGTTCGCCGCCCTCTCTCTTGGCCCCACAGTCCACATTCTAGGAAAGCCTGCTCACCTTCGTGCTCCAGCTGGTCTGCTCTATAAGGTGAAATTCGCACGCTTCGTGCGTGAGCCAGCACGGATATCCATCATAACCACGCTCTGCGTTTCGCTGCTCGCCACGCTCGGACTGGTGTTTCTTTTGAACAAGTTCCAACGGCGGCGGCAGAAATCCCTGCTGATTTTCATGGTGGGGGCGGGTCTGTTGCTGGAGTATATTACGTTCCCCTTTCCTGGCTCTTCACTTGTGGAGCCTGCGCGGTATTGGGTGGTTCCGAAAAGTACGCAGCGTTGTACTTTGCCCCCACGGATCCGAGATTGCACTGTGCTCACGGTCCCTCTGTTCCACCCGCCGCACTGGAACAAGTCCCAATGGATGCAGATGATGGACGGCGGACGGTACCGTCTCGTTGACGGATACTTGGGTATGCACGTTCCCGATCGTGTGTGGGCTGAGTTCGACCAAATTCCCATCGTGCGCTTCCTGCGTACAATGCCCACTGCTCCAGTTGTTCCAGCTCCCGACCGTGAGTTCGCCGATTCTGTTGTCCGGAAGCTCAATCTATGCGCCGTGGTGGTTTTTGATGCGTCTGAAAGGCCCACGGAACTCAACTACGTACGAGAGGTCTTTCGTGCGCAAGAGAGTACCGTGGGTAGTTGTGCTGTGTTCGAGATTGCAGCCGAGCCAAAGAACTCCTTGTTTGAGCCGAGGAGGGCCGGCTTTCCCCAGAGGTTAGCCGCGGGCAGCCTGGAGGTTTATCGATGATTTCCCTGGTCGTGCCTACGTACAACGAGCGCCCGAACATCGAAACGCTCGTCGAGCGCATAGGAGCGGCAGTGGCATCCACGAGAGAAGCCTTTGAACTCATTATCGTGGATGACCACAGCCCGGACGGAACGGCCGACGCAGTCCGTGGCCTTCAGGTCACCCGTCCCTGGCTGAAACTCTTGGTGCGAGAGAATGCGCGCGATCTGTCCACGGCCGTCATCGCCGGCTGGCGAACTGCCCTTGGGAATGTGCTGGGATGTATGGATGCAGATCTACAGCATCCACCTGAAGTGCTTCCAAAGCTGGTCGAGCGCTTGCAGACTTCTGGGGCCGATATTGTTGTTGCCAGCCGGCACGTGCGCGGTGGGGGCGTCGGTGATTGGAGCTTAGCCAGGCGGCTCGTTTCTTGGACCTCGACGTTGCTGGCCGCATTCGTCCTGCCGGGGACCCTCGGCGAAGTCCGCGATCCGATGTCGGGCTTCTTCCTGCTGCGCCGGCCCGTTCTGGATGGGGCGGTACTGAATCCGATCGGTTACAAGATCTTGCTGGAGGTCCTCGCTAGGGGCAACTACACCCGGATAGAAGAGGTACCTTTTGTTTTTGAAGAGCGGTCTCAAGGCGGCAGTAAGATTGGATTCTCCACGATGCTGAAGTACCTGGTCCATCTGGTTCGGATCTCATTGGAAACAGGAGAGGCGACGCGGATGATAAAGTTCGCTCTGGTGGGCCTGTCTGGCGTCGTGGTGAACTTCTTCTGCTATCGCTTGCTCATTGCCGTGCCGGGTTGGACTGTGTGGGGTGCAGCCTCGGGCGCAGCTGGGCTCGCCGTGGTGAATAACTTCATCTGGAATGAAAAGTTCACATTCTCGGAAACCCACAAGACAACACCGGATTGGGGCCATGTCCTACAGCGTTTCCTAGCCTTCACAGTGTTCTCCACCGCCGGCTTTCTGCTCAATGTCGGGCTCGTCTCATTGCTAGTTGGAAGACTGGGCGTCCCTTGGGCGCCAGGCCTCATGGTGGGAATTGGTCTTGCCGGGTTCTGGAACTTCTTTGCGAATTCTAACTTAACCTGGCACGCTTGGCGGGATCGGAAAACTCTTTCCAAGACCGTGGACGCCGGCCTTGCGCGTCACGCAACTGAAGGCAAATCTTGAGATGGCGCTTGCAGCCGCAAAGCTCTTTGAAGAGGAGATCGCCTCGCCCGAAGTAAGCAATGGTCGCTCCGGTGCCAAAGAGCAGTACCTTGAACATATCCACTTCAGGGAAGCGACGAGAGTTCAGGCGGGCACGCAATTGCTGGACGATGGCTGTCTCCGCGACGAAGAAGGTAATCGTCATGCCAAAGAGTTCTAATTCTGGCTGTGTGCTCACACGAGGCCGGATGCTGGGATGGGAAACTCAATGGGAACGGCAAGGACGGGGCAAAGTAATATGTCATATAATTGGGGCCATTCAGGAGACCAAGAAAGGAAATCCTAGTCTATATGATCCAACCTTATCAGCCGCGCTCCTGGCGCGGCGCGGCGCTGCGCCTGTGCGGCAGCGTGGCGATTCTGGCGCTGCTGTTTTACTTCCTTCCATTTGAGCGGCTCTGGGCGGCGCTGCGGCGCGTTCCGCCGGGGCTGTGGGTGGTTGTGCTGGGCGGCTATATGGGCACGCACGTGGTGGGCGTGATCAAGTGGCGGCTGCTGGTGAACCTCGCCGGCGCCGACCTCTCTTTCGCGCAGGCGACGCGCTGCTACTTCTCCGGCCTTTTCGCCACGCTTTTTCTTCCCTCAATCGTCGGCGGCGACATCGTGCGCATGGGATTGGCGCTGCGACTGGCGCGCAACCGCGCCGGAGTGCTGCTGGGCAGCCTGCTCGATCGCCTGCTGGACACCACTACGCTGGCGGGCGTGGCCGCGCTGGGCGCCCTGCTGCTGCCCGGGGCACTCGACCCGCGCAGTCGCCGAATCTTCTGGGCGGTGATTGCGGTGGTGGCCCTGGCCGTGGCGGCTTTGCTGGCGGTGTTCCTGCTGACCCCTTCGCGGCGGTTCTCGTACAAGATGCGGCGGCGCTTCGTGCGGCTGCGGCAGGCGGCGCGCTCGATGTCGCGCCGGCCGCAGTACGTTCTGCTGGCGCTGGCTCTGGGTCTGGCTGTGCAGACCAGCCTAGTCATGCTTACTGCGGTGATTGCGGCGGGCTGCGGGCTGCACGTTCCGCTGCGCGTGTGGCTCTTTGCTTGGCCGCTGGCCAAACTTTCAGCGTTGCTACCGTTGACGCAGGCCGGAATCGGCCTGCGCGCGGTGGCCCTGGGGGCGTTGGCGGCTCCTTTCGGTGCTGCCCCAGTGCTGACGGTCGCCGTGGGCCTAGTATGGGAAGCGATCCTCATCGTGGGAGGGCTTCTGGCAGGGCTAATCTCAGCCCTGCTCGGCCACTACGCTGCCGCGACGCGCGTCACACCGGCCGAGATCCCTTGCGCGCCGGGCAGAAGAGTGATCACCAACTAGAGTCGCGGGCGGTGCCCTCAGCCGCGCGAATCGACCATCGCCACCCCCCCAACAGCGCGCCGCAATTTACGGCACGCCGTTCACCGAGCCGTGTATGTGGATCTAGTTCCGAACAACGGCGCATGGCTTTCCAACATCAGCGAAGGCGGATTGGGGCTTGATTTGTTTGTTCCCGCGGTGAGCGGCCAGGCTGTCCGCCTTGGGTTTTACCTGCCGGGAACCAGCAACCACATCGAAGCGAATTGCCAAATCACCTGGACAGATCGATTCGGGCAAAAAGCCGGACTGCGGTTCTTGGATCTCTCCGAAGCATCACATGAGCGAATAAAGGACTGGCTTTTCGCACCGAGCCCGATTCTCTGGATGCGCCGCCTTATAAGGCTGTTTGTGGGCGCTGTCAATTCCTCCGGCCAGCGCATCTTGACGCTCGTAAACCATTCAGGCAGGGCGGTCAACGTCGCGGTCACTTTGAAAAACTTGGAGCTCTCGGGCGATGTCACCCTGCAGGTATATCGGGCCTCCTCGAACGACGATGCCCAAATCCTATCGAGACCCTGACGCGGACTGTGGTGAACAATTCTGTCTCCCACACCATCAGTATGCCCGCTTATCCTGTGGCGGGCTTGATCGTTTCGGGGACTTCTCCCACCCCGATCCCTTCTCCATCTCCCATACCCCTCCGCCGCCTCTTCGCTCCGGCTGCACCAACCCCTCTCCCACGCCCGATGCCTTTCCGAAACTGATTCGGGCATTTTCCCCCTGCTCATTGACCGGCCGCGCTAGCCCGCACATAGTAAAGGAGGATGGACCGCCCAATAAGAGCCACTGGCTCATGTGATTCGAGCCAAGCATAGCCGCGGTAGGGAGGCTTGCCCTCGCCGTGTTTGAGCCGGCTCTTACTGATGGCGATCCAGCCTGTTGTCGGCTGATACGGGAGGAGTCGCTGGATGTGAGGCAGACTATGCCGACTAAGGTCCGCACTGCCGAAGTAGTCGATGGAAACCGAATCGATTTTGCGGGCTCGGAGCGCTTCGGCAAGACGCAGCAGATCCTGGCCCCAATCTAGGTCGCTGTCCACCACAATCCGCTCTGGGGAACTTCCCCCCAATTCATTGAAATAGGCCAAATAGTCGGGGTGAGCGCGGACGGACGCGGTGAGCTGCCACAGCAGTAGAACAATGACCATGGCGGGCCCAACCCATTTGGGTCTCGCGAGATTCCACAGTCTGATGGCCCCGAAACCCGCCACGATTGCCAGTATCGGATAGATCGGTAGGATAAGGCGAACTCCTATGTTGATTCTACTCGGCATGCAGACAAGCAGCAGGGTCACTGCTATAGCGGCCGGTGCAAGCGCACGCCAATCGGCGCCTTGGCACCCCTGCACGCCAAGGATGACAAGTCCGATTCCACTTAGGATTAGGAAAGGAAGAGGGGATTTGACAGCCAAAACAATGGGGAAGAAATACCACCAACCGGTCTTATTCGCCTCACCGAATAAGTAATCGAGTTGCCCTCTCGCAGCATGCAATCGTTGGTACTGGATCCCCATTAAGAGCTCAGGTGCTGGGAGCGGAGCGCGCTCCGCCACCAAATAGGCTAGACGATGCAAAGTTCCTTCCGCACCCACGGACAAATCTATCCTCTCATGCGGCCTGTCTGCCAAGCGGGTTATCGTATGAGCTGAGAAGCGGTATCCGCCCCAGATGACCAAGAAACTGGTAACCATGGTCAGTGCTATGGCAGTAGCTCTGCGGGGCAAGGGGACCTCGCGGCTCCCGGTTCCATTCCGTCTCGCCCTCCAGCGGCAGGCGAGCATCGCCAACCCGCAAGCGGGGAGGAAAAGCAGAGCACTGAATTTCGAAAGAATCGCAAGCGCTACAGCTAGCCCGAGCACGGAGCTACGAAGGTAGGTCGGGCACTCAAGCCAGTAAATGAAGGCTAGTAGAGCGACCACGAATGTGGCGGCGAACACCATGTCGGTCGTGGCCAGACCAGCGTGCGCGAGTACTGGTGGAAGCGTGGTGAAGAGAAAGACCGCTAGCAGCGCGCTCATATCGCCGAAGGCCGTGCGGCTCCAGACCCACACAACGGCAGCAGCGAGAAAAAAGAAGGGCAGTACTCCCAGCCTCGCGAGCGCAAGGTTGTGGGAATACTGATCTCGGGCATAGAGGATTTGGTTCCCGACTTGGACCCAAGATTGGGGAGCAAAGACCAGCTCATCGCCGCGAAGCGGTAACTCACTGCCGCCAGCTGGTAGGCGCAGGCCGTCCAGATAGAGGCCGAGAGCGACCGCCAGGCGGGCCAGCGGTGGATGTGAATAATCAACCCTGTAGGTGCCTCGGTCCAGCCATTCCATACCAGCCGCTACACTCGCCGGTTCATCGTAAGTTTGGCAGAAAACATGGTAGGTCAAAATAATCCGGGTGGCACCTACGCCGGCCAACACCAAAACAGCGAGAACCATGAACGCCCGCCGCAAACTCGCAGGAGGTGGTATGGACCTAACCATCGGAAAGGGTAACCGCTTTGCGGCGTTGAGCATATCGTAGCTCCTCAGCCGTTTTGCCGAAGTCGACATCTTCAAGGCTATCGCTCCTTGACAAGAGGGACGATTGCTTTCTCTGGGCGAGGCGGATCTCCTTTACAAAGAGCTTTGCGGCTGCGAGCGCTATCTCAAGATTCACGTTAAGATCGGGACACCGCAACTACCGCTGAGTCGAAGGTTTCAGTTGGTCAAGGTCGTAGAGGTAGACTATCGCCCCCACACTTTTGAAATAGTCAAGTCTTGTTCCTCTCCTGTCCAAAAGGTATAAGAAAAATTTCTCCTCTTGGCCACGAATATGTGTATTGAGAAGCCACACTCTTCTATGCCCGCGAAGCTGGTCTATGTCTTTTTCATAATCTTCCCAATGATCTGTCCACGCAGATGCCCGCCCCAAGACATAATTCATCTCATTAAGGCGATACTTCGGTGCGTAGTATAGAAATGCAGGTTTGGCACCATCGAAGACATACAGAACATCTCCTTCGTGCTCGTGCTCTTTGACATAATTCATCACGGGTTTTATTTCTTCTCTGGTGTGCCCAACGCTCTGTACGCCCAGTGGGAGACTGCCCGTGCTTGGCTTGATTAGCTGATAGCTTGAGGAGAGCAACGGGTGAAAAAAGAGCAATCCAATCACACAGGCTCCTATAATCGGAGTCTCGTCCCTAGTTCTACATCGAATCTCCTCTGCGCCCTCCGCAATGAAAAGCAGCAATCCCGGCACAATGAATAATAGCATCCGCGCACTAAACGGATACTTATGAAAGCCAGCCGCGAGTAGGACAAGGAGTATCGGAGACATCAATATAAAGAGCTCTTCTCTTTTATTCGAAAACATCGAAATGCAACCGACCAAAAAGGTTAGCACCGCAATGCCGGTCAACTCCAACCCTACAGGCTTCCGGAAAATTCCAAAAAACGCGTTAATAAACCAGTCGACGGCCACGAGAGATAGAAGAGGAGAAGGCACGAAACCGAAGCTCCATTCATACAGGAGAGCTTGGTTGTTACTCAATTGACGAAGAGAGATGAGGTAGCAACAAGCGAAACTTAAGGCCCACGCAGAATAGACAATTGCAAGACTTCCAATTCTCGTCGCCCACCCCTTTCCAGCCAAACAGAATAAAGTTAGGCTCGTCCCGATGCCGGCTAGAATAAACAAGGAGGGATGTGAAAACCAAACTGATGCTGCCCCAAGCAATCCAAATCCAGCAATCCGTCGTGGGGTTAATTCACGCGACTTATAATAGATTGCTCCGGAAAACAGTAAAAGTGCTATCGCCACGTCGCTGGAGTATTGTTTGGCTTCGGACGAATAGTAGACCAAAGGACCTGAAATTGCGAAGAGGCCAAGAGCGATCGGAACCGCTTTAGGCGTGACGCAAAGTTTCGCCAGGCGGTAGAAAAGAAGTATCGAAATTAGAAGCTGAAAAAAGCTCCTGTTGATGATGTTGAGTGCGAGCATTGATTCATCCAACCACAGAGAGCGATTGAAAAGATATGGGATAAGGCGCAACAGAACTCCCCACGAAATAATGATCCACAAGAATGTGGTGGAGCTGGATGAGAGACTCCCTTGTGCGTCCTCAGCACCTTTGAGCCACGGTTTCCGCTCTTGGATTCCTGGGTAGCTGCACCTATACATCAGTCCGCCTCGTTCTTAGCCGTTCCCATTGAGTTTCCCATCCCAGGCCCCCTGGGTTGCCTCCTTTGCGCATCGAACTCTTCGCCTTGCGCATCGTCAAATGCTGCTTCGCAATCAGTGTCGAGAATCGCGTATCTTTGGACGTGGTAGCCTAGCGCCTTCGTTAGTTGGCAAGGTGTCGGAATTCCCTTTGCGAATTCTCACGTCTGGACCAGGCCGACGCCTGAAACAGCGAGACAGGTACGCACAGCACCATATCCAGTGCGGCCACTACTGCGATCGGGTTGATGCCGCAGATGAATGCGCCGAGCTGGCGGATGTTCCACCCCGCTAGCCAGTCCCGCCAGATGTAGACGAACACGCCACCCGCGCCCAGTCCAAGCAGCGTAATCGAGATGGCGAGAAAGGCGAAGTGATAGAACAGCGCGACGGAGAACAAGCGGGTCAGCACCAGCTCGAGGAGCAAGCTGGCGAAGCCGACCAGGCCAATGGCCACGAGCAAGTCGCGACCCCCGGTTTTGCCGGCGATGTCCTGGTCCGGCAAAACGGAAGTTTCGCTCACAGCCATGTTGGTGAACCCCTGTCCAATTTCTTCTGATGATGGGGAATCCTTGCGCCACATCTTTATATTCCATCGAGAACCATACGAATATGAGTATTGCGTTCAGCGAGAAATGACGGAGCACATGACCACATCTTTGCCCAGCGCGGTTCTTCCACCTAGTGTGGACTTGCAAGGGTCATCACAACCTTGAAAGCGGCTCATTCAAACCTCCTGCCTCTTTTCGGGCGGCCCACTAACCATATGCAGCACATCGTTATCACCGTCCATAATCCGGCCAATTCACCGTCCAGGAAGCTTTCCCTTTTCACCGACGGAAACGCAGCAGCAAGGTCAAATCCTAAATTTCGGGAAGAAATGGTCGCAAAGACTCCACTCGTGCCATTGGGATATCGTGTCAAGGGTAAAGCGATATATTGGACAGCTACCAACAGGCTCCAGACGCTGAGCACAGGGGTAATCCATCGCAGCCCGCGATTCAGAATAACTATGGAAGCCGCGGGCGCCCACAGTGCAGCTGCTGGGAGTACGAAACGTCCTGCCGGGCACCAGCCGCCAAACCACCAGAAGCTGCTGAAAGACATGAAACCGACGTAGACCCCTGACGTAGCAATTATGGCTGCGCCCTCCCACCTCCGCGTTTTCAACAGACTTCTCATCCCTGCAAGCGCAATGAGATAGACAGGGGCAAGGGCCAGCAGGCCGGATGACCTGTCGAAGAGCAAGCCGAGCAAACCGATATCCGGACGATGGGTGAACATAGTCGCGGAGCCACGGATCTCACCGGAACTCACATATAAAACATAGCCAGCGTTCGGCATCGGAGTGTTATAGTGCCGCATATCAAACACTGCAAAGAGGCAGAGCGAAAACACCGTGGGCAGGATTAAGCCAGCGGAGGCTTTCAAATAGCTGAGCTCACTACGCTTCCTCCATTGTGCGAGCGCGTATAGAACCATTACCGAAAGCATCGGCCCCACAATCATCCAGAATCTGACAGAAAACCAAGGCAGCACGGCAAGAAGGCAGCCCGCCAGCACCAGTAGAAACCATTGGCGAGTTTGTATAAATCGAGCGAAAGCGATTATCGCCCACACGGCGCCCGCTGCCCCGATAATCTCCGGATATATCTGGGATGAGTAGACAACCAGTGGACACGTGAACCCAAAGAGCGCCCAGGAACCCAGCGCGCCACGTTGGGAGGCCCCCAGACCGATCGCCAGTTCATAGATGCCAAGCGCCAACAGAGCCGCAACAATATCTAGCTCTACCATCGCGCCCAGCCGTCCTGCTAGTGCGTAACCAGGGATGAGCAGCACCGAAAGGCCTACATCATGCCTCGGTAACTCTCCCCCTACACCGATTCTGACGGTGTGATGGTTCAAATCACGGGGGTAAAATGACTTGTAGTCACCTCGCTGGTAATTGTTCGCCATATCGAAATCGTGGTCGATAAGCAAGCTGTGCGTGAGCAACAGATAATGCGGCTCATCACCGGTCGGCCAAGCAGCAAGCGCTACCCACGGCGTAATGCCGGCATACAACATGAACGAGGTAGCAAGTACCCAAACGCGAGCCGATGTCCAGCTCGCCGTCTCAGCGTTTGCAAGCGAATACCCGACGAGCAGGAGGGCTTTGGCAAAGGCAAAGAAGGCAAGGAAAACCCCGAAACGATGCATCCTCGTGTCGGCCGATAGGCAAAAGATAAGCACAAAGGGAAAGAGGGAGGTTAGAGAGTCCAAGACGAGTACCCAATCAAGGCGGCGGACCCATGCTGATAACCATGAGAAGGCGATGATCAACATCGCCGAGGCCACGATTATTCCCAGCATGGAGCCAGAAACAGAGTAGCCATGACTTGGGAGCAGATAAAGTAACAAAGTAATTAAGGCTATGACGAATATATAGATAAGCAGTTTGCTAGGCAGCCGTGGTACGTCGAAGGTCCTTAATGTCATAGAGAGAGATCATCCGGAATTTGCGATTTCAACTCCATCTTTGCGCAAAAGCATGCGGCACCCGCCCTCTCGTGTCAAGCTCATCTCTAGAACCAGTTGCAAAACTGAGTAGAACATGATTTGGAGGTAGTTGGCTCTCCGGATTCGGTGCATAAGCAAGGGCAGCAGCGCCAGGGGGAAGGCCGATGGCGCGATACGGTCGGCTGTTGACCGAGGCGCAGTGGGAAAAGATCCGGCCCTTGCTCCCCAAGCAGCCGAAGCGCCCTCGCGGCGGACGCCCTCGTGCGCATGACCGCAAAGTACTGGAAGGATCTTGTGGATTCTGCGCAGCGGGGCTCGCTGGCAGGATTTGCCGGAAGAATTTCCGCATCCGTCGACCTGCTGCCGGCGCCGGCAAGACTTATCGGAGCTGCTGGACCGGTTGAACCTTACCATCGAAGAGTTAACCGCCGCCATCGAGCAGGAAGCCAAGAAGCGGCCCGAGGTGCTGCGGCTGATGACGCATCCTGGCGTAGGACCGATCACGGCACTCGCCTTCGTGCTGATCATCGGGGCTCCGGAGCGGTTTCATTGCGGCAAGCAGATCGGCAGCTATGTGGGACTCATCCCGTGCGAGGACTCCAGCGCTGGCCAGCAACGACTGGGACATATCAGCAAGCAAGGCAACACTCTGCTGCGATTCTTGCTGCTGGAAGCAGCGCAAACGGCGGTGCGTTGGGATCCGGACTGGCGGCGTCGGTTCCTACACCTGGCGATGCGACAGGAGCGTCGAATCGCCAAGGTGGCGATGGCGCGCAAACTAGCCGTTCGGTTGTACTGGATGTGGCGCAAGGGATGGGACTATCAGCAGACTTTGGAGTTCGGTTCGCACGCGGGACAGCCCGTACACGTCCATGGTGTGAAATAGATCACGGTCCACTTGATTAGGCGTCCCGCTCCCTTACGAGAGAGATCGAAGTAGTAATCATGGTCGAAGTTTTGATCGGAGAGATGGTTGGGTCGGACTGAGTTCTCCCGAGAGATTACAAGCGAGCCTTAGTCGTCGATGACGAGTTCAAAGAGAGCGAAAGGGTGCCCTCCGCGGAGTGGACGGAGTAATGTGCCCAAAAAGGATTTGACAGAGCCGACATTGTTAGAGATGGACGTGTGCCCCCGCCCCTGATTGGCGACTGCCACCTCTGGCACACTTGGGATAGCCAAGCTGGACGGAGAGCCGGGTGGCGTGTATTAGACTTCCCTCATAGCCCCTACCCTCTCTAAGTAGTCTGGCGACTGCGGCTGGCTACGCCGTTCCGAGGGGTGGAAATGTTTTTCCACATTTCGGTAGAATGCTTAGACACGAGGAATCCATAGACCGCTAAACCTTGCATTCCAAGGAGATAGGGTTTTGTCCCTCCCTTCGTAGTGGCACAGGAGTTGCTGTGTGGCAATTGCAAGTTAATAGGTCCTCGGTTCGGCCAGAACCATGGGGACGGGAGGAGGAAAGCCCCATGACTTTCAATCTTGCCTCGCAATTCTACGAGCAGGCGTCTGTTTATCCGGCGCAGTTGGCCTTGTCGGTTGGTGGTGTTGATCATTCGTATTCCGAACTCGCGAACCGGGTCCAGCGGATTGCCGGCTGGCTTGGCAACCAATCGAGAAAAGAATTGTCTCTAGTGGGCATTCTGGCCTCGCGTAGCGTCGAGGCTTACACCGGCATCCTAGGGACTTGCTGGGCAGGTGCGGCCTATGTACCTCTCAACCCAAAACTGCCGGAAGAAAGACTGCTGAGGATTCTCGAGACAACCGAGCTCGACGCGCTGATCGCCGACGAGCAGGGCCTGAAACTTCTCTCCCCGCGTCTGCTGGATAATTGCCCGCAGCGCATTCTGGCTCCCGGCGCCCCCGGATCCCTTTTGCCCGCGGGTCATGGCGGCGCGCGCGTAATCGCCGGGCAAGACGACCTGCCGGTCTTCGACCCGCACGACAAGCCGCAGCCCCTCACGGACGACCATCTGGCCTACCTCATGTTTACCTCGGGCACAACCGGCGTGCCCAAAGGCGTGATGCTCTCGGTGGGAAACGTGAGGCACCTGTTGTCCGTCATGCAGGACCGCTACCGCTTCCGCCCGGAGGACCGCGTCTCACAGACCTTCGAGCTGACCTTTGATCTTTCCGTCTTCGATATGTTCATGACCTGGGGAGCCGGCGCGTCACTCCACGTCGTGCCGGCCACGCAGCTCATGGGTCCCCTGCGCTTCATTCAGCAGAGGCAGCTCACCATCTGGTTCTCCGTGCCTTCCACCGCCGCGTTCATGGGGGGCATGAAGATGCTCAAGCCGGGGGCCATGCCCTCGCTGCGGTATTCGTTGTTTTGCGGAGAGCCGCTGCCCTTCCATTCGGCCGAGATGTGGCAGCAGGCAGCCCCGCAGAGCATTCTGGACAACCTGTATGGGCCGACGGAGGCGACCGTGGCGTGCCTCGTGGAAAGGTTTCGCGGCCCGGCTAATGTCACGCCCAAGCGCGGTATAGTGGCCATCGGGAAACCCTTTGCGGGGATGGAAGCAGCGATTGTGGACTCCGCGCTGAGCTTTCTTCCGCCGGGGCAGGAGGGCGAACTGGCTCTCTCCGGCAAGCAGCTCGCGAAGGGCTACTTCAAAGATCCGGCCCAAACTGCCGCACGATTCCGAGTTCTCGACGGCAAACGGTGGTACCTGACCGGGGATCTGGCCTACCAGGACACCGCGGGCACGTTCCACCATCTGGGGCGGATCGACCACCAGGTGAAAATCCTCGGCAACCGGGTCGAGCTCGAAGAGGTCGAAGCACACCTGCGGGAGATCTGCGGTTCCGACTCGGTGGCCGCGGTGGCTTGGCCGGTGGAAAACGGCTTAGCCCAGGGCATCCGCGCGTTTGTCAGCAACGTCAACATCGCGGCTGCCCAGGTGCGAGAAGAAATGAGGCGCCGCCTTCCCAGCTACATGGTGCCCAGCCAAGTCCAGACTCTGAGCGCCATGCCGCTCACAGCCAGCGGAAAGGTGGACCGCAAAGCTCTGGTGCGCATGCTGGAGCAGAAGCAAACCTGAGCGCCCGGCCGCGCCGGCCTCTTATAAACTCATAACCATGGCCACCCTATGCAGCCCCATATTTGCGAGCAACTACGCTGCCACCTTTGGCTATCTATTGACAGTGGACTTTTGGGCAGACAAACTTCCGAAGGTATTGTCCCTTAAGCGCTCAACGCGCGAATTCAGATAGAAAGGCGCCCGAGGTTGCGTACGAGAAATCCCAACCGCATCTCGCTAATCCTGGTACTCGCGATCGTGGCGCTGGGTGTGATTTGGATCGTCTTTTCCAGATATGCAGCGCCGGCTCTCATAAAGAGCGCTTACCACGGTGGAAGTTGGCCTATTTTCAATGGAATGATCACGGGACAAGCTTCCCATCCTTTAGAGGAATATCTTTCCGACTGGGAAGCGCTTTCCTGGAATCTACTCTTAATTTTTCCTGTGACCGGGCTATCTGTTGTGCTGGTAATCCGCCATATGAAGCTGATTCCCCAGATCGACACGTATCCCGGCCTCGTTTCCTTCGCACAGAAACCCGCCGGCAAAGTCCTCTGCCTAGCCGTCTTCGCCGCAGGCCTGGTTCTTCTGCGGGAACCGCTTTGGCTCGAACTCACGGCGATCCTCGCCCTGATGACCTTTCTTCCGCAGTACCGGCGGATTTGCCTCACCTTTAGCACACTCTACTGGCTGATCTTTCACCCCGCCTGGAATCGGTGGAATGTCATCGGTACGGTGGCAAGAAGGGAAGGGGTAGAAGCAGCGCTGAACATTCCGCTGCTGCAAGTCCTGATGGGTCTGGTGGTGATTTGCTTCTGTGGCGCGGTGGCCCACCTGTTCTTTCGATGGAATCACTCTCCCCTAACCAAAAGGCCGGTCCTGGCCTTACATGTCTTCTATATCTTGCTCCTGCTCTCCGCCTGCTACGGACCTTTCTCGGGACAGTGGCGCGTACTGCTCTGGACCTTTCTGGTCGGCCTCGGAAGCTATTTCTGGTACTTCGGCTATACATTGGTCGACCAGAGCTCCAAAGGGCGAGATCCGTATTCCTTGCAACTCGGGACTTATCGTCCCATGTGGAACGGCAGCTGGTTCGTGCCGACCCCGTTTGTCAAAGGCGCCGCCTACCTGCGAAAGATCGAGGCCAAGAACCCGCAGGAACTTGCGGTGACCCAGTTGAAGGGCATCAAGCTGCTTTACTGGGTACTATTGCTGAGCGTCGTCCTTGCGCTCTTTATACACACCGTGCACGACTTCCGGCACGCACCGGAATCCGCGCTGCTGAACAAAACGCTCAAGCTCGCTGGCATGCATCTTCCCCTTCAGCTTGGAATCCCAGTATTCGAGGATGCCTTGGCGAGGAGCGTGGCTCGGAAGCCATACCCCTGGTACACCTGCTGGGCGAGCTTGATTGCTGTCTTCTTCAAAAATATGTTGGCGATGTCGGTCTGGGGGAACCAGATCGTCGCCTGCTGCCGCATGGCGGGATTTCGGGCGTTGCGCAACACCTATAGGCCCCTGGAGTCTAAGACCATTGCGGAATTCTGGAACCGGTATTATTTCTACTTCAAGGAGGTACTCGTCGACTTCTATTTCTATCCCACCTACACTCGATATCTGAAGGGATACAGGCGAGCCCGCCTGTTTGCGGCCACTCTTGCAGCGGCGTGTTTCGGCAACATGTTTTTCCAATTCATTCGGAACCTCAATTATATTTGGGATCTAGGTCTTTGGAAGACACTCTTGGGGTTCCACGTATATGCCTTCTACGCGTTCGTGCTGGGGACTGGGATTGCGATTTCGCAACTCAGGTCGAGAAACGCTGTACCCCAAAGCCCTCACTGGTTTCGGGATCGGATCTTACCGTCCATGTCTGTCGTTTTGTTCTACTCCCTCCTTACGATTTTTAACGATTGGGCGCCCACGTACCCGATCACAGAACGCTTTTCGTTTCTCGCCCATCTTTTCGCCTTCTGGAGTTAGCTATGAATGACCGAGCGACGGTCAGGGCGTTTTTGAAGGACCTTCTCCTCAAGAGAGGGGATACCGACGAGTTCGCCGACACAGACTCCTTGATCGTCCTCCGGGGACGCCTGGCGTCCGTGGATGTGCTTGAGCTGGTCGTGTTTCTGGAAGAGCAGTACAAGATTGATTTCGGAGAGCAGGGTTTTGACCAGAATCGTGTAGATACCGTTGACGAAATCATGGTTCTAATTAAAGAAGCACCAATCTAGTGTTGTGTCCCGGAAATATGTTCACAAAGTCTCCGCACCTTTTGGAGGATGGAATCAGCCGTTGCCGTCCAGATTAACGGGTTTGCTTTGGCGTTGTAGATCTCGACGAAGTGTTCGATCTTGGCCACGAGTTCTTTCACGCTTCGGAAGGTGCCACGGCGAATGGCCTTCTGCGTGATGATGTGGAACCAGATTTCGACTTGGTTGAGCCACGAGGCATAGGTGGGAGTAAAGTGCACCTGATACCGGGGGTGCGCGGTCAACCAGCGCTGAATGCGGGGATGCTTGTGGGTGGCGTAGTTGTCCACGATCAGGATGCACGGTGCAGCCGCCCGGGACGTTGGCATCGATCTCCCGGAGGAAGCGCAGGTACTCTTGGTGGCAATGGCGGCGCTGGCACTGAGTGATCACGGCGCCGGTCGCCAAGTCCAGAGCCGCAAACAGAGTGGTGGTGCCATGGCGAATGTAGTTGTGGGTCACACCTTCCACATAGCCCAGGCCCATGGGCGGAAGCGGTTGGGCACGTTCCAGGGCTTGAATCTGGCTCTTCTCATTGACGCACAAGACCACCGCTTTGTCCGGCGGGTTCAAATACAGCGCTGCCGATGCGGCTGAAGCCCGAACGCTCGCCAAATGCGGTGGACGGTGGACTCCGAGAGGCGGACCTGGGCGGCCAGCGAACGGCAACTCCAGTGAGTGCCGTGCTTGGGTCCAGCGCGCAACGTCTTCCGAATCAGGGCCGCCACCCGTTCGTCACCGATCGCAACACTAGGGTGAAAGAAAATAATTCCGGCAAGCTTGCGCCACCGTCTCCGACTCCAAGCGAGGGGGCTTGCCTTCGTAAACCGCCGCCCAGCAGATCCGGTGAAGAATGTCGTGGGGATAGCACGCCCGCAGCGGCTGTTTCAGCTCCTCAGTGAGGACGTCAATTAGGCGATCTACCACCCCGGCATCGTAGGCCAGCCCCAGATGCGTGCATACCCGGCGGAAGATCGCGTGAAACTGCTCACGGGTGACCCAGCTTACTTTGATTTTGTTTTGGATCCGCCGCAGAAAGGCCTCATCAGCCAGCTTGCTTGGATCCAGATTCGTGGCGAAAACAACCAGCATGTCAAATGGAATTTCAAACTTCGTCCCCCCCGCAAGAGTGAGAAAATCAATTCTCCGATCGAGCGGCAGAATCCAGCGGTTCAGCATCTCTTCGGGACTAATCCTTTGCCGGCCGAAGTCGTCAATGAACATCACGCCGTTATTCGCCTTCATCTGGAGGGGCGCGGCATAGAACTTCCTGACGGGATCGAACTGTAGGTCCAGCATTTCGATGGTAAGTTCGCCCCCGGCCATAACCCGCGGCCGTTGGCACAGGACCCATCGACCATCGCTCTCCGGCAGAGCGTTCTGGTCCATTCCTTGGTGCACCGAGGAGTCGTACACGGGGATAATTTGGGCGTTGACTTCGACCGCGTATGGAATCCACACCTGATCTTGGTAGATGCCGGGTAATCTCACCGCGATTGCTGTCTTGCCCGTACCGGTGGGGCCGTAGAGCAAGATAGACGTTTCCGACGTGATCGCGGTACCGAGTTGCCTTAGCGTCTCATCATCCAGCACAAGGTCTTCGAATGCCCGACGAAGGTCAGCGGGACGTATGACCGCTCCCCTGGCACTTTGGGCTTTGACCCGGTTCACGTAATCGACGAGAGAGACAGGCGCGGGCCCCACATATTGGGTCATGGAAAACGACTCGAGCCCGCGTGCCTTGCCCTGAGATGTGGGAGCGATGCGGTAGAAATTACCCGTCATCCCTTTGACTTCGCAGAGTTGCTGTTTCCGGAGGTGTTGGAAGATCTCCTCCACGATGGCCAGTTTCAGTCCCATCTTTTCCGCCAAACGGTTCAGGGATAATTCGCCTTCCAAATAGAGGATTCTCAGGGCGAGATCCTCGAGCAAGTTCTGGCCGACACCGAGCTCTTCTAGGACTTCAGGCTCCGGAATTGTAATAAGACTCATATTGGTCATCTTTGCGGAACCCCAATGGTTGGCCCGATCTTGTGGCCATGCTGGTCTCTCGCTTCGCAAGAACAGTATGAATCGTTCCTCCCTCGCAGGTCATGGCTGTCCTAGCTCATGCCCAAGTATCCCTGACGAAATTCGAAATCGAAACTGAAATCCGATAAGGCTTCCTACTCTGTCCATCGCTCTCGCATCAAAGACCACAGGATCGGGGAGTGTACCTGCATCAGCGTAGAATGGGCCTGCCTTTTCTGTCTTGAGGCCGTCGGCATCAGGCCATCCAGAGGGAGTCATCACGGCAGCGTAATCCTCAGTCAAAGAAATTGTATCGCACGATACACCACAGGGCCTTGAAGCCGTCTCTCCAGGTGATCTTCTTGCCCTCAGCATAGGTCCGCCCATAATAGGAGATGGGAACTTCGTAAATGCGCCAGCCTTGCTTGGCCACCTTGGCGGTCACCTCGGGCTCGAACCCGAACCGGTCCTCGCAGAGCGCGATTCTATCCAGAACCTCTTTTCGGAACGCCTTGTAGCATGTCCACACGTCGGAAAGATTCAAGTTCGTGAACATGTTGGAAAGCGTCGTTAAGAACTTGTTTCCGACGTAGTGCCAGAAAAACAAAACGCGGTGCGACCCACCCTGAAACCGCGTTCCAAATACCACGTCCGCAAGACCCTGTTCAATCGGAACCACGAGCTTGTGATACTCCTGGGGGTCGTACTCTAGGTCGGCATCCTGGACGAGCACAATCTCGCCCCGTGCTTCTCGAAACCCGCGCCGCAGGGCCGCTCCCTTCCCTCGATTCTTTTCTGAAAGGAAGACCCGGATATTATCCGTGCGCAGCAGCGACCCGGTCTGCAGCGGCTCCATGACAGCCGGGTTGTGTACAGCCGTGGCTTGGTCCAGCGCTTCCAGGTACTCTCGTGTTCCGTCGCTCGAACCATCGTCCACCACGATGATCTCTTTGTCGACCTCAACGGACTGGACGCGCTCCAAAATCTTTTCAATGGTGGCCCGCTCGTTATAGACGGGCATGACCACCGAGAGTTTGGGAGTGCCTTTGGTTTCGCTCATCAGCTTCTTTCTTCAGCACCTCTTCGGTTACGCGATACCGAGATGGACTCTCAATGCGTGGGCTCCACGCGGTGAAGCACAAAGCCACCGGCCTTTTCGCGATAGTCGGAGCGCGCACCCGCTCGCCGAACGAGCATGGGGCATTATTCTACGAGATGGCGGCTCGAAAATGCGATTTTTAGCTGGGACTGGTCCTCCCTAGCGCTTGGACCCTGCTGAGGATTGGCATGTGCCCCGCGGGGCCGCAGCGAACATCGGCAAGAGCTGCACGGAATCTCCCGCGGGCAAGGCTGGCGCCGCGTAGGCGTTGAACTCGATGATGAGATCTATGCCCGCATCGGGAAGGACGAGAAAGAAGCCACCCGCAATGCGCTCCGAGGCAATGCGCAGCTCCGGTGCGGCACCTTCGAATGCCAGAGGCCGTATCCTACCATCCCTCGTAACCATGCAATGCAAGCCGACGCTGCCGCATGCGTTCTCCTCCGGCACGGGCTCGCCCGTCGCGGGCTGATTTGACAGCAGGCGCAGGCGGATCTGGCGGTACGTGCCGGCGGGGATGGCGGCTTCACTGAACGGGCCAGGGGCGCAAGAGTCGGCAGACCGGGTCATCAGGTCCACTTGCACCGGTTGCTGCGCAAGCTGAGGAGCCAATTCCTGCCAGTCGGACGACTCCTCATCGGCAACCGCGCTTGGATGGGCCTCGACGCTCCGAAGGCTCACGAAGATGTGCTGGATGCTCGAAGGTACTGAAGATGTGCTGGATGCTCGAAGGTACTGACCCTGCGCTCGGCGCAGAGGAGGCGCCCACCCGCACCTGCACGGTGCCGTTCGCCCTGCTCAGTGTGCACGAGGATTTCGTGTCATTGACGTTGATCACAAGCGTGCCCGTTGGCGGATTCGAGTTGAAGCTGACGCAGGTGTTATTGCAGCCGGTGGCGCTCAGCCAGAAAAGCGCGGCAGTGAGGAGGCATAGCGACAGGGCCTTCTTTGCGACGACGACGCCCATGCGGCGCATGGCGGGACCTCGCTCGCAGCATTATCGTGGCCGACCACAAGTGGCGTCAAGGTGGCGGCACCGACAGTCTGCTTGGGCCCCGCCGTCGACGTTGACAGGCACGGCTTTTTCATAAAAGCCGTGGAACATGCATTTCTTGCGCGTTGACTGCCTTCCCGTCTCCGCCAAGAAGATCGAAGGCTGGACCATCGCTGCTGGAGCCTTCATTTTGACTGCACGCTCAGGCAACGTTGACGCAAGTTTCCTAGCCACAGCGTGGCCAATGCAAGTCGTTGTGGCACTTGGCGCAGGCCG
>WNFH01000826.1_pt1 | contig 23343 bp, 19 predicted proteins | sample 5400411 | NCBI WGS metagenome assembly WNFH01 (sample SAMN13153347, study PRJNA577476) | soil metagenome | isolation source: 200 cm saprolite under Douglas fir tree site 2 hole 3 | place: USA:California | collected 2015-04-18 | reverse complement strand
ACATGATGAGGGCCGCCTGGTTCAGCTTCATGCTGCTGCCGATGGTGAACCCGGCCTCCTTCGACGTCGTGGAGCCTCCCGAGAGCGGGATGTCGGGCACGTTGAAGGTGAAGGTGACGAGCCCTTGCGGCACCGTCACGGGGATCTGCGGCGCGCCGGGGATGGTCTGTCCGAGCGGCTGGGTCAAGACCAGCGTCGGCTCCTCCATCTCGCCGTAGACGAGCTTGCCGCCGCAGCCGGACAGCGCCAGGCACACGGGGAACAGGATTCTGCAGGGCGTGGGATTCATCGCATCGCTCCTAGAAGAGGAAGAGGAGGACGCCGACGCTGACCGTCGGCACCTGCAGCAGCAGAGGCATGTTTCCGGCGGATTTCGCCCCCGCAACCGCCTCCTTGAGGTTTTGCGCCTCGGTGCGGATCCAGCAGAGTCCCATGCGAAGGAAGAAGACGAATCGCTGCTGCGAGCCGAACTCCAGCCCCAGCGACGCCGACAGGTAATCCTCCGGCACGTGGCGGAGGAGGATCTTCGCTCCCGCCGAGTCGGTGAACCGGCTCGCGTCGCCCGGGAAGAAGTGGCCCCCCTCCAGGTGGAGCGTCGGCGTCAGGCCCCACTCGAACGGGATCACAGTCACCCCGCCTCGCAGCCCGAAGCTCAGGTAGTTCCAGTTGAGGCCGCCCTCGAGGCGCAGGAATCGCCAGGGCCGGAACATCCCGGCCAGGCCCGCGCCGCCCGGCACGCCCCCGTCCACCAGCAGGCCGAAATGCCTGCCGCCGTACAGCGAGTACCAGCTGGAGGAGGCGGGCTGCTCCGCCGTGACGACCGGCGTACGATCCGGAATCACGCCCGACTCGCCCTCCTGATCGTCCGCACCGACGGCCACCACGCGGACTGCGCGGCAATCACGAGCAGCATCGTCTCTCCCGAAGAGGTGGCAAGGCCACCATATCGGCGATCCGACGGCCGTCTAAAGAAACAGCCCTGTGTGCGGGAGTGGTCTGCTCTGCGCGTACCGCGCTACGACTTGCGGGATCGCCAGGCGGCGAGCACTTCCTGCTCGCGCTCGGGCGAGATGCCGGCTCGCAACTTCTTGCGGCGCTCCTCCGGCAGCGTGTTCCAAAAGGCCAGGGTGTCGCGCGCGGTCTCGTCGGCGGAGCGGAACCGCAGGCCGCTTCGCACCGCCTTTCTGCAGTCGATGCGCGAGAACCCGCCCGACGATCCCGTCCAGACCGGCATGTCGTCCCAGGCCGAGACCTTGTGCTCTTCGAGGAACTTCTCAGGGACCCAGGTGAGCGGCGCGGGCTTTTCGGCCGCCTTGGCGCAGGAGGCGAGCATCGCGCCCATCCCCAGCGCGCGCTCGGGTCCGGTGGCGTTGAACACGCCCACCGTGCCGCGCTCGATCGCGTGCACGATCCAGGCGGCGAGGTCGCGCGCATCCACGTACTGCACCGGATCGTCCGGCGACCCCGGCGCGAGCGCCTCGCCCCCGCGGTCGATACGCACCGGCCAGTAAGTGTAGCGGTCGGTGGGATCGCCGGGCCCCACGATCAGGCCGGGACGGACGTTGGTGGTGCGCCCCGGCATGGCCGCTTCGGCCGCCTGCTCGCACAACGCCTTGAGCGCGCCGTAGTGCTTGCGCACCTCCTCGCTGCCGGGCTCGGTGAGCTGCTGCACCGGCGAGCTCTCGTCCGCCCCCGGCTTCACGTCGTCGGGGAACACGGAGATCGAGGAGATGAACACGTACTGCTTCACGGAGGGCACGAGCAGCTCGGCGGACATCTTCACGATCCGGGGCACGTAGCCGCTGGTGTCGATGACCGCGTCCCACGCGCGGCCCTTCAGCGCGTCCAGTTGGCCGTTCCGGTCGCCGCGCAGCGTCACCAGATCTGGGAACAGCTCGGGATGCGTCTTGCCGCGGTTGAAGAGCGTGAGCGTGTGGCCGCGCGCCCGCGCGCTCTCGACCAGGTGCGGGCCGAGGAACCCCGTCCCGCCGAGGATGAGGATCCGCAGCGGCTTCGCCGCGCGCGGCGCCTTGGCGCCCTTGGCGGCCTTCGCCGAGGCGAGGTCGTCGTCCTGTGCCTGCGGCTCCTTGCCGGCAGCGCGCACGACGGTCGCGGCGGCGGCTCCGCCCAGGACAGTCCAGAGGAAGTCTCGGCGAGTGGTCATCGGGACGCTCCTGTCGATTCGGCGACGATGCGCCGGCGCAGGGGTTCGTCGGGGAGGCGGCCGTACCCGGCGCGGATGTCGTCCGCCATGTGCTCCGGTTTCGAGGTGGCCGGGATCGGGCAGGTCACGACCGGATGGCCGAGGATGAACTTGAGGAACACCTGCGCCCAGCTCGTGCAGTCGATCTCGGCCGCCCAGGCGGGCAGCGGCCGCTTCAGCACGTCGCGGAAGAGCGAGCCCGCCTCGAACGGGCGCTCCACCAGCACCGCCACGCCGTGCTCGGCGCAGGCGGGCAAGAGGCGCTTCTCCGCCTCGCGCGCGCCTACCGAGTACGGCAGCTGGACGAAGTCGGGCTTCTCGGTCCGCACGATGGCTTCCATCTCGCCGAAGGCCGCGGCGGTATAGTGCGTGATCCCCCAGTAGCGGATGGTTCCCGCTTCCTTCCAGGCGCGCAAAGTCGGGAGGTGAGTGCGCCAGTCGACCAGGTTGTGGATCTGCATCAGGTCGAACGGGCGGTCCGCGCGCGGCGCCATGAGCTTCATCGACCGGCGCATCTGCGCGATCCCCTCCTCGCGGCCGGTGGCCCACACCTTGGTGGCGAAGAAAGGGCGCTGCGCGGGCTCGAGCAACTCGCCCACCACCTGCTCGGCGCGCCCGTACATCGGGGAGGAGTCGATCACCCGCCCGCCTCCCTCGAACAGCCGGCGCAGCACCTCGCGGAGCGGCCTCCGCGCTTCCTCGGAATCGACCACGTCGAAGGTGCGGTAAGTCCCCATCCCCATCACGGGAAGCTGCTCGCCGGTGCGTGGGATCGGCCGCGTTCGCATCCGTTCCATTGGCCGCGGAGAGCTTGAGCACCTCGCGGCGGGACCAGCTCATCGGGCCTCCAGCGCCCGGTCCTTGCGGGCGAGGACCAGGCTGTTCCACAGCCAGACCGCACAGAGCGCAACCGCCGCCGCGGCGACCGGGACCACCCCGAGGCCCAGGGCCGAAAGGCCCGAGGAGATCCAGGCGGTGACCGCGTCGCCGCCGCGGTAGACGACGGTGTCGATGAAGTTCTTCGACTTGTACTTCTGCTCGCGGTCGACGTCGATGAAGAGGATCTCGCGCGTCGGGCGCTCGATGCCGAAGTGCGCGGCCCTCCGCACGCCCTGCACCGCCGTCAGGACGAGCAGCGTCGGCGCCAGGGCGAGCGCGACGAATCCCAGCGCGGTGAGCACCGGCAGAAGGCCCAGGCCCGCGCGGACGCCGGCCCGCCGGATCAGCCGCCCCGTGACGAAGCCCTGCAAAACGAGGGTCAGGACGTTCACCACCAGGTCGATGCGAGCGAACAGGGCGGTGCGCACGCGCGGATCGGCGCTGGCGCGCAGCACGATCTGCGCCTGCTCGAAGTACAGGAAGGTCGCGGTGGCGGTGAGCAGCAGGACGTACGCGCAGATCCCGAGCAGGAAGGGCGACTGGAACACCACGCGGATCCCGCTGAGGAAGTCGCCGCCGAGCGGCTGCTGTCCGGCAGCGGCGTCGCCTCGGCCGGCGGAGCGCGCCGAGAGGGACCAGCGATGCAGCGCGCCCACGCATTGCACCGAGCACTCGAGCAGCGCGGCCGAGACGAGCAGCAAGTGCGTCGTGCCGAGCGGCTTCACCAGCCAGGTGGTGAGCAGCGGGCCGGCCAGCGCGCCCGCGCTCCCGCCCGCCGCGATGAACCCGAAGAGCCGCGCGCCCTGCTCGTGGCGGAAGATGTCCGCCATGAAGCTCCAGAAGACGGAGACGACAAAGAGGTTGTAGACGCTCGTCCAGATGAAGAACGCGCGCGCCGCGCCCACGTGGAAGCGGCCGGTGGCGAACAGCAGCCAGAAGATCAAGATGTTCGCGGTGAAGAAGCGGTACGAGAGGGGGATGAACCGGTGCCGCGGGAGGCGCGCCGCGAGCGCCGAGAAGGCCGGCACCGCCAGGAGCATCGCCACGAAGGTGCCGGTGAACAGCCAGGGCAGCTTCTGCACCCCGCCGGCCACGCCCATCTCGTCGCGCAGCGGGCGCAGGATGTAGTAGCTCGAGAGCAGGCAGAAGAAGTACGAGAAGGCGAGCAGGACGGCCTTCAGCTCGCCCGGCTCGGCGTGGATGGCGCGCGCGGCCAGCCCGGCCCAGGGATGGTCGGGACGGGGCGCCTCGGTCCCACTGGTGCTGTCGAGCACTTTGCGAAGCTCTCCCGGATGCATCCCTGGCGAGGATGACGCACGGAACCGCTCCGTCTTTCAACCAGCGCCGGCGCCCGTTCGCAAGACGGTCCGCGGCGCGTTGGGCTAGAGTGCGCCGCCGGCGAGCCGCCGCCCCACAAGGCGCGGCCCTCTCCCAGGAGGCAAGTCATGGCCCTTTCCAGACACTCCGTGCTAGCGGCGGGCGTCGCCGCGATCCTCTGCTCCGCCCTCCCCGCCCGCGCGGACGACCCGGCGAAGTCCGCGAAGAAGGTCTCCAAGTCGGGCATCCCCTACCTCTCCGACGACCAGGTCGGCCCGCCGGACCTGGTCGCCGCGATCCAGTCGCGCAGGCCCGGGGGCAGGCTGCTCAACCTCGACCGCATGCTCCTGCACAGCCCGAACTTCGCCAAGGGCTGGAACGGCATGTTCGCCGCCATCCGCAACCAGCTGTCGCTGCCGGGAAAGCTGCGCGAGCTGGCCATCATGCAGATCGGCGTGCTCAACAAGGCCGAGTACGAGTGGGTGCAGCACGAGGGAGAGTTCCTCAAGGCCGGCGGCACGCGCCAGCAGCTCGAGGCGCTCCGCGCCGGCGCGGCCGTGAGCGGCGGCGATCCGAAGCTGTTCGACGAATCCGAGCGCGCCACCCTCGCGCTCACCCGGGAGATGACGCGGAAGATCGACGTCTCTCCCGCCACCATGAAGCGCGTGCGGTCGCTCTTGCCCGACGCACAGGTCGTCGAGCTGGTGGGAACCATCGCCGGCTACAACATGGTGTCCCGCTTCGTGGTGGCCACGGGTGTCGAGGTGGAGGAGCCGCTCCCACCGCAAGCGGGTGCGAGCAGGTAGGCCGCCAGCGCCGGTCGTTCCCGCCCGCACCAGAGCGCCGCGCAGCCAGCCAGATCGGCTCCGTTGCTGCGCCCGATCCCGGGGTGTTACCCACCGTTGAAGCTCGTTCGCGCAACCCGCGCGGCGAGGATTTCCGGGGGGTTTTCACATGAATTCGGGCAAACTGCTCATTGCGATGGGCGCGGCATTTTTGCTGCTGGGTGCACAGTCCGCGCAGGCCGCTCCGCAGGTGCACGCCAAGGCGAACAGCGCGAATGAAAACGTGCACACCTCCGGCAAGCCGCAGCCTCGCGCGGCCAAGTCCGAGGGCAAGGTCCGCGGGCACAAGCGGCCGGTCCAGCACGACGCCACGCTGGACTACCCGCAGCTCGGGTAGCACGGATCTCGAAATGCAGCGGGGGCGCGTGCCTCGATGGCCACGCGCCCCCCGCAGTCTTTCCGGCGCGACTACTTGAGGACGTTGCTCGCGTCCGCCTGGGCGATCAGCGCGTCCGCGTCCGGCTGCAGCAAGAACCTCTTGCGGACGGCGTTGGCCGCCGCGGCGCTCACCGCCGCGACGTACCCCGCATGGTCCTTATACCGCTCCTGCAGCGACGGCCGCGGGTCCTTGCTGGCGTCGCGCTCGGCCTTCGTGCGCGCGAACGGGATCACGCCGCCCGTGTAGTTGCAGTTCTGCCCCTTGTGGAACCCCGAAGTGGTGATGTTCCACCCGACGTAGGTCCCCAACGGCGCATCGCGCAACACGACGGGGACACCGCCCAGCTCGTTGCCGTCCGCGTCGACCCTGGGCACCAGCATCTTGATCACGCGCCGGATCGGCGGAGGCAGCCTGGTCGGCACGCCAGATCCGTCGGAGGGGTTGAACTCCGGGCCCCAGTTGTAGTCGAGCACGGGATTGATGAAGGGGAACTCGGCCTTCCCGTTGAACAGACCGGCCTCGGGCGCAAACGGAGCGAACGACGCGGACGAGGCGTCCATCAGGGCCGGGATGTCCGGGAATCCCATCGCCTTCTTGGTCGGCTCGACCAGGAAGCCGTCCGGCCTCCTTCCGTCGCGCCCGTCGTCGTCATCGTCGTCTTCGTCGTCACCGTCGTCGTCGTGGTCGCGGTGCAGGGCGTTCGCGCGCAGGGTCGGATACAGGCTCGCAGGCGGCTCGATGCCGTTCATCACCCAGTTCCGGAAGTGGAACCGGATCGCGTTGACCGTCTCCGTGTGCGGCACGGGATTGGCAGCCAGGGCGCCCGGGGGAGAGGCGGTGACGCCGGTCACCGGGTCACGGACGGGAACGCCTCCGTAGGTGTTTCCAGGGCACCTGGCTGCCAGAGTCGGCTTCTCCAGGAACCCGCCCGCTCCCCCGCCGTGCGTCGTGCTCGGGATGTAGTAGCGCCGCACGTTCCTGGGCAGCGGAATGTCCTTCTTGGCGTCCGTGCCGACCCACTCGATGCCGAGCTTCAGCTCCCAGATCTCCGCCGCGCCGAAGTGCTCGATCACCTTCGGGCAGGTGCGCGTCTCCTTGCACCGGTCGAGGATGCCTCGCTTCGGTAGACCGCGGACGTCGTCCTGGTACTTCGTCCACCATTGCGGGCCCTCGCTGCCGGCCTGGTACAGCTCGAGCACGCCGTCCGGCTGCGCCCACCGGAAGTTCAGGGCGATGCGGCGGCCGGCGATGATCGGCCACAGGCCGTCGTGCACTTGCTTGCCGCTCTCTGCCTGGTTGAAGCCGAGGTGCAGCCATCCGCGCAGGAAGTTCCCCGACTGCGAGACGCCGCGGGCGATCGACCGCTTGATGTCGGTGCCGCTCCGGTTGGCGTTGGCCAGCGGATTGAGCGTCCCGGCCTCGTCCTGGACGGCCGTCTTGAAGAAGAAGCCGAGGTCGCGGAAGGCGGCGAATCCGACACCCAGGACGTAGGGGTCCGTTGCCGTGAACACCACTTGGTAGAGCAGGTTGCCGTCGTAGCCGTCCTTCAAGCAGATCTGCGTCCCGTCGGCGGTGCGCTTCGTATCCGTCCACGAGGCGCATTTTGCCCAGGCCCAGTCCGTGCTCGGGATGACCGTTCCCACGCTGATCCGCCCGTCCATCGTCTCGCGCGTGTGGGTGGTGAGCGTCGCCTGGCTCGTGTCCAGGGTGAACGGCTTGTAGGGAAGAGGGCTGCTCTGGACCAGGATGCCCTGTGAAGCCGGGCCGCTCCGATTGACGATGCGCCCCAGCACGTTGCCGGTCACCGGCTTGCCGCCGGCCTGCTTCGCGATCGGGACTGCCACCCAGTCGTTCGTGCTGACGCCGTCCGCGCCGACCAGGTTCTGGGCGGTCGTGCCCGAATTGTCGCCCTGCCAGCCGCTGCTCAGCCCGACGTCGCCGTTGTTGCGCTCGATGGTGTTGATGGTGAGCCGGCCGCCGCGGTTGGGCACGTCCTGCCACAGGAGGTGGCTGCTCTTCGACATGTCGATCGGCTTCACCAACTGGAACGTGGCCGTGTAGCGGACCTTGCCGTCAGCGTCCTTCCCCAGCTCGATGTCCTGGATGATCGCGTTGAGCGGGTGCTTCGGATCGAGCTCACCGAAGGCGCGGCCCCGCACGATCTGGTACTGGCCGGCGTCTCCGAAGGACGGTGCCGTCTGTCCCGCCAGGCATGCCTTGGTGGGATTCGCCGCATCGCAAAACGCGGGCGACGTTTTCGAATCGATCACGATCTTCGTCACCTTGGCTTGGGACGGCTGCGCCCAGGCGAGCAGCGCGACCGCGATGGCCGCCGCGGACGGCAGTTTTCCGCCGAGCATTTCGGGGGACTCGGGTCTCATGTCTGGGTTTCTCCTTACCGGCCGGGGACACGGTCGGGAGCGCCGGCCTTACTGCGTGGGCGGATCGCGGGTCAAGGAGCGGCGTGTCGACGAGCCGGCCGACGTGGACGATGCGAGAGAGGGACGGGGCGCCGTTCGCCCCCAACAGGAACAGCATGTAGTGCCCGGGCGGCGCCAGGTTGGCGTTCGCCGGCGCAGTCACGGTGATGTCGTTGATCCGCGGCGTCCGATCCGGTCGCTCGCTCCGACCATCGGAGAAACGGCGTTTCCTTCCGGAGGAATTGCAGGGTCTCTCGCGGGAAATCCAGTGGATTGACCGCCCGCTCGTCCAGTCGTGCCGCAGCCGAGGCACGAGCGTTGCAACTCGCCGCGCGGGGGGGGCAGGGGATGGGCGGCGGCTTGGGTGTCCGGTGGTGGTTTGCGCCGTTTCTGACGGCGGCCCTCCTCGTGTCCGGCGCGGCGCGGGCGGAGGACGAGGAGCAGGCGACGAAACTGCCGCGCGTCTACGCAGGGTGTTCGCCGACGCGACCGCGGACGAGCGGAGCGTCTACGAGAGGCAGTTCAACGTGAGCGACGCGCGGATCGGCGTATCGGCCGAACCGTTCGACTGGCTGCAGACGGTGCTCGAGGTGGACGCCTCCTCGCACGCTCCGATCAAGGACGCGTACGGCAGGCTGCGCGACCCGTCGCACCGGTATCGGCTTTACGCGGGCGAGTTCAAGGCGCCCTTCACCGCCCGCTACGAGGAATCGACCTGGGAGCTGCCGCTGGTCGACCGCGGCATCGCCGGCGACTTCCTGCAGAAGGCGGGGTTCACCGGCCACCGCATCGGGCTGATGATCGAGCGCAAGGCGAAGGGCAAGCACAACCTACGTCACCGCGCGAGCCGCCTTCCTGCGCGGCGAGATCGCCGGGCTGGTGCTCACGACCGACCTGCGGCGCGCGCTGACGCGCAACGTCCCGGCGGTCGCGCTCGGCGCGGGCGAGCGGGTGCGGTTCACCGCCGCCCAGCTCGGGCTGACCTTCGCGACCCAGGGCGAGCTGGGTCTGTTCGACGGCCAGAGCGTGGCCGGCGCGATCGACGTGCACTTCTACGGGAAGCTCGCGGCGGGGCGTTACGAGGCCCGCGGCGAGGGTGGGGACTGGGAGATCCGCTGAGCACCTTGCGGGCGGGTTCGGGCGGCGTTGGGGAGGGTGTCGATGCAGATCGGGTATCTGGGGCACGCGGGCTTCGTCGTGGAAACGGAGGGGGCGGTGGTGGTGGCGGACCCCTGGGTCTCGCGCCACGGCGCTTTCGGTTCGGCGTGGATGCAGCTCCCGCAGAACCATCACCTGGCGCCGCTCGTGCGCCGGAGGCTGGAAGACCCGCGCAAGCCGCGGTTCGTCTACGTGAGCCACGAGCACGGCGACCACTTCGACCGCGAGTTCCTCGCCTCGCTCGCGCGCCGCGACTTCACCGCCGTGGTGCCGCGGTTCCGGCGGCCCGAGCTGGTCGAGCGGCTGCGCGCGACCGGGTGCGAGGTCATCGCCTGCGCCGACGGCGACAAGGTGCCGATCCCGGGCGGGTACCTGAGGCTCTACGTGCAGGACGGCGGGCTGAACCGCGACTCGGGTCTCCTGGTCAAGGCGGACGGCCGCACCTTCCTCGACTTGAACGACTGCAAGATCCACGACCGCCTCGGGCAGATCGCCGCGGAGGAAGGGCCCGTGGACGTCTTCACCGCGCAGTTCTCCGGGGCCATCTGGCACCCGACCTGCTACGAGTACTCGCCCAAGCAGTACACGGTGATCTCCCGGCGGAAGATGTTCGGCAAGTTCGAGGCGGTGGCCCGCGCGCTGGAGGCGGTGCGCCCGCGCCTGTTCCTCGCCTCCGCGGGACCGGCGTGCTTCCTCGATCCCGCGCTCGTGCACCTGAACTTCGAGGAGGTGAACATCTTCCCCCGGGCGCAGAAGCTCTTCGCCTACCTGCGCAAGCGGCTCTCCGGGGTGGGCAGCTCGCTTCTCGAGCCGATGCCGGGCGACGTGCTCGACGTGGCGAGCGGCAAGCTCACCGTGCTCGCCAGCGAGCGGCTCGACGAGGAGCGCTTCGAAGAGTACGTGCGCGGCTACGCGGCGCGGATGGAGGACCTGTTCCAGGGCCGCCGCGCGCCGCCTCCTTCGGACCTTCCGGGCGTCCTGGGCCGGCTCCGCGAGGAGATGCGGCACAAGCTGTCGCGCCTGGACCTGCGCGACCGCGTCGGCGTGGCCCTCTACGTCTGGCTCGAGGAGCTGCCGGAGCGGATGCTCCGCATCGAGTTCCCCTCGCAGCGCATCGAGGAGGTGTCCGCCCTCCGGGACGAGCGCCGCTACACCTTCAAGGTCCGCGCCGGCGACGTGCTGGAGGTGCTGGAGCGGAAGCTCACCTGGGAGGACTTCTTCCTCTCCTTCCGCTTCCGCCTCAGCCGCTCGCCGGACGAGTACGACCCGGTGCTGCACGGCTTCCTCGCGCTCGAGGCCGAGGACCTGGCTTCCCTGTGCGACTCCATCCGCCAGGTCGAGGCGAACAAGGAGCGCGCCATCATCGAGGCCGGCGGCGCGAGGTACGCGGTGCACCGCTACTGCCCGCACCAGGGCGCGGACATGACCGAGGGCTGGGTCGAAGGCGGGCACCTCCTGGTGTGCCCTCGCCACCGCTGGCAGTTCGACCTGGAGAAGCAGGGACGGTGCACGCTGAACGACTCGTCGCTCTGCGCCGAGCGTCTCCCCGCCAACGTCGAGCCTTTGCCGAGCACCGTGCGAAAGGTGGAGGACGAGCCGCGGCCGCTGGTCGCGCTGAACACCGCCTCCTGAGTGGACCTCGAGGAAGACCTTCTCGGCGCGCAGCCGCGCCAGCTCGAACCAGAGCAGCTCGCCGAAGCGTTCCAGCTCTCGATGTGGGCGGATGGAAGAGCCCGGACCGGACGGTCTCTGTAGATGCAGGTGGGTCAGCGGCCGCGGAGGAGGGCGGCTTGGGCTTCGGCGTTGGCCAGCGCGCGATTCAATGCGGCGCGGGCGGCGGGCTTCATCTTGCTCTGCAGCGCGCGGAGGGTGGCGACGAGCTCGTCCGCGCCGCGCACGAGCACCTGGTTCCGCTTCTCCTCGACGGCGCGCCCGGCGGAACGGGGCGCGTCGCCGCCTTCGCGGCGGCGGTGCAGCCGGACCGCGTTCTGGACCCGCTCGGCGATGACGTCGAAGTCGGGCGAGGGCTTCTGGATGTAGTCCACCACGCCGATGCGCAGCGCCTCGACGGCGGAGCCCACCGACGGGTACGCGGTCATCAGCACGCAGGCGCAGCCCGGCTGGCGCTCGCGGATCTGCTTGATCAGGTCGAGCCCGTCGCTCCCCACCAGGTTGCGGTCGATCAGGGCGCAGGCGAATTCCTGCTCTTCGAGGAGCCGCACCGCGCGCTCGGCGTTCTCCGCGACGGAGAGGCTGAAGCCCGCGGAGGTGAGCGCCCTCTCGACGACACGGAGCACCAGGCGAGCGTCGTCCACCAGCAGCACGGCGGGACGGCGGAGCAGCGACAGCGGTTGCGGGCTGGTCAAGGAACAACTTCCCCCAAGAAAAGGTCTAGCAACGCACCTCGGGTGATCCACAAGGCGTTCCATGTAAGAGGCCGGAGACACCTCACCGCTTGCCGAGCAGCTCCAGCGCGGACAGCGCAAGCACCGCGGCTCCGGTGCGGATGGTCGGCTCGCGATCGGGCGCGAAGGTGGCCGAGTGCAGCGAAGGGAGCGGCGCGCCCGAGGCCCTGGCGGCCGCGTACTTCTTCGGCTCGACGGCGCCCACCCGCAAGAGCACCGACGGCACACCCGCGGCCTTGCCGAACTCGCCGAAGTCCTCGGCCACCATCTCCGGCTTCCCCTCGACGACGTTGTCCTGGCCCAGCTCGCGGGCGAGCATCGCGCCGAGCCGCCTGGTCAGCGCCGGATCGTTGAAGGTGGCGTTGGCCCCTTCGCTGGTGCGGATCTCGGGTTCGCGTGGGGCCGCCGCCGCGGCGGCCTCTGCCTTCGCGATGCGGGCGATCCCGTCGAGCAACTGCTTGCGGACCTGCGACGAGTACGAGCGCACGGTGATTTGCAGGTGGACGTCGTCCGGGATGATGTTGTGCTTGCTGCCGCCGTGGATGGAGCCGACGGTCACCACCGCGGGCTCGAGCGGATCCTTCTCCCGCGAGACGAGCGTTTGCAGCGACAGCACGGTGCGCGCGGCGATGACGACGGGATCGACCGTGGTGTCGGGCTTGGCGCCGTGCCCGCCGCGCCCGAAGACGGTCACGTCCACCGAGTCGACGTTGGCGAGCGCGTAGCCGGGGATCCAGGCGACCTTTCCGGCAGGCAGGTCGGAGCTGTCGTGGACCGCCACGGAGAAGTCCGGCTTTGGGAACCTCTCCAGGAAGCGGTCGGCGAGCATCGCCTTCGCGCCTGCCACGGTCTCCTCGGCAGGCTGCCCGACCATCACCACCGTGCCGCGCCAGCGGTCCTTGGCGCGCGAAAGGAGCGCCGCCGCCCCCGTCCACGAGGCCATATGCACGTCGTGCCCGCAGGCGTGCATGACGGGCACGGTCTTGCCGGCGGGATCCGTCGCCGTCGCCTTGCTCGCGTACGGCAGCCCCGTCTTCTCCTCGACCGGCAGGGCGTCGAGCTCGGTGCGCAACAGCACCGTCGGCCCGGTGCCGTTCCGCAGGACGCCGACCACGCCCGTGCCGCCCACTCCCGTCGTCACCTCGTAGCCGAGGCGCCGGAGGCGCTCCGCGAGCTTGGCCGCGGTCTTCTCCTCGTGCCCGGACAGCTCGGGGTTCCGGTGCATGTCGAGGTACAGCGCGTCGAGCTCGGGATAGAGGGAGTCGAGGCCCTCGAGGCCGCGGGGCGTTTTCGCCTGCGCGTGGGCGGCGGCTGCGGCGAGCGCGACGAGCAGGGTTAGCATGGCGGATCTCCTCGATGGAAAGACGCGAGTGGAGCTCACCGGCCGCGCCAGGAGGGCGCGCGCTTCTGCAGGAACGCGCTCATGCCCTCCTGCGCGTCCTCCGCGGCGGCGTTCGCGCACATCACCTCCGAGGCGTAGGCGTAGGCGTCCGCCTGGGCCATCGGCAGCTGCCGGTAGAACGCCTTCTTGCCGAGGCCGACCACGAACGGGCTGGAGGCGACGATCCGGTCCGCCAGGGCGCGCGTGGCCGCCCGCAGCTCGGAAGCCGGGACCACGCGATTCACCAGCCCCGCGGCAAGCGCTTCGGCCGCGGTGATCGGCTCGCCCGTGAGCAGCATCTCCATCGCCTTCCGGGGACCGATGGCGCGGGTGAGCGCGACCATGGGCGTGGTGCAGAACAGGCCGATCTTCACCCCGGGCGTGGCGAAGCGCGCCTCGGCCGCCGCGACGGCCAGATCGCAGGAGGCAACCAGCTGGCATCCGGCGGCCGTCGCGATCCCCTGCACCTCGGCGATGACGGGCTGCGGGATTCCCTGGATGGTCTCCATCACCTCGGCGCTGGCGGCGAAGAGCTGGTGGTAGAACGCCGAGTCGCGCCCGATCATCTCGCTCAGGTCGTGGCCGGCGCTGAACGCCGGGCCGCTGGCGCGCACCACGGCCACGCGCACCTCGCGATCTCCGCCGACGGCACGGAGGCACTCGAGCAGCTCGCGGAGGTGCTCGAGCGACAGCGCGTTGCGGCGCTCGGGCCGGTCCATGGTGATCCAGGCGATCGGTCCCTCGCGATCGAAAGCGACGTTGCGGAAGCGCCCGGTCATGTCGGTCCTCCTGCACTCGAGAGCGCCGCCCCATCGGCGGCGGCTACCGGATCAGCTCCTTCACCAGGTGCGCGCCGAGCGCCTTCAGCCCCTCCTGCAGCAACGCCTTCCCCTTCCCGCCCTGCAGGGTGTTGCGCATCATCTCCGGCGCCTGTCCCAGCTCCACGTTGACGAGGACCAGCACCGCCGAGACCGCGGGAGTCAGCTCGGCCGCGCGCACGCGACCGCGGCGCGCTTGGACCCCGGTCGAGAGCTTGTCGACCAGCTCGTCCTCGGTGGTCCGCGGACCCTTCATTTCCGCCAGCGCCGCGGACAGCCCGCCGTACACCTCGTCGAGGACGCGCTGGTTGGCGAAGGCGCGCAGCAAGCGGTCCTCGGCCTCTTCCGCATCCACCTGGGCCGCCTTGGCGTAGGTGGGCGCGAGCGCGCGCGCCAGATCGGAGCGCGTGATCACGTGCGGCAGCCGGCGGGAGAACAACGCCACGCGCTGGACGGTAGCACGCCCCTTGGAGATCCGGGGGGCGTCTGGTTTGATTGGGCTGTGGCTGCCCTGGGGCGGAACAGCTTGCTCGCCTGTGCGGCGATCGCCGCGGCGTGCTGGAAATCGCCCCGCGACCTGCAGCGCGATTACGCGCAAAGCCTGCGCCCCGCGCCGATCGGCGCGCAGTCCCGCGCCACGGGGCCCGTCCGCTCGCTGCGCGTGCGCGCGTACGCCGACCCCGAGTACCAGGCCCAGACGCCGCGCTGGAGCGATCGGATCCGGGCGCAGATCGACCGCGCGAACGCCGCCATCGAGGCGGAGCTCGGCGTCCGGCTGGAGGTGGAATCGATCCGCGCCTGGAAGCGCGCGGATCGGTTCGAGGGCTTGGGCAAGGCGCTCGCGGATCTGGCCGCGGCGGACGGGGGCGCGGACGTCGATTGGGTCATCGGCTTCGCCCCTGCCCTGGCGTTCGCTTCCGCCGCCCACGAGCAGCTGGGGATGGGCGCGCTGTTCGGCCGCCACCTCGTGCTGCGTGGGATGTTCTCGCTGGAGGAGACGCGCGCCCTGGAGTCCGTGCTGGACCAGTTGCCGCGGGAGGAGCGCGAAGCCCTGCTCCGCGAGCGCCGCCTCCACAAGGAGACGGCGGTGCTGCTACACGAGTGGGCCCATACCCTGGGGGCCTTCCACGAGCACACGCCCGGATCGCTGATGTCGCCGATGTACGAGCCCTCGCAATCGGGCTTCTCTCCGGGCATCGTCCGCCTCCTCCAGACCGCCCTGGAGCAGCGAAGCTCGCGGGACGAAGCGGGCCTTTCCAGATGGGCGGCTGCATACCGGGACGCGGTGCATTCCTCGACCAGCATCTGGGACGAGGCGACGCGGGCCGAGGCCCTGAGGGCGGGCGAGCAGTTCTTCGGAAGCGCCCGCTTCACGGCGGGCCAGCAGGGCGGGGCACCTCAGGAGACGGCCCGGCCCGCGGAGCCGGCCGCCGAGCCTTCGCCCGCGGCCGCCGAGGCCGGGCCGCTGTCTGCCGCGGATGCGCAGCGGCTGGAAGACGCCGCGCGCAAGGCGCGGGCCCGCGACCTGGCCGGCGCGGCCGCCCTTCTCGCGCCGCTCGCGCGGCGGTACCCGCAAGACGCGCGGGTGCAGGCCTTCTCCTGCTCGCTGGGACAGGCGCGCGAACCGAGATCGGCCAGCACGCTCGCTGCCTGCCAGGGAGCCGCGCGCCTCCCCGGCGCGCCCGTCGAGATCCGGCTGGTGCTCGCGCACGTGCTGCTCGATCGCGACGACCGGGCCGGGGCGGCGATCGCCCTGGCGCGCGCCGAGTCCGCCCTGCGCGAGGCGTCGGCGCCGCCGGAGCTGTGGCTCTCGCTCGCCCAGGGCTATGGGCGCGCCGAGATCTGCTCGGCCGCCGAGAGGACCGCTGCCCGCGCTCGCGGCCAGCCCGGCGCGAAGGAGATCGCCGCGGAGTGCGCGCGCCTGCGGCGGCTGGCCGCGTTGCCGCGCGACGCGGCGGTCGCTCCCGAGCGCGAGCACGAGTACGTCCAGGCCGTGCTGGATGCGCAGAGCGACGTCCGGTACGGTCGGATCGACCGTGCGCGGACGGCCGCGAAGGACCTCGCGGCGAAGTTCCCCGCGGCGCCCGGCGCGGAGGTGATCCACTGCCTCTTGCACGGCCGCGCCCGCGCGTTCGCCGCGGCGAAAGCCGTTTGCGAGTCCGCCGCGCGCGCCGCGCCGGAAGCCTTCTTTCCCCGGTACTTCCTCGGGCTCATCGCGGGGGCGGAGCGGCGCTTCCGCGACGCGCACGCCCACCTGACGCGCGCGCTCGAGCTGGACGATGGGACGTACGAGCCGTGGGTCAGCCTGGCCGCGGTGGACGAGAGCCTGGGGGAAACGGCCGCCCTCGAGGAACTGAAGGCGCGTTACCGCAAGCGCTTCGGCTCGGAGCTGCGACCCGCGCTCTGGCCCGCGGTCTGGACCTCGGGGCGGTAGCCGCGCTCACGCGGCGCAGCCAGATCGGCCTAGGATGTCGTGCGTTACGGATGCCTGGAGGGGCCCATGTTCGACGCGATCGCGAGTCCGGGGAAGAGGCGCTCCGGCACGGCCACTGCCTGCGCGATCGCGGCGCACGCCGCCGCGATTGCCATCGCCGTGCTCGTGGCCGGGCTCCGGACGACCGCGCCGCCGCCGCCGCCCGATTTTCGCCTCGTGCCCCCCAGATTCCCCGTGCCCCAAACGGTCGGCCGCAACGGAGCCTCGCAGCCGGCGCGCCCGCCCGACCGGAGCGCCGGCAAGCCAAAGCCCCCGCGGCTCACCGTGACGCGCGAGATCGCTCCGGCGCGAGAGCCACCCGAGGCGAGCGCGCCCGTGCACGGTGACGAGTCCGGACCCGGCGCAGCCGATGTGCCGGGGATCGGCGACTCGGGCGGAGCGGGCGGCGGAGAGGCGTTCACGCCGGCGCAGCCGGGTCCCACGCCGGAGTACGAGGCCGGGCGGATGACGCCCCCTCGCCAGATCTCCGGGCCGGACCCTGAGTACACGCTGCAAGCGCTGCAGAACGACGTGCAGGGGTTGATGGTGGTCAAATGCATCGTCACCGTGGAAGGAACGGTCCACGGCTGCCGCGTCCTGCAGGGGCTTCCCTTCATGGACCGCGCGGTGATCGAGGCGCTCGAGCGGCGACGCTATATCCCGGCCCGGATTTCGGATGGCCGTCCCGTCGAAGTCGATTACACCTTCCGCGTCCGCCTGCAGCTTCCGCAGTAGCCGCCCGAGGCGATCTTGATCGCGTCCATCCTCTCCCTGCTCCTCGCCGCCCCGTCGAACCTGCCCGCGCTTCCTTCCGACGTGCCGGCCAACGCCACCCGGTACACGGTGCTGATCATGGGCGCCGCTGCGGGCCAGCAGGCGGTGTGGGGATCTCCCGACGGAAAGCTGCGCGCGTTCTTCCAGTACAACGACCGCGGCCGCGGCCCGAAGACGTACACGACGCTGACCCTGCGCGACGGGTTGCCAATCTCCGAGGAGATCGACGGCAACGACTACATGAAGGACGCGGTCAGCGAGCGGTTTTCGCTCGCGGACGGCGTCGCCTCGTGGAAGAGCAAGGCCGAGCAGGGCACCCGGCGGCCCGCCGGACCGGCGTTCTACGTGTCGATGTTCGGGCCGCCGGTTGACGGCGCGCTGCTCGCGCGAGCCCTGCTCCGGAACGGCGGAAAGCTGGCGCTCCTCCCCGACGGCGAGGCGCGCATCGAACGGGTGCTGGACCACCGGGTCCGGAGCGGAGGAAAGGCGCGACGGCTGACCCTCTACGCGGTCACCGGGGTCGACTTCTCGCCCAGCTACCTCTGGCTCGACGAGAAGCGCGAGCTGTTCGCCATCGGGGGCGTGTGGCAGGCCGTCGTCCGCGAGGGCTGGGAAGGCGCGATGCCCGCGCTGGTGAAGGCGCAGCAGGAGGCGGAGCAGCGGCGGGCGCGCGAGCAGGCCCGGCGGCTCGCGCACCGGCCGCGCGGCGCGGTCGTCTTCCACGACGCGAACGTCTTCGACGCGCGGGGGGCGAGGATGGTGGCCCACCAGGACGTCACCGTGGAAGGGAACCGCATCCGGTCGGTGGGCCCGGCGAGCGAGCCTCTTGCGGGCGCCGAGGTGATCGACGCGCGCGGCAAGACGCTCCTGCCCGGGCTCTGGGACATGCACGCGCACGTGGGCGGAAACGACGGCCTGCTCAACCTGGCCGCCGGCGTGACCACCGTGCGCGATCTCGCCAACGACATCGACGACCTGCGCGCGCGCAAGAAGCGCATCGAGGAGGGGACCGAGCTGGGGACGCGGATCGTGATGGCCGGTTTCATGGACGGTCCCGGGCCGTACCAGGGACCCACCAAGGTGCTCGTCTCCACCCCGGAAGAAGGGCGCGCCTGGGTCGACAAGTATGCCGGCCTGGGCTACGTGCAGATCAAGCTCTACAGCTCCATCAAGCCGGAGCTGGTCGGACCCATCGCCGAGGAGGCGCACGCGAAGGGGCTGCGCGTGAGCGGCCACGTCCCCGCGAACCTCACCGCCGCCGAGTGCGTCAAGCTGGGCTACGACGAGATCCAGCACGTCAACTTCCTCTTGCTGAACTTCATGCCCGACGTGAAGGAGACGCGCACGCCCGCGCGCTTCCTGGAGCCGGCGCGGCGGGCGGCCGACCTCGACCTGTCCTCGGCGGAGGTGCGCGCGTTCATCGACCTGCTCAAGGAGCGCCGCACGGGGCTGGACCTGACGCTGAGCGCGTTCGAGTCCCTGTTCCTCGACCGCCCGGGCACGATGGCAGTCGGCATGGCGAAGGTGGCCGATCGGCTGCCGGTGCAGGTGCGCCGCGGCTTCATGGCGGGCAGCCTGCCCGTGCCGCCTGGCATGGACGAGCGCTACCGGAAGTCCTGGGACAAGGCGCTGGCGCTCGTGCACGAGCTCTGGGCGGCCGGAGTGCCGATCGAGGCCGGCACCGACGCGCTCGCCGGCTTCTCGCTCCACCGCGAGCTGGAGCTGGACGCGCAGGCGGGGATCCCGCCGGCCCAGGTGCTGCAGCTCGCCACCCACGGGGCGGCGCGCATCATGCGCATGGACGGCGAGCTGGGATCGATCGAGCCGGGCAAGCTCGCCGACCTGGTCCTCGTCGACGGCGACCCCGCGCAGGAGATCTCGGCCGTGCGGAACACCGTGCTGGTGATGAAGGACGGCATCCTGTACCGGCCGGCCGAGCTGTACGCGGAGCTCGGCGTGGCCCCGCCTTAGGACTGCCGGGCGTTACTTCACGCGCACGCACCGATCGTCGGGGGAGTTGTCGGGCCTGTACTCGTACTCGCCGATCCAGCCCTGGGCCTCGTTCTTCACCGTGCACGCCGCGCAGGCGACGCGCTGCTCGGCGGGGACCCGGTCGCACTCCCCGACCTGGCGGATCGAGGTGTGCGCGCACGACCAGGCGACGCCGAGCAGCAGCATCGCCGCGGCGCGCCGCGCCGCGCGCCAGAGGTGAGCCCCGAGAGTCCCGGTCGGTTGCATCCCCGCCTCCTCCGCCTATTCCTTGTCGGTCGCGCAGAACCGTTCCACGACGCCGAGCAAGGTCTCGAGCGCGACCGGCTTGGTGAGGTATCCGGCGGCCGCCATCTTCGCCGCCGCCTCGCCGGCGTCCGAGTGCGCGCTCAGGACCACGACGGGGATGTCCTTCACCGCGGGGTCTCGCTGCTGCTCGGCGCGGAACTGCCAGCCGTCCATGGTCGGCATCATCACGTCCAGCAGGATGACGCAGGGCCTGACCGGCGCGGAGCGCAACCGCTGCAAGGCCTCGGCGCCGTTGGCGGCGTGCAGGGCCACGTATCGGCTGTCGGCCAGCACCTCGGCGATGGCCTCGCGAACGTCGCGGTCGTCCTCCACCACCAGGACCGTCCTGTTGCAGCTCGCTACCGTCATGCCCTGGCCTGCCGCGAGCCCTGCCCCGGAGAGGTGGCGAGCGCGGCCACCAGGGGCAGGTCGATGACGAAGGTGGATCCTTGCCCGGGCCGGCTGGAGACCTCGATGTGGCCACCGTGCGCGTCCACGATGTACCTGCTGATGTAGAGCCCGAGCCCCAGGCCCCCGTAGTTGCGCACCGGCGCGGCGCGCTCGAACCGGGTGAAGATGCGCCCCAGGTCCTCCGGGGCGATGCCGATGCCCTCGTCCACCACCGAGATCCGGATCCGTTCGCCGGCCGACTCCAGCCGCACCGAGACGGGCCGGCCCGCGCCGTACTTCACCGCGTTGGAGAGCAGGTTGACCAGCACCTGCTCCATGCGCAGCCGATCCCAGCAACCTTCCACCCGCTGCGCGCCGTGGAGCCGCAACTCCGTGCCGGTCTCGGCGGCGGGCTCGCGGAAGTCCTCCGCCACCTGGCGTACCAGCTCCGCCAGGTCGAAGCGCTCCGGAGCCAGCTCCAGCCGGCCGGCGGCGATGCGCGACACGTCGAGGAGCCGCTCGATGAGACGCGAGAGCCGCTCCGTCTGCCGGAGCGCGCCCTCGAGCCGGTCGCCGACCATGCTCCCCGCGCTCTTCTCCGGCGCTGCCACCTTGAGCCCGCGCTCGAGGCCCTGCAGCTTCAGCTGCAGCGCGGTCAGCGGCGTGCGCAGCTCGTGCGCCGCCACGGAGATGAACTCGTCCCGCTCGCGGAGCGCCTCCTGGATCTGCGCCGTGCGGACGCGCTCCTCCTGCGTCTTTCGCTCGGCCGCCCGCACCTGCTCCTCCATCCGGCGCCGCTCGATGGTCGCGGCGATGACGTTGGCGACGGACCGGAGGAAGTTCACGTCGTCGCCGGTGAACGCGCGCCGGACGGCGGCATGGGCGCCGAGCATGCCGTAGACCCCGCGCGGCCGGGCGGACGCGCGGATGACCGACGTGATCCCGCTCGGGAAGCCTTGCTCGTCGAGGAGGGCCCCCGGCCGGGACCCCTGCGGGTCGAGCTGCACGGGCTCCAGGCTGAGCAACGGCGATTCGCGGTCCACCGCGACGGCCAAGCGTCCCACCCTGGCCGGATCGACGCCGCAGCCGGCCCGGAGGGTCAGCGAGTTGCCGTCGTCGGACAGCTCGAGCACCTGGACCCGCTCGGTGCCGAGCGTGTCGCGCACGGTCTCGATCGCGCGGTGGATCACGGCGTCGAAGTCCGGCTGCTCCACGGCGAAGACGCCCAGCCGCGCCACCGCCCCCTGCTGCCGCGTCCGCTCTACCATCGCCTCCTCGGAGCGCTTGCGGTCGGACATGTCGCGCGTGACCTTGGTGAAGCCGACCAGCGTTCCGCGCTCGTCCCGGACCGCGCTCAGGACCACGCTCGCCCAGAAGCGGGAGCCGTCCTTCCGCACCCGCCAGCCCTCCTCCTCGAAGCGGCCCTCCCGCTGGGCGATCTCCAGCTCCCGCTCGGGCTTGCCGGCGCGGACCTCCGGCTCGGGATAGAACCTGGCGAAGCTCTGGCCGACGATCTCGCGGGCCGTGTACCCCTTCAGGCGCTCGGCCCCCGAGTTCCAGCTGGCCACCCGCCCGGCGGGATCGAGCATGAAGATCGCGTACTCCTCCACGCGGTCGATCATCAGCCGCATCCGCTCTTCGCCTTGCCGGAGCGCTTCCTCCCCCTGCTTGCGCTCGGTGAGATCGCGCGTGATCTTCACGAATCCGCGTAGCGCTCCGTCCGCCCCTCTGAACGCGGTGATCACCACGTCGGCCCAGAAGCGGGAGCCGTCCTTGCGGACGCGCCACCCTTCGTCCTCGACGCGGCCCTCCCGGGCGGCGCGGGCGAGAAGCTGCGCGTGCCTGCCCGCCAGCAGGTCCTCGCGCGTGTAGAACCGGGAGGAGCTCTGGCCCACGATCTCCGGCGCCGAGTAGCCCTTGATCGCCCGCGCGCCTTCGTTCCAGGAGGCCACCGTGCCATCCGGCTCGAGGAGGAAGATGGCGTAGTCGCGGATGCCGTCGATCGCGTGCTGGGCGTCGCCGAAGGGTGCGAGCGGCGCTCTCGAGTCGGTCACCGGGCCTCCACTGCGCGTGATTCTCGTACCATCGGGATGGCAGCGCATACAGAATGCCCCGCACCCGGCGCAACCGTTTTCGCTCTCGAACTGTCGGGCGCGCTCATCTGTCGTCTAGTGGACGACAAGCTGGTGCGGGAAACGATCACCGGGCGTGGGAGCACCGGTGCGGCTGGCAGGCGGCGTGCCTTGCGCCTGGTGGAGGGCGGCTACGCCGGGACGGCCGGCGCGACCCCGGCCTTCTGCCGCCGGCGCTGGGAGAGGCGGTCGAGCGCCAGGTACACGACGGGCGTGGTGAAGAGCGTGAGGAGCTGCGAGATGAGCAGCCCGCCGACGATGGCGATGCCCAGCGGGCGCCGCAGCTCGCTTCCCACTCCGTGTCCGAGCGCGAGCGGCAGGCCGCCGAGCATGGCCGCCAGCGTGGTCATGAGGATGGGCCTGAAGCGCAACAGGCATGCCTGGTAGATCGCGTCGCGCGTTCCGAGCCCCTGGTCGCGCTCGGCCTCGATGGCGAAGTCGATCATCATGATCGCGTTCTTCTTCACGATGCCGATGAGGAGGATGATCCCGATCAGAGCGATGATGCTCAGCTCCGTCTTGAACAGCATCAGCGCGAGCAGCGCCCCCACCCCCGCCGACGGCAGCGTGGAGAGGATGGTCACCGGGTGGATCAGGCTCTCGTACAGGACCCCGAGCACGATGTAGACGGCGAGCAGCGCCGTGAGCACCAGGAGGGGCTCGCTCGCCAGCGAGTCCTGGAACGCCTGCGCGGTGCCCTGGAAGCTCGCGTGCAGCCCCGGTGGCATCCGGATCTCCTGCTCGGCGCGGTGGATGGAGGTCACCGCCTGCCCGAGCGACACGTCCGGGGCCAGGTTGAAGGACAAGGTCACCGCGGGGAACTGGCCCTGGTGGTTCACCGACAGCGAAGTGGCGCGCGGCTCGAAGCGCGCGAAGGCGGTGAGTGGGACGGGATCCGGGTCCTGGCCGCGCACGTAGATGGAGCGCAGCGATTCGGGATAGGCGGCCAGCTCCGGCTTCATCTCCAGGACCACGCGGTACTGGTTCACCTGCGTGTACATGGTGGTCACCTGGCGCTGGCCGAACGCGTCGTAGAGCGTGGAGTCGACCACCGAGGGCGTGATGCCCATCCGGGAAGCGGTGTCCCGATCCATCTTCACGAACAGCTGCAGCCCCGCGGTCTGCTGATCCGTGTTCACGTCGCGCAGCTGGGGCAGCGTGCGCAGCTTTTCCAGGACGCGCGGCGACCACTGCAGCAACTCTTCCAGGTTCAGGTCCTGCAGCGTGTACTGGTACTGGGTGCGCGAGGTGCGGCCGCCGATGCGCACGTCCTGCACCGACTGTAGATAAAGGGTGATTCCCTCCACCCGCGCGAGCTTGGGACGCAAGTCCGCGATGACCTCGTCCGCCGTCCGCTTGCGCTGCCCGAGCGGCTTGAGCTGCACGAACATGAAGCCGTTGTTCAGCGGGCCGTTCCCCCCGATGAAGGAGACCATGTGATCCACCGCCCGGTCGGAGAGGACGACCGCGTTCACCGCCTCCTGCCGCTGCT
>WNFH01000587.1_pt1 | contig 23424 bp, 22 predicted proteins | sample 5400411 | NCBI WGS metagenome assembly WNFH01 (sample SAMN13153347, study PRJNA577476) | soil metagenome | isolation source: 200 cm saprolite under Douglas fir tree site 2 hole 3 | place: USA:California | collected 2015-04-18 | reverse complement strand
AAATCGGCGCTCAGGTGACGACCTTTAGCTATGACTCCGTAGGCAACCTCACTTCCGTGATCGACCCAGACAGCACCGTAAACGTGGTCTACGATTTGGCAAACAGACTTACTTCCACTACAGCCTCTACACCATCCATGCCAGCTAAAACTATCTCTTACACTTACGACCTGAATGGGAATCGTCTCACAATGAGCGACCCGCAGGGCGGAGGAACGAGTTATGTCTATGATTCCTTAAACCGTCTCACATCCCTTACCAACCCCTCTGCCAGGACTACTTCCTTTGCTTATGATGGCCTGAGCCGGCGCACTTCCATGACTCATGCGAATGGGGTGGTGACAACGTACCAGTATGACACTGCCTCGCAGTTGACGGGGTTAGGTCATCATCTCGGGGCGACAAGCATTAACAGCTTTGACTACACTTATGATAAAGTAGGCAACCGGAAGAGCAAAGTGAACCGTGATGGTGCTCACAACTATACGTATGACACGTTGAACCGATTGATAGAAGCCGTTAACCCGCTGCCTTCCAATCCGCAAGAGACCTACGTGTATGACCCAGTGGGCAACAGAAACAACTCTAACCAGAACGGTGTGTCCACCTTTAACCAGGCCAACCAACTCCTAGAGGACGCGAACTTTACTTATCAGTACGACAACAATGGAAATCTGACTCGAAAGACCCCCAAGACGAGTGGGCCTTTTACTTCCTACGAATACGACGCAGAGAATAAGTTGGTGCGTGTAGTGACCAATGGGACCACAATCAATTACAAATACGACGGATTAGGGAGGCGAGTGGAGAAGGAGGTGATTAACGTAACCACCAAGGTGACCCGGTATATTTACGACAACGAGGACATCCTGCTTGAGCTGGACGGCTCCAACAACATCGTGGCTAGATATACGCACGGTCCCGGCATCGATGAACCGCTGATAGTGGAAAAAACAGGTGCTTCGTTCTTCTACCACGTGGACGGGCTCGGCTCGATCAGCGAGATTACAGACAGCGCTGGAGTCATCAAGCAGCGCTACACTTATTCCTCTTTTGGAGAGATCGAATCCCAAGTAGATCCCAACTTCATCCAGCCGTATACGTTTACCGCGAGAGAATACGATTCTGAAACCGTGCAGTACTTCTATCGCGCGCGGGCCTATGCTGCAGCGACTGGCAGATTTTTACAGGAAGATCCTTTAAGTTTCTTAGCGGGAATTAATTTTTATGCTTATGTCTGGAATAATCCGGTGAGATATATAGACCCGTTTGGTGAAAGGGCATTTTGCGGTTCAGGTCCCAGTTCGATCTTGATCCCAGATTCTTGGTACGGAAAATACGATTTTAGTTCAGCTTGTAGCAAACACGATGATTGTTACGGGGCATGCGGAAAATCGAAAGCAGCCTGCGATCAGGACTTTTATAGAAATATGCTTAAGGAGTGCAGCAAACTAACCGGCTATTGGTTAAGCGACTGTGTTAGTACTGCGCAAACTTACTACTATGCGGTTAGGAAATTTGGCGGCGGACCGTTCAAACAAGCCCAAATTGATTGTCGTTGCAATGAATGAAATGTCGTAAACAGCCGACAATGTATGGGAGGTGACATGAACATATTAGTTTTCGTGTTGTTATCCATTCTGTCCAGCGCTGTTTGTCATTACTTTGTAAAAACCTATATACTGGCGGCAATTTTGTCCGCTTGCATCGCGTCTATTTCTTTTCAAAGTTTTGCTTATGTTGTCGTAGGGTATCTCGATCCATTTTTTATCGTGGCCTTACTTGTTGGTTGGCTCATCGGCTTTTTCATTTCTTTACTGATTGGAATTCCGTTTTTATTCGAAAGGAGAAAAGTGCCATGATAAGATGATAATTTTACCTACCAATACGACAACAACGGAAACATGACCAGAAAGACCGCGAAGGTTGGTGGCGCCATTACGACGTACGAATACGACGCAGAAAATAAACTTGTCCGTGTCGTAGACAGCGGGACGACCGTCAACTACAGGTACGACGGTCCAGGGAGGAGAGTCGAGAAGGAGGTGGTCTCTGCATCAACCACTGTCACCCGTTACATCTACGACAACGAGGACATCCTGCTCGAACTCGACGGCTCCAACAACATCACAGCCCGCTACACCCACGGCCCAGGGATTGATGAGCCGCTGATTATGGAGAAAGGCGGGACTTCGTTCTTCTACCACGCCGATGGTCTGGGCAGCATTACCGAGATCACAAACCAATCCGGCGGCGCGGTCCAGCGCTACACGTATTCTTCTTTCGGCGAGATCGAGTCGCAGGTAGATTCGAACTTCATCCAGCCGTACACTTTTACGGCTAGGGAGTTTGATACAGAAACCGCCCTCTATTATTACCGTGCGCGGACGTTTGATGCATCGGTCGGACGTTTCCTGCAGCAAGATCCTTTAGGTTTCGCCGGCGGTGATCTAAATCTATATTCATATTTGGCAAATAATCCGGTAGTCTTTACGGATCCATCAGGAACTATAAAAGTGCCAGGTCCACTAAAACGGTGGGCGTGTAGTTATGTGGCCACATATTGTTGTTATTTGGATTATTCAGAATGCCTAGGCAAATTGGATTTGAAAACATGCCCTCCCCAAGACATAGAGAAATGCCACGCAGCTTATCTAGCGTGCATGGCTAAAGCTGGAAAAATGATCCTAGATTCTCAGTAGGGGAAGTTATGAAAAAATTTGCTCTTGGACTTTCATCGCTTATAGCTGGCATGATCACTGGGGTCATATTGATGGGCTTGTTATCCATGAAAGCAAGCAAAATTTACCTAGAAAGCATTCGCATTGATTATTTAACTGAGCAGGAACTATTGGCCGTTCGTGCGCAAAAGGATGGTGATTCTAATCAGGCCCTAATCCATTATAGCAATTTGGTTTATGCAACATCACCTTCCGGCATTCGTTTCTTTGAAACAATGCAATCAAAATGGTCGTTTTCATTTCCCTTTGCAGCGATTATCGTCGAAGAAATCGGACGCGATGCGGGCGCTTCTAAACTCAGCCGAGCAGGAATTGAGGGCGTTAATCGTGGGAAACTTGGCATAATATTGGAGGCGTTAGGAAGGAAAAATGAAGCAGAAGAACAGTACCAAATAGCGGCTAAGCTTATGGGTACCAATGACACTCAAGAGGTTAGGGAAAGAATAAAATATATTCAAGAAAAAAACATACAAAATTTGCCTCGACCAGAAAAGTGAGAATGAATCGTAAGCGGTCAATTACAAGAACGACGGCTTAGGTCGCTGGATAGAAAGGAGATCATCGATGTCACGACAAGAAACTTTGGGGTCATGCTTTTTATTCTAGACAATCTGCTAAGCGCCAATCGAGTTCTCTGATTGATCCAAATATTACGCCTTAAATCGGCTCACTTCGATCACAAACAACAAGGGCGTCGTGACGACGTTTGCGTACGACTCTGTTGGACGGCGGACCTCGATGACGCACGGCAACGGGGTGGTGAGTAGCTATACCTACGACCCGGCAAGCCAGCTTCTGTCCCTGACGCACAAGTTAGGCGCGACGACCATCGATTCCTTTAGTTACACCTACGACAAAGTTGGAAATCGAAAAACGAAGGTGGACACAAACGGCAGTTACAAGATTTGGATTTGGTTGGATTTGGGGTCAGACATAACATTCACATCACTCTTGACGGCTAAGCGATCGGTTTGGTAGTGTTCTCATCATGGCACGTCGGCCCAGGCTGTTCGCATCCGGCCTGCTCTATCACGTCATTGTCCGGGGTAACCAACGGCAGAAGACGTTTCGGTCTGGAGAGGATTATCAAGCCTACCTCGAGCGGTTGGAGAATTACCGCAGCAGGCACCGAGTCCGCGTCTTTGCCTACTGTTTGATGCCCAACCACGTGCACCTGCTGCTTGAAACCGGGTCGGCTCCCCTCTCCAAATTCATGCAAGGGCTACAACAATCGTACACCCAGTACTTCAACCGCCGGTATGGCAAAGTCGGCCATTTATTCCAAGGACGATACAAAGCCATTATCTGCGATAAGGATAAATACTTGCTGGCCTTGGTCCGCTACATTCATCTCAATCCGGTTCGAGCCGGGCTGGTCCAGCGGCCCGAGCGGTATTCCTATAGCGGTCACACGAGTTACTTAAAGACTGGTACGCGGAAGATCATCGAAGCTCCGCCGATATTGAGTCTATTAGGGGGAAGGAAGGGATACGAGCGGTTTGTCCTGGATGGGATAGCTGGAAGCCACAACGAAGAATACTATACGGTGGAAGACCAGAGATTTTTGGGAGACGAGGGTTTTGGCGAGGAGCTGAGTCGGGAAGTTGAGGAGCAAGAAGAGCGGCGGAGAAAAAAGCCGATCGAGACGATGATCAAAGAAGTGGCGAAGCGGGTAGAGACAACGCCCGAGGTATTAAAGGGGCCGGACCGCCGTTGGGAAGTTACGAGAAAACGAGCAGAGGCGATAGCGCTGTTGGTTCGGGGCTATGGGTACAAGGTGACCGAAGTCGCAAAGCACTTTAGACGTGATCAGGCCAACGTAAGCCTCATGTTGTCGCGGTCGGCTGCGAGGGAAGAGAGTGAAAGTCGAAGAGATTGATAAGAGTGTTATGTCTGACCCCGTTGCCCCGTTGCGAAATTCTAAGGCGAAGAAATTGAGGCGCATGGTGGGTAGTGGTGGGTAGGGTCAGGCTGAGCTAGCCCCGATTTGACGGACACAGAATCAAGCAACACATTTCAATAGACTCATACTTCACTGCTTTCTACTCTCACGCCCGGATCGAACGCCCTTTATTTCTTCGCAAACTCGAAGTTCACTCGCGTCTCTCCCCTTTCGGAGATTGTTACTTCCTGGCTTCTAACGCCGGCGTCTTCGTGCCAGGCCTTGAGGGTGTACTTGCCTGCGGGTAGATTGGGTATCGAGAACGAACCCTGCTCGTCGGTCACGGCGAAGAAGGGATGGTCGAAGACGTAGATGTATCCGCGCATCCAGGCGTGAGTGTCACAGTGCAGCGTGAGCAGCCCCGAGTTTCTGATCTTCTTTGTCACATCGATGGTAGTACCCCGGAACGGCAAAGAGACGGTAAAGACGGTGCGCTCACCCAAGTAAGAATGGGCGATGTGCAATTTGAGATCGCTGTTTCTTACCTTAAGGCGATCGCCTTTCGTTAGCGCGAGAACGCGCGGCGAGAAGCGACAGCCATCGTTGTCCAGAATAACTTCCTTCGGCAGTCCTGCCTCGCTAGATAGAGCCTGCTCAACGAATACCACGACGTTGCGAAGTCCGCCGTTCGAGCCGATGAGATAGGTCTCGTTTGGCAGGGACTCGCCGCAGTAGTCCTGATCTTTGGTGACTTTGACGGCCGCCAGCTTGGGCGGCGCGTCGACGAATTTAATATATCCTACAACAGATCCTGCATGAGCCTTGGCAATGGCTACTGCAGATAACAGTAAGGCAATGCTCAATCGTCTCATTTTTGTCGTGGAATTATTCCCCAAATGAGGCTTAAACCTATCAAACTGTGGTTCTAACACAAGAGAAAAAAATCGCGTCAACGACTGAGTGTCATTCCCTTTACAGTGAGCCGGTAGGAAAGGTACATTGTTGCGGAGAGTTCCACGTCAAGGGGGCAGAAAATGGTTTCACCATCCACGGAGGCCACCGATCGGTTATCGTTTGGGATCGCAGCCCACCAAATCCATCGCGACTTACCGGTAGATCCGGCGGCGATCCAGACTTGCGTGCAGCGCGCCGAGGCCTTAGGGTTTCATAGTCTTTGGGTTCAAGAACAAGCGGTCTTAAGGCAAGCAGCAAGCGCGCTGGAGCCCGTGAGTCTCTTAAGTTACGCGGCGGCGCTGACCCGCCGGATCTTTCTGGGCGCGGCGGTCTTCTTGGTCAATTTGCGCAATCCCATTCAATTGGCGAAGAGCCTGGCAAGTCTGGATCAGCTGAGTCAGGGGCGGCTCATCGTCGGGGTCGGTCTGGGCGCGGTCACAAGGCTCTACGCGGCTTATGGGTTGTCTGCGGAGCGACGAGTGGCGCGCTTCGTCGAGGCTATTACAGTGATGCAAAAACTTTGGACGGAAAATGACGTCACTTTCGATGGGCAGTTCTGGAAGCTTCAAAAGGCGACTTTGGTTCCGAAACCGTTTCAGAAGCCGCACCCGCCGATTTGGTTCGGCGGCGCGGTAGTGCCGGCGGTGAAGCGCGCGGCAAAGTACGGCAGCGGTTTTATCGGGGCGGGCTCATCTTCCATCGAAGATTTTAGAAGCCAAGTCCAAACTCTCGTAGCGGCTCTGGAGGAGCAGAAAAAGGACCCTGCGGGTTTCTCCATTGGAAAGCGGGTCTACATTGCAGTGGACAGAGACCGAGAGAAGGCCGCCAAGGTCACGCGCGAATGGTTCGGATTGTACTACGGCCGCGCGGAAATGGCTGATCGGGTGGCGGTTTGGGGGAACGCGGAAGAATGCGCGCAAAAGCTTCGCGAAGTTGTCGCCGCAGGGGCGCGCCTGCTGGTGCTCAACCCGATGTTTGATTTACAGGATCAGATGGAGCTCCTCGCCGGCGAGGTGCTTCCCAAGGTCCGCTCTTGATCTCCCAGTTGATTCTCTCTCGCTGATGTCAAAAGTGGAAAATTTTTTCGCTTCCGTCCGTGCGCTGGGCTCCGAGCGTGTCAAACTGCTCGCCGTGGTGACCGGCGGCCATTTCGTGATCCACTGGTTTCAGCAGATGTTTCCGGTGGTGCTCCCGACGATCAAGGCGGGGATCGGGCTCGATGACGTGCAAGTCGGCGCTCTCTCTTCGGCGCGACAATTCGTCCAAGGAACGCTGGATCTGCCCTCGGGATTGCTGGCTGATTTCTTCGTGCGGTGGCGGCCTGTGATCCTGGCCTCAGCCTTGGTTTCGATGGGGGTGGCTTATTTCTTCATGGGGATCGCCTCTCCTTTTGTTTGGGCTTTGGCAGGGGCCGGCCTGGTTGGTTTGGGAACGTCGCTGTGGCATCCGGCGGCCGCGGCCTCTCTGTCGAATCGATTCCCGGAAAACCGGGCGACTGCGCTTTCGATTCATGGCATGGGCGCGACAATCAGCGACACATTGACGCCGATTGCCGCAGGCCTCTTGCTGGTTTGGTTCCCGTGGAAGCCTCTCCTGGAATTCCAAATCGTTCCGGGTCTTCTATTCGGTTGTTTGGTGTGGCGAGGGCTGGCCGGTTTCTTCGGCGGGGCGGGTTCCCATGCGGTTTCTTTCGGCGGTCTTCGGGAGGTGGCGGCGCTGGCGAAAAATCCCGTCTTTGTCGGGACCGCAGTCGCAGCGGGGCTCCTCAACATGGGGCGGCTGGTGGTCATCACTTTCCTGCCCGTCTATCTGCAAGAGCATCTCGGCTTCTCGCCGTTCGCGCTCGGCGTGTACATCGGGCTCATGCACTCCCTCGGCACGATCTCGCAGCCTTTGTTGGGTTACCTCTCCGATCGCTTCGGGCGCAAGGTCGTGTTGGTGCCGTCCTTTTGGTCGCTGGGAATTCTGTTCGCGCTGTTGCCAGTGGCGGCCCCAGGAGTGCCCCTCGGAGTGGTCGTCGCCGCCATCGGCCTGTTTTTCTATACGCTGACCAATGTGATCGTCGCGGCTTCTATGGACGTGGCGGGAGCGAAAGTCCAGGCCTCTGCCTACGGCGTGACCTCGTTGATCACACAGGTGGCTGTATTCCCGGCTCCGATGTTTGCAGGCTTTCTCATTGGTCAATATGGGATCAGCGCGCCCTTCCTGTTCGCCGCGCTGCTCTTGTTCCTCGCCGGCCTGGTCACCGCCCCCTTAAAGCTGTATCGAGGCACCAACAAGGGTTAAACCCTCTTTCACAGGGGAACCCCGTATCCCTTCGCTCCAGTGCCTCCTCATCGGGAACTCTTGGCTGCTCGCTTCGGGTAACATCGAAACTCTCCCGTCAAGAACAGCGGTCTCGGACACCGATGCTGCTTTTCCTCAGCCTCGCAGAGAGTTCAACGACTCGGAGTCTATCTTCGCTCAGGAACAGGGAGGTTCCCTGGGGATGGAGAAGGCGGCTGAGGGCGTTTCGTGAGCGGAATAGGGACGGAGCAGCGGGGAGAGTCCGAGGGGAGCGCGAGTGAGGCTGCGGATGTAGGTATGAGAAGCCTCAACTCAAACCCTGACCATCTTGAACCCTTTGAACGTTTTGAATGATGGGAACAGGTCAAGCCGTTTAAATCGTTTAAGCTGTTAGGCACTGGCCCATCGGCCGCAGCCTAAGGCACGCTCCCCGAGGAACTTGTCCAAGCAAGTCCCGGAAGGGTCGCTGCGGGAGACCGTGGAGCGAAGGGAGTCCCGAAGCCCTCGTAACTTTTCACGACACTTTTTGACGGAGAGCCACTCGGCCTGTTTCCTATTACTTCCGTCTCTGATAGGTAAGACTGACCTTAAAGACGAACGGCTATCTAAGGAGGGAACATGCTGGACTTTCTCAGGCCGACCCATCCGTTTGGTTTTCATGTTCTTAGGCTGGTTGCCGAAGCGCAGCAGGGGGGCGGAGATGTCTTTGGCATCGCCCGGCTCTGCCAGAAGCTCGAGCCGGGCGACCGGGAAGGTTGGGAGCGAGCCTGGCTGGAATTGGCCGAAAGGACGGAGGACGAAGCCATTCAGGCCTTCGACGCCGGTCACAAACAGACCGCGATGGAGAACTTCTTCCACGCCAACCAGTACTACCGCATGTCCGACGTGCTTCTGACCGCGGCGGAGATGGCCAAGAAGAAGCAGCGCTTTCTCAAATCTCAGGAAAATTTCCGCGCCGCGGCCCGGCTGCATTCGTCGCCGATCGAAGTGATAACCGTCCGCTGCGGCGCTGAGGAGTATGACGGCTATTTCTGCCATCCGGCGGCTCCAAGGCGAGGCCGGTGGCCGGTGGTCTTCTTCATCGGAGGCGCCGACGCCTTCTCGGAGGAAATCTTTTTCGGCGGCCGACAGGTGCTGAGCCGCGGTTGGGCGTTGTTGCTAGTCGATACTCCCGGCCGAGGATCGTCGCACTACCTCAAAGGGATTTCAACGCGCGCCGACTACGAAGTTCCGGCCAAGGCCTGCATCGATTATCTCGTTTCCCGCCCTGAAGTGGATCCGAAAAGGATTGCTCTCATGGGAATCAGCATGGCGGGATACTACGCGCCGCGGGCCGCGGCGTTCGACCCGCGGGTCAAGGCGTTGGTTTGTTGGTCCGGCTGCTACAGCGTGCTGGAAGATCTCTATCTCTTTTGTCCGCACCTCCAACCGACTCTGCAGCGCATCCTGGGCGGCGTGTCGGACGCCGAGGCAAAGAAACGGCTCAAGTCCTTCACCATGGAAGGCGTGGCGCGAAACATTACCTGCCCGACATTGATCACCCACGGCTCTGAAGACCGGCTCATGAGGGTCGAGGGGGCGAAGCGTCTGTTCGCGGAGCTTGGGTGCTCCGACAAGACGCTGAAGATCTACGATGACCCAAGCGCCGGCGGCACGATCCACTGCAGCCACGACTACTGGGCTCACAACCTCCCCTTCATGCTCGATTGGCTGGGGGAGCGGCTGTGACGAAATTGAGTCTCCAGATCAAAGCCTCGCAAATAGGAGGACAGACGAAAATGAAAGCCAAGTTTATGATCTTGTGGAGCATCGCGCTCTTCACTTTTCTCTTTTTCTATTCTTCGTCTTCGGCCCAGCCAACCAAAGTCGCCATCGGCTACAGCGGCATCAGCGCGGACCAGTTGGTGATTTGGGTCGCTAAGGAATCGGGGATCTTTGCCAAGAACAATCTCGACGTGCAGCCCATCTACTTTACGGGCGGAACCACTTCGGTGATGGCCATGGTCTCCGGGGAGACCCCGATGGTTCAGGCGTCCGGCCCTGGAATCGTAAGCGCCGGTCTGGCGGGCTCGGACCCCGTATATGTTGTCGGCGGCATCGTCAGCCTCGACTACCAACTCATGACCCAGCCTGAAATAAAAACGGCGGAGCAGCTCAAGGGCGGCTCTGTCGCCATCGCCCGCTTCGGCGGCGCCGCGGACTTTGTCGCGCGCTTCGCCCTCGCCAAGCTCGGTCTCAACCCGCTCAAAGACGTCACGATCGTGCAGACCGGCAGCACACCCGAACGTCTGGCGGCGATGGAGAGCCGCCGGGTTCAGGCTACGGTGCTCGTTTCCCCGACAACATTTATTGCGCAAAAAAGAGGATTCTACCTGATGGCCGACGTGGCCGCTTTAGGATTGGCCTATCAACACCAGGGAGGGGCGACGACCCGGAAATTCATTCGGGAGCATACCGACGTCGTCAGAAATTTCGTCAAGTCCTACATCGAGGCGGTTCACCGCACGAAGACCGATCGGCAAGGAGCGATACGAATTTTGGCCAAGTACCTTCACCTTGAGGACAAGGAGGTGCTCGAGAAGACGTATGACAGCTCCATCTCCGACAACAAGCTGCCCCCCAAACAATATCCGACCCTAGAGGGGATTAAGACGATCTTGGACCAGCTCGGCCAGAAAGATCCCAAAGCGAGAGCGGCGAAGCCCCAGGATTTTGTCGATACGCGCTTTGTCGAAGAATTCGACAAAAGCGGCTTCATAGATGGCCTCTACGGCCGGGGCAAACATTAGCCGTCCCGGCTCACCGGAAACCGAACAGCTGCATTGCGTTCTTGTAGTAGATCTTTTCTTTGTCTTCCTTGGAAACCTGCAGCTCGTCCATCTCTTTCAACGTCATGGGATAGAACTGGTCGTCCCTCCCTTCCCTGCCGTGCGGAAAATCGGAGCCGAACAGAACCTGGCTCACGCCGACGGTATCACAGACGAGCTTGATGAAAGGCGCCCGGATCGGCCCGGCGGTGTCGTAGTAGATTTTCTTGAAGTAGCGCTCCGGCTCCTCTTTGCATTCCGGATTCCCTTCGCGCCAATTGAGCCGGGCCAAATAGTTGAGAATCATCCCGCCGAGATGAGAAGCGATCAGCTTGAGGTTGGGATAACGGTCGAAGATGCAGCAATAGACGATGCGCGAGACGGCGAGCGTCGAGTCGGTCGGCCAGAGGATCTTCTGATGCAGGGAATATTTGTTCCAGTTCGCCTGGCAAGGCGCGTTACAGGGATGGAGAAAAAGAGGCTTACCACGGCGCGCCAGCTCATCCCAGAAAGGCTTGAATTCAGCTTCGTCGAGATACTTCCCGGCAAGGTTCGTGGGCAGCATCACGCCGTCCATCTTGAGTTTCCCGAAGCATCACTGCATCTCCGCGACGCAATCGTCCATGTGGACCATCGGCAGCCTGGCGAAGGAACGGAAGCGCCTGGGATGTTTGGCGTGGGCGTCGGCAAAGGAGTCATTTTGCACCCGGCAGAGCCGCATCGCTTTCTCGCGGTTGCCCCCGCGCTCGATCACCGCTGACGTGCTCGAGAGCACGCCGATGTCCACACCGTACCGGTCCATCACGTCCAAGTACTCGCGATGATTGAAGGCGCGGTGCTCATCGCCCCGGGCGCTGGTCCCGGAGATCTCCGGAACAAGATCGAGATATTCCTTGGGGAACGCGTGAAAATGGGTATCGATGATCATCTGAGCCTCCCGTTTGTGTTGTCTCTCGTCTCTATGGGCTCAGGGCCGCATGGCCGAAGAGCTGTTCACCGTGGCGTGCAAGTTGCGCGCGAAATCGGTAGCCGCCTGCGTGCTGAGATGGAAAGCGGAGCGGGCATACTCTTTCGCCGCGAGCAACGCCGGGATGGGCGTCTGCTTCATCCGCTCCACGAGGGCCGCGACGGCTCGGTCGAGCTCCGCAGCGGGAACGACGTTGCTCACCAGACCGAAAAACAGCGCCTTGTGCGCGTCGATCTCTTCGGTCGAGTAGACCATGTAGGTCGCGGCCTTGCGCGAAACGCGATCGACCAGTGCCGACATGGCGATGGTCGGCATGATGTTGTGGGCCATCTCCGGCAGTTGAAAGCGCGCCTGGTCGCTCGCTATTGTGATGTCGCAGAGCGCCGCCAGCGCGCAGCCGAGACCCACGGCCCCGCCTTGGACGACCCCGACGATCGGCGGTTTCGCGCGGCGAAAGGCATCGTAGAGATTGAAAATGATATCACTCCTTTCGCGCACGGCGTAGGCTTCGAGCACCGGCCTCGGTTGTCCCGTCGCCTCGCGGCCGAGGCAGAAATCGCCGCCGGCGCCTTTGAACAGAATCAGCCGCGACTCTTTCGCGGCGGCGTCGATCATGTCGGCCAGTTGTACCGCCTGGGCGTCGCTCAATCGGTTGCCGATCTCCGGCTTGTTGAGAGTGATCGTGGTCACATCTCCGTCTTTTTGCCTTAATATAGGTTCTGCCATTGATCTTCCCTCCATACTCATTTCCCGCCGAATCGGACGGTAGATAAGCCGCGTGCACGTTGCCAGCGGAAGTCGAACCGCCCTTGTCGCCAGCAAAATATGCAAATTAAGGAAATGCGTCAAGCAGGAAAGCAAAAAAAGAGCCGGCTCTTTCGAATCGAGCTCTTCGTCAAAGTAAGGAACCTCCCTGCCCCTGAGCGAAGATTGACTCAGAGTCGTTGGAAGTCGCTGCAAAGCTGAGGAAAGGCAGCATCGATGTTTGATCCGCCACCGTTCTTTGGCGGAGAGTTTCGATGCTGCCCGAAGCAAGCAGCCACGAGTTCCCGACGAGGAGGCACTGAAGCGAAGAGATAGGGGGTTCCGTGCAGAAGATGGTTTAACCCTCATGGAATCGTTGACATGAGAACTGCCCGGTGGTAGCTTCCGCCTGACTTTTAGCCGCAGAAACAAAAAGGAGGAACGACCATGGGAAAACTCCGTCACGTCGCGATACTCACCCACCAGCCGGAGAAGCTGGCGGATTTCTACAAAAGAGTTTTTGAACTCAAGGAGATGTACCGCACGAAGAACGGCTCCGTCCATCTTTCCGACGGAGACGTCAATCTGGCGATACTGAACGCCAACAATCCCAAGGAGCCGGGGCATCGTCCCGGACTCTATCACTTCGGCTTCCATGTAAAAGATCCCGAGGCGGTCGCGAAGCGGATCAAGGAAGTCTATCCGGAAGGGGCCCCCAAGGAGCGCCAGGCGACCTACGCAGAGGGCCGCGGATCGGATCCGGATGGGAATCTTTTCGACATCTCCACTGTCGGCTGGGCCGAAAAGCGAAGAATGGACTATTAGTCAAGAACTTCCAGAAAAATAAAGGTTCCATGCCGATGATCCTCCTCGGTTTGCTCCTCGCATTGATCACTTGGACTCCATCGGGTTTAGCCTTTGCGGCCACGGCAGAGGAAACGGCAAAAAAGATAGCCAGTCTGTCACCCGCCGAGAGGAAGGCTTTCTTGGAAGAAGGGGCCCGCAAAGAAGGGCAGCTTGTCTTTTACACCTCTCTTAGCCTGACTGACTATCCCAAGATCATGGCGTCCTTTGAAAAGAGCTACCCCTCTATCAAGACAAACGCGTATCGCTCGACGCCCTCCGGCGTCTTTACCAGAGTCGACACGGAGGCGAGGGCCGGCCGCTACGCCGCCGATGTCGTAGGCTCGGCTCCCGTGGAAATGTGGGAGCTCAAACAGAGAAAGCTTTCCATCTCCTACCTCTCTCCCGAGCGTGGAGCCTTTCCCTCCGCCTCCTACGATCCCGAAGGCTACTGGCAGGCCTTCGAGGTCACTCCTCTCGTGCTCGCGTTCAACATGCGGATGGTTCCGGGCGGAGATCTACCACGCAGTTACCAGGATCTGCTGAGTCCCAAATGGAAGGGGAAAATGAGCCTGGGCACCGACGAGTATACCTGGTTCAACATCATGCTCGACTCCATGGGGAAGAAAAAAGGGATGGAATATATGCAGGCACTGGCTCGGCAGGAACTCCAGATGCCCGGCTCCAGCAGCGTGATGAGGGTCCAACTCATGCTGGCAGGCGAGTCCGCGATCGCCATCGCGGCCCGCGGACGGCGCGTGACGGAATACAAGCAGCAAGGCGCGCCGATAGATTTCCGCATTTTGGATCCCTATGGCGCCGAGCCGAATCTCATGGCTTTGATGCAGCGGGCACCTCACCCTCACGCCGCTTTGCTTTTCATCGATTGGAGCCTGTCGGAGGAGGGACAGGCGAAAATCTCCGATCTGGCCGGGAGGATTTCCATTAGAAAAGGCGTCAAACACAAAGCGTGGATTCAGGAGCTCTTTCAAAAGGATTTCGTTTTTTTGAGCCCCGCCTCGATCGGGCCGAACCTTAACGAGATCATCGACCAGTACAACCAGATCTTCGGAATTCAGAAGAGAAGATGATCTGAACACTCGCGTTAGCGGCTGTTACGCTCTGCGGTCTGGTGAGCAAGCGACTCGTCGCGTTTCACAGCTTCTTCGCGTCATAAACGATCCTGCCGCCGACGATGGTCAGCACCGGTTTCAGATCCTTGATCGAGTCCGCCGGCACCGTGAGGTAATCGCGATCGAGCACCAGCAGGTCCGCGTACTTGCCTTTCTGTATCGAACCGAGATCGGCTTCGCGGAACGCGAAGTAGGCGTTGGAACGCGTGTGCGCGATCAGCGCTTCCTCGCGCGTGATCGTTTGCTTCAACACCTTGGCTCCGCCGATCATCTTTCCGGTCACCGCCCACCACAGCGTATAGAACGGGCTGGAAGGTGTGACCGCGGTCGCATCCGAGCCCAATCCCCATCGCAGCGCGCTGTCCTGGATCATCCTGAGCGGTGGCATGGAGTAAGTGCGCTCGCCGTGGACTTTCGCCATCAGCATGCCCTGTATCGTCGGCCGGCTGTGGATCTGCGCATACATGCCGAGCCTGCGCATGCGCTCAATATCCTGTGATTCGAGCTGATCGACGTGCGAGAACGCCCAGCGCAGACCCCTCATCGGCTTTACTTTGTTGATCGCTTCTATTTCGGTGAGAAACGCCTCGATGGAGCCGCGCAACTGGGCGTGCACATTGAGCGCCATGCCGGCATCGGCCACAGCCTGCGCGATGCGCCGCCATTGCGCCATCCCCTCCGGCGTAGGCTTGGCTGCGGCGACGAGCAGATTGTCGTGCAGCGGGAAATAGACGGTTTCGCCGTAACCGACGTTGTCGAGATAATCGTCGCCCTGGAACGGCTTCATCGCTTTGATCTTGGCAACCACGCCATCCACGTCGGCGGGCGATTCGGGTTGCAGCCACATGTGATGGAATACCCGCACCGTGAGCTCATGGTTGCGCGCAAGCGCACGGAACGGCTCGAAATACTTATCCTGAAAGCCGCGCCCGCCCATATCGATAAAGCTGGTGATCCCCATCTTGTTGAGGTCGGAGAGCAGCGCGCGCGCATTCTGGATCATGCGCTCCATTGGCACCTCGCCGAGCTTGGCGAGCGCCATTCGCACCGCGCCGGCTCCGTTAAGCTCGCCGGTGGGCTGTCCTGATACGTCTTTTTCGATCTTGCCGCCGGGCGGATCCGGCGTCGCAGCATCGATGCCGAGCGCCTTCAGCCCTGGGCTGTTGGTGTAGATGCGGAAATAAATGAGCTGCAGCAGCACCGGATTTTCAGCCGCGACGCTATCGAGCTCGTCTTTGGTAAAACTCTGCGGGTTGTCGGTGAATTGCTCCAGCGACCACCCACCCAGCACCAGCACCCAATCACCGGGCTTCGACTGTTTCGCTTTGGCAGCGATCATGTCGAGCGCTTTCTTGCGTGAAGTGACGCCGTCGAGCCGAACTTCCTGATGCCAGTATTCGGCGGCGCGCATGAAGTGAGCGTGATTATCGATCAGTCCCGGAATCACCGTCTTGCCGCCGAGATCGATTTTTCGCGTTGCGGCACCGGCGAGCTTTCCAATGTCCTGGTTTTTGCCCACCGCAACGACGCGCTCGCCTTTTACCGCGACCGCTTGCGCTACGGTGAAGCGATCATCGACAGTGACGATCTTGCCGTTGGTGAGAATGAGATCAGGGACAGACTGCTGTGCGCGGCCGCGACCCGCCGCGACGAGCAGCACCGCCGTACACAAGCATGCAACGAACGGTTTCAGCGAACTCATAGCTGGCCTCCTTAGTAGACGATTCTCCCGCTCACCCTACTGATGGGCGGCTTGCGGCCTACTCCCCCATACGCGACCCCTTGCTTCCCAATTCTTTAAGCGGTCCTTTGAGATAGCGCTAATCGGGAACTTGACCTTCTCTCCCTTCTACGCAAGCGCAATCGAAACAACAGAGGAAAAAATCAGGCACAAAACCACTGTCAGCCGTTTCATGGCACTCACTCGCTACAACTCTTAAACCCTTTAACCCTTTAACTTTTTTTTAGTCCTTGTCCCATTTATACGCGCCTAGCCCCGGTTGATACTTCTTGTCGCGGAACTGTTGAATGCCCGGACGCCCCCCGTGCTGCTGCGTCACGCGCTGAGAGATGAGGCCGGAGATCTCGTAGGCCACCTCAGGCGGAGAATAAAATGTGTAGTACCAGGCCTCTTTGACCGCCTTCAACGCGATCGGGTCCTTTTCAGCCAGATTCTGGGCGATCGCCATCGTTTCCTTTTGCAGATCGGCGCGCGGGACCGCTTTGGTGATGAGGCCAATGCGCTCAGCCTCCTTCGCGGTGAACGTCTTGCCGGTCAGGGCGTAGAAAAGTCCTTGCTTGGGCTGGAGGTGCTCGGTCAGCACGATCGTGACCTCTCCGCCGGGAAAATGTCCGAAATTGACCTCGGACAATCCGAACGTCGCGTCTTCGGCGGCGATGGCGATGTCGGCGGCTGTGACGATGGTGAAGCCGCCTCCGAAACACCAACCGTTGATCATGGCGATGACGGGCTGCGGCATCGTGCGGATCAACTCGTTGCGCCAAACCTTTGACAGGCGGCGCACCTCGTCCCGAACGCTCTGCGGCTGGGAATCCATCTCCAGAAAATACTGCTTCAGATCCTGACCGGCGCAAAAGCTCGGACCCGCGCCCGTCAAAATGATAACCCGCGTCTCTTTATCGTAGCGCAGCTCGTTCAGCGCCGCGTACATGTCGCGGTGCAGCTGCGGGCTCATCGCGTTGCGCTGCTCCGGCCGATTGAACGTAATCGTCGTAAGCCCGTCTTTCCTCTCCACCAGGATAGTTTTGTATTCCGCCATAAGAAACTCCTTTCTTTGTGTTACTCAGTTTCGCAAAACTAATGGAAATGCCTCCTGTTCCACTGCTCCCCCTCACCCTTCCCTCTCCCTGTCAGGGAGAGGGTTAGAGTGAGGGTCGAGTTCTATCTCGCACCGCGCCATCTGCTGCAACTTATCCTTCGCCACCTTCCCCAACTCTGTGTGAGGAAGAGAGTCGACGATCTCAACTGACTTAGGCACCTTATACGAAGCGAGGCGCTGCTTGCAAAATTGAATCAGCTCTTCCCCCTGCACAGCGGCGCCCTCTCTCACGACGACCACCGCCTTCACCGCTTCTCCCCATTGAGGATCGGGCAGGCCGATGACCGCCGCCTCCAGGACATCGGGATGGTGATAAAGGACCGTCTCGATCTCCAGCGGATTGATGCTGATGCCGCCGCTTTTGACCATGTCCTTTTTTCTGCCGACGACATAGAGATAGCCCTCTTCGTCGAAGTAGCCGAGGTCGCCGGTGTGAAACCAGCCATCGTGGAACGCCGCCTCGGTCGCCTCGGGATTTTTGTAATAGCCCTCACTCGTCAGCGGGCTTTGGCAGACGATCTCTCCGACTTCTTTGACTGGAACCGGCTGATTCCGCTCATCGACGATGCGCAAATCCACACACCAGACCGGGCGACCGGCGGCCAATGGCTTGGCGTCGATATCGCCGGGCTTAGCGATCGCCATCTGCCCCGAGTCCGTCGACGCGTAGGTGCGGTAGATGTTGGGCGTGATGAACCTGCGCAGCTTCTCCAACACCGGCGGGTGCACCTTGCCGCCGGTGATCGCAAGGCAGCGCAGCGAGCTCGTATCGTATTTGTCGATGTCCGGCGCCTGCAGCAGCCGCTCGCACATGGTCGGCACAGCGCCCATATAAGTGATCTTCTCGCGTTCGATGGTCTTTAACACCTCGACGGCGTCAAAACGGTCGTGAAGGATCATGGTGCCGCCGAAGTAGATGATTCCGAGCGTAAACGATCTGCCGGCATTGAAGTAGATCGGCGACGCGAGCAGCGCCGTGTCGTGAGCGCCCAACCCCTTCTCGATGGCATTGTTGATGCAGTGAAAAACGTAGGTCCTGTGGCTCGTCAAACAGGCCTTGGGAAAACCCGTCGTCCCTGAAGTGATCATCACCACGAAGGGATCATCCTCCAAAACTTCCACGTCGGGCTCGTCGGCGCTCGATTTTTCGGGCAGCTCATCATAGCTCTGTTCGTCAACGACAAATGTCTTCATCGAGTCCAACCCATTCTGACTTCTGGCCGCGTTAAATTCGGACAGGCTGCTCTTTTCCACGAACAATGCCGCCGGTTGAAGAAAGGACAAAGTCGAGCCGATCTCCAGAGCGCGCCATTTCACATCCAGGGGAATCGCCAGCACGCCGACTTTCGCCAGGGCAAAGAGTATCTCGAGGTGCTCGATCCGATTGCCCACGAGCAGCGCCGCGGAATCGCCCTTGCGAATGCCCTTGGCTAACAAACCATGAGCCAACCGATTAACCCGCTCGTTCATCTCCCGGTAAGTGACGCGCCGCCTGGAATCCTTCGCCGCAACCTTGGCGGAATATTTGTAGGCGTTGCGCCTCAGCGCGTCGCCCAAAACTAAAGGCAGAGACATTTTTCCTTATACCTCTTCTTCTCCTGCGTCGGCCGGGTGCGGCTCATTCTCTCACTCCCCACCGGCCGGATGGCGTCGTGAAGGCACGATGCGCCGGACGGGAAAATCCAACCGTAGCGAGTAAGCAACAAACAGAACCCTGTGTCGCGCGTAAGACGCCTCTATCGCATCGTACCTGAATGATGCCGCCGGCCGGTCTCACTTCCCTTTCCATACCGGCTCGCGTTTCTCCGCGAACGCCCGCGGCCCCTCCTTGCAGTCCTCCGTCGCGGCGATGAGCGCGGAAAGATCCGCCTCCAGGCGCAATCCCTGGTCCAGCGGCAGTTCCATCCCCTTGCAGACCGCCTCCTTTATAAAGCGGACTGAAATGGGCGCGCCTTTGAGGATGGCTTGGGCCAAGCGCTCCGCAGCCGCGAGCAGCTCTTCTTTTCGAACCACTTCGTTGACCAGGCCGATGCGATGCGCCTCTTTCGCATCGACCAGATTGCCGGAGAGACAGATCTCCAAAGCCTTCGCCGGTCCGACAAGGCGCGTTATCCGTTGCGTGCCGCCGGAGCCGGGAATCATACCGCGGCGCACCTCCGTCAGACCCAGCTTGGCATCCTCAGAGGCAATGCGGATATCGCAGGCCAATGCGATCTCGAGCCCGCCGCCAACTGCATATCCTTGAATCGCAGCGATAGTCGGTTTGCTGATGGCCGCGACCGCCTGAGTCGGGAAGTTGATGACTCCCGGCGCTATCTTCAACTGCCTTCTCTCAATCGCCGAGAAGCTTCTCTCCGCCCGCTCTTTCAGATCCATGCCCGCGGAGAATGCCTTTTCACCCGCGCCCTTGAGAACAACAACGCGAACGCTGTCATCTTCCTCTGCCCAGCGGCAGGCGCTCACGATCTCGCCGGCCATCTCCTGATTCATCGCGTTCATCACCTCCGGCCGGTTGAGCGTGATCCAGCCGATCTGATCCTTGCTTTCGTAAATCACATACCGATATTCCATGGCTCGCCTTTCTAACCCATTTTCTCGCGCCAAGACCTGTCTGCGTGCGGACACGCACAGGCAGACGCCAAGAACGCAAAGAGGGTCTTATTTTTTCCTTGGCGCCCTTTGCGCCTTTGCGCGAGTCATAATTTTCCGACTGCTTTTTTCTCTAACGTCCCTTGCTCTTTCTTTCCTCCCGGAGTCTTTCAAGAAACGAAAGATCGAGCAACTCAGCGGCATTCAAGTTCATCCCGGAAAGGCTCTTGTCGTTTGCGATAACATTTTCAATCGCTTTAGCCGAAATCATGGGAAGGCCGGGAGTAAGCTGGCTGTAGACCCTGCGCGTCTCCTCCAACTCCTCCACGGCGTTGGACCTGTAATATTCTCCGAGAAACTTGATGACCTTGTCCTTATTTCTCTCGTCACGGTAAAAGTCCATTCCGTCCGCCAGCCCGCGCATAAAGTTCATGACGGTTTCTCTGTCAGTACGAATGAAAGAGCGAGTCGTGAGAGGACCGGCTATGGTGTACTCAAAGTCCTCTTTCGAGAAATCGATGAGTACAGGGTAACCCGCTTTGCGGGCCAGCAGCGTAAAAGGCGGCTGGACGACCGTCGCCTGAATGTGCCCACCGGTCAGCGCGGCCCAGCGCTCTCCTTGACCGCCGACGCCGACGATCACGACATCTTTGTCTGGAATTAGGCCCAACCGCCGAGCGGCAAGGCGCGCGATAAAATCCGTACTCGCCCCGATCTGACTGACGCCGATTCTTTTCCCCTTGAGATCCTCCGGCTTACGGATGGAGGGCAGCGTTGCCAAAATATAATCGAGTCGGTTTCCCACCGCGCCGATAAATTGGAGATCCTTGCCTCCCTGTGCCCACGCGCTGACCACGGTGGATGCCCCTTGCAACTGGAGAAGAAGGTCCCCGGAAAGGGCGGCTTGGATGCCCAACCGACCTCCCCTGATATAAATCGGCTGGACCTTCAATCCGTACTTTTCAAAAGAGCCGGAACGGTGAGCTACCCAGAAAAAACCGGTGGAACCTCCCAAAGGGTACCCGACCGTCAGTTCTCTCGGCCCCGTGGTCTGAGCAAAAAGAAAGGAAGGAAATAGAAGCAGAACGTAGCATAAGAACGATAAAAGCCACTTGCGTTTCTTCATTAAACCTTCCATACGATTTTAGATTTTGGATTTCTTAAGTTCTCTTTCTCCATCCGTTTCTCCTCAATCTAAAATCGGCAATCGAAAATCTAAAATCACTTGATCACCTTGCCCGCTCCCGGTTGTAGAGTAGATCAATGAACCCCGTTTTTCTCAGTTCGTCGACAAAGCGCACATCGACAAAATCCTCTACCTTGACCTTGGCAGCCTTAGGATCAAACGACGCTTGGATCTCCAAGGTATTCTTAAGCCCTTCCAATGTGGGATAGACGTCCTCAACCAGAAGCTCACTGTACGCAGCGTAGGTTCCCTCCAGGGCCGCCCGATTCTGTCCGCGGGTATATTTCTGCATGATCTTGATCGCATCTTCTTTCCGGGTTTTATAGTAATGAACCGCCTCGGCCATAGCCTTAACCATGCTCCGGACCACATCAGGATTTTGCCGGATCATCCTCCCCGTGGTCACCGTGCAAGAAAACTGAAAAGGGATTTTGAGCTTCGCCATGTCTATAACGACTTTAAGACCTGCCCTCTCTCCTTCTATTTTTCCCGAGTCAGTCGCCACGGTGAAGTCCACCCTGCCAGTTATTACGGCCGCATTCCGAGCAGGGGCGCCCCCGACTGTGACGGCCTGAATGTCCTTATAGGAAATGCCGACACCTTTAAGGGCAAGACGCATGGCAAAGTCCGCTGATGTGCCGGGGATGTGTACGGCAGCGGACCTCCCCTTAAGATCCTCCGGAGATTTGATGGCCGGCTTACCAATGATGTAGTAAGGAAGCGTATTGACCAGGCTACTTACGATAGCGATATCCCCGCCCGCCAGCCGGCCATTTATCGCAGAGGTTCCGACGGCGTCCGTAAAGCTCAAGTCTCCTGCTATTAGGCTCTGGACACCGCGACTGCTGCCGTCAATGAAGATCAATTCCATGTCCAAGCCGTGTTTCTTAAACAACCCGACCTCTTTCGCCAGCCAATAAGCTATGGAAGTGTCAGGGCCATCGGAGATATATGCGGTATAGAGTTTTCCCTCTACCCGCTGCGTTGACCCAACGACGATGCCCAACACTAACGCGATAATGGTGAAACGCAGATGTGAACTTTTCATACAGTCTCCTTCTTATTTGATAACCCTGTCCGCCCTTACCAGCACGTTCGGCGGAATCGTCAGGCCGATTTGCTTAGCCGTCTTCAGATTGATGATGAACTCGAACTTTATCGGCTGCTCGACGGGGAGATCAGCGGGCTTGGTCCCTTTGAGAATTTTGTCCACATACGTGGCGGCGCGCCGGTACAAGTCGGGAGTGTTCGCGCCATAGTACATGAGGCCGCCGGCTTCCGTATATTCCGTTTGTGCGTAAATCGCCGGGAGCCGGTTCTTTACCGCGAGTTCTGCAATCTGTGTTCGCTGAGAAAAGTTGACGGGGCTCGCCAACACGAGGAGCGCGTCAGCACGACCCTTGCTCGCGGCTCGGAACGCAGTCTCAATATCCTTGGCATTTAGTACGTCTAGGTATTGAAGCTTCACTCCGAACGCCCCTGCGGCGAGTTCCACCTCTCTTAACAGTTGTGCGTAGCCCGAATTGGTTGAAGTCCCGAGGACGGCCACGCGCGAGAGCTTAGGAACGATCTCTTTGAGAAGCTCCAGTTGTTTTCCGCTTATCTCCGGGGCAAAGGTTGATACTCCAGTAACGTTCCCGCCCGGCCGCGCGAGGCTGGCGACGTGCCCGCTTCCAACAGGATCGTTATCGTTCGCCATGACAATGGGAATCGTAGTCGTTGCTTCCTTGGCGGCACGGGTTGGTGCCGCACTACTCGTGACGATAACGTCTACCTTGAGACGCACTAGCTCGGCCGCAAGGTCAGGAAGCCGCTCTATTTTCCCCTCGGCCCACCGATACTCAATGACAATGTTCTTCCCCTCCACGTACCCAAGCTCGGGCAGCCCGTGCCGGAATGCCTCGATGCGGGCCGACGTGGCGGATAGGGAGGTAGCACCTAGGAATCCTATCCGGGGGATTTTCGTTGGCTGCTGCGCCTCGGCCACAGCCCCACCGAAGACGAATGTGAGAGCGATAGCGAAGAGCCCCACCCATTTTAGATTTTGGATTTTAGATTTTCGATTGTCGAATTGAGAATCTAAGAATCGAGGCGGATTTGTTCTGTTCATTTGTTTGACTCCCCTAATTGTCATGAATCATTATGCTTCGCCCTTGACCATGAAAACCCTCACCCCTTCCCTCTCCCTCTCGGAGAGGGCGAGGATGAGGGAATCTTCCTGAGTTGATGATCCATTTTCGGAGGAATCTAAAATCGGCTCAGCCCAAGGCTGATCAGTCCTTCGGCTGAAATCAAAAATCTAAAATCCTTTGCCCCTTCAACCATTATTTTTTGTGGCTGGCGATGCAACCTTCATATTGAAGTCAACGGCCGGAGCCGAATGGGTCAGGGCGCCGACCGAAATAAAATCGACCCCGCTCTCCGCTACCTCGCGTATCCTCTCGATGGTGAT
>WNFH01000586.1_pt1 | contig 23427 bp, 23 predicted proteins | sample 5400411 | NCBI WGS metagenome assembly WNFH01 (sample SAMN13153347, study PRJNA577476) | soil metagenome | isolation source: 200 cm saprolite under Douglas fir tree site 2 hole 3 | place: USA:California | collected 2015-04-18 | reverse complement strand
GTGGCGGAAAGGATGATAGGAACAACAAAGGGGTGTACCATCGGCATGGCCACGATGAGAAAACCGCCGAGGATTGAGCGAGAATCGCTCAACACAAAGCGGCTGGTATCCATCACAGATGACCATACACTGAGGAGCCGTGTGCTGGGAAACTCGCATGCACGGTTCTGGATTGGCGGTGGCGGGGGTGACCCCGTCGCCGACCATACGGAGCCCCTGATGCCTTCGGGCAAAGGGCGGTAGAGGATGGTAAAGAGGTGCTTGCATCTCTGGTAGTCCATCCGGTGAGGATTGTCGTTCCCCTCACGAAGCTGAAAAGCAAGTGTTTCACAGTGAAAGCAAGCGGTCAATAGAACGCTCTATTTCGCTACAAAACGCTATACTTTTTGGAACTATACCTGTTCCGGGCAGAAGCGTCATGCCATCAGATAGACGCTCTGCATCGTTGAGGCCAATGATAGCACCTGGCCCAGGATTACAGAGCTTCGGATCAGTTCTTACTCCCACGAACCGGAAGCCGTGAGCCAATCGAGAACCGTTTCCGGCATATGTGACACCGCGTCTTGACGCTGCGAACAGTGTGGCAGGGTGTGGAGAATGGTAGAGCCGTACTCTTTTGAGGTGAGACGGCGATCAAAGAGTACCACAACATTGCGGCGGGTATCGCTCCACGCAAGGCGATTGAGGGCTCGTCGCAAGCGCAGCGCAGCTACCGGTACCGTCAGTTGGTGCAGCTGGTCGGAGTAATGTTCGACGCGGGCGGCTAATGGCGGATCATTGAGCACAGGCATAGGCAGGCGTGTAATCACCGTACAGACGGGAACATTGCCGATCTCCCCAATCGTATCCCAGAAATTCCCTGTTCCAAGCGCGATGACACGCTGTTGGCTGGAGAATATCTGCCAGAGTTGGCGGGGCGAACCATCGACGCCCTGGCCAAGGACAAGGATACCGCGTCCCTCCAGGATAGGTTTGACGGCCGCATATGAACTGCGTAAAGCTGCATGTGAGGTGTAGAGTACTATCATCTGCCCTTCGAGAGCAGTGGCCAGGTGTATTAACGCCTCATCCAGGTGACGCTGGTACTGGGGCATGTTTGGCTCCGGTACATCATTCGGGAGATATAAGAGTGTTTGTTCGTGATGTTCTGTCACCACAGAAAAGGCGGGACAGCCCTCGTTTTCCAGTCCAAAACGCCCGCGACAGAACGAGAAATTGTTATCAACGGAAAGAGAGGTGCCAGCGAAGATCGCGCCAGAACCCTCACTGAGTATCGAACTTCTCAAGAGTGTCGAAATTTGTACAAGTTGTGTGTAAAGAATAGGAACTGGTGAACTGGCCGGTATACTGACGGGGGCATTGACGGGTATGACGGGCATATTCTCAGCCGGTTGGGCTGGAGTTGTTGCTGCAATGGTTGCCTGCCGCTGTTGTGCTGTTTGTTGCGCAAATGGTGGAGGTGATGGCGGCATACGCAGCCAGTAGACTATGTCGCTTACAGCCAGGGCCATGGCCTGTTGTCCAAGGTGCTTTTGCTCCAACAATTGCTGAGCAATGGCAGTTAATTCTGTAGCAACAGAGTCCTCCTCCCCATTTCCCAGGTCGAGTCGATGACGGCTGCGTTGAGTAGTGAGGATAATACGTTCCGCCTCATGTACAAGATCGACGACTGACTGAAGACGCTGCGCGGTTTGCTGCCAGGCACGTTCGACATTCGTCCAGACCCCAAGATTGCGAGTCGAAGCTGTCAGCCGCAATGGCTGATCAGTACGCTCAACATTGCGTCCTGCTTGTACCCCATGCAACCCTCGTCCCTTATCTCGCCCACCATTATTACCGGCACCTTGCTGCAAAAACTCCTCCAGGAGCTGATTGAAGCTACTGAACAACATTTCCACGCTGGTAGATGCATGATGTAAGGTCTGAAACCAGTTGCGCATTCGTGCATCAAGCTCGGACTTACCAACAGTTGGTGTGATTGAGAGTCCACCAGGGCCATTCTCGCGCAATGCGGGAGCGGCCAGCGCGAGCAGCCCCTGATAACGCCCATCTGGAAGTTCTGTACCAATGGTTTGTAGCAAACCCAGCAGTTGCGTTTGATCGAGCTCCGCGCTACTCCAACGCGCTATCTCCTCTTCCAAAAGATCTGCGTCGAGGATCAAGCGGCGGTCGATGGTGGCAAGCAACGAATGGGGACGAGTGAGATCATCAAAGAGCCCGGCGTGCGTTGTAACAACGATAGTAGCAGCCTTAACTCTTTCCTCTGCTCTGCTGACGAAACAGTAACCTTTACGGCGGTAGACACAGCGTTGATAGGCGGTACCAGAACGTTCATCAGCCGAGGGGATGCGTTCAAAACCAGATGAAATACGTCCCCAGGCAGTAACTTCTTGAGGCAGCATCGTCAGTTCACCACGCTCCCCTGTTAAGGTCTGCTGTGCCCATAGTCCCTGTTTGGCAAGTCCACGCGCCTGCTCGGCAGTCAACTCACCGCTTGTACGCATCAAGGCCGCTCCAAACCAGCGATGAAGACAGAGATAGCCTTCATGTTCGGCCAGATATGCTACAGAGAGATGGCTTTGCAGAGACGTTTGCACGCGCGGCAGCCCAATCTCGATCAGACGGCGTGCATTTTGTTGGTTGGCACAGGCGATTACCAGCCTTCTCTGTGAGGCAATTGTCGCATTGGTTGCATTCGCTGGTTCATTTACCCATTCCAGCGCGGGCAGCAAGGCCGGAGTGTAGTCATCTCCACCAAGGGTCACTTCCATTAACAGCGCAGTTCGCTGCTCCAGGGCCTCACGGACTGCGATACGCGCCGTTTGGTAGCCCATTGGTGCTGGCTGTGCGGCCTGTTCGGGAATTACTTCGACATTCGTCTGCATCAGCTCCAGGGTATCCAGTGCAGGGGCTGTTACCTGTGCATCTTGTGTTTGTGCCGTCTTCTGGGTCTCCTCAAGAGATAGCTCCGCATCCCTTTCACGAGCAATAGCAAAGGATAGAACGCGAGGATCCATGCCCAATTGTGCGGCGAAGCGGTCCCCCAAACTCCCGCGCATCGGCATCCCGCGCAAACTGTCCTGCTCTTGCCGGTCGCGCAGTTCCTGGCGGAAAAATTCCAGCAATGGCCATGAACGCGGTGCATCCAGATTTGCCAGGTCCTTCAGAAGTGCGAGGTCAACCGCCTGTAATCGCTGGTGCAAGGCCAGGAAAACTTGCATCGCCAGCACAGTGTCCACCATGGCGCGATGCCGCCCCGGGGCCACAGGCACTCCCAGGGCTTCGGCAACCTGCCCCAGGTTATAGCTGGGCAAGGAAGGAAGAAGCACGGTCGCCAGTTCAAAGGTGTCTATCAATGGGTTGGTGCGTACCAGACCACGACGGCGGAGAAAACCCACATCAAAGGGGATACTGTGACCAACAATAGGATAATCACCGAGGAACAGCTGCAAATTTTTCGCAATCGACTCAAATTGCGGAACATCTATCAGTTGTTGTGGAGTAATTCCGGTGAGGCGTTGCACACGATAGGGAACAGAACGCCCAGGCGCAACCAATGTCTCCATCGTGTCAAGTACGGTTGCTCCCTGAAATTTGATGGCCGCTACCTCAAGAATAGTATCTTGCTCCGCATGCAGCCCTGTCGTTTCCAGGTCAAGTGCCACGCGAATAGGTGGCTTCTTCGCCATAAATACTCGTCCTTACATCTCTCCCGATTTCGCCAGACCGATTTCCCCTACATTATGCTTTAGAGTGGGTAGCATGAGGCCAATCTTTGAGTAAAGCAGCAGCTAAACGTGCCGCCCGCCCTCGATGGCTGATACTATTCTTCTGTTCTGAAGGTGATTCAGCAAATGTCTTCCCTAATTCAGGAACATAGAAAATAGGATCATACCCAAAGCCGTGATTTCCTCGCGGAGCTTCAGCAATGCTGCCCTCAATAGTTCCTTCTACAGTACGAAAATACCCTGATGGTTCAGCCAGAGTGATGGCACAGCGAAAGCGCGCGGTTCGCTGCTCCATTGGCAGTCCCTTGAGTTGCTCCAGAATGAGACGAAAACGCTCCTCATACGATGTCCCCGCACCCGCATAGCGGGCGGAGTAGACGCCGGGAGCTCTACCCAATGTATCTATCTCCAAACCAGAGTCATCGGCGAGGGTCAGCATTCCCGATATCTCTGCATAGGCCAAAGCTTTCATCTCAGCATTTTCCGCGAACGTCGTTCCAGTTTCCTCAACATCCATATGTGCGTGTATATCGGAGAGAGAAAGTAACCTGAATGGTATATCTGAGAAAATAGTGCGGAATTCTTTCAGCTTATGGCGGTTGGTCGTCGCCAACAATAAGTCGCGCATTGGTTCTCTTTATTAGGAGCACATCGTGGGTGCTCAATCTCAAAAGGACGGTGCGGAGCCGTACCCTACAAGAAACGAAAATATTGGCTCACATCTTACCATACGACGCTATCGTTGTCGAGATTAATCCTTGTCGTCTGGCATAATTGCCACTTTTTGAAGCTTCGATACGTAAATAGAGTATGAATGAGTAATAAGCTGTCGTCTACATTCGTGAGTGAGTAAAACATGAATACTCAGTTACACTCTATAATTCACGCCCATACATCTGAATATGAACACCCATTACTCCTTAAATTACATGCATTAGAGGAGCTACAGCAACACGAACGGCAACAACAATTTTCCGAGGTTCTCTCTGCACTGGTATCGGCTTTGAAGGCGAAAGACCCTCAACTCTACAAACATTCGTATCGCGTGCAGCACTTCACCCGCCATATCACTCATACGCTTCACTTACCAGAAGATGAGGCCAGGACGATCAAACTGGCCGCGCTATTTCACGATATCGGTAAAATTGGCACACAGGATAGGATATTAGGTAAATCCTCACGACTGACAAAACGCGAGTTTGAGAAAATAAAAGAACACCCTCTGCGTGGTGCTCTGATTCTTGGTCAGAGTGAGCTACTCAACAACGTAATACCAGCAGTCTATTGTCACCATGAGCGATGGGATGGCGAGGGCTATCCCAATGGCTTACAAGGAGAATCTATCCCCTTTGGAGCGCGCATTGTGGCTATAGCAGACGCTTTCGAGGCAATGACTTCTTCTCAACGCTCCTACCAGATACCGCGCTCACCCTTAGAGGCATTAGAAGAACTGCGCAGGTGTGCAGGGACACAATTCGACCCAACACTGGTCGATATCTTCTGCCTGAGCCTCGAAGCCGATCTTCTTACACCGCTAAACACGCTGGGACTGATGTTACGTTAGGAATTGAGCAAGGATATCGAGCAAATCGTTCAGCTCAAATGGTTTTTTGAGCAGGTAAATACCACGTGAACGCAATTCTTCAAAGGGAAGCGTGGCACTGCCACTGATCAGCACTGTCGGCACGCCCCGCACAGTCTCTATATCCTGTAAGCGATCATAGAGATGCAGTCCATCCATTGTTGGCATGATGTAATCGAGGAGCACCAGGGATGGCCGCATGAATGTAGCTGCGTCCAGAACGAGATCGCTCTCGGCGATCCACACCACTTTATAATCAGTTTGCTCTACGATAACTTTCTGGAGCATATCACCAATATCGCGGTCATCATCTATAATCAGAACAAGCTTATCATTTGTAGACGACGTCTGTTCTCTTTCCTCACGCATCATTACAATATTCCTTCCTGCCAACCAACCATGCCTACTATTCATGACGAATACGAAAGAGGAAACTAAAAATAGGATATGTACGCATAGTACTATTTGTCAGTCAAGACGCTTGCTTGCTCTAGCTCGCGCTGGATAGAAGAGTAGCAGCGGCGCAGGTACTCTTCCAGTTTGACCCAGTCAGCAGCAACATCGGTCGATGCCTTGCTGGTGATCAGATCAACCGTATTGCCCGCTAAAACACGCAGTTCCGCCGACTCTCGCGCCTGCTCAGGTGTAATGCCGAAAATCGTGCTGTGCAGGTCAACCATCGTCTGTATAAATTCACTCTTATCCTCTAAACCGGAGCAGCGGCGGTGAACATCGAAGTACTGTAGTTCCAGGGCGGCAACCCGCTCTACATCGAAGTTCAGCCCTGAGTAGCGCCTGGCTATGCGGTAAAACCTGGTCAGGAATGACAATACCTTTTGAAGATCATGGTCGACAGGTACCCAGGCCACGCTAGCCCGTATTGTGTAGTAAGCGGCCAGCAGCGACATGGGAAAGGGAATATGAAACTCCTCCTGGCCAAGGGCCACGATGAGCCTCAACATCTTGAACCAGTTGTGCTCGTAATAGGCGCGCCAGCCGCCAGCTTCATATCGCGCTATGCGCTCAGGATTCAAGCGTATCATCTTTGCCATCGTCATTTTTCTCTCATTCTGCATTTAATAGGATGCGGCGGCGAGGAGTCCTGAATAGTTACGTTTTGGTATAGAACACCCGGTTCATCGTAGTACCTCTAACGAGTGCGGGCGTAGCTGGTTCGCGGTATACAACGCCAGGCAGACAGGGCATATACCTTCATGCCAAACCTCAAGCGATGCTGCATTCTCCAACTCGCGTCGTGCCACCTTTTGGCGGTGAACTGCCACTGCCCATAATATATATACAACGACCAACAATACCAGCACCAGAGTGATAACAGAGGCAGGGGGCAGTACATGCCCTATTACTGGCAATAGGGAGCCGCCAAGGTAGCCCAGGAAAAAATGGAGCGCAAGAAAAAGGGTGCTTCCAAGCACCAGTCCAGGCACAAAAGTACGCAGGCGAAAGTCGGCTAATCCACTGGCCGCGACCGCGGCGGCACGCACGCCCGGAACTAAGATAGCCACGCTGAGACCGATGACGCCGCCTTTCTTGACCTTTGCCGAGGCGGCATCCAGGCGCGCAGATGTCAGGCCAATGTAGCGACCAAAACGGTACAACAGGCTCCGACCGGGGCCGCGCACCAGCCAAAATTGGATCAGTCCACCAAGTACGACGGCAAGTAAAATCACGAGAAATGCCTGCCATACCACAAATTTACCCGCAGCCGCACGAACCGCCGTAGCCAGGATGATGACATCTGCCGGTATCGGTATAGGCACACCCACCGACTTGGTAAACATGATGATGAAGATTGCTAACAGGCCGTATTGAACAAGAAAAACATCGATGCTATTCATCGTATACGCCTCCATTTTGAGTAGTTCTGTTATGGACATATACGAAGACATTTGAGTATAAGATCAATAATTCCCTATCCTGTCGGTCGGGCAATCAGCGCATCCTGCGTTGCAAAGACATCGAATGCTCCCGGTGCCTGGAAGACAGCATTTCCATAGGAGGCATCTACAAACCATGAAAACCATGATCTCTGCGCATTCATGGTCTTAAAAAAATTGTCGTCTCCGCCATTAAGTTCTATAGCAGTATGTTGAGCACTATTCTCAAGTTTGATGAGATCATAACGCCCCTCAAGGCGGGTCAGCTTATAGCCCGAATGCAGGCCGATAACGTTGAGCCATGCAGGAAACTTCACGATATCCCCCTGGAGCATCCATTCATCACCCTGCAGAAGATAGGTTTTATCCGAGGTAGGATGACCATTGCTATCATAGAGCGTCAATTCAACACTCATCTCATGGGTGACATTTGTGATCGACGTAGCCCGGATATGCGCCACCTTTATTTCGCCCGTAAGACCAAGATAGCTCTGCACCAGGAGAGTCAGCCATAGCAGCGAAATTGCCACTAGCAGGAGCACAACACCGCTGACAGCACGCCACAACCTGAAATGACGGCGGTGCCGGGGATATCTACGCCTACCAATCTTACGCTCTTCTTCCTCATCTTCATCCTCCTTATATCTCCCTCTATGACGCCCCCTACTCATCCCCATAGCAGTTGAGATAAGCAAACCCAGCCCTATAATGCCCACAATAAAAAGAAGAACCTGCGGCCAGCCGACCTGTATTGGTATAGTCATACCTATCTCCCTGCCTTTCTGTCAGCATTTCAGAATTTTTATGTCAATTAAATAACATATCTCTTACTAACACGAATTATTCAGTTTGATAGTTTTGCAGCCCATCAATCTCCACTTCGGCTTCGACCTCGACGGGTATACTGAATGGCAGTGAGGCCAGGCCCACCGCCGAGCGGGCATGTGCTCCAACCGTCTCTCCGTACACGGCCAGGATCACATCGGAGAAGCCATTGATTACTGCGGGCTGCCGGGTAAAATCAGGCGCGGAATTGACCATGCCGAATACTCGCAGCCAGGCGGTGACACGATCCAGATCTCCAAGTTGACGTTTTAGACTGCCCAGCATGGCGAGCGCAACGAGTCGGGCTGCCTCGTAGGCCTGCTCAGGTGAAACCTCCGCCCCGACTTTGCCAAAAGGCCCCGCGAGAGAGCCATCTGGCTGCTGAGGGCCATGGCCGGAGATGTAGGCGCGGGTGCCGTGAACTCGCACCCAGGGGAAAGGCAAGCGTGCTTCTGGTGGAAGCAGCAGAGGTTCAGGTAATATGAGACCAAGTTCTGCTAGCCGTGCTTCAATCTTCATACGATCTCTCCTTCACAGATACAGCCTCTTGATAGCGCACCAAACGCTACCAATGAGGTGTCACCTTTCATATAAAGTGGATGGCGTGGATGCCCACCTTTTGTAGTGCCGAAACAATAGACATCATGCCTGTGAGCAAGCAGTTGAGAAATATACTGGTCTCTGCCAAGCAATGTCCCTTTTGCGCCCCATGCCGCCACAATACAAGCAGCCCTTTCCAGGGCTTGCACAAGGAAACGATCATTTTCCTCCCCAATGGGATCGGGCTGCTTGAAAAGTTCAACGGGATAGCTTGTCCTATAGGCAAACAGGTTCACCACTTCTACAGAGCCAAAGCCCCAGGCATGGGCAAAGCTGATGCAGCGGCTGATGGTCGGGTCATTTCTCTGCTCATCCGCGGTACCTGGGTTGAGCATCACAAATACCACTCGCGGATGGTCTGTTGACCATTCACGCCACAATGAGTAACGGTACCTGCCAGTTCTATCGAATAGTGCCCCACTACACCCACTACACCTACTACACCCACTACTCTTGCTACTATAGAGTAATTTCTCGCACCTGCTCATTACGGTTTCCCAGTGGCAAGCAACTCAATCTCTGAAACAACCCGCTCGATTTCCTCAACCAGGGGACTCATACCGGCGTCCCGTAACGCATTCACTACCGAACGATAATACCAGAGGGTGCCATCTCTACCGCCGTGGAAACGCCTCCAGAGCGACTCGCCCAATACACGATAGTCGGCAAGTACCGCACGGGCATTGTGCAATTTGTCGGCAGCCGAAACCAGGCGCACCTCTGCCGAAGCCTCGCGGAGATGGGCAATATACGCCTCTTTGCGTGCCCTCCATGGAGGCTTGGGATAGACATCCGCATCGGTACAGCCATCTACGATCTCAACGACTACGTTACCGAAGCGACGACGAATCTCCTCTCGCATAGAAACACCACCCTGGTCTTCAATCGCGTCGTGGAGCAAGGCCGCGATAGCCTCGTCTTCATCCCCGCCATGTTCAAGCACAATACTGGTAACTGCCAGCAGGTGAGCTACATACGGAATACTTGTTCCCTTGCGCCACTGTTTTGCGTGCAATTGGGTCGCGAACAGTAACGCATCCTCGAAACGTGACGTAAGTGCCATTGTGGATAAACCTCTAAAGCCATTTTGCAAATCTGGGGGAATTATAGCATATCGCATAGTGTTTTCTGTAAAAGAGACCATCACAACAGCAAAATGGAGACTATCTATGCCCTATTCTACCAATACCGGTCACGCGCAGCTGGAGGTGATAGAATATGAAAAGCTAGCAATCAATCCAACCATCTACCAAGGAGCAACGTATTCATGCCCCAGCAACCTATCCCCGCCGTTACAGTAAGCACAGAGGAGGAGTCTCCACAGCACAAACAACCTGGCAACATTCCTTTGCGTATTTTCGCCATCTGTTTGACTTCAGTACTTGTTGCTGTCCACTATACCAACTACGGCCCACTCATTCCGGTGCTAATTTCCGACCTACACATCAATAGCGGCCAGACCGGCTTATTTTCCACCTTCTTATTCTTAGGCCTGGCTGTCATGTATATTCCCGCGGGGGTGCTGGCTGATCGATTTGGCCAACGACCGGTACTGATTGGTTCATCCATCCTGTTCGTACTGGGTGCCATATTGCTGCCACTCTTCCCCAATTTGCCATGGACGCTCGCCTGTCGCTTCATCGTGGGCCTGGGTTCAGGCGCGGCATTTGTAGCTGGGGCAGGAGTGGCGGCAAACCTGGGCAAGCATTCATCCTTGGGTCAGGGTCTCTATGGCGGCTCGGTGCAAATTGGCTCTGGACTTGGGCTGTTAATTACTCCCTATTTCCTGGCACTCTTTGGCTGGCGCGGCTCCTTTCTCCTCTGGGGATTGCTCGGCATCCTCTCGATCATCATCTGGCTGTTTGTGCAAGATGGTCAAGAATCTCATAGGGGAAGCACTATCAATGTGCTGGCTGGGGTACGTTCACCCTCGGTCTGGACACTTGGATTGTCACACATGGGAACCTTTGGACTCGGCAATGCTATCGCCGCCTGGATCGCCGTGTACCTTGCTTTTCAATACGGTGTGCCATTAGCCCTGGCCGCTACTCTCGGCTCACTGGCTTTGCTAACAGGAGTATTCTTCCGTCCATTGGGTGGGATATTGATTGCTCGCGGGGTTATTGGAGCTATCCCTTTGCTGCGTGTGGGAACCATTCTCGGCTGTATCGGAGTAGGTCTACTGGCCCTCCCCCTGCGTTTCACACCGTTCGTTTTTCTAGGTATGACCTGCATCGCCATAGGAGCTACCATCCCCTACACATCTGTCTTCAATGAGGCTGCACACTTGCGCGGCGTCAGCAAGGGGATAGCTCATGGATTGGTCAGCATGATCTCTACACCAACAGTCCTTCTAGGGCCTCCTCTGATTGGCTTTCTTTTTGAAAGCACCCACAATTTTACGCTGGCCTTTGGCTCGATCATGCTTTTTAGCTGTGTCGCGATTACCGCCTCATTTCTGGCTGGACCGGCAGTGAAACGAGAAACAGCCTGATGCTTTACTCCTGCGGCTCTTTACGGAAATCTTCGGGAGTGACCAAGAGTTGAAACATGCTACTTTCTATGATACTTAATCGTTACTCAAGTAGGAGGTGAGGTTCATGTAGTCTCTCACTTCCTATTCAATGTTGGGAGCATTTTATGCTAAAAAGACCAAAAGCGATACTCTTTGACCTTGATGGAGTGTTAACCGATACATCAGAATACCACTATCAATCGTGGAAGCATCTCGCCGATGATGAAGGTATTCCCTTTACGCATCAAGAAAACGATGAGCATCTACGGGGTGTAAGCCGCCGTGAATCGCTAATGTATATCATCCGAGGTCGGCAATACTCCGAAGACCAGATTCTAGAGATGATGGAGCGCAAGAACAACTACTATCATGACCTGATAAAAAATATGTCTCCCAAGGATTTAGTAGAAGGCGGAAGAGTACTGTTGCAGGAGATCAGACAGGCAGATATGAAAGTTGCCATCGCTTCTGGCAGTAAGAACTCTCGAATGGTACTCGATCTCTTGCAGATTATGGACTTACTCGACGGGGTTGCTGATGGTAATAGTGTCTCGAATGGGAAACCGGCAGCTGACCTCTTCGTATATGCAGCAGGTCTGGTACACGTTCCAACTTCAGATTGCCTCGGAGTTGAGGATGCTGATGCTGGAATTGAAGCAATCAAGACGGGTGGAATGCAGGCTTTGGCCATCGGTCCGCAAGAGCGTTTCCATCGAGCCGACAAAGTATTGCCCACGCTCGCTAACAAACATTTGCAAGATCTCTTCGATTAGGATATCTGATTCGACCAGCATAGTGTAGTTTTTGTATGAAGGAAGGATATTCCGTGAATCTCTGGCATATTAGTGAAGATACGTTTGATCCCAAGCTACTGCGCACTCAGGAAACGGTCTATACCATTGGCAATGGCTATTTCGGCACACGCGGCGCATTTGAGGAGGGGTACCCAGGGGCGACGCCTGCCACGCTGCTTTTTGGCGTTTTCGACAATATCTCCGTCGGCAAAGAAGAACTTGCTAATGTTCCTGACTGGCTGGTGTTGAAGCTGTTCGTCAATGGCGAACGCTTCCGCCTGGATAGGGGCAAGGTCCTCGAATATCATCGCACTCTGGATATGCAGAACGGCCTTCTCAGTCGGTTTGTTGACTGGGAAAGCCCAAACGGTGTGCGACTCAAGATCACCATTGAACGCTTCGCCAGCCTGGCAGACGAGCATGTCGCGGCCATTCGCTACAGCGTAACCACCGAAGAGCGAACAACGACGGCCGGGGCAGACGATAAAGCAGGCCTTGACATTGTTTTGTGGGCTAGTCTCAATACCGCCGTAGGGAACTATGATTTAATGCATTGGGAGCCCGTCGACCAGGGGCGCAAGCATGAATTGCTCTGGCTGCAAACCCAGACTCGCCATTCTCATGTCCAGTTGGTACAGTCGATGAGCTTCACATCCTCGGCGCAAGGCTTTCAGCAAGAGGCATTCGACTCAGATATTGCCCCAAGCATCCGGCTCAATGGGAAGGTGGCCCCTGGAGAAACCGTGACTGCAGAAAAGGTCGTCGTCATGTATACTTCCCGCGACACCGGTGATCCAGTTTCGAGCGCACTTGAGCATCATGACAAGATTACGCGTGGAGGTGGGTATGAAGGCTTGTTCGCACAACAGCAGGAGGCCTGGTTGGATTATTGGCGACATTCAGATATTATCATCGAAGGTGACGACAAAGCACAACAGGCGATCCGCTACAACATCTACCAGTTGCGCATCAGTGCTTCATCTCATGACAGCCGTTACAGCATTGCCGCCAAGGGATTGACAGGGTTTGGCTATCGCGGCCACATCTTCCACGATACCGAAATCTTTATGCTGCCTTACTTCACCTACACTCATCCCTCTATAGCCAGAAACCTGCTGCTCTACCGCTATCATCTCCTGCCGGGCGCGCGAGCGAAAGCCAAACTCAGTGGGTACGAGGGTGCTCAATATCCCTGGGAAAGCGCGCTAGACGGCTATGAAGCTACGCCAGAGTCGATCATCCACCCCGAAAGCGGCGAAATTATTCCAGTGCTCAATGGCAGCATTGAATTACACATCACGGCCAGTATCGCGCACGGCGTCTGGCAGTACTGGAACATCACTGGTGATGCCCAATTCATGCAAGACTATGGTGTCGAGATGTTACTCAGCACAGCGATGTTCTGGGCCAGCCGTGCCGAAAAACATCCTGAACACCATGATTATGAGATCAATAAGGTCATTGGCCCCGATGAATGGCATGAACACGTCAACAACAACGCCTATACCAATTACATGGCGAAATGGAACATTCAGTGCGCTCTTAACGCGCTGAACTGGTTACAGAGTACCGCTCCGGCTAAAGCCAGGGAACTGGTACAACAATTGAATCTGACCGACACACGGCTAGATCACTGGCGAGATGTCATTGCACACATGCGTATTCCGTACGACCAGAGTACAGGGATATTCGAGCAGTTTGACGAGTTTTTCCAGCTTGCGCCCCTCAATCAAGCATTGTACAAAGATCGCACCACGTCGTACCAGGCTCTCCTGGGTATGAAGGGGGTGCAGCAGCACCAGATCATCAAGCAGGCCGATGTGCTGATGCTCTTAATTGTGCTGGATCACCAATTTGATCTGAAGACCAAGCGGGCGAATTGGGACTATTATTATCCCATTACTGACCATGACTATGGGTCTTCGCTCACTCCCACCCTCCACACTATCCTGGCTTGCGAGCTAGGGTTTACCGATGTTGCCTACCAACTTTTTATGAAAGGCGCCCTGGTCGACGTGGAGAATTTGCGAGGGAATACATCGGAGGGTATTCATGATGCCTGCTGCGGGGCAGTCTGGCAGGCGGTAGTCCTGGGTTTCGCCGGTCTCTGCTTGACGGATGATGGCTATACCACACATCCCACCTGGCCCGACGGTTGGACACGCCTCTCCTTCACCATCCAACACAAAGGGAAGGTATGCCCCATTGATTTACGAAAATAGGTGACACCGATACGAGTTGATGCGGTGAGCAAAGCCAGCATTCCGATTAGCCGGATGCTGGCTTTGCTCACCGCATCAACTCGTATCACCAAAAACCGCTATTGACAATCGGCAGGAGTAGGGTTATGATATAGCCCATAGTCAGGCAAGGCGCATTCGTCTAGTGGCCAAGGACGCCGCCCTCTCAAGGCGGAGATCACGGGTTCGACTCCCGTATGCGCTACCAAACCCATTGGTTCATATGACTAATGTAACGGTCTTCTATTGACCATACACACGATGCAAAAACGCCTCCCAGGTAAAGGTGCCAACAGCATGATCGGGAACCAGGTTAATACCGGACCTGAACACATCGAACAAATCTCCTGGCAGCGCATCTGACCGGACGATGGCCTTTCTCCTTCGGACACGCAGGTACGTTTCGGTCATCTCCTCGATGGTGCATACCTGTGGCCCTCCTATATCTGGCGCGTGTCCAGAAGAACCATGTTCCATGAGCGAAACCAGGTGATCAGCCACCTCACCCACGTCGATAGTCTGAAAACGCATACCCCCTGCGACCGGAACCTCTGGAAGCGTATCAGCCCCAAACGAGTGGATAAGCCTCAATACGAAATCGTGAAACTGGGTGGCACGCACAATCGTCCACGGCAGAGGCCCTCGCTCGATAAGCACTTCCGTTGCACGTTTGGCTGTGTAGTAGGAATATGCGCTGCGATCAACCCCGACGATGGAGATGTAGACGAAATGAGGAGATCCACTTGCGCTTGCCGCTTGCAGCAACAAGGATGTGCCCTCGAGATCCACCTGGTGCGCGCCACGGGGAGAACTGGCGCAGTGGATAATCGCATCCATCCCTGCTACCGCCTCGTGCAGCCCTCTACCCGACGCGAGATCTCCAGTTATCACCTCGACATCGTGAGGAACAGAGGGGGCTGATTGGTGACTCAGAATACGAGTGCGGTGCTGCCTGGCCAATAAACGAGTGACTACTTCATGGCCAAGTGTTCCTGTTCCGCCTGTGACCAATACCTTTGCCATTGTAGACTGCTCCTTTCCTCATAAATATGATAACACCATTTGGCACATAACCCTCATTATTTTGCTATAATTAGAAGTGACACCCCTTAAAATTCACAAGAAGGCCGTGTCTAGATTTCGCAGGGAACACAACACACTAACCAGCAAGCATTCTGGAAATATTGAAAGGAAGTCTTATGTATAAAAGAATTTCAATTGGATTAGCCCTATTTGGCCTGCTCACCGTTCTGTTAGCGGCCTGTGCCATTGTGGATACCAGCGCAAACACCGGTCCAACCGTACAAATGGGCGGATCTACATTTACTCAGACCTCAATCACGATCCACAAAGGCGATATGCTCAACCTGGTCGATACTGCACCATCCCCCCATACCATTCTAAACGGAAGTTGGGTCAATGGTGTAGCCAAGCCAGCGACAGAAAACGGTGCTCCAACTGTGAATGTGTCATTCAATGGAAACGATAGTGGAGCAATTGGCCCATTCAATAGTGCCGGTACCTTTCACCTCTACTGCTCAATTCACCAGAACATGAACCTGACGGTAACTGTCCAGTAGCGATCACCACTATTGGACATTCAACAACAAAGCGCAACAATCTGAGCGTTTGACAGAGTCAAACGCTCAGATTGTTGCGCTTTGTTGTTGAACAGCAAGATGAAGCATATTTGAGCGAGACCATGCCAGATATATGCTCTGCTTCGTTTATTCTTACGCGATAACATAGTACTTTCTTGGCAGATTTAACACGGAATATGCAGTTTACAGGCTCTGCTGTGCTATACTATCTCAAAATTCTGATTAGATAAAGGTGACTCCAGGCATATGCGACAGCAATCATGGAACCCTTGGAAACAAAATATCTCTTTCTCTCTTTATTTGAAATGCGGAGCTATCCTCCTGCTCTTTTTCCTGAGCGTGCTTATCGTTGCATGTGGCGGAAGTGCCACCAATACAAACCTGGGCCAACCAGACGTCACCGTTACTATCAATCTCGGCCAGGACAATGGTTCACCAACACCTCCATTACCTGAGTGGACATGCTCAGCCTGGGTCACCAATACCACCCCTGGCATCAATACCAGCCCTACCATCGGGGTCTACGCGAAATTTGTACATAACGTCAATGGCAACCCCGAAGGCGTCTACCCTGCCACGGGTACGGCCACGGCCCTCTGGCCCGAAGGCAATGTGATCGTAAATGCGCCCACAACGTCAGATGGATTAGCTGTTTTTTCTTTCTCTATCGCCAACAGAAATGCCGACATCAATAAAATTATCCTCGTCACAGTTGCCTTTCAGGGACCATCAGGTGTTCCACCTTGCAACGTGTCAGTCGACCGCTCAGCATTTTTCACGCTTGTAGTTGCCACCGCATCAGCTACCGCAGGTGCATCTCCGACGGCCACCACCACGGCAACCGGTACGCCAACGGCGACACCATCACCAACCCCAAATCCTTGTCCGACGCCCAAAGGGCGTAAGACACCAACTCCGTGTCCATAAGATATCAGAATCAGCCTGTGAATGGTGCTGGCATGTATCCTGCAGACCCTTGCAGGATACATGCCAGCACCATTCACAGAATCTCATCCATCAAAACACTTGCAACTTTGCATAGTTCAATGCATAATAGCAACGAGAGAGAAAATCACCTGATTTGCAGGAAATATCACCCTGCACTTACTGAGTGTTTGTTTGGTTGCTGACTGCAAGATGGTTCTACGCAAAGCAAGGGAGCAAAGTATGCAATCGTCGGATGATACTACCCAAAACACAGGACCAATTCAACGAGAACCCCGTCCCTTTAATCGTCGCGATGATGCATACGAACGGCGTCAGAGTATCTTGCAACAGAAACAAACTGACCATCTCCCCAGCATACAAAACGGGACGGCCAATGTGAAGATCGTCTGGCGACAGTTCATCCAACAACGTGAAGAGAATAAACGACTGCGCTGGGAACTTGCAGAATTCGCCAGGGAAATTGAAGCCCTTCAGGGCGACCATCAACAGGAGCTAGAACACTATCAGCATCAATTAGAGGAACTAATAGAGGAACGCGACTATGAGAGGCAGGTGCATCACCAGTTAGAACACCGCTATCAAGAACTATACAGCACCTTCCAAAGTTCCGTGGAGGAAGAGGCTCACAGCATAGTGGAGCAGGCATCGCGAACGCTCGAACTCGATCCCCAAAACAGGCCGAGAATGACAAACGACGCATTGAAGACAGTGGAGTTACATGTCCGGCAGATAGAAGATAAACATACCGCCGAATCGCTCTATCTCTTGCGCCAGGCCCAAAAGAAAGCCAAACAACTGGAACAACAGCTTGCCTCAGAGCGAGAACAAATCGCTGCGGAACGCGAAAATCTCCACAAACTTCAAATGAGCGCACGCGAGCAAGCAGAACTACGCAAGCGCGTTGTGGAAGATCGCCTGCGAGCGCAAAATATGCTCACCATAGCATTAGGAACTTCCCTCCTATTGATCATTCTCACCTGCTTGCAGATCGCTGTACTTAGCTTACTCCATTTTCCCCTCACACAAACGCTGCTGTTCGCACTCGCCGCTCCCCTACTTTTGTGCCTTGTGCTGGCCCTAGGTATTGCCTACGCGCGTTCACACACCCGTATGTACTTAGCAAATACACCACGGAAAGTAGCTGAGAAAAAATGAGCGGATTGTTGATGCTTCCCAGGGGAAAATCAACAGGTATCGCTCATTCTTCAAATCTGAGATTATGATAGAAGCGTCAAGGAAGAATCCACCAGGTACTAATTTGGATCCTGGTGAATGTATCTGCTGCTTTCTTCCTTAACCTTTTCGGCAAGGAATATTTTCACCAACGATTGGTAGGGAACATCCCGTTTGTTTGCCAGCGTCTTGAGCTCTGCAATCAAAGACTCAGGTAAACGGATAGAAACCGTTCTGGTAGACGGCTTGAGACGAGGAAAGGTGGGATTTCTTTCGGCTTTGCTCCAGTCAATATACTCAGTTGAGTCATGTGTCGCCCAAAACTCTCGTTCTTCATCTTCACTATTCGAGCGTGGTATGGGTTTACGTTTGCTGTCCATAGACCTTCCTTTCCTTTTTGCTTTGGTCCGAGCCGAAATAATACGAATGTGGTTGTTCCTTATCGTAAATACGAGAAATAGTGTTCTGCCTGTATCACTTTGCCCAAGGACATAATATCGCTGCTCCTGGGATGAATGCCCTATATCCTCACCTATCAGTAAGGGTTTGTTGAAAAACACCTGCTCGCACTCTGTGTAATCAACCTGGTGTTTCTCCCAATTCTTCTGTTTATTCCCCTCATCCCAGTCAAACCCGACAAGATGCTCTGAGTCAAACACTTCATCAAAACTGCGGCATGGAGACCCTCAAGACTTCAGGCTGAGGGAGGAAATGCCGCTTCTCCTTTCTACTAATGAAACCGAAGCCTTCTGGACGCTCTTGAGGTGTTTGTAATGAGCACTCGCATGGATCTTCGTTCCATCGAGGGTGCGCAAATCAAAGTAACCAGAACTTCTTCTGCCAAACACAAAGCAGATCGCATCTTGATACCTTACACAATCAAACAAGCGAAACCCATGTACCACCTTGGGAGCCGTGTTGCGCTGCCTTTTTCCGCCTTTCCTGATCGTGGCTTTGTGTACCTGCCGATTGTTTCTGCGAACAAACTTGAGAGCATACCAGGTGTTATCAGAGGCAGCTTGTGGATGAGCGCTGATACACCGGGCATCAACGATGTGCGACTTCTCTAACTCGTGCGTAATGCGCGTACGTTTCGTGATGTATCCGTACGTCAAGTGGACATCTGGAAACACTGCGCGTGTCTGCTCATAGATGTTCCATCGGATGATACCCATTTGGGTTGCATCCCGAAAGCTTCTGGACTTGCGCTCAAGCTTCTGTTCCTGATGTGTTCGGTGGATGAGCTCATGGCAGGTTTCACAAAGCGTGATGAGATTCTCTGGACTATCCCCACCGGTCTTCCTCGATTCGATATGATGCACATTCAAGATGCGATCTTTCGATTTCCCGTGACACCATTGGCATCGGTGTGCATCGCGAAACAGCACATACTCACGCACATTCCAGAACCCTACCTGTGGTCCTTGCTGGTACTCCCTCCCCCCTATCTCAGAGTTACGTATCTTCTGGATGTCGAACTGTGCCACTTCGATAGTGGTGTGGTGAACTGGTAAGATGCTATGCACCAATCGGATCGTTTTAAGATGGGCTTCCACTTTGTGTTGAACGGAAGGTGCTAGCCAGCCTGATCGTTTCTTTCTATTGCGAAAACGACACTTGCGATAGCGCGTCTTTCGGCTACGTCTTGCACGACGCAACTGGCTGCGGGTGGCAAGCAATGCTTGTATATCTGTTCTTGGTTGCACTTCAGCCTCGAAGAGCACGACTTTCTCAGTAGTAGCCGAAACGCCGATATGCTGTGTGCCTGCATCAATCCCAAGTGAAACCTCTTGCTTATACCCACTACTGCCATAGAGCAATTGTAGGGTAAAGGGGACCATCTTGACTACTTTGGCCTTGCCCTCTTTGAGCAGTAATCGTGCTTTGCGCGGTTGACAAGGCATTAACGGTTGCCCATGACAATTAAGTATGTAAACGAACATTGCGTTTACCTCCAGTTAGGAGTAAGGTGCTCTTCGTCAATGTTTTGCAAGCTTGTTCACTTTGTAACACTGTTCCGACCCACCAGAACTGTTTAATCACAAAGGATAGAGCTACAGGCTAGAGCAAGCACCTAGAGGTATCGTGACCTGCAAAACGGAGTATGCATGCGTACTGAGACTAGTCAAGTGAGGCTTATGCAAGCCTATCCCATTCCATGGGATTGGGTTCTTGACCCTCCATATAGACCTGATGTATATAATCATACAATACATTCCTATTATCGTCAAGGAAGCACCAATCTTGCTGATACTCGGATATATGGCAGATTGATGCCATTGTACCAACCAACAGAACAGTATAATGAGGGTACTTTGAGCATGCGCTACCGCCTAATGGGAGAGCTTAAATTCTTGCATAAAATGTCAATTTCTCAAGTGATTCCTCTTGCAGAGGTTGATAGATTTCTGATTAATATATCATTGCAAAAAAGAAGTGAGTCATTTCATAGGAAAAGTGTCTGCTAAGGTTGTCTCACCTTGGCTACATCGTTAAAAATAGACGGGCATAGCTAAACTCACTAATGTGAGTTATCCTTTGTCAGAAATTTTGGCTCATGGCCACTTTGGGGGCAAGCAGCTTACTTGCTGGCCTCGGCCTTCTAAATGTAGGAGCGTAGCAACCAGACAGTTTGCCCCCAAAGTGGCCATGAGCCAAGAAATAAGGCAAAGGCTAGTCTATTCAATAGATCTCTGGTATACTCTTCAATAGGGACTATTAGCCCAGCTGGTCTTGAGTCAAGGAGCCTATCCCAAATTAGCCTGAGCATCGATTGAAAAAAGGGAAGGAGTGCGATCTATGGCTGTTCAGAATAAAAACGCTTCACCAAGTAGCACAATCCCCTCAGATGTCATGGATTTATTGCTTGCCGAATATCAAGCATTAAGTGAAGAAAAATTAAAACGAGCAGAGCTACAACACCAACTGCTATCGTTTGCCTTAGTTGCGTTTGGCGCGCTTTTAGCCGCTGGACTTCAAGCAAAATCTGCACCTATCATACTGGTATATCCTTTTCTAGCCATGTTTTTATCAGTTGCCTGGACTTACAATGAACATCGAGTTCGGCAGATAGGAGCATTTATCAAATACCGGATTGAGGCAAGAATAGGAAACGAATTGGGTTGGGAGCATTTCAGAACCAACCTGACCAGCGGTCCTCTGGGCTCTCGGGAATTTTTAGCAGCTAGGGGTATTTACATTGGTTCTGGGTTAATCGCAATGCTGATGGGAGCATTAACAGGCCCTATAACAACTTTCGGTATCAGCGAGATAATACTGTTTGCTCTTGCTGCTTTAAGTGTCATACTTACAACGGTGATATTGCGACGTACTAAGATTCGCACAAAAGAATTGGAATCTCCCGATAATAACCACCATTAGGGATGAAGCAATCAAACGTGAGAAACAGTTTGCAAAGAATGGATACACAGGTGACCATCTCGGACTTTCAATACTCTCTATTGAAGGAAGTACTCCTATAGTTCTTTCGGCTCCCCATGCTGTGAAACACTATCGAAGAGATCGTTCCAATCCCAAAGATGCCGATATTTATACTGGGGCTTTGGCTACACAGTTAGCATCGCTGACCAAGGCCAGCGCCTTGATCTACGCGCGTACTTCCAAGGAAGATCCCAATGATGACGCTGATGGGGAATATAAACGTCAACTCAGAGACCTAGTTATACAGAAGCAAGCGCGATTTGTCCTGGACTTTCATGGACTGGCTCGAAAGCAACCTATGCAGATCGCAGTAGGAACAGGAGGAGATCGTGAGAATCTCTTAGGACGAACCGATCTCCTGGATGTATTGAGAAACACGCTAAAGAATGCCGGGTTTGAAATTGCTGAAAATGCCCCCGGATTTGCAGCGTCGGGACCCAATACCATTAGCTCTTTTACCAGGAGGGAGTTAGGAATACCAGCGTTGCAAATCGAAATTCATAAAGATTATCGTAATCCCCGAAATAAACCTCACGAATATGCCAGATTACTTCACGCATTGGATGAGGCTATCCGTGCAATAGCAGAACTTCTTTGAGTCAGGACCGTCAACCCCATTTGGATTACAGTAACAAAAGAAAGGTCTTTTCAAACCGTGGGGACAATAGTTGTGCCCCCTCGAGCAGGGGTCCAAAGGCTATCCTTCATGCTCAGTTGAACGTGATTATTCACTCCATGGTTTGAAGGTGCAACGCAGAGCAAATGGCTGCTCAGGAAGAAATCGTTGTCGTATACCTTACCCCCTCACGCTCAACACAGTCCTCACCAACTTACGATTGCCCGCCGCAGCCTCACCTCCCAGGTAAGCCTCCGAAGCAGCTTGCTGGATACCCGTATTCATGGTTGGATAGACATGAATGGTGTTGAAAATGTCATTGAGTGTCAGGTTATGCCGCATGACCAGGGAGAGTTCGCCCAACAATTCGCCGGCACGCGCACCTACCATGTGTGCTCCAACAATCTTGTCCTTCTTGCCCGCCAGCACTAGTTTGATAAAGCCGGTTGTCTCGCTTTCGGTCTGGGCGCGGTCGATGTCGGCCCATGGGAACTTCACGACGCGCACCTGCTTGTACTGCTTCTTCGCCTCACTGGGCGTCAGGCCCACACGCGCCGCCTCTGGGTCGGTAAAGGTACACCACGGCACCACGCGGTAATCCACCTTCTTTTTCGCGAAGGGTATCAGCGCGTTGCGTACCGCGATCTTCGACTGGTATGCGGCAACGTGCGTGAAGAGATACCCACCGATCACATCCCCAATCGCCAGGATATTTGAGGCCGAGGTTTGGAGATACTCATTGACCTTGATGCCCTTGTTATCGTACTTGACGCCAGCCGCCTCCAGGTTCAGCCCCTCGATATTTGGCTGACGACCCAATGCCAGTAGAATCTCATCGGCCTCAAACGTCAAAAGCTGGTCCCCTTTTTTGGCTGTCACTACTTTTTTATCGCCATGGCGACTGGCTTTGACGAAGCGAGCTCCGGTCACGATAGTGATCCCTTCCGACTGCAATACCTTAGCAACCACCTCCGACATCTCTGGCTCTTCCCTGGGCAAGATGCGGTCCGGCCCCTGGATGATGGTCACTTTTGAACCTAGACGCTCGAATGCCTGGCCCAACTCTACGCCAATAGGGCCGCCACCAACGATGATAAGGGAGGATGGCAGTTGAGTGAGGTCGAACACACCCTGGTTGGTCAAATAGCCAGTCTCTTCTAAACCTTCCACCTTGGGCGTCAAGGGGCGCGAACCGGTAGCAATCAGGGTATTGCGCGATGTAAATGTTTCCCCGTTCAGAGTTAGCTCAGTAGGCGATTTGAAGGACACCTGGCCGAACTTGACGGTCACACTCTCCGTATAGACACCCTCTGCCTCAGAGACGCGGCTAATCACACCCTGGATGTATTCAGAAACTTTCGCCATATTTACGCCCAGGTCGGCAGGCATTAGCCCCAGTTTGGCCGATTCTTTGGCCTGCTGCACCACACGCGCCACATGGATCATACTCTTGCTTGGCACACAACCAT
>WNFH01001593.1_pt1 | contig 23465 bp, 17 predicted proteins | sample 5400411 | NCBI WGS metagenome assembly WNFH01 (sample SAMN13153347, study PRJNA577476) | soil metagenome | isolation source: 200 cm saprolite under Douglas fir tree site 2 hole 3 | place: USA:California | collected 2015-04-18 | reverse complement strand
GTGCGCGCCCGCTCTACAGTAACGTGCGCCTCTGGAACTTCGCCAACAGCACGCCCATCTTCGAGGCCATTAACGCCGACCCACGCAACGGCGGTCCCGCCAACGGCCAGCGCTACCTCCACTCCAAGGCCACCGCCTTTTTCGTTCAAGACGATTGGAAAGTGAAGTCAAATCTCACCATGAATTTGGGTCTGCGCTACGAATATTACCCGCCCCTCAGCGACGCCAAGGGCCAGCTCTCGAACATCACCATTCCGTCCGGCGTTCTCGTCAATGCCAAGGTCGGATTTGCCGACTCGCTGATCCAGCCCGATCGCAACAATTTCGGCCCCCGCCTGGGCTTTGCATGGAGCCCATCTCGATTCCGCGACAGCACCGTCGTTCGCGGCGGCTTCGGCGTCGCCTACAATCGCACCGACAACGTCCTCTTCTCAAACGCGCGCGGCAATCCCCCGGCATTTTCCCGCTTTAACATTTGCTGCGGCACTTCGACTCAGGACTTCAGCACGCCCTTCGACGGTGGTGTCATTACCTATGTGCTCGGGAGCAGCAATTCCGCAACCAGCTATCCCGTGAATCCAGCTCTCGGTTTCGGAATCGATCCCAAGAATGGCGGAGTCTGCGCCAACACCGCTTGCACCGGAGATCAGGCCGTCGAGATTTATGGCGGCACTCCCAACTTCCGCAACGCCTACGTCTACTTGTATTCCCTTGACGTCGAGCGCCGTCTGCCGTGGCGTCTCATCGCCACCGCCGGCTATCAGGGCAGCGCAGGGCACAAACTCACGCGCCTTGTTAACCAAAATTTCCTCCAAGCGCCCAATCCAGCTTTCTTTGCCGTCTTCATTCCGACCAGCGACGTCAATTCTAATTACAACTCTTTGAACATGCGCTTGCGCCGCCAGTTTGATCGGGGCTTCCTGTTTGACTTCTACTATCGATACAGCAAGAGCATCGACCAGCTTTCCAACGAAGGTCCCGGCGCGCAGACCAACCAGACCGATCCGGCGCGTCCGCAGAACGAGCACGGACCATCGGATTTCGACGCCAAGCACTCCTTCACGGCAAGCGCGCTGTGGGATCTCCCCATCTACCGCACGCGCACCGATTGGATCGGCAAAGTCGTCGGCGGTTGGCAAATCAACGCCATCATGAGCGCCCACACGGGCTTTCCGTGGACGCCAGTCACAGGCCAAATCAGATCCGTGGCCATTACCAGCGCCGACACCATCGGTACCACTCGGCCGTCGGCCTTGCTGGTACAACCCCCGCGGGACACTTCCAACAGCGCCTTCCTCACACCCAATTTTAATTTCCCAGGCATCGTCCGCAACGGCAACTGTACTCCAGCCAACGGCCCTCTCCAGGGTTCGCCGTATTTCAACATTTGCACTAAGGGTCCTCCGGGCATCGGCCGCAACTCCTTCCGCGGACCCCACTACTTCGGCCTCGATTTCAGCCTGGCGAAGCAATTCGGTCTGCCCAGCCTGAAGTTCCTCGGCGAAGGCGCGAAACTCGAGTTGCGCGGCAACTTCTTCAACGCCTTCAACAAGCTCAACCTTCAACCGATTGTTTTCGGCACGAACCAGGCCACAATCGAAGATACTAAGTTCGGCCAGTCTCCCGGTGGCCTGGCTGGCCGCGTCATCGAATTCCAGGCGCGCTTCAGCTTCTGAGTCTCAACTCTCCCCAGGGGCGCCCGCCGTGGCGGGCGCCCCTGCATCTCTCACCGATCTTCAGGAGCCGCCGAATGGCCCATCTGACCTCCGGGAAAAATTCTACGCGTGTCGCGCTCCTCTTCTTTGGAGCCGTCGCTGTTCTGGTCGGTGGCCTCTTTCGCGCACAGACCGCCGCGCATTCACAAACACTTGCCGAAGCCGTCGAGATTGACGCCAACGCTCCGTCACACCCCTTCCCCCACTTTTGGGAGAAAATGTTCGGCTCCGAACGCGGCACCGTCACTCTTCGCGAAAGCTACCGCAACGACCTCCGCGAAACGCGCCGCATCACCGGCTTCGAATACGTCCGCTTTCACGCCATCTTCCACGACGAGACCGGCTTCTACGACGAGGACCACGTCCGCCCCTTCATCGAGCTCAGCTTCATGCCCAAAAAGCTCGCCTCTGATCCGAGCGCTCTCCACCCCTTCTGGTACAAGCAAAACGTCTCTCCGCCCAAGAACTGGGACAAGTGGGAGCAGCTCATTGAAAACTTCGCTCGCCATCTAGTCGCGCGCTACGGCGAAGACGAAGTCGCGCAGTGGTATTTCGAAGTCTGGAACGAGCCCAACATCGACTTCTGGGCCGGCAATCCGAAGGAGTCCACTTACTATGAGCTCTACGATCGCGCCGCGCGCGCCATCAAGCGCGTCAGCCCCCGCCTCCGCATCGGCGGCCCAGCCACCGCACAAGCCGCCTGGGTCGACCGCTTCCTTGCCCACTGCAAAGAGAAAAACGTCCCTGTCGACTTCGCTTCAACCCACGTCTACGGCAACGATCGCGCCGAAGACGTCTTCGGCACGCACGAGCAAATCCCCCGCACACAGATGGTCTGCCGCGCCGTCAAAAAAGTTCACGACCAAATCGCCGCGTCCCCATATCCGCACACGCCCCTCATCTGGAGCGAATACAACGCCAGCTACATGAACGAGCCTGCCGTCACCGACACCGCCTTCATGGGCCCCTGGCTCGCCAACACCCTCCGCCAGTGCGACGGCCTCACCGAAATGATGAGTTATTGGACGTTCTCTGATGTCTTCGAAGAGCAGGGCGTCGTCAAAACGCCTTTCTACGGCGGCTTCGGCCTCTTCGCCGTGCGCAGCATCCCCAAGCCCGCCTTCAACGATTTCGCTCTCCTCCATGAGCTCGGCGAAACGCGTCTGGATGTAAGCTCCGACTCCGCGCTCGTCACCCGCCGCAAAGACGGCTCGCTCGCCATTGCCGTCTGGAATCTTTTTCTCCCCGAAGAATCGGGCTCACCAAAAACCATCACTCTGCGCTTGAAAGGCTTCACCGGCGCGCCTTCTGCCCGCGTCACCATCGTCGACAAAGATCACGGCTCGCCGCTCCCGGCCTGGGAGAAAATGGGCCGCCCCGCCTTTCCGACCCTCGCCCAAATCGAAGCTCTCCGCAAAGCAGCCGTCCTCCCCGCCGCGCAATCCCTAAAACTCACCAACGGCTCCGTCACTCTCACCTTGCTGCCGCACGCCCTCGCCCTACTCGAACTCAGCAAGTAATTTGAAGAAGAGCAATGCTTCTCAGTGCTCGCGGAAGGGCGCCTCGAAATCGGCTCGTTTGTGAAGGGTAGCGATACGGAAAGAGTGTGTCACCCGCCGGCAGGCCGAACCCTGGCTAGCTTTTTCTAAGAAGCACGGACTGCCGCTCGCCGGTCGAGGGCGACGGAGAGATGCTGATCGAGCGCCACGGCGACGTAGCGCGAGCAGGTCTCCATCTCAGCGGAGGCCCAGGCGGAGAGTGCGGGTTGAATCGACTGCAATGCCTTCTGCAGCTTCGCCACAACATGGTAGTAGCCTGTTATCTCACGCAGCCATGGCGTGCTTTGCTTGAGGCCCGGCGACAGTTGGTCGCAAAGCCCCAGCAGCGTGTTGAAATCGCTCGCGCCGATGGATTCCGCGTCTATCCCGGTGGCTGCGCGCAACGATCCAGAAAGCGGTTGATTGGCGGTTGTCAGCCAAATCATTCGCCACTGATAGATGGCGAACCGCAAGAGCGCCATCACCGAAATCGCGAGAATAAGGACCGAAGTCATTTCTGATGTCTCCCGAAAAGTCTGCCAGCATGACGAGAAGCCTCCTATAGAACCGCCGTACTAAAGTACAGGTACTGGCCGCACGACCATCTGGAGCCCGCCTGCCATTAGCAGCGCAATGAGCCGTGCCGGCCCTCTGCGCAACTCCTTTACTTTCTGGGAATAAGCTCGTCAGTAACCACTCTGGCGCAACCCGGGGCCAACAACCTTGACCCGTAGGTTCGTCCATTCTAGGGTGGGGAGACCCCTAATTGAGCAAATTGCTGCATCCCATGAGCGACACCCAGAAGCGCCCAAACCCGCCCCCCGCAAAGGCGCCCGATCGAGACATCCTGGACAACCTTCGCAGAATTGAAAAACGAGATTGGTCGGTCTGGGCAAGCACCATCTTAGTGATGTTCCTCCTGACCGGGGCCATCATTTCACTCGCTCTGCCCTCCCTCATCGAAGGAGCCACAACTTTCCTGAGGATCAAGCTCACCGAAGCGATTCTAGGCTTGGTCGCTCTCGTCGTCCTCTTCAACATCTACACCGTCTATCAGCAGGTGCTCATCAAGCGGCTCCGGCGTCAGCTTGCGGAAAAGCAGGACCATTCCCTGGTACTGCGCGATCTGGCCATGGTCGACGCGCTGACCGGTTTGTACAACCGGCGATTTGCCGAACAGCGCCTTGCGGCGGAGGTGGCCCGCTCCGCCCGCAAGGGGCATCCCCTGACCGTGGTGCTGTTGGACTTGAACGATTTCAAGCACATCAACGATACCTTTGGTCACCCGGCCGGTGATCTGGTGCTGCAGGAATTTGCCTCTAGCCTCAATAACGCCATTCGTGGCGGGGACCTCGCGGTCCGCATGGGCGGCGATGAATTCCTCCTCATTCTTCCGGAATGTAATCTTGTGCAATTGCAGCTTGTCCTTGGCCGCCTTGGTCTTCTCGAAGTGGTGTGGCAGGGCCAGAAAATCCCGGTTACGTGTTCCGCAGGCTGGAGGGCCTATGTATCCGGGGACCTCCCCGAGGGCATGCTCGCCGCCGCCGATCAAGCTCTGTACGCCAACAAACGCGCTGGGAAGAAATCTCCTCTTCCCGGATCCGTAACCGCCTGATTCGTGCTCCGTCGGGGAGCATGTGTGGAAACTAGGGAGGAGCTACTGAAGAGGGAGAATCTTCCAATAGGCCGGCTCTACCCTGTGATTATTTCGTGACACACGCCTCCATCTTTCCTTTTTCGCCGAGCGGCTCAAACTCGTCACTCGCCACCCGCGCTTCTCGAAAACCATACTGCTTGACATTTACCGGAAAGCAGTATACCCTCATGCGGTGATCCGGTCTTTTCGCTGCGCCGAGACCGAGCGCCTCTTCCACCGGGAAGCCGTACGCCGCTTCAAGGCCATTGAGCGCCAGGCTCTTCGAAAACTGGACATGCTCGACGCGGCGCCCGATCTCCGAACGCTCTCGACGTTGCCGGGAAACAGATTGGAGCGCTTGAAAGGTGATCGCCAGGGCCAGTACAGCATGCGCATCAATGACCAGTGGCGTATTTGCTTTGCGTGGCGGGATGGCCACGCCTATGAAGTCGAGATTGTGGATTACCACTAGAAGGCCATCATGGCAAAGAGACTGAAGCCGGTGCATCCGGGAGAGATTCTCCGCGAGGAGTTCATGGCCCCTCTCGGACTGAGCATGAACAAGATGGCCATGGCCTTGCGCGTCCCAGTGACACGCATTGCCGACATCGTCAACGAGCGCCGCGGCATTACCGCCGACACGGCGCTTCGCTTTGCCCGTTATTTCAACAACTCCCCTGTTTTCTGGATGAATCTCCAGACCCGCTACGACCTGGAAGTCGCAGAAGACGAAATCGCCGCCAGAGTTACGAAGGACGTACAGCCGCTGGAAACCGTCACCCCGCGTCATTCCTAGAAAGTATGTCCCGTCCGCGGGTCGCGGCTTTTCCCTACCTCCTTGCTTCCTTTTCTCTTCCAACCTCCAATATCTGATGCGCCCTGTAGGCCTCATAAGGTGTGCCCGATTGCATAGTCACCCGCGCTCCCTCACTGGCTTTCCCATCGCATCATTGCAGTTTTCGTTCTAACTTCCAACTTGCAACCATCGTCATTGATATTCCTTCGGCCGTGGCCTACCACGCCGACGTAATTAACGCGGGAGTGCTGAGGTATGAAGGGAGCCAAGGGCCGAACAATGAATGGATGCCAGCGGGCGGCCAGCGGGTGTGAAAAGCTATGCTACACTGTCGTTTTTCGCGCACGTCCTACCCGCGGAGGACTGCGACCAAAGTAGGGATATGCCCGTATGCTTTCGACGTGCTTGCGCGTAGCGTGTCTCGTCCTGTTCGTCCCCGCCGTGGCGATTGCGCAAACGGCGGTCGAAGGCACGGTGCATGACACTGGCGGCCGCCCGGTAGCCAATGCGTCCATCTCTTTGCGGCATCAGGACGGAGCGATTGTTCTGACCACGGTTTCGGACGGCAGCGGGAAGTTTCGCTTTCCGGCCGTCGAAGCAGGCGCTTACTCATTGATGGTGGAGGCTGCGGGCTACTTCAATCCCAGGTACGATTTCGTGCTGCGTCCACGGCAACCGGTTTCGCTGAGCATCGAGCTGCAAAGAAAGGAAACGCTGCGGCAAAGCGTCGAGGTGCCGGCCAATTACCTGACCATAGATCCCGAGAAAACCGGGAGCTCTTACACGTTTACTCGCCAGGATCTGCAGAAGCTGTCCGAGCCGATGATCGAGAGCACGAACGACCTGGTCAATAACCTGATGCCGGGCGCGAGCGACAGCCACGACAATTTTCTGGCCGTGCGCGGAACGGAGTTTTCGCTCCACGAGTTCATCAACGGGGTTTCGTTCCTGGACAATACGCAGCCGCAGTTTTCCGCGGGCGTCAGCCCGCAGATTTTCGAGACCGTGGACTTGATGACCGGCGGATTTGCGCCGGAATATGGCAACCGCTTCGGCGGGGTGTTGGACATCACCACGCGATCCGGCGCCGAGCTGACGGGGCACGGAGACGTCAATTTTCGCGGCGCCAGCGTGGATAATTACGACCTCAACGCGGACTACGGAGGGCAGGCAGGCAAGCTCGCGTATTACTTTTTCGTGGATGGATTCACCTCCGGGCGCTACCTCGAGCCGCCCGAGCCGAAGGAACTCTTTGATTTTGGCAAAGGGTCGCGCGCGACGGCGCAGTTTGACTGGCATGCCGGGGACAAGGACGCCTTCAAGCTCCTTTTGATGGGTTCCGGGACCAATTTTCAGCAGCCCAATATCATCGTGGATCAGGAAACCGGGCGGGATGCCCAGCGGCACCTTCGCCAGTACACGGCGATTCTCGGCTGGCTGCATACTTTCTCTCCACAAACGCAGCTGCAAACTTCTGTTTACGAGCGCACGGGATCTGACAAAGTCTTGCCCACGACCGACCCGGACACGCCTCTTTCGTCGGCGTCGCGCGCTTCATTCACGCTGGGCGTTAAAAGCGACCTCTCGCACTCTTGGCGCGGGCATTTCTTTAAGGCAGGAGTCGATCTCGTCCGGCTGCGCGAAGGCGAGAGCTTTTTCTTCGATAGCCGCGGAGACCCGGATGTGTTCCCCGCGTTCCGCGGGTGGGGCAAGGGCGGGCAGGCCAGCTTCTACGTCCAGGACCATTTTTCGCCGGTTCGGAACCTGACCGTCGATCTCGGCCTGCGGTACGACCACTTCGACCTGGTGGACGCTGACCAGCAAGCCAGCCCGCGTGTGGGTTTTGCCTACCACATCAACAAGACCAAGTCCGTGATTCACGGGGCCTACAATCGGTTGTTTTCGCCGCCGCCCATCGAGTATTCGCTGCTGGCCAGCTTTATCGGGAACAACGCCGCGGTTCCAGCCCAACGAGTGGGCAACGTGCGCCCGTACACGCAGCACTATTACGAGCTGGGATGGTCACAAGAAATCGCGCCCCGCGTAAGCCTGGAGTTGAACGCGTACCTGCACACCGGGAAAAACAGTTTCGAGAACCACGAGATCTCCATCTCGCGGATTTTTGTGCCCATCAATTTCGCAAGCGCGCGCTCGAAGGGCCTCGAGTTTGTCGTGAACATGCGCCAACTGGAGCGTCTCGGCATTTCCGGGCGGCTTCAATACGCGCTGGCAAAAACCTATTTCTATGGGCCGATTACCGGAGGCTTCGCGGGCGATGAGCCGCTGGTGGCCGGTGAACGGATCATTCCTGCTTTTGACCAGACGCACACGGGCACGGCGCAGGTTTTCTACCACAACAATTGGCGAAATTTCTGGGCGGGAAGCGCGCTGCGTTACGGCAGCGGCACAATCGTCGAAAACGGGCCGCGGCTACCCCAGCACTTTACCGCCGACCTGGCCACTGGACTGATGCTCTGGAAAGCCGAGCCACGGTCCCTGGATCTGGAATTCAACATTACCAACGTCAGCAACAGCATCTACCAAATCGCCAAAGAGAGCGAAGAGATCCCCATCCAGTACGCGCCCTCGCGCACAGTCGGAGGGGGCTTAAAGTTTCACTTCTAACAGACACTCAGACAGCTTAAAAATTCGGCCAACACCCGCTTTGAGATTGAGACGCTTATTATTTCGCTGGCGTTTCGGCGGGCCGAGAAAAAAACCGGCGAGCGGCTCGAGGCGCGCTTGTTCAACGAAGATGCGCGTCGAACCAGGCGAGAGTGCGCTCAATGAGGTCGCGCTGGTGCCTGGGATTCGCGAACATGTGGCCTTCGTGTTCGTAGACGATGAACTTCGTTTCGACACCGAGAGTTTTCAGCGCGTGCCAGAATTCGTAGGACTGCGGAGTGGGGCATTCGCCGTCGCTGTCGCCGACGAGAATGAGCGTGGGCGTCTTGGCTTTCTTGATGAAGGTGATGGGCGAGCTTTTGGCGTATACGTCCGGATCATCGTAGACGGACTTGCCGAAAAAGGGAATCATCCACTGGTCGATCTGGTTCTCGCCGTAGTAGCTCAAATAATTGGCGATTCCAGCGCCGGCCACGGCCGCCTTGAAACGGTTGGTTTGGGTGACGGCCCACATGGTCATGTAGCCGCCGTAGCTCCAGCCGGAGACGCCCAGGCGGTTTGGATCAATGGGCGCGACGCGCAGCGCTTCGTCAACGCCGGCCATGATGTCGCGAAAATCTCCGTAGCCAAAATCCTTAACGTTGGCGCGCGTGAACGCTTCGCCCTGGCCATAGCTTCCGCGCGGATTAGGACGCAAAAGAAAATATCCTGCGTCAGAGAGCGGCATGGGGTAATCATGCGGACCCGGCCACGCCGATTCCACGGCCGAGCTCGGACCGCCGTGAATCTGAACAACGAGCGGATATTTCTTCGAGGGATCGAAAACGCGCGGATAGACGAGCCAGCCCTGCACGTCGTAAGCGTCGCTTTTCCAGTGGATGGTCTTGGCTTCTCCCCAGGCGGGCTTCAGATTCTTGTTGCGCTGCGTAATCTGCTTCCAATTGCCGATGGGCCCGGCCCAAACTTCCGGCGGCGCGCTGAACGAACTGCGGACGATCGCGGAGGTCTTGCCGTCAAAAGCCAACGAAAGATTTGGCCCCCACAAACCCGCGGTCAATCGCTCGGAGCCTCGATAGAGCTGCTGGATTTTCCCGTTGGCGGTGTCGACGGCAGCCACGCCAGCGTCGCCGTCGATGAACTCGGCGAAGAAAATCTTGCCGCCGGGCGCCCAGTTGAGCCAGGAGGCGGAAGCCTTCATTCCAGGCGTGAGGTTTCGGGGTTTTCCTCCGGCTGCTGGCATGGAAAAAACGTCGCCACCGACGGAGTCCTCATCGCTCATTAGACCTTCAATGAACGCGACGTTCGAACCGTCGGGAGAGAAAATGGGGCGGGCGATCTGGAGAGCGGGCTTGTAGATGGATTTGAGCTGCGCGGCTGTGGAATCGAGCAGGTAGAGTTGCGCAATCCACCAATTATTGTCGCCGTTCCCGGGCGCGGCGGTGACGACGAAACTTTTCCCATCGGGAGACCAGTCGTATTCGTAAACATAAGTGTCGGCAGGAGAAACCTGACGAAGAGTCCCGCCGGCCAGTTCGACGAGGGCGAGACGCTGTTCGAAAAATGCGTCCTTGATCTCACCGGTTTCAGGCGCCTCGGCGACGAGCGGGCCGGCCGCGCGGGTCGCGTTTTCCGTGAACAAGACAGCGATGGTTTGGCCGTCAGGCGACCAGGCGGGAGCGGAGAGGAAACCCTTTACTTGCGTCAGTTTCCGCGCCGGACCGCCGGTGGCATCGACGACATAGAGTTGAGACTGACCGGCCTTCTGTGCGTCGGAGAGAAAGGCGATTTTCTTGCCGTCGGGCGACCAGGTGACACTGCCTTCGACGTGAATGGAGTCGGCAACTCCTGCGCCGACTCGTTTTTGCTTGGATTGCCCGTCGATATCCTGAACGTAAATGACCGTGTCGCCAGTGGATGCGCCTTTTTTTGTGATGATCGATTCCACCCAGGCGACTTTTTTGCCGTCGGGAGAAATTGCAGTTTGTTGGAACTGATGTGTGGTGAAGAGGGTTTTGACGATTTCGTCGAGCGGTGCCGCGGCTTTTGGCTTCGCGGTGGCTGCGGGACGCGCTTCGGCTAGCTGCTTCGTGGCTGCTTTCTCCTGCGCGAGGCTGCTGTTCATCGCGAGAAGAAAAAGTAGTGAACGGGCTGCGGCAGCGGGCCAATGTCCGCGATTCATCATTTTCCATCCTCGAGGGGCGTAATTGTGGGCGCGAGTACCATAATCCGCCAGAGCATTGGCCGCAAGCCTTGCTTGGGAGAAGAGTTGTTGTTCGGTCACCGGCGGGCGAGTAGAATCCGCGCGAGCTGACCTATGGGGGTAGAAATGATCGATCGACGTGGATTCCTTTCTTCGATCGCGGGCGCTGCCAGTGTTGCGGGCGCGCTGCGTTATTCGAATGCGTGGCTGGCGAGGCTCGAGGAGGCGCCGGCGCAATTGCCGGACCGGGCGCTTTACGATTCGAATGAAGAGACCTACTGGACGGAACTGCGCAAGCAGTTCCTGATTCCAGCGGACGAGGTGTACCTCAACAACGGAACGGTGGGGTCATCGCCGGCGCCGGTGCTGCGCGCAATTTTCGACGCGTACAACGAGTCGGAGCAAATGGCGCAGACCGATCCCGAAGATTATCCGATCTGGGGCTATGCGGCGTGGAATCAGTTCCGCGATCCGCTGACGGACTTTGTCGGCTGCACGCGCGATGAGATCGCGCTGGTGCGGAACGCCACGGAAGCGAACAGCTACATCGCCAATGGTGTGGACCTGAAGGCTGGCGATGAAGTGTTGATCACCGATCAGGAGCATCCGGGAGGCGAACATCCCTGGAACCTGCGCGCGAAGCGCTACGGCATCGTGGTGAAGAAAATCACACTGCCGAAGCCGGTGCCGAACGCAGCGGATGTTCTGAATCGATTCAGTGACGCAATCACGCCGCGGACGCGGGTGATTTTCTTCAGTCACATTACGACGGTCACTGGCGTGGTTTTGCCGGCGCGGGAGTTGTGCGCGCTGGCGCGTTCGAAAGGCCTTCTTTCCGCCGTCGATGGCGCGCATGTGATAGGCATGATGCGGCTGAATGTACATGAAATCGGATGCGACATGTATTCGTCGAGCCCGCACAAGTGGCTGCAAGCGACAAAGGGCACGGGGTTCCTCTATGTACGCGATGAAGTGATCGACCGCGTATGGAACACGCTTGCGACGGAAGGCTGGAATGATACCAAGATTCGCGCAGAGCGTTTCCAGCGGATCGGCAGCTCGAATGTGCCGGCGCTGCACGGGCTGCGCGCGGCGATTCAGCTTGCCAATCAAATCGGACTGGAGCGCATCGAACGACGGCACCGGCAGATGGCGGACTACATCTTGAAAGAGATGATGCAGCGGGGCGGCCAGTCGTGGACGTCGCCGGATCCGGCGCTACGCTGCGGAATCGCGACTGTGAACGCCGCGCCGGTGACGATGCCCGATCTGGAAATCTGGATGTGGAAGACGAAAAAGATTCGGATTCGCGGCGGCGCGCCTTCGAAGATCCGACTCTCGACGCCGTATTACTTGCTGCGGAAGGATGTGGACCGCTACCTGGCCGCGTTTGACGAATACAAACACGTCAAGAATCTCGCATAACGCTCCGGAGCGGAACGAAGGCCGTACGATCGGGTCTAAGCGCTAGTGGCGCAGATTCCTGTCTGTCATTCTTACGGCCAAGTGACCCAAGCAGCGACAACTTCCCAGAACGGGACTTCTGGACAGTGAAGAGAAACTAGGCTCTTCCGGTTCGTGCGTTGGTAGGTTGATCAGGGATGAGGTCCATTAGTTGGCGGGAAACCTGTCATGAACAGTTCTCGGGATACCAACGAGGGATGAGCAGTATTTATTTGCTCAGTGGAACTAACTGTTGACTGAGGCCGTCAGGCTTCCTGCACGGCTGCTTGACTCACGGTTGTCGGCTGACCATTGCAACCCAAAGCACACAGCATCACGAGGACCGAAAAAACCATACCGCACTTACGCATCTGGAAACTCCAAGCCGATGTCATACCAACTAATATGTGCGTTCAGGAGCGCATCATACGTTGGAGGAACGATGGATGTCTATAAATCAGGGTACCTCCAGGGTCGGCCACAATTGTTGATTGCGGTCCGCAAACGGCGTTCTGGGAAGTTGGCAGGACAATGGGACGCGCACGTCGCTCGACTGAATGTGGTTGTTGCAAGGTGCGCGCTACCACCGAGTGAGACTGCCCTGACGACACGAGCTGACAAATTGCTTGTGGCTAGGGGCTGAAAGAAAAGCGGCAGGGCGTTCGAAAGAACGCCCTGCCGGAAGGAACGAAGACGGTTTACAGCTGCGGATGTTCAGGAAAGTCCGGCTGCTGCGGAACCGGCGGATTCTGCGGCGGGGTTGGCGCAGAATCCGGGGTCTTTGCCGAGACGGGCGTGACGCTGGCCGGAGCCGTCGAACTGATCGTGGAGAGTTCGGAGGCCTTGTACCTGGGCGCGCTGACGTAGCCGTGGACGAGGTTCTTGTCGACCTTGTTCACCACGATTTGCACGGGCTGCGACTCGTTTTCGGTGTGAATCCAGATGGGCTCGTAGAGATTCACTCTTTTCTTGCTGAGATGATTGTCGTCCACGATCATGTCGAGGTCAAAGTTCTTGTGCTTGGTGTCCGCCTTGCGCAGCGAGAGAGTGAGCGGGCCGAAGCGCTGGAACTGCTTTGACTTGGTGAGGTCAAATTCGAAATAGCTGCGCTCGCCGCGCTTGGCGAGAGCCACCAGCTCCTCATGGGTCCTGGCGATGGAACCGTTGAGATCGTCGCGGGTGGAACTGAGGCTGCCCTCGAGGTCCGAGCGATTCTTGGCGACGAGGTCCTGCGTGTCCTTCAATTGTTTTTGCTGCTCGGCGAGCTGCGACTGAAGCTGCTTATAGCGCTTGTCTGCCGGTGAAGCGGCGCGTTTGGCGGCAGCATTCTTGGCAGCGGGTTTGGCTGCGGCCTGCTGTGCTGCAGCTTGAGCCGCCGCTTGCGCCGTGGTCATTTCCTGCAGTTTTGCATTGAGTGTGCCGACTTGTGCCTGCAGGTCAGTCATTGCGGCGTTCGCAGAGGCCTCTTGCGCCGTCAGATGGCCGGCGAGGATTTGCTGCCGATAGCCGTAGCTGAAGGCGATGGCGGCGACGCCGAGCAGTACCACGACGGCAACCACAAGCAAGCGGTTTGTTCCAGTAACCGGGGATGTTTCTGCATGTCCACTATCGTGCGGTTCTTGATACTCCTCCATAAACGACCTCCTGAATTTCTTGCCCTTGCGAGGCACGGTTCCCATGAAAGATTCGTCAATCCGGTGCGATTCCGGATTGGGGGATTGGGCGCCCTAAATTTGATGCGCCGTTGCCAAGACAAGTCTCTTCGCTTGGTAACTGAGCAAGCCGGGTGCCGGGGTGCTCCCAAGCGGGGCGTGATGTAAAGCGTGGCTTTACAGTGAGTAAGAGGCTGTATTTCGCAGTCGAAGCTGGCGAGCACAGTACTAGAACTGGAAAATTCTCCCTGAGTCCAGGGCAATGTTTCTCAGCTAGCGCCGTTCCAACTCGCTGGAGCGAATCCTCTTGGAACGACCGCCTCCACGCTTTCAAGCGAGGTCTTGATTCTCCGTTCGGCCCAAATAGTTGGAACGGCACTAGTCGTAGACACAAAAGAATTTGTGCTGGTCGGTGTCCTGGCGCTCTTGCAGCAGTGGAATGCTCTGGCGCGCATAATCACCGAGCCTGGTTTGGGGCGTCATTTGGACGACCCGTTCGTATAGGGCGATGGCTTTGACGCGGGCGTCATCAGCACCTTGGCGGTACGGCTTAGGGTCGATGTAGTCGTCTTGCCCGTCCGCGACGCGGCTCAAGGACCACCAAGCTTCATAAGCCTGGGCCACGAGAAAAGTCACCTGTGGGCGGTAAGTACTGGCGGGATGCTGAGCGAGAAAGGATTCACCCTGGCGGATGACTTCCCGGAATTGATCTGCGCCTTTCATGCACGTACCGCTGGTGTCCCATCCGTACTCGAGGAGAATAACAAATGCACGCTCTCCCCAATCTGTGGAGGGGTAGTCGCGCCAAAGGCGCCAAAGAAGATCGTGAGGGTAGATGAAAACTCCGCCGAGGCCTGCGCCTTGCAAAGTGAGGTGATATCGAGCGAGGTCAGTGCGGAGCTGATCGCAGTCCGCCTTATTCTCCATGGCGCACCATATTTCCTGGGCCACGAAGTCTGCGGCAAGAAATATCGCAGGGCGCTGCGCGGGCGACGATTTTTCTGCGTTGTCGAGAAGTTGGAAAAGGACTCGGCGATAGGCAGGATCATTGCTCTTCGATGTCTGAACTCCTAGAACTGATTGGAGCTCGGGGTAGGCGGGAGCCAAATCGTGGAGAAGTGCCGTGTCGAGATCTTGGCGGAAGTCCGCCATTGGATCCAGTGTGGTGTGAAAAAGCGGATCTTCGGGCGACGTTTGGCGTGGAGCTGGCTGGTCAGCTTGCGTGTTTGACCTGGGCAGGTTTGAAGCCTGGGGAGTGAGCTGGAGGCGAGCCTCAACCGGGGCACGTTGTAGCTTTACTTCGAGCGGTGGCGGGACGGCTCGGAGGCGAAAATAGTAGAAGCCCCCGCAAGCCAAGAGCGCGACCAATAAGAAACCCCTCACGATGAGCGGAGTTCGTGTTCTCCAAGGGCCGGTTGCTGGGGGCTGGTCCATACCGCACACATCCTGAGAAAAATCCGGCAGCTAACACCTGCTTGCATTCCATTATCCAGTTTCTCCCTGGGATAGGAGGAGATTTGGGAGCACAGAGGCGCTAAAGGGGCATCGGCCATGCCGGCACACGAGCGGGTTGCCCGGCGCGTTGAAGTGCGCCGAAGGGCTGTGCTAGCATCCGCGGGGTAGAGGGAGCGGACTAGGGGTAAATCGCTTGTCCGGTGTCCCACACCGCAGAAAATGGGCATCAGGGCCGCCCTCTCCTCATTCACCGGGGCACGAGGGCACCACAGCATCGCCAAGCGCAGGCCCGCGCCTGAATCATTCAGGACGGACCCTGCTCCACGGAGGTTCAAGCACATGAAAAGCTATCTCACCAAGGACATCAGAAACGTTGGCATTGTAGGCCACGGCGGCACCGGAAAGACGCAACTGGTGTCGTCGTTGCTGCACACCGCGGGGATGACGCCGCGGTGGGGAAAAGTTGCGGAAGGCAGCACCACTACGGACTGGGATGATGAAGAGATTGCGCGAAAAATTTCGATTCAGACGGGCCTGGCGCATGCGGAATGGCCCACGAGCAATGCCGAAAAAGTCAAAGTCAATCTGATTGATCTGCCCGGATACTCCACGTTTATCACGGAAGCGAAGGCTTCGCTGATCGCGGCGGATGCGGCGCTGATCACCGTGGACGCGCACGTCGGCGCGCAGGTGACCACGGAAAAGGTTTGGGATTACTGTACGGAGTACGACATTCCGCGCGCGTTTGTGCTGACGTGGATGGACCGCGAGCTTTCAAGCTTCGAGCGCTCGATGGAATCGCTGGAGCAAGTTTTTGGGCGCAACGTCGTGGCGTTGCAACTCCCCATCGGCACGGAAAAAGGATTCCGCGGGGTGATCGATCTGGTGGGCATGAAGGCGCATATCTACAAACCGGATGGCGACGGCAAACCTTCGATCGAGGAAATTCCTGGGGCGCTCGCGGACGAGGCCAAAGAAGCGCACGAAAAACTGGTGGAGATGGTCGCGGAAGGCGACGACGAGCTGATGGAAGAGTTTTTCCGGGAGGGGACGATTCCGATTGCCGATTTGATCCCGGGGGTCCGAAAGGCCATCGTTGCGGAGAAGATATTCCCAGTCTTGATGGTCTCGGCGCTGCGGAACGTGGGGACCGCGAGCCTGCTGACGTTTCTTGCCGACGCGTTCCCGCATCCGGACGAGCATGCGCAGGTGGGCTACAAGGAGCCGGATGCCAAGGGCGACCGCGTGGAACGGAAATACGACGACGGACAGCCGCTTTCGCTTTTCGTTTTCAAGACGCTCGCGGATCCGTTTGCGGGACGCATCAACTATTTCAAAGTGAAAAGCGGCGTTTTGAAGAACGACGCGACGCTGACGAATTTCAACCGCAATATTTCGGAGCGCTTCCAGCACACGCAAGTGGTGCAGGGCAAACAGTTGACAGAGATCGCGGAACTGCACGCGGGAGATATCGGCGCGATTGCCAAGCTGAAGGAGACGACCACCGGGGACACGCTCGGGGACAAAACCGCGCCGATATATTACAAACCGGCACAGTTGCCCGAACCTTCGATCACGTTTGCGATTGAGCCGAAAACTCGCGCCGACGAAGACAAGATCGGCGTTTCAATCCACAAGATCATGGAAGAGGACGCGGCGCTGCGGTTCCTGCGTGATCCGCAAACCAAGGAGTTTCTGCTGGCGGGGTCAGGGCAACAGCACATCGAGGTAGTGGTGGCCAAGCTGCACAAGCGCTACAACGTGAACCTTACGCTCAAGCCGCCGAAAGTACCGTACCGCGAAACCATCCGTGGCAAAGCCGACGCCGAAGGCAAGCATAAGAAACAGTCCGGCGGACACGGGCAGTTCGGCGTGTGCCGCATCAAAATGGAGCCAATCGAGCGCGGAAAAGGCGTGGAATTTGTGGATGACGTTTTTGGCGGCGCGATTCCGCGAAACTGGATTCCTTCGGTGGAGAAGGGAATTCGCGACGCCGCAGCGCGCGGCTACTTAGCGGGATTTCCCGTGGTGGATTTCCGCGCCGTGCTCTACGACGGCAAATATCATGATGTGGATTCGTCGGACATGGCGTTCAAGATTGCGGGGTCGCTGGCTTTCAAGGAAGCGATGAAAATGGCCAAGCCCGCTCTGCTGGAGCCGGTCATGCACGTCGAGGTCTACGCCCCGGACCAATACTCGGGCGATTTGATGGGAGACCTGAGTTCGCGGCGCGGACGCATCGCCGGGAGCGAAGCGCGCGGGCACAACGTCATCATCAAGGCGCAGGTTCGAAGACGCAAGGACGCGCGAGCTACTCGATGGAGTTTTCGCACTACGATTACGTGCCGAACGAACTCGCGGAAAAAGTAATCGCCGCACACAAGCCGGCGCACGGTGAACAGGCTGAGGAAGAAGCGTAGCGGTCAACACTTCCCGCACTCTGAAGAGGGCGGCTGCAACTTCTCTCAGGAGAACCTGGGCAGAAACATTCCCGTTTGGCTGGCGTGAGCTTTGAACCGGTCACCAAACTCCTGCAGCAGAAACTGTTCTTCGCGCCGGGCCTTTCGATAAAACGATGCCAGCGTAATTAGGAACGAAAAAACGCCTCGAAGCTCGCCCACAGCCAAGGCCGTTCCAGCCATCGCCAGGAGGATCCCGGTATAAATCGGATGCCGAACGAAGCGGTATGGCCCGTTGCGGATCAACTCGTGATCTGCTTTCAGAGTGACGGAGCTGCTCCAGTTTTCTCCAAGGTGCCAGCGCGCCCAGATGGCGAAGGCCACTCCGGCTGCCGTCAGCGAGACGCCAGTCCATCCGACTGCTTGCGTATCGCTCACAAATCTTTCGTTTAGCCAACCAAAATGCACGCGTGTCGAGAACAACAGGAAATATGCAGCGATCAGCGGCAGCATGTGCTGCAGCCGCTCCTGCCAGGACTCGCGCTTTTTGACGGCCTTGAGCTTGCGGGCGGAGACGAGCCAGTAGAGCCACAGTACGACCCACAAGTATTTCGCGATGAGGATCGGCAGCGGTTCGTTCAACGGAAACCCCCGAGAGAGAATTGAATTAGCTTCGAGCAGCCTAAATTGAGATTGTACTAACAAAAAGGAAATTCCAGAGGCCGGGATCGACTGAGGCATTTTCCACACCCGTCCGAGGATGGAAGAAATTGCTACCGGCAGCAACGCCAAATTGGTGCTTTGCGGGGGCGTTGAGGACGCCCAAAATGGTGTCCCATGAAAAACAAACCACTCCCCAAACGGGCGTCAGCACTCGGTCCGCAAACTGCGGCCATCCATTCCGGGGAGCCGAAGCGGCACGGCGTCAACACGGGCGTGGGCACGGATATATGCCGCACGTCCACTTTCACGTTTTCCTCGACCGAGGAGATGAAGCGCTGGGCCGAGGGCAAGAGCAAAGCGTACATCTACACGCGGTACGGCAACCCGACACTGAGCGTAGTGGAAGAGAAAATTGCCGCGCTCGAAGGCGCAGAGGCCGCTGTCGTGACGGCGTCGGGCATGGCGGCGATTTCGTCGGCGCTGCTCGGCGTGCTGAAGTGCGGCGATGAACTGATCTCAACGGCGCAGCTCTATGGGGGGAGCTACCGGCTGATGCGCGACCTATTCCCCGACATGGGAATCAGAGTGCATCACGTGGAGACGGACCTGGCGGGAATGGAGGAGCTGGTTACGCCGCGAACGAAGTGTCTGTATGTCGAGACGCCAACAAACCCGACGCTGCGTTTGGTCGATCTGCAGAGGGCGGCGACGTTCGCCAAGAAACATAACCTCGTTTCGATCATCGACAACACGTTCGCGACACCGGTGCTGCAAAACCCCATTGCCCTGGGCTACGACATGGTGGTGCACAGCGCGACGAAGGCGCTGGCAGGGCATTCGGACCTCATCGCCGGAGTCGCGGTGGGGAGCAAGCGCTGGATGGAACGCGTGCGTCACATGGTGATCTACCTCGGCGGCTCGATGGATCCTGAAGTGGCGTTTCTGCTCAATCGCGGAATTAAGACGCTGGGATTGCGCGTCAAGCGGCAATGCGAGAACGCCATGGCGGTGGCGAAGTTTCTCGAAAAACATCCGAAGGTGGCCGCCGTGCATTATCCCGGGCTTACGTCGCACCCCGATCACAGCCTTGCGAAAAGACAGATGCGCGGGTTCGGCTCGATGCTGGCGTTTGATCTGAAAGGCGGGCTTTCGGCCGCAAGGCGGTTCTGCGATCGCGTGAAGCTTTTCTTGCTGGCGGCGAGCCTCGGCGGAGTAGAGTCGCTGGTGATTTTACCCATCTACAGTTCGCATTACCGAATGAGCAACGAAGAACTGCGGCGCGTTGGCGTGACTCCAGGCACGGTGCGCGTGTCCATCGGGCTTGAAGATCCGGAAGATCTTATTGCTGATTTGAAGCAGGCGCTCGCGTGATGGCGCGGAAGAAGACTCTTCCCGAACGCTAAACCGTCTCCGTCGCCACTGGGACGGTCCACTCTTCGTTTTCCGGAAGCAGCCCTTTGACAATTTCTTCGAGCTCGTGCGCGCTGGACACGTGCTCGGGGCAGTTGTGAGCGGTAATTTCAAAAGAAGCGCCGTGCTTGGCCCTGACGTCCTGCAGCTCTTCCTGAAGACGAAAGGCGATGCGCTTGGCATTGAGGGTGTCGGTACCCGGCAGAACGACACCAAAGAGATCGGCGGAGAGGCGATAGATCGAATCGTTGGGGCGCAGTTTGCGGGAGATGGCCTTGGCGGCATCGCCCCAGGCATCGGTGCCGTCCTGCGTGTTCGAGGAGTTTTTCTCTGTTTTCGCTTTGATGAGCAGTAGGGAGAGCGTGTTGTTCATGGTCATGGCTCGTCGGAACTCCATCGTGAGACGGTCCCAGAAGTGATTGATGTCCGGCATGGATTTCAGCACGTCAACACTGGACTGGTGTTTCAACTCCAGATTGCGCTCCAACTCTGCGAGTAGATGCTGCTTCAGTTGGCGCACCATGCGCTGGCGGTCCAACAGATAACCCACAAACAGCAGGGTTAGCACGCAAAAGCCGAAAAAGGCCACGCGCAGCGTCCATTTGTTCCCGACAGGGTGGACAAACACCAGGGGATACATGAAGGAAGCAAGTCCTCCCGCGAGGACAAGAACGAAGACGGCAGCCAAAACGGTCAGGTGCAGCTCGCGCCGCTCCAGTTGGTCCAATTCCTTGCGATTCAGAGTTGCCATCGAACTCTCCACTGGCTCTGCCCCTCGCCGGAACCGGTTGCTCAAAGGGCGCCTTCCGGAACACTTGAGAATCCATGGTGACAACCGCGCCAGCGGAGGGCAATAGCCAAGGCGTACCGTGTGGCGCAATTGCTACTGTCCTTTTGGATTAAGGGCAGTAGTGGTTGGGCCTCGGCCGGGCGAATTAAAATACTCGCATTACCTTGCTACCCCTCCCCCCTATGTTTTTTATAAGAGTTTGATTATGGGGCAGTTAAAGCTGTTTGTTTTCACGCACTTTTGCAAGTGTTGATTCTAAAAGGGTTAACGGTAAACATAATTCGGGCCCAAGAATCGGGATACTGGAGGGGCGTCCTTGGAGACTCCATGAGGGACTTGTTTCTCCATGAGGCGAAAAAGAAAAAAGCGGCAGGAGAAGCCGCCGCCTTCCAAGAAGACCACACATTTACCAAGCGCAGAGTGTACCAATAATGGCTGACTAAGTCAAGTAAAATTTGGTTGGTATCGTCAGTTTCCGATTAGCCGACTTCCATGATAGGTCTTTGTCAAGAGGGCAAAAGCTCTCCCGACGCGCTGCGGAGGAGCGCGGGTGTAAATTCTTTCTGATTCTTCGCCGCGAGTGTTGGCCTCTCAGCCGTGGTTCCTATTTCCTATAGAACCAGACTTATCGGGCACTAACAGCGCTTGCTTCCAAATTTGTTGTAATTCGCTCTTCGAAGAACCCGTTACACGGCCGTTGATCCGAGCCATAGACGGACGTGCAACAATCAGCGCAAGGAGCAGCGGTTGTTTGTTTTAGGTTACGAGCCTACAATTGGCGACCATATGAACAGACCTTCGCAGTGGGTTTTGCTTGGTTTTTTGCTTGGGCCGCTCCTTGGATTCGCACAAGATCCCAGGTCTATCGTCGAGATTCTCGAAGCGGAGACTGCTGAACACCGTATTGGCGACCGCGGTCCGATCTATACGAACCTCGGCCACGAACATTTCGCCGCTGCATGCGAAGTCGTCGTCGGGACTGACGGGAAGGCAGTGAGCGCACAAATGTCTGGCGGATTTATTTCCGATCTGACACCCCTGTGCAAGACATGGCGGTACAAGCCATTTGAGCGAAACGGCCAGGCGGTAGCAGCCAAAGTACGAGAATCCCTCGCCATTCTGCCAATTGGCGAGCGTCCCGAGGCACACGTCCCTTTTCCTGAAATTCATGATTGGGATTCCTTGCGAATCACGCTTAGCCGCAGCGGCTGCTACGGCACGTGTTCCACCTATGAGATCGAAATCCATGGTGACGGAACGGTATTGTATGACGGCCAAGCTTACGTCGGGACCGCGGGGAAACGAAAGGTGCAGATCTCACAGGCGTCCTTGGTGAAGCTCGTGGATACCTTCCGTAAAGCGGACTATTTCTCTCTTTCCGCCGGCTATGTGTCTGGGGTAACCGATAATCCGACGTACGTGTCATCTATCTCGTTTGACGGACTGTCTAAATCTGTCTTGGATTATGTGGGCCGAGATGCGGGGATGCCACCGGGTGTCTCCGACGTGGAGGCTACGATTGATCGGTTATCGGGAGCCTCCAAGTGGATCGGACGCAAGTAAGAGAGATCGGCTGTTCCGTCTAATCCATCTCTGTGTGCCTTATAAAAAACTCGGTTTGTGGAGAACGAATGTCCGGAGTAACGAGGTACCACCTTTAATCGGCACTTGTGACCGTTCGTTCTCGGGGTGGATTTAGACATTTCACGTCCAATCAGACCAACGGAATTGCGCCTAAGTCTGATTAACGCGGTAATCGGACATCTCTAACAATGTCGGCTCTGTCAAATCCTTTTTTGAGCGCACTTCTCCGTTCACTCTGGAGAGTGGTCTTGTTCGCTTTCGTTGACCTCTGCATCGACGACCACGGCTCGCTCGTAATCTTTCGATCGGCTTCAGTCCGACCCAGACATCTCTTCGATCAATACTTCGACCATGATTACTTCTGCAAACTCCCTTTACAGGGAGCGGGATGCCCAACCAAGTGGACGGTGTTCTACTTCACACCATGTCCGATACCGAGCTGTCCCGCGTACGAACCGAACTCCAACGACGGCGAATACTCACAGCAGTTTCGCCACATCCAGTACAAGCGAACCCCCATACGGCGCCCCAGCGCAACCTTGGCAATGCTTCTGTGCCGACGCACCGCTAGGTGAACGTAGCGACGTCTCCAATCCGGGTTTATGCGTGCCGCGGCCTGCGCTGCCTCCACTAGCAAGAAGCGCAGTAGGGAGTTGCCTTGCTTGCTGATGTGCCCCAGCCGTTGCTTGCCAGCGCTGGAGTCCTCACTCGGAATCATCCCCACGTATGTGCCGATCTGTTTGCCGCAGTGGAATCGCTCCGGAGTCCCGATGATCAACACATATGCGAGGGCTGTCAGTGAGCCCACGCCGGGATGGGTCATCAGTCGTAATACGTCGGGTCGCTTCCTGGCTTCTTGCTCGGCAGCTTTGGTTAATTCCTCGATGATCGGGTCTAAGCGATCCAGTAGCTCCAACAACTCTTTCCGGCGCCGACTCGCCCAGGGTGCTAGCGAAAGCTTCTCCAACTCTGCTCGCCCCTGCTTACTCCACAGCTTGGTCTTCCAACGCCGGCCTTCATTCATAGCCAACGCTTGCAGCTGATTCATGATCCGCGTGCGCATCTGCACCAGCCGATGGCGATGCCAGAGCAGTTGCCGAAGATCTCGATTCTCCGGACTCGGTACCCAGATCCGAGGAAAGTTGTCTTCCCGCAACAGCCGGAGCAGCAACAGGGCATCCCTGCGGTCGGTCTTTTGCTTCTTGACTCGCTTGGTTTTGATCTCTGCGGGATCTCCGATCCATATCTCAAAACCCAACTCTGCCAGCAGCCGCTCGAACCAGCGTGAATATCCGGTAGCCTCCATTCCTATACGCACGCGGATTCCTCTCTGCTGCAGGTCCCGATAGAATCGTTCTGCTTCCCCCTCGCTGTGGTTCAACTGCCGTTCCCCACACTCGCCAGTATCCTCCATGAAAAATGCAATTTGCTGAAAGCTCGGGTGGTAATCTACGCCTATCAACATCATGTCCGGCTCCTTTCTCCCGAGCCTGAGGTCGTCAAGCAACCACAGTCTACCCGGGTCAAGGAGCCGACATTGTTATGCAATCAAGTGGATT
>WNFH01000583.1_pt1 | contig 23499 bp, 26 predicted proteins | sample 5400411 | NCBI WGS metagenome assembly WNFH01 (sample SAMN13153347, study PRJNA577476) | soil metagenome | isolation source: 200 cm saprolite under Douglas fir tree site 2 hole 3 | place: USA:California | collected 2015-04-18 | reverse complement strand
TTTTTTGGGTTGCTGATACTTTGATCTTCCAGCGGCCTTAAGGGCGATCGCTACCGCCTGCTTCTGTGGCTTTCCATGCGCCATTTCCTTTTTTATATTCTCACCCACCACCTCTCTGGAACTTCCACGTTTTAACGGCATACGGCCTCCTTGAGTATTAATGTTCACAAAGTCAGCCTACCAATACACGACAAAATATTCCTGGGCTGAAAGGCTGAGTTACTGCCGGGATATAAGAAAACGAGTGCGAAACGGTGCCCGTGCCGTGCGAATTAAATTTCGTCTCGATCAGAGTGCGTTAATTCAGGTATACTCCGGGTTCCCGCGATAATTATAAATGGCTTATGCGCGTCTCCAGGTTTCTATTATCAACAGTGAAAGAAACTCCCGCCGATGCGGAGATCATCAGCCATCGCCTGATGTTGCGTGCCGGCATGATCCGCAAACTCGCGACCGGTTTGTACACCTGGTTGCCGCTCGGCCTGCGTGTGCTGCACAAAGTGGAAAATATCGTGCGTGAGGAGATGGATAACGCCGGCGCACAAGAGGTATTGATGCCGGCGGTACAGCCGGCGGAGCTGTGGCAAGAATCCGGCCGCTGGGAGGAGTACGGCCCTGAACTTTTGCGCTTCAAAGACCGGCACCAGCGCGAGTTCTGCTTCGGCCCGACCCACGAAGAGGTGATTACCGACCTGATTCGGCGTGAGATCCGCAGTTACCGCCAACTGCCGGCGAATTTTTATCAGATTCAAACTAAGTTCCGCGACGAGATACGGCCGCGTTTCGGCGTCATGCGCGCGCGTGAATTTCTGATGAAAGACGCTTACTCATTTCATCTGAATCAGGCGTCTTTGCAAGAAACGTATGATCTGATGATAGCGACCTATACACGCATATTTACCCGCTTAGGATTGGAATTCCGCGCCGTGCAAGCCGACACCGGCGCGATCGGCGGCAGCGCCTCACACGAGTTTCATGTGCTCGCGGACTCCGGCGAGGACGCGATTGCGTTTTGCTCCAACGGCGATTATGCCGCCAATATCGAACTTGCGGCTACGCCGCCTGCCGGCAAACGTGCCGCCGCCGCAACAAAAATGGAACCCATTGCGACCCCCGGCAGACATTCTATACAGGACGTCAGCCAGTTTCTTAAGGTAGACCCGGCGCGCGCGATAAAAACTTTAGTGGTGCAGGGTAAAAACGGGCCGGTCGCGTTGGTGCTGCGCGGCGATCATGAACTCAATAACACCAAGGCGGAAAAACTGCCGCAGGTGGCAAAACCTCTAACCTTCGTCCCGCCGGAAGAAGTGCGCGCGGTTACCGGCAGCGCGCCGGGCTCGGTCGGGCCCGTGGGCTTAAAAATCCCAATCATCGCCGATCATAGCGCCGCGCATTTGCACGATTTTGTCTGTGGCGCGAATCAGGAAGACCGGCATCTGCGCGGGGTAAACTGGGGGCGCGACCTGCCTGAGCCGGCCGCGGCGGATATCCGCAACGTGGTCGAGGGCGATGCGTGTCCACATTGCTCCGGAGAGCTCCATATCCGCCGCGGCATCGAGGTGGGGCACGTGTTTCAACTCGGCACGAAATACAGCGCGGCCATGAATGCCACCTGCCTGGACGAGTCGGGCAAGGCGGTTACCATGACCATGGGTTGCTACGGCCTTGGCGTCTCCCGCCTGGTCGCCGCCGCGGTTGAACAAAACCACGATGCCAACGGCGTTATCTGGCCGGACCCGATCGCGCCGTTCCAAATGGCCCTGGTCCCGATTGGCCTGCATAAATCGCCGAGGCTGGCGGAAGCGGCGGAAAGGTTCTATATAAATCTTAAGAACGCCGGCTTTGAGGTGCTGTTCGACGATCGCAACGAGCGGCCGGGCATAATGTTTTCCGATATAGACTTGATCGGCATCCCGCACCGACTGGTATTGGGGGAACGCGGGCTGGATAAGGGCATGATCGAATACAAAGCGCGCCACGAATCGCAAAACCGCGAATTGCCGCTGGATAAGGCGATAACCCTGTTACGTGAGATCGTAAAATAAATGTTCTCCTCATTTAGAACAAGAGTGATTGTCCATCTGCTTTACGCAGGCTTAATGCTTGCCGGCGCAGATGCGTTGGCGACGGAAGCAACCCGGCCGGTTGATCCCGAGCTCAAGGCCCTGCTTAAAAAGGCGGCGAACGAATCCGATAGTTTTAAGGACCGCTTCGACGCCGTGGTATGGCTGGCCGACATGTCGAAGCGCCTGGAAAAAAAGCTGCCCCACCCCCCCTACCGAGTCGAATTATTGAAGAACGTGCACTATGAGGCGACGCGCGCCGGGCTGCAGCCGGAAGTGGTATTGGCGGTGATCCATGTAGAGAGCGACTTTAATCCTTACGCGATCTCACGCGTCGGCGCGCGCGGTTTGATGCAAGTCATGCCTTTTTGGATGAAAGAGATCGGCAAACCCGGCGACAGTTTGTTCCGCCTGCAAACCAACCTGCGTTACGGCTGTACCATATTGAAATATTATTTGGACAAAGAAAACGGCAACTTGATGCACGCGCTGGCGCGCTACAACGGCAGCCCCGGCCAGCGCACTTATCCCGCGAAGATATACCAGGTGCTGCGCACCAACTGGTACGCGCAATAACCCGATCGTCTCCTGTGGATCAAGCGGACTTCACGCCTGCAGCCGCGCAGGCGGAGCGCAGGCTTGCATCCAAGGAGTAGCCTCGTCTGGAAAAACCCGGGTCATTGCCACTGAGCAATCTAAAACAAAAGGCATTAGTATTTGTGTCCTTCATCAATCATTTGCCGGACAGATAAACCACCCAAGCTATGGGTTGCCTGGAAAGCCTTTAGTTTTTCGATCGCAGTTTGAACGTCTTGGCGCGACCGCCCTGCCACCGGAACCAGCTCGGCTACGGGCCGCCCATGTTTTGTGATTACAAAGCGCTCCCCCTTAGCGACCCGCTCCAGCAGTTTAGGCAAATGAGTTTTGGCCTCATAAGAACCAATTTCGCGTATCATCGAACTCTGATTAGACTAGGGGCAGCCATTAATAACAGCCGGTTTGCCGGCTAAACCATGGCTTTGCGGATCTCCCGCTTCAGATGATGGATTCGGCGCCGGATGAGCTTGAGCTGGGAATGGTCATGCGCCGCCAACGCTTCCTCCCGTTTTCTCTTTAACTCCCGGATTCGGGTCTTGATAGCCACCTTGTCCACACCCACCACCTGATGGTGTTCATGCATGTCAATGCTAAGCGCCCGGCATAGCGCTACCAGCAGGTGGTCCTTGTTCAGTTGCGTGTAGCCTTTTACCGCCTCGTGCTCGATACCGGCGGCAATCTCGCGCAGCTCGGCCACCGTCTTGTCCTTCAATTCTTCATAAGTATAAGCCATCGGTTCCAGCCTCCTTTTAACCCAATCGCTCGGCATCATGCCCATTATAAGCACTGCTGATACAAGCATTCAATTCTGCCTAACTATCTAAAGAAGGGTAGTCATTGTGGCAATGAAGGAGCCGCTGGTTTTATTGAGGCGCCGAGGCCCTAAAACAGATCTTAGGAGCAGTATATCAATACAAGTGCTAAAACAGCGTCTCCACGTAGCGCTCTTCGCCATCAACCAACACGGCCTTAATCCCGGCATTACCATAGCGATCAACCGCGATGCGCAGATCGATGCGCTTGCCGTCCCGGTGGGCTTCGAGCTCGCGGCCCGTTCCTTCTGGAACAAAGTAATCCTCGACGCCATAGCGCAAATTCAACCCACGCTGGGGTTTGCGCGAGCGCGTCTGCGGATCCCATACCGAGTCGATCGTGGATTCGACTTCGCCCTTGATAATCACGAAACCGGATTCGACCGTGGGCCAGGATTGATGGACCGACACCGGCTCCCAATACCGGCTGCCGGGCTTTAGCACGACGTACACGCGCTCGTAGCGCCGAAACACATCGTCGCCGCCAACCTCGTCCAGCTTGATGGTGTTAATGGTGTAGTTGAGGTGTACATAGTCGCCGCGAAACAGCGAGCGCGGGTCGACCGGCTGTGTTTCCAGCAGGATCGGCGTGCCGGTGTTCAAGGTCCACTGCTTCATCGCGACCATCGCCGTCAGCGCCAGTGTTTGTACTAATAGGATGAGCCCAACGCGCAGTGTCATATTTCCCTGCCTCCCTGGTCCTGGCGCCGTGCCAGGATTTCTCCGGTCAATCGCCGCCGCTGTTTCTCCAGGAAGAAGCCGCCGAGGATCAGGATCGCCCCGCCCGCCATGAAGAAGAACGAGCGATTGAGCAAGGTCCAGAAGGTATCGACGTAGCGGCTAAGCAATCCGAGCGTGAACAACATGAACCCGGCATTGACCAGAAAACGGTCCTCGCGCTGCACGCCGGCGACGATCAGCCATATAACGCCGGCAAAGAACAACAGGTTAAACGCGAGCGCCACGAGCCCGCCATACGTGCCGCCGATGAACAAGGTAACCAGGATCAAGGCGGCGATGCCGGCAATCAGCATCTGCCCCCAGTGCAAATAGGCCGGCCGCGCCGCGCCGCCGGCCCGCCTCCGATGCCAGGCCGCAAGCAGCACGACCGCCGCCAGCGCTACTAGAGTGGCGATCACCCAAGTGGTGCTCGCAGTGGCGCGCACCGTTTTATCACCTAGCCAGTACTGCCCGCTTTGCAGGCGCGGCGAGGTTAATGCATAAAAGCTCAACAGACCGGCGATGACGGGATAACGCTGCACGATACCGGCGAACGGCGCGAATCGCTCGGCGGTGTCCATCAACAAACCAATTAGAAACAGCGCGCAACAACTAAGCAAATAAAGTTGTATGACAAAGAGCTCCGTGCCCTTAGACCACTGCAAATTATCCTCCAGGTTAACGAAGACAAACAACAACCATAGCATCAACCCGATGCAAGCGACATGCACCGCGGCACGCCACGACTGCTGAAAAATGCGCGGCAGACACGCAAGCCACACGAGCAGAAACGCACCGTGTATACGCTCGAAGCCGAACGATTCCATACTGGTCCAAAGAACCGCCAATGCCAGCGCGGCGACCATTGCCGGCTGCGACGGGATAAGGTACGCCGTCATTAACCCGCCCAGCGTCCAAAGCAGGACGCCGTTCGGATAATGGCTTTGAATGTGATAAATCTGCGCGATCAGCATGACATTCGCGCCAAACAGGATCACGCCAAGCAGCAACAATGCCTGCGCCAGCCTGGGATAACGGTCCTCGCGCAGCAAATAGCCGCCAACGCCGTAACTGAACCATAGACTGCTCAACAAAACCGCGAGCTTCACGAGCTTGGGCATCGCATCCCAGTTCGCGGCAAAATAAGTAATGATACCGGAACCGAGCAGCAGCGCGCCGAGCACCGCCAAGGCCGACGCCAGAAAGTGCGTGCCCACCGACTGCGCACCCACCTGCTGCAAAATCGCCTCGGCCGACACTGGCGTGACCCAACCCCGTTCCACCCAACCGGGTAGCTCTTTGCGCAAACGGTTTAGAAATCGCTGAGGACCCAAGCTCTTCTCCTGACCTGTTTATTATTTAACGAGTATAGCCCATGAGTTATGGCCTACTCACCGTTTTCATCGCGCGACCCGAATAGGTCGTCCAACTTCTTCCGGGTAGTATCGGCAGCCGGCGCTTCGCCTTGGGCGGGCGCGTTTCCGAACAGCGTATCGAGTTTGGCCTTGGCCGCCTGTGTCTTCGACTCATCGCGCCGAAGATAGGCATTGGGCTTGAGTTTGAAGTAATCGCAAAAGTTAGCGCGCTCCGTATCCCGCGGATGCTCCGCCCTGGGCTCGTCACAACGGTCGCTGACGTGGGGGTTGTAGAGTGTACATAGGCGGCACACGTGCAGCTCCGCCTGGCACGCCGGGCACTCCGCGCGCCGCAATAAAGGCAGCCGCACGGTTTTGAGCGAGGCGCCGCACTTCCAGCAAACCAGCTCATTGCTCATGCGTTAACGACCGGGCTGATGACATGACCTTATATATTAAGCCAAATGAGAAGAAGCTGGGATATGCGCTGATCCTTGCCACTCCTCTTCCGTACCCGCCGGCGGCCAGCGCCAATAAGGGCCACTGTCCAGCCTACCCGCGACCGCTCATCGTCCGGCCCCCGCCAATCGGCGCGACCGTGTCAACGGCTATTGTATTAACCGGCCGGATACATAGAATATGCTTCATTCAATAAGGACCGAGCCGCTTAGCCATCGCCCCGCTCATACCAAAAAGAATTACTTTCACGCTCGCGGTGATCGGTATCCTCGGCGCCGGGCTTTATTTCACCGCCGGCATTGCACCGGCGCAGACCGACCCCCCCGCTCCACCCTACGTCAAGGCCGCAGACATCATCCGGTACGGCAATCCGCAGCAGCTCGCCATGCAGTCTGACGTAGTTTTGATTATGGACGACCGCGAAGGGGTGATGCTGTATGGGCGCCGCGTCGACCGGCCGCGTCCCATCGCCTCACTCACCAAACTTATGACCGCGCTTGTCATTCTTGAGGCCCGGTTGCCGCTCAACGAACCGATTGAGATTACGCGCGCTGACCGCGACCGCCTGCGCGGCACCGGCTCGCTCCTGCCTTATGGCGCTGTATACACGGGCTATGACCTGTTGCACGCGGCGCTCGGCGCCTCAGACAACCGGGCAGCGAGCGCGATCGCGCGGAAGTTTCCGGGCGGGACCGAGGCGTTGGTCGCGGCGATGAATGAAAAGGCGCGCGCGTTCGGCATGACGCAAACGCGCTTCGCCGACAGCTCCGGCCTCTCCAGCGCCAATGTCGCAAGCGCGCGCGACCTGGTGAAACTCGCCGCCGCCGTGCGCGAACAACCTCTCATTCAAACTATCACTACGACCGGCACCTTCAGTATTACGAACACCAAGAACGGCCACGTCACCATCTTTCATAACACCAATCGGCTGGTACGCGGCGGGCGCTGGGATATCGGCTTGAGCAAGACCGGTTACACCGCCGATGCCGGCAACTGCCTGCTCATGCAAACCACTATCGCCAACCGGCCGGTGACCATCGTGCTGCTCGACTCCTGGGGCAGGCTTTCGAAGTACGGCGACGCCGAACGCATCCGCGACTGGCTGATCAGGGCCGAGCGGCGCGTGCCCGGCCTGACTGCCGCCAGTGCGGCGCAGAACTGAACGACGCTAGCAGGTTGTTGAAAAAGTCCATCCGTGGCCTTTTTCAACACGCAAAGCAAAAAGCGCGGTTTTTGCTTTGCTTCATTTTTCAAACACGTAGCGTGTTTGAAAAATGGCGGTACGTCCCTATACCGCGACGGGCAGGAAGCCCTAGTGCCGCGTAGCGCAGGGATGCGCGAGAGCGGCCACCGCAGGGTGATGAAAAACGAGTTTTTCATCACCCTGCTACTCTTCGCCGCTGGATACCGCCGCTACCAGCGCTAAATCGCCGGACTTGACCGAATCCAGATTGAACTTCTTCGCCGCCGCCGCCATGCGCGTCAGCGCCTCGCCCATCGCCATCGGCGGATTGGTGTCACCTTTTTTGAGTTTATGAAAGCGCACGGGATTGATGCGCGCGACCACGTAGTTACGCAGATAGGGCGAGTTGAAACCGCGCGCTTGCAGCCCGGCGATGATGCGCTGAACCTGCGCAGTGATTTGTTGCAGCCGCGCCGCGTAATCTTCGCGTTGACGCAGGGAGGCTTGCAGCGTGCGGTCGCTGAAGCGATCGACCTTTTTAAGAAACGGGCTGTAGGCGCTGCCCGCGAAACGGCTGTTTTGTTCGTACGCCACGCCTAAGGTAAGCAGCTCCGGCGCCTCGAACTCGGCGGCAAACTCCGACTCCTTGGCGCGCGGTTTGCGCTTCGCCAGGTTGCGCGCCATGCGGATCACCTCCAGGCTTTTGTCCTTCAGATTGTGCGCCTTCTCGGTATTCAGCGCTAAAATACGAAACGCGAGCTCTTCGTCCGGCGACACCAGTGCGGTGATCTGGCGCAACCCCAACACCTTGGCCGCCGCCAGCCGATGCCGGCCGTTGGGCGTCCACAGTCGCCCGTCTTCCCCGCGCACCACGATCAACGGATCCAGAAACGAACCCGCTTCTTCGATCTTCTGCGCCAGACGCCGGGTATGCGTTGGTGAAAGATCGCGCTGGAATGGTGTCGGCTGCACCGCATCCACCGGCAGCGCCGCGAGCAGAATCGGCCGGCCGGAAAAAGGCTCTTTATACGCGCCAATGGCGACGCCGCCCGCCGCCCTCACCTGCTCGACCAACGCCGCAATTTCCGGCGCATCGGCGCCGAGCACGATCTGCGCCGCCTCTAACCCGCGCTTGTCCTTGCGCGGCAATAGTCGACCACGCGCACTGGTCCTCCCGGCGCGCGGCTTAGCGTTCGTTTTCTTCTTGATAGACACAGACGCAAGTGCCGCGGAAAAAACTGGAAGCGGTAAACATCGAAACTGGGCTGCGTGCTAAACGTAACAAATCGTGCGCTATTTTTCTAACCACTATTTTCTCCATCCTTCCCGGATTGATGAACCGAACGCCGCATCATCCAGGATGCGAAGCGCGTTGGATGTCAGGCGGACACTTTCTTCTGGCCCTGCGAATTAAATGTCTCAAGAATTTTCTTCCCAACGCGCCTTGGAAACAACAGGCGTTTATTGAGGCCCCGAACATATACTGCAATACGTGTCATGAACCAGAATTTCTCGGGGCGGACCGCCTCGATCGCCGACCACGGTATGAGCAATGGAGGGTGAAGGATGCGAAACATAAAAAGAACCGATAAAGCCAGCCCGAGATGCCCAACCGTGACGAAAAGACAATTGCCGTAGTTCACCGGGAAAAGCCCCGAGCCTAAGGACATGGAGGTGAACCTGAATTTTTCTCCGTCTATAGAGGAAGCCGCGCGGAAACGCGACGCTAACTGATGCCAACCGCCCATCATTGAAAGAAGGGCGCAGACACCCACCCAGCCGAGAACGAAGGCCGGGAAAAACCACTCCGGGATACCACTTCCATGCGCAGTGGGATTCATTAATGATTCCGCCCTAGCTAAAAGTAGATGTCCTAACTGACGGGATATATTGTGTCAAAAATAATGTATATCATCCTCGCCCCCCAGCAAACCATAGAGTTAAAGTAGCACAATCCTGCATAACAACAAACAGGGATGACGTCATGGATTAAATCAAATATAAGCCTCGGCTCATAGACCGCGGTCCCGTGAGCGGGACGCGAAGATGAAGCTCAGCGGCGCGCCGCGCTTGCGCGTCCGGTGAAATGACTTGTCAGGCGCGTACGAGCTAACTTTATTTGTAGGGTGGGTTAGCGCCGGTGTTTGGCGCGTAACCCACCGGACGCGGCCGCTGGCGGGTTACGCGCCCCACAGGGACGTGGAAGTGTCGCGGAAGACAGGATGTCGGGAGCGACCGCCCCACAGGGACGTGGAAGTGTCGCGGAAGACAGGATGTCGGGAGCGACCGCCCCACAGGGACGTGGAAGTGTCGCGGAAGACAGGATGTCGGGAACGACCGGCTAAGCCGCTAACCCACCCTACATCATAGCCTTCGGCTGTCCCGCTTATTGTTCCCTAGCCGAATATTGGCTGGACTCCGGCTCTGTCAGGTCGGCGCTGCCCGGAAGACGCGGGTTTATTCCGCCGAGCGGCCCGGTCCCGGTTTTGCTGACGGTCGTCGCGCGGACCTTTTTTCGCCACGTGACGGCTGTCGCGCTGGTGTGGGCCGCTCGGACGCGCGTGCCGCTGGCCCTTGGGTTTTTGTCGCTGGCCGTTATGACTGCGTCCGGCGCGCGGCTCGGGCATGGTCGGTTCCAGACCGGGAATAACCGTGCGCTCCAACTTGCTCCCGGTCAGGCGCTCGATGTCGGCAAGATTGTCCCGGTCTTCCGGCCCGACCAGGGAAATGGCGGTGCCGGTGGCGCCGGCACGGCCGGTGCGGCCGATGCGATGAATATAGTCCTCGGCCACACGGGGTAAATCGAAATTGATTACGTGACTGATGCTCCTAATATCGAGACCGCGGGCGGCCACGTCCGTCGCCACCAGCAGCCGAAACTCGCCGCGGCGCATGCGATCAACCGCACGCTTGCGCTGATTTTGATTCATGTTGCCATGCAGCGCCGCGCTGATGTGGCCCTGGCCCGACAGCGCCTTGGCCAGTTTGTCCGCGCCGCGTTTGGTCGCGGTAAAAATAAGGACCTGGGTCACGGAATCGTCTAATAGGTAATGGGCAAGCAGACGGCGCTTGTGGGCCGCATCATCGACTTGATGCATGCGCTGCCGGATCATCATGTGGCGCTCGTTATTCACCGCCAATTGGATCCGGGCCGGATTCTTCAACAAATTCCTGGCGATCGCCAGCACCTTGCCTTCGAGCGTCGCGGAAAACAACAGCGTCTGGCGGGTGGCCGGTGTCGCCGCCGCGATCATCTTCACGGCATCAACAAAGCCCATGTCGAGCATGCGGTCGGCTTCGTCCAGCACCAGGACCTCCAGCCGCGAAAAATCCACGCGGCCCTGCTCCATGTGGTCCATCAGTCGACCGGGGGTCGCCACCAATAAATCCAACGGCTGTTTGAGCAGCCGCATCTGCGGCGGGTAAGGCATGCCGCCGATTACACTACCGGCGGTGAACTGACAGAAGCGGCCGAATTGCCGGATATTGTCATTGATCTGGATCGCCAATTCGCGCGTTGGCGTGAGCACCAGCACCCGCGGACCCTTGCCGCGCAAAGTAGACGGGCTAAGCAAACGCTCCAGCGCGGGCAACACAAACGCCGCGGTTTTGCCGGTGCCGGTCTGGGCCGACGCCATCAAGTCACGCCCGGACAACGCCACCGGAATCGCCGCGCGCTGAATCTCGGTGGGCGCAGTAAAGCCGCTGGCCTCGACCGCCTTCAATAGTTTGGGATTTAGTTTTAATTCTTTAAACGACACAATAATACCTCGTCCGCGGATTATGGCAGACCATAAATTAAGTAAAATAACGAACGTCGGCGGAATTACACGGTAGGTAATCACAGCGCCTGGTTCAACCAGGGCGATCCCACCGATTGAGCGGCGGCATCGGCCATCCGTTGCTAACCAGGAAACCAATGATCAAACTAACACGGGGAAGGTCAGAAACGTCTTCATCCTCCCTAAAGGAGGTGCGGCGACTATACAGGCGGGACCAAGGGAATACCAGAAGTTTCTTTAATGGCCGCCCAGCCCGCCTGGCGCATTATGCCAAAATTGCGCGTTTTGCTGCACCGGTTCAAGGGTTTGCACAGGTTTGCATAGAGGACCGTTGTCCGTGCCGCTTGCGCTCGATTACGCGTGGAAAATATTCGCGTTTCCGGTCTCAGTCGGTTACACTGGCTCCGATTGCACATCACTCAGGCTAGTTTAGAAGTCCCCTTGGTATTCCCATGAATTTTGATGATTTGCAATTGAAGTGAAATCATTAATTTATTTTAGAGGTAATTTATATGGCGACCGGTACGGTCAAGTGGTTTAACGAAGCCAAGGGCTTCGGCTTTATTACGCCTTCCGATGGCAGCAAAGATGTCTTTGTACACTTCTCCGCGATCGCCGCAAGCGGCTTCAAGACTTTGGCAGAAGGTCAAGCCGTGAGCTTCGAGATCGAAAAAGGCCCCAAGGGTCCTCAAGCCGTTCGCGTTTCGATACCGCGCTGAAGCGCGCTTGGCAGCGGACCCGCGGCTGGTCGCGGGTGCTCTTCTTCTGCCCCCATGTAGCGCGGTTTTGTCTAATTTAGCGAGGATGCATACTTGAAAAAAATGTTCGTCGGCAACCTGCCCACCGAAGCCTCAGAAAAATCCGTGCGGGAGCTGTTTTCCCCATTCGGCACCGTGCGCTCCATACGCCTGGTCGCCGACGTCTTCACCGGTAAATGCAAAGGCTTTGGCTTTGTCGAAATGGAAGGCCATGAGGCCCGCGCGGCGATGGCCGCGCTCGACGGCAAAACCTTTAGCGGCAAGTCCCTGCGTGTGCGCTTCGAAGACCCGGACGCACGCGGCGCGCGCGGTCACAAACGCCGCTAATCACAACGCCACGCGATCCACATCCTTACCGGGATTGGGTTGGGCGGCGCTGTACGCGCCGGCAATGTTAACCTCGGCTTTTTTCCCTTCCGCTATCTTCCGAGCAGTTGCCCGCCCCTTATCCGAAGATAGTCTCATTATGGGTCTCCTTGGACGTCCCTAACGCTGGCGAGCCCTTCATTCCCTCGCGGTTGTCGTCAGCGACTCCAGCGCCTCCCAACGGGTATAACAGGTTTCGAGTTCGCCGGTTACCGAGTTGAGACAGGCCAACATCGCTGCAATCTCCTCAGCGGATTGCGTGTAGAATGCGGCATCGCCGACCGTCGCCTGCAACCGGGTCTGCTCCGCCTCCAGCGATTCAATTTTTGCGGGCAGCGCCTTAAGTTCCTGCTGTTCCTTATAGGAGAGCTTGCGCGACTTGCCGCTGCCCTTCTTCGCCGACGGCGCATTGGCTGATGGCAGCGTCTTGGCGCGCCGCGGTTCCACCTTGGGTGCGGCGATGTTCTGTTGATAGCGCAGCCAGTCGGTATAACCACCGACGTATTCCCCGATCCGGCCGCCGCCTTCAAACACCAGCGTACTCGTGACCGCATTATCGAGAAATGCCCGGTCGTGACTTACCAACAGCAATGTCCCCTGGTAATCGAGCAGTAATTCTTCCAGCAATTCGAGCGTTTCAATATCAAGGTCGTTCGTGGGCTCATCGAGCACCAGCAGATTGGCGGGCTGCGCAAACAGCCGCGCCAGCAACAGCCGGTTGCGCTCACCTCCCGAGAGCGCGCTTACCGGGGACTGCAGCCGTTCCGGGGGAAACAAAAAATCTTGCAAATAGACCGCAACATGGCGCGTGCGCCCATCGATCGTCACCGACAGCCTGCCGCCACCGACGGCACCCATCACCGTGTCCGCAGGATTGAGCTGGTCGCGCTGTTGATCGAAATACGCAATCTGTAGCCGGCTGCCGCGACGTAGGCGGCCGCTGTCCGCGGACAGCTCGCCCAACAGCAGTTTGATCAGCGTGGACTTGCCAGCGCCGTTCCGGCCGATGATGCCAATACGATCGCGCCGCATAATGCGTACCGAAAAATCCCGGACAACGGCGGTATCGCCATAACTGAAATTAACGTGCTCGGCTTCGAATACCAGCCGGCTGGACATTTCGCCCTCTTCCAGCCGAAGATCCACCTGACCTATCCGATCGCGACGCTGGCGGCGTTGCTCGCGTAAGGCCTCGAGCGCGCGCACGCGTCCTTCGTTGCGCGTGCGACGCGCCTTGATACCCTGACGGATCCACGCCTCTTCCCGGGACAACCGCTTGTCGAACAACGCGTTGTGCTGCGCTTCCACCGCAAGTTGTTCCGCCTTGCGACGCAGGTAGTCGTCGTAATTCCCAGGCCAGGAGCTGAGCTGCCCGCGATCCAGCTCGATGACGCGCGTCGCCAACCGCCGCACGAGGGCGCGATCATGGCTGATAAACAGCACCGCGCCGGAATAGGCCGCGAGAAAATCTTCCAGCCAGGTGATGGCCTCGATATCGAGGTGATTGGTGGGCTCATCCAGCAGCAGCACGTCCGGCTCACCCACTAACGCGCGGGCCAGCATGACTCGCCGCCGCCAGCCTCCGGAAAGAGTCTGCATACTCACGGCACCATCGAGAGCCAGACGCGACAGCACGGTTTCCACCCGCTGTTGCAACTGCCAGCCCCCGCTCGCTTCGAGCGCATGCTGTAGCTCCGCCAGGCGCTGCGCCGCCGACGCGGTTTGCGTTTGCGCCAGTTCGGCGGCGGTGTGATGGTATTGCGCAAGCAAATCGCCCAGCTCGGAAAGCCCAGTGGCAACCACATCAAACACGGACTCGCGGCTGTCGAGCGTCACTTCCTGCGCCAAATGTGCAACCCGCGTGCCCGGGCGGATCCAGACGCTGCCGTCATCGGCCACCGCCTCGCCGCTGATAAGACGCATCAACGAAGACTTGCCCTCGCCGTTGCGCCCCACCAGGCACACCCGCTCGCCCCGGCGGATCTCCAGATCCACCGCGTCCAGCAGGGGGCGATGGCCATAGGCCAGGGAAACTTTGTCGAGGCGCAGCAGGGGCATCAGGAGAGCCTATCGCCAGTCGCGATAAACGCAAATGCCGGCGTGTTGATAAGAATAAAAGGGGGTGAGTGTATAACTACCGGCCTGTACAGGACCCAACAGTGTTCTCTCTTTTTCTATTCCGAAGTCGATTGAGTAATGAGCCGCCGTTTTGCCAGGGGCGGCATCCGTTTGATCGCGGACTCCCGCCGCAGCGCCGCGCCATGGTCCCCGACTACCTCCTGGTAGACCAACACCGCCGGCAATCGGGCACGCGTGTATTTTGCGCCCTTCCCGGTATTGTGCTTAGCCACCCGGGTGTCAATATTCGTTGCCACCCCGGTATACAGACTATTATCCGCACACCGGAGCACGTAGACGCACCACTCTGCCATTAAATGCCTGTTACCTGCCTTGATTCTTACTGTTTTTGCCTGTCGAGAGAAGAACCTGAAGCCCGCTGACCATCGCCGCGCTTGCCGGCAAGACCTTTAGCGGTAACTCCCGCGGGTATTGTGCCTGGTTTCGCGCAACCGGGCGAACCTTGGCGAAAAAGCCGCAATAAAATTGATGGACCGGGCTTTTTTATTGGTAAAATTGATACCCTTTCAACCCTGGACATAACCAACGGAGTGATCTCATGAGGCCGAGTAACAACGCGGCGGAGCCGAGGATGGATACCGCCAACCTTTATCGCGAAGAAACCTTCACCGACCGTAAAGTAGGCGCCATCCGGCGGCTGACGCCGGTCAAAACAGATGGTTCCGTGGACCCAAGCCGCCAAGTCGTGTTTCTCGGTCAGACCCAGCTCCTCACCAATGTCGGCGCGGTGCCGCTCAATTTCGAGATCGACGCGCATTCGCTGGAGAAGCCGCCCGGAAATTCTCCGACGCGGCCAAAGTGGCGTTCGAGCGCAGCATGAAGGAGCTGGAGGAGCTTCGGCGCGAAGCGGCCTCCTCCATCATCATCCCGGAGGGAGTACCTCCGGGAGGCCCGGGTGTGCCCGGCGGCGGTAAGATCAAGCTGCCATAGGCCGGGTGGCGCCAACGCCCGCTGCCTACATTGCCCAAAGGTTCCTTCTAAGAAACGTCTGCTGGTTGCGGCTGACCTTGGCCACGCGGGCCATGCGTGCTGTGTGTATGAGATTGGCGCGAAACCACCCTATTTGTGAACTTGTACGCGTGCGCTTGCTGCCCAGAAAATTTTTGCGTCCTGCAATCGTCCGATTGAGCCCTGCACGCGCTGCAGGGATAGTAGCGCCCCACGAAACAAAATTCGAAGCGGCAAGCTTTAGCCTGGCTTTGCCGTCGTATAAGCGTTTCCAACGAGCGAGACAGCTCCTGCAACGGGCAAGGGAGCTCAAACTCAACGATCAGTTATTGAAAAGGAGTTAGCATGAAACTGAAGAGCGAGATAATCGGTGTAATAGCGGCAAGTGCGCTGGTCTTAAGTCCAGCATTCGCACAGAACGCGCAGCAAGACTCTAGCCAGCAAGGTGGTGCGCAGCAGAGCACCAGCGCGGCGATAGACGCGAACGTCGTCCAGCAAATCCAACAGGCCTTAAATAGTAAGGGCTACAATACAGGCCCCGTCGATGGAAAAATGGGAAAAAAGACCCAGCAAGCTTTGACCAAGTTTCAACAGGCGCAGGGACTCCAAGCGACGGGGCAGGTCGATCAGCAGACCTTGGCGGCGTTAGGCGTTCAAGCACAGACTGCGACTGGCGGTAGCCAAACCGGAGGCAGTGCGGCCGGCAGCAGCGGAACCGGTAGCACTGGCAGTAGTGGAACTGGCAGCGGCGGCGGAACCGGTAGCAGCGGTACGGGCAGTGACACGACTGGAAGCGGCGGTAGCAGCATGGGTGGTACTGGATCGAGCAGTGATCAATCTGGTACTGGAGCTGGGAGCAGCGGCATGGGCGGTAGCGGCATGGGCGGCGGCGGTATGGGCGGCAGCAGAGGAGCCGGTGGCACCGGAAGTAGTGGAACCGGTAGCAGCGGAACCTCTGGCAGTGATCAATCCAGCCCTGGAACTGGCAGCAGCAGCACGGGTGGCACCGGATCTAGCAGTGATCAACCCGGCACTGGGGCCGGAAGCACCGGCAGCAGTGGAGCCGGTAGCAGCACGGGTGGCGGCACGAAGTAACAAAGTCACCCAGTCAAGAAAAAAGACCGAGCGAAGAGAAGGCATCGCCATCTCTTCGCATCTTTCATCACCACCACCAAGAGCGAGACAACCCCAAGTGGCAATATAGCTCAAACTCCACAATCAGCGAGTGGATAGGAGGTAATATGAGACTTAAGGATGGAATACTCGGTGTAATAGCAGCAAGTGCATTGGTCTTAAACCCAGTATTTGCGGCGCACAACGGCCGGATTGATCAGCAAATGTTGGCGCAGGCAGCAGGCGGCAGTGTTGCGACCGGCAGCGCTATCGGTGGCGGCATAGGCGGCAGCACTGGAACCTTTGGCAGCGGAACCCTGGGTAATAGCCCTGGAACTGGGAATTGTGTACCTGGCAATACGGGCAGCAACGGAACCTTCAACAACGGACCTGGAACCGGCAGCGGTGTGACGGGCAATACCGGAACCTTTAACAGCGGAATAGGCAGTGGCATGACCGGTAGTACCGGAACTAACACCGATAGCCCTGGGATTAACACCGGGGGCACCGGGACTAACACCGGTAACCTTGGAACCGGCAGTGGCGTGACCGGGAACACTGGAACCGGGAATTGTGTACCTGGCAATACGGGTAGCAACGGAACCGCTGGTGGCATGACCGGTAGCCCCGGGATTAACCCTGGTGCTGCCGGGACAAACGGCTTCGGAACCGGCAGTGATCAATTTGGCAGTGGTGTGACGGGCGACACTGGCACCGGCAACGGCAGCCTGGGTGGCAGCAACGGAACCGGTAGCGATCAATTTGGCAATAGCATAACCGGCAACACCGGAACCCTTGGTAGCGGCACTGGCACCGGAATCGGCGGCAGCAGCATGGGCGGCAGTGGAACCGGTGGCAGTAATACCCTTCCCGGTGGAACCATTCCCGACGGAACCCTTCCTAGCGGAACTCTTCCTGGCGGAACTCTTCCTGGCGGAACGCTTCCCGGCGGAACCCTTGGCAGCGGCACTGGCGGCAGCACCAGATAATATATATTAAAGTCGAGACTAGAAACCGTAACTGCTTCACCTTAGGGAAGCTCCGATCAAGTTGATTGCTGCCATTCAAAACCCGGTCACCAGCGCTGCGGCATCTCGCGCCAGAATCGCGTGCGCGGCGCGCGTGGGATGAATGCCGTCCCAAAACAAAAAGTCGTCGGGCTGGGCACAGAAGGGATGGACGGTCGTGTCGGGCGTTATGCAGGAATTCTGTACATCGGACAACCCGACCGTGGCCGGATCGGCGATCACCCCGTTCAAGATCCCAAACACATCCAGGCGCTTGAAGCCCACCAGCAGAGCCGCCTGCAAACCGTTAAGTGTCGCCGCGAGGCCATTATTGAAGGCGGCCGTGAGCGCTCGTGCCGCGTCCTGCGCCGCGGGCCCTTGCATGCGCACCGCCGGCAGCAGCTCAAAGTCGGGCATATTCGGCACCAGGAAGGTCCGCGCCCCGGACGAGGCCAAAACAGTAATATTGTCGCGCACGGCAGTGAGCGCCAAGCTGATGATGCCCTCGCTGGTCGCGCCGCTCGGATCCACCGCGAACGCACTCAACGCATCGCGCACATCGTTGGCGCCGATAAATACCACATACAGCGCGTCCTCCGGCGCGCTACCGCCAAAGTCTCTCAGGAATAGGCCGACCTGCGTGGTCAGATCGAAAAGCCGCCCGGGCCGCGCCCGCGCCGCGCCCACCGCATAATTGGAAAAGACACCGGGCACCACCAACGCCGGCCCGGTGCTGATACTGAGATCCAACTGATCGCCCAGATCTTCAACCCACGTCTTGCCATTAGTGAAATGCAGGCCGCCGCGCGCATAGGGCGCATCGGGGATCAGCGAGAACGGCGGGACGTCCACCGTGTGCAGTAACACGAATGCATTGCCGGGATCCGAAAGACTATCGCCGAACACCACGATGCGATGGAACGAACCGGCGGCCGCGAGGTTCGCGGAGATCAACCCGAGTAACAGGAAAAGGGCGGCCAGCAGCGTCTTGCTTGTTGTTTTTAACGTCATTGTCGTTGTCCTCCATTGTTGTGCGTTGTTCACAGAGAATGACGGACCAATTCTACCCTAAAATCTCTATATTTCGAAGACCGCAAACACCATACAAGCGTAGCGCGGAATCTGCGGGTTATCCCTCATGGCATAGCGCATCGCGCAAGATTAGATCGCGCCTTATCGCCGCGCCGGGAAAAATTTCTTAGCCGTATATCCGCTGGTGCATTTTTTCCAGCGCTAAGCCCCACCATTTGTAGTCGCCCCAGACCTTATACTTTTTGTCGATCAGCTTGCGCACGTCGCGCGTGCGATGCATTTGCCGCAAATAGGATGTCACCACCGTATCGACCGGTATTTCCCGGTAATAGCCGCTCAGCAGCATCATATGGTTCGTGGCGTAGGGGCCAAAGCCCGCTAAGCTCGTGAGTAAGGTTTGCGCGGTTAATGGACCCAGTCGCGCGAGATCCACCCCGTGCAGCGGTCCCTCGGGAGAAAACGCCGCGGCAAGCCGCCGCAAATAGCCGGCGCGATAACCCACGGAGAGTTTTTTCTTAAGATGCGCTTCTGTCAGTGCCGCAATAGTCGCCGGCGCGGGAAAAGGAAAGCGGCCCGCAGGCGAGGCCGGCGCGAAACCGACGGAGCAGGCGGACTGCGCCATTTTCGTCGTGAGGCTCCACGAACAGTTGGTCGTGAACAGGGTTTTGGCCGCATCTTCCCATGCGGTCGGCGATCGCAGCATTCTCCCGGCGCCGTTTTTCACTAATCGCGCAAGGCGTTTATCGATGGAATTCGCCAACACCAGCAAAGCGGCGATATCGGTATCGAGATCGAGCGCCCTCTTTATGCAATGCCGCACGTAGAGTTTCTCGCTTTCCCGTAACTTCGAGCCGGAATGCACGTGGGCGGAAAGGCGCGCGCGGCGCTGGCAGGCGAAAACATCAACCGCGCGATCATTGACCAGCAAGGCGAATGAAATGGCACCGCGGCTTTCGTCCCAATGAAAAGGCGCGAGATACCTCCACCCGTGGGCGTGGCAGGTCGCACTGAGATCGTAGAAGGACGGCAGCTTGAACTGAAGCGTCGTTATTGGCATTGGCTTACCCAGCAACCTACCGGACTAATACACGATATCCCTCTTCGTTGCAATTCTGGTCTGTTGCCTAATGTCCCTCCGGGAAAAGAGTAAAACCCTTGCCCGGCGTAACAAAGTCGCCGAACGAATCAACTTCATCGACCTTCTCTATTACGAAAGTAGGCGGATCTCCGATCGAATTGCACAATACACCAAGTGTCTCAAGTTCTTGCTTAATGATCTCAATGGCTATTTCTTCAGCTTCGCGTTTGCTTATTGCCTCGACCCGGCGAGTTGTGAAAAACCCCATCTGACCACGATTCAAATGGATGTTCTTACCCTCAACCATAACAGAATATTTTTTTAACATTTACCATGCGACTCCACTGCTACTATACCCCGATTACTCTAAACACATACTTTAAAGCTATCTATTCAGGATTGGGTGTAGCAAGCGTAGGGTTATCCCTCGCGGCATAGCGCATCGCGCGCTGTTGCTTTCCCGACCATGCTCAATGCCACGGCTTGCGCCACCTCGATCCCGTCCACGGCGGCGGAAAGAATGCCGCCCGCATAGCCTGCGCCCTCCCCCGCCGGAAACAGCCCGCGTGTGTTTAGGCTCTGATATTCCTGGTTGCGCGTGATGCGAATCGGGGACGATGTGCGCGTCTCGACCCCGGTAAGCACGGCGTCGTCCATGGCGAAACCTTTGATCTGTTTGTCGAACGCGGGGAGCGCCTCGCGTATCGCCTCGACGGCGTAATCGGGCACACAGGAACTTAAGTTTGTCATCCGCACGCCGGGCGTATAAGACGGCAGCACCGAGCCCGGCGCGGTCGATGGCCGGCCGGCAATGAAATCGCCGACCAGCTGCGCCGGCGCGCAGTAATTGTTGCCGCCGGCCTCAAAGGCGCGCGCTTCCCAATGACGCTGGAAGGCAATGCCGGCGAGCGCATGCCCCGGATAATCCTCAGGCGTAATGCCGACGACGATACCGGCGTTGGCATTACGTTCATTGCGCGAATACTGGCTCATGCCATTGGTGACGACGCCGCCGGGTTCCGAGGCGGCGGCGACGACGGTGCCGCCGGGGCACATGCAGAAGCTATAGACCGAGCGGCCATTGCGACAGTGATGCGCCAGTTTGTAATCCGCGGCGCCGAGGAGCGGGTGCCCGGCGTTGTTACCGAAGCGCGCACGATCGATCAGCAACTGCGGATGCTCGATGCGAAAACCGATGGAGAAAGCTTTGGCTTCGACATAGACGCCGCGGTCGTGGAGCATCTGGAACGTATCGCGCGCGCTGTGGCCGACCGCGAGCACGACGTGATCGGTCGCGATATATTCGCCGTCCGCGAGCACCGCACCGCGCACCTGGCCGGGCATTTGGCCGCCGCCCGTTTCGATATCGATATCCGCGACCTTGCTTTCAAAGCGAATTTCTCCGCCCAAGCCCTGAATGGTCGCGCGCATGCGCTCGACCATCGCCACCAGCCGGAACGTGCCGACGTGCGGCTTGCTCACATACAGGATTTCCGGCGGGGCGCCGGCTTTGACGAACTCCGTCAACACTTTGCGCCCAAAGTGACGCGGGTCCTTGATCCGGCTGTGAAGCTTGCCGTCGGAAAAGGTGCCGGCACCGCCTTCGCCAAACTGCACATTGGATTCCGGGTTGAGCACCGACTTGCGCCAAAGATCCCACGTATCTTTGGTCCTCTCGCGCACCGCCTTGCCGCGTTCCAGAATAATCGGGCGGAAACCCATCTGCGCCAGTATCAAACCGGCAAACAGCCCGCACGGACCGAAGCCGATCACCACCGGCCGGCGCGTAAGCGTGGCCGGCGCCTTGGTAACCAACTTGTAGCTTGTGTCCGGGGTGATGGAGACATGCCGCTCGCCTTGCAGCCGCTTAAGCAGCGCCGCCTGGTCTTTCACCGCAACATCGAGCGTATAGATAAAGACCATGGCCGCGGTCTTCCTGGCGTCGACCCCGCGGCGAAAAATCGAGTAGCCGGCGAGCTCATCCGCGCCGATCTTAAGGCGCGCAAGAATGGCCGCCTCGATCTCGCTTTCGGGATGATCGAGAGGCAGCTTAACTTCAGTCAATCGCAACATGCGCCGTTGTCCGGATAAACCCTGCGGGGAAACAAAAGTATCGATTCTACCCTAAAATCTCCCTCTTTCGATTACCACGCCAGAGTCGTTCCCGGAGCTGTTTCGAACTACCTTCACTTTGGACGCATGGGCATTAGGCGGGTTAAGTTGTGCGGTTGCCACACGAATCTTATTTCTGCGCAGCGCACTTGCCCCAGTAACACCCCGGCAAGCAGATCGTTCCGCCTTCCGCCTGGGCTTCGTTGAGGAGGATCTTGGCCTGCGCGCAGTTCCCTCGCATGGCGAACAGATAACCAGTGAGCGCTTTCTTCCGGCCTTTTTCTGCCTTGCCGGTGACCTTCGCCAGGAGTTTTTCAGCTTCGGTAAGCAGGCCGTCTTCGATCAAGACTTCGACTGCGGTAAAACGGGCCTGGTTTTTATGCAGCTCGGAAAATTCTTTATCAGTGAAATTCCCGCCCAACATCCGCGTGTCGACATCCGCCACGAGCAGGTGATCGGTTAGATCAAAACGGTGTCCTTCAAAGTGCTGATCGGATTTACTGAGAAAGCCGCCGTCCTTCGCAAACGCACGCACCTCCACTTCATACTCGTGTTTTTGCCCCACACTCGCTACCGCCTTGATATCCTTCAGCGCAAGCCGTGTCGTTCCGGTTAAAAGTCTTGCCGCTACCGGAATAATTTGGGTGGTCTGGCCCTCTCTTTTGAGCTCCGATATCGATACCCGGTAATCGGTCGCGCCCGGATAGATATCCCATTGGATAATATCCTTTGCGGCCGACGCGGGTACGGCCTCTCGGCGTTTCGCCGGCCACTGAAGCTTCACCAGGGGCCGTATCACGAATGTGACAAAATCGCCGGGCGGTTTCTCCGTCACAGCGACCTCAAGGCCCTGGCCCCGCCACCATTCCGCTTCTTGATACGTGCCATTCTCAAGGCGGCCCTCTTTGCCTGTCACCACCATCAAATCCGGATCTTTCGGGCGGTCTTTCCATTCCTCGGTATCCAGCCGGTTTATTCGCCACGCGCCGACCGGCACTCGAACCGTGAAGACACCATCCCTGTCGGTGATCACCACACCGGTTTCGTATTGCCCGTTAAGCGCTAGCTTCAAACTGACGTTGGCGGCGGGCGCGCCGTTATACATAAAGCGACCCTGGAGAAAGCCATTGCCCTTCGGCGGTGCCGGCAACTCGCTTCTTGAATTAGGATATCCACCGAAGTAGACATGGTTGGTGAAGTTAGTATCGGTATCGTCGTGAATAGCGTGAATAGTGATACTGGACCTAGCCGGCATCTGCATTAAAGTGGCTAAACCAGTAAAGGTAACGCCGATTGCCGCGCTCAGGATGCTTGCGAAAATGGCGCCAAAAATCCCGCCCTTTGTCCATTCTGTCGGAAATGCCGGTGAAGGCTGCCTGGCATCGTAAGCGCTGATAATCACACTAATAAGCCAGACAGCGGCTAATAAAAACAAGAATATGCGCCAACGAATCTGCATCGCTGACATAAATTGCTCCGGCCGACCTTCTCCCGGAATGCTCGACGGGCCAAAGGATATAAAGGATATACTTACATACAACCCGGCTATCATCAGCACCAACAGGGAGAAAAACAACAGCGCGCGATCCCACCGGCGGTTATACAAATGGCCGCCGATGAATGTAATCAGCGAAAGAACGGAAGCAATAATGAATCTTTTCACTTAGCTATCTCCTCCCCATTCGGCCTATGCGAACGGACTTGCTTAGTTACTGACCCGGCCGGCAAATAGTGCGCATTGTTTTCACCTTCTCCCTCCGGGTGTATACACCGGGAAAGGGCTGGGGTGAGGGGAAAATCCTGGTAAAACAGCCCTCATCCTGTCCTTCTCCCGCAGGGCATGGGTATCTACACATCTCGAATAGATCGTCATTCCCGCGCAAGCGGGAATCCAGATACCCCGCGTCAATACTGGATTCCCGCTTGCGCGGGAATGACAGTTGGGTGTTGCGGTGCGATTGGGCGGTTCCTTCAG
>WNFH01000582.1_pt1 | contig 23508 bp, 24 predicted proteins | sample 5400411 | NCBI WGS metagenome assembly WNFH01 (sample SAMN13153347, study PRJNA577476) | soil metagenome | isolation source: 200 cm saprolite under Douglas fir tree site 2 hole 3 | place: USA:California | collected 2015-04-18 | reverse complement strand
CGAGGGGTGATCCCACGAGCTTCGCCTCAGCCCCGGCAGCGATTCGCGGAATCATCGGATCAGCTGAGCAGTATACGAACTGTATTTCGTCGGAGCCCAAGGCCGCTAAACTCACAACACCGCCTCGCAGCTCGACGTGTTCGACCTTGATGCCGTATTTGTTGAAGAGCCCGTTGTACAACGCGGTGTAAAAGTGAATGAACCCGCCGGTGATAGCGCATGTGCCGACGCGCACGGCCGCCGGCGCCTCGCCCGGCTTGGGGAGGTAAAGATTAGCCTCTGTCGCAACGGGTGATAATCCTACGCACGCTGCTGCGATTAGAAAAATAATCGCCAAGCGGCTGACCTTTATCTTAGTGATCCGCCCAGAGATGGGCATCATCGTCTACCCCCACGGTCCCAAGAAAGGCTCGCCCAGGTAGGCGTTGGAATCGGCTTCCAAAATTTCCGGCCATTCGCTCAGTTTGCGCGGTCTTCTCGACTCTTTCGGTCTTGCCCTGCCGTCCCAGCCGATTTGTTCCATCGCATGGTACAGCTGAATACAGTGGCCGTCCGGGTCGAAGACGTGGGCGGCGTAGTCGATGCCGGGGTGAAGCTCAAGAGGGACCGCTTCCGTTACCTTGATTCCTTGATCGCGGAGAAATTTCACCGCGTCCCGAAGCTGCCGGTAGTTGGCGACTTGTAGTCCAAGCGCGGCGCATTTGGAGTGGGAGCTGAGACCGAGAACTTCCCGTAGAGTAAGCGGGAAAAGTGCCAGTGAGTGATGCTCCGTGTTGCAGCGCAGGAACAAGCATCGATGCCCTTTCCAGATGATTTCCTCGGTCAGCGTGAAGCCCAGTGTGTCACGGTAAAATGCTTCGGCGGCTTCGAGATTTTCAACGAATAGATTGACCGGCCCGAGGCGGACGATCTTGAAAGGACGCGGCAGCAAAATGCCGTCGACATCGTAGCTCGCCGCAATCCGCTCGGTATGGCGGTAGCCTGACGTCAGGTCGACATTCTTTTGTAGCGCCTCCTGCACTTCTTGTTGTTCGGCGATTTGCGGCAAGGAAGGCGGCTCATCGAAGCCGCGATCATACATCGGCCTCGGTTTGCTGTGGCCGTTCCAGCCGATCTGCTCGATGCCGTAATACAGCTCGTTCTGGTGTCCGTCCGGGTCGTAAAGGTAGGTGTGCCAGTTCGAGCCCGGCATGTCGCGGCCCGACCGCTGAATCTTGATGTTCTTTTCCCGGAACCATTTGATGCCTTCACCGACCTCCCGCAGGCTTCCGACCTGCCACGTGATCTGATTGACGGTGACACCGGGCTTTTCACTCCGGCCCAGCGCGTCGCGGACGCGCTTGGGAAACAAGACCATAGCGTGGTGATCGGTTCCGTAACGTGTGAAGTAACCATTGGGATCTCCCAGACCAGCGACCTGATCGAGACTTTTGGCGCGCTTTGAATAATCCATCACGTCGGAAACCCGGAATCCCAAGAGATCGATATAGAAACGCACGCCATCTTCCATGTTGAGGAGATTAAATCCGAAATGGCCGAGCCGCCGGATCTTGAAGGGCTGGTCGAGAAGAACGCCGCCGACGTTAAATTTTTTCTGCGCCGAGGTTGCCATGATTAGCCTCCCGCAATTGTATTCGACTAAAGCACGTCACTCCTGTTCGTAAATTTCTACATCCACCGGCTTGCCTCCAACGGGGAGATCGGGACAGGCGCTTAAGGCGACCAGCAGATCCATCTCCGCCCTGAGGTCCACGTAGCTGCCGGGTTTAGGCCTGATCGTCGTATGCTCCATGCGTCCGGTTGCGCCATCGATCTTCATGTGTTGGTTCAAGTTGAACGGGTTCGGTATGTCTTCAGGCGCAATGCCGTAGGGCTTTAACGCTTGGGACAGATTCTCCCAGCAACCGTGGTCGGGGATATCCTCATCCCGAATATCTCTGGGGTAGTAATCCCTTAACTTTCCCTCCTTCTTGGCGAGTTGGAAACGGTAGCCGCTGCACATTCCTTTTTGAAGATCGTGCGTCCCATCGCGGAACATGTCTGCGACAATCGTCATCATGTGCTGGTTGTCGCGGCCCATCAGTTTGTCTCCGGCGCTGACGAAGATCTTCATGTTGTAGACTTTGGTGCGCGCCTGATCGAAGCGCTCTTTGAGATTGTTGAGCTTAAAGGCGACGAAATCGACCGTGGTGGTCGCGATGATGCGAATCGCCTGTCCTTGCTTCATCTGCCCCGCCCAGCCGGTGTTATAAGGTAAGTGGATATCTTTCAGCTTCTTCATCGCCTGACTTCCTTCCTCGGGAATGATGGCTACCGAGATCTACCCGCCATTAGGACTATATCGAATTCAGCCGGATTGAAAGCCTTCCCGCTATATGTCATTAATCGCTTCTCAAATCCTTTTAGGAGGTGTTTATGACTAGGCTGTTAAGAGCGGTTGCGGTATGCGCGCTTTTTCTCATGTTCGTGTCCGGCTGCACAGCTATGACCGGAGAATCGTTGGGGCAGAACATCGACGATACGAACATTACGGCGACTGTGAAAGCGAAGCTGGCGGCCGAGAAGGCGTCGAGTCTTACGAGAGTGGACGTCACGACGACCAGAGGCGTGGTCCAGCTTACCGGAGTAGTCGAAACCGATGCGCAGCGAGCACAGGCCGAGCAGATCGCAGGTCAGGTAGGCGGAGTTCGAGGCGTAGTGAACAACCTGCAAGTCCAGAAGCGGTAAAAACCCGATTGCAATTCGTTGCGGGGCGCCAACGCTCCTTCATTCTTTAATCGGGGAAATATTCGTTTAGGCCCGTCACCATCAGATTGGCCAGTCTCTCATTGTGCGCTTCGACGTGGCCGTAATGAGTTAACTGTGGAATAATGACCAGCCTGACCTGCTCTGCGAAGTGGGCGAGGCGGCGCAGAGCGAATACCTCGCGGCGAAATTCCAATCCTCTTTCGCCTCCGTCAAGCCAATGTCCTTTGTCCAGCGCTCCGACAAAGTGGAGCATCTTCTTGCCCCGCAGCCGAGCGAGATCCGCCTTGAAGGTGATGAAAAGCTCATCGTCGGGCAGTCCGGAAATCTTTCGGATCTCGTCGAGAAGCACGTCGTAAGCGCTGTGCTCGATATCCTGAAGGAAAGGTTTAAATTGAGGCCGGCGATGATCTTCGAGTTCGAACTATCTCTCCACGCTTCCCCCACGGCTGGTTGGGCCCGACGTATCCGCTCTTGACGTAGCCCTTCGGTGTTCTTCGACTCAGCTCGGTGAGAAAACGGAATGGTTTGGCTCTTTCCTCGGGACTTTTTTCGGAGGCTTCTAGATCCCACTGCTTGCGCAGCCAGGCCGGCATGCCGGTGCCAAAACCCAAACCCCCGATGAGGCGGTTTTTGAGCCCGTACTGCTCCATCAGATAGAAATACTCGCCGCCTGTCGAGTGGCCCCAGATGTAGAGCTTGAAGTCGGGCAGGTGGCGCTCGATCAGAACCTTGATCGCTTCCACACACATGCGGAAGGTGTAGACTGCAAGACGGTTCTTAAGCTCTTCGTCGTTGGGGATCTCGCCGATGACAAATTCCGGCCTTCTCACCGGAATCGGCGGCCAGGGATTTCTGCTGTAATGTCCGGGCAAAGAGATGGTCAGGACGGTAATTCCAAGAGAAGCGATGTGCTGCGCAACTCCAACCCGGGAGCCTTCGGGAGAGCTCCGCGTCAGATCGAGATATTTCTCCGTGCCGTCGGGCGTGAAAAGAAATTCGTATTCATTCGCCGCGCCGCCGTGGATCATCACAACGGCGATGCCTGGAATCGATTCTCTCGCGGGAGTCAATAATCTCCCGTGGATGTCCCAACGAAATAGCTCTCCGGGCTCTTGCGGGTTGGGGTAGCGCAAGATGCTTGCTTCAACTTCTTGGACCGTAAAACGGGTGCGGGAAAAAGGATCGGGGAAAGATTCATAGTCCTCAAAATTCAAGTAATAGATGAAGTCGTCTCTTAAGCCGGCGCCGTCATTGAGCGCGGCCAAAAACGCTTTTTTCGCATCTCGACTCATTTCGAACAGCGGTCTCTCACTCGGGCTTGCCTTTGACGAAGAGTTCGTAAAACTTATTGGCGAAGGTTTCGTGCTGGTCGGCCACGCGCTTGTCGGCTAGATAGAGTTTAAGTTTTTTCGGATCCATTTTGGGAGAGGTGGGTGGTATATCGGGACTGGCCACAGTCCGATGCTGTTGTTGCTGTAAGATGGTTTGTCCCTCTTTCGATAGGCAGAAATCGACCAATAACTTGGCGGCATTCGGGTGGGCGGCATTCCTTCCTATTGTGATGAGATTGGGGGTGACGATGATGGGGTCCAGTGAAACCCAGTCAACGCTGGTTCCTTTCGTTTTCATTTCCTCGATTCTATGCGCATAGACGAGTCCCAGAGGGAATTCCCCGCTGGAAAGAAACGTTGCGATCAGCGTATGGCCTTTTCGCATGCTCGGATCCTGGAGGGCCAGGGCCTTCATGAACTTATCGGCTTTTTCTTTTCCCCAGTAGAAGGCCAGGCCGCCGTACCAGACCCCTTCGTCGCGGTCCATTGCGAACTTCTCCCCTTTCCACTTGGGCAAAAGCAGATCCTCCCATTTCTTGGGCAGCTCTTCCTCCTTGACCTGCTTGGTGTTGTATCCGAGCACCAGGTAATTGGCATACATCGCCGTCCAATATCCTTCGGGGTCTTTGTAGATGTTGGGATAGTCTTTGGCCTCGGGCGATTTGTAGCGCTGCAGCAGCCCGAGCTTCTGGAGTTGCCATTCCTCGAAGGCGTCGAATTGGGCCACATCGTGCTGCACCCGGCCTGCGCGCGCTTCGATCGTTATCTTTTGCAAGAGCTGCTCCGAGTTGCCGCGGAAAGGTTCCACCTTGAGGAACGGGTACTTCTTGGTAAAGGGGACCGCGACTTGATCGATCTCCTGAATCGTGAGGGAGCTATAAAAAACGACCTTTCCCTCTTTCTTCACACCCTCCAGGATTTCCTTAGGTTGAGCCTTGACCATGCCGAACCAACAAAAAACCAATAGCAAGGTTGCCGAAGCGGTTATTTTCGCGAAAGTAAAATTCGATTTCATAGACTCCTCCTTAAGTATTTTAAACAACGAGATCCGTTCCGTGTAAAGACGACTGTTGACTTCGAACCATATCGCTTGCGGTCCCTCAGTTGTCAAGCCCTTTTCTCCGGTGGGAATGAGGCGCCTCTCTGTGCCGCAAGTGCATTGCTTGACAAGACGGATCCCTTCCGTATAGAGGTTGCCTCTGAGAGCCGAAGAGATAGACCCAATGGTTCGCAAGCCGCTCATCTGGTATTTTTTCCTGTCATCGTTTCTCTGGGTTTTTTTGGCGCGCGCGCAGGAGCGCATCACGTTTCTCTATCCGAGCCCGGCGGGAAGCTGGATGGTGCCCATGGTCGCCAAGGAGGCGAAGTATTTCAACGAGGAAGGGTTGAATGTTGAGCTCGTCAGGGTGGGCGGGAGCACGAGGATCGTGGCGGCGCTGATCGGCGGCAGCGCGCAGTTGATTCACGCCGGAGAGCCGGCCGTGGTGCCGGCGGTCCTTCAGGGCAGCGACGTGGTTCTGATCGGGGCCATCGCCAGAGTGAACCGCCACCACCTGATCGCCCGGCCGGAGATCAAGGATGTCAAAGACCTCAAGGGCAGGACCGTCGGCATCACGAGCTTCGGCTCAACGTCGGATTTTATCCTTCGCACGATCCTGCAAAAATACGGGCTCGACCCCAGTAAAGACGTCTCCATCGTTCAGACGGGCGGGCAGCCGGAAGGAATGGCGGCGATGGTTGGGGGGAAGATCTACGCCCAGCGGATGTCGTTCCCTTTGCACCTCAAAGCCATTCAGTTGGGCATGAAAGAATTGGTGGACCTTCCTACCGAAGAGAATACCGGCACCGTCATCACGACGCGGAACTACATCGCGCAGCATCGTCCAACGGTGGTCCACTTCATGCGGGCCTTTATCAAAGGCATGCGTCGTTATAAGATGGACAAAGAGTACACCAAGAGAGTCGTTTCCAAGTATGCCCAGCTGAGTGAAGAAGCGCTCCTCGAGGCCACTTGGCGCGAATATGCGGGGGATATGGAAAAAGTGCCGCGGCCGACTTTAATAGGCATTCAGCAAGTGATCGACAGCAGCCCGGCGGGGAGGAAGATCGATCTAAAGGCCGAAAAGCTCGTCGACCTCTCGATTGTGGATGAGCTGGAGCGCAGCGGCTTTATTGATTCCGTCTATTCAGGCAGATAAAAAGCAAGCAAGGGAGGGGGAGCAACAATGGTGACACTTCGACATCTGGCGATTCGGACTCAGGACACGGACAGGCTGGCCACTTTCTATAAAGAGGTCTTCGGCATGAAGGAGCTGCACAGACCGCGAGGCAAAGACGGCCCGGTCTATCTCACGGACGGCTATTTTAATTTGGCCTTATTGCCCAATGACCAGCAGCAGGCGCCCAACGGTCTCTACCATTTTGGCTTTCTCGTCGACGATGCGGAGCAGATTGTGGAGAAAATCAAAAAGAACAATCTTTCAAGAGCTCCGAAGCCGCGGCCCAAGGGACGGCCTTACGCGGAGCGCAGGGCTTCGGATCCGGACGGAAATTTTTTCGATATCTCGGAGCACGGCTTTCTGGACGTGAGGCCTGTGGGCGGAAAAAATTAAGCGGAGAAGGAGTCGAATGGCATGAAGGCAGAGACCGCACCCAGTTATGAGCGGGTCCAGCAAAACGCCGAGCGCTTGGACACTCCTTATGATGAGTGGGCCTTGTCTCAGGGGATCGATGTCATCAAGGGTTATTTTGTCGAGGATTTGTATGCTTTGCCGCTTAAGTGGTGGGAAAGGATAGGTGGATACGGAGCGTTGATCAATCTCGAAGGCACCGGTTACCTGGATGATGCCTACGTTTGCAGCATCGCTCCGGGAAAAAATCTCAAACCCCAGCGGCATCTCTACGACGAGCTGATTTACGTCCTTGAAGGTCGGGGCGCCACAACCGTATGGCAAGGCAGCGGCGCCAAACAGAGCTTTGAATGGCAGAAGGGCAGTCTCTTCGCTATGCCCATCAACGCCTGGTATCAACACTTCAACGGGCAAGGAGATCGGGAGGCGCGTCTCCTCGGCGTGACCAACGCCCCTCTAGTGTTTAACCTCTTTCACAATCAAGATTTTGTCATGAACAATCCCTATGTCTTCTCCGATCGCTTCCGGGGCGAAGATGGTTACTTTGGCGGCCGGGGAAAACTCTACAGTGATCGGGTCCTCGAGACGAACTTTGTTGCCGACGTGATCGGCATCGAACCCATCGCGTGGCATGAGAGAGGAAAAGGCAACAAAACGATCTTCTTTGAATTGGCGCAGAGCACGATGGGAGCGCATGTGTCCCAATTCCCGGTAGGAATCTATAAAAAAGCCCATCGCCACGGGCCGGGCGCTCACGTGTTTATCCTGTCCGGGGAGGGGTACTCCTTTTTGTGGCCCGAGGGAAAGGAGAAGATGCGCATCGACTGGAAGCCCGGTTCGATCGTCGTCCCGCCTGAAGGCTGGTTTCATCAGCACTTTAATTCAGGCAGCCGACCGGCCCGCTATTTGGCCCTTAAGATGCTCAGCCGTCGTTTTAAGCTGGCCCCGGGAAAGATCAAGTCCGATGTGCCTCTCAACCAGGGAGGCTGGCAGATCGAATATGAGGATGAGGATCCAGAGATTCGGCGGCTCTTCGAAGAGGAGTGTGCACGGAACGGGGTAGCCGTCGACATGCCTAAAAAATAGGGCTGCGGCGGAGTTGATCGCATACCTTGCAAGGAGTTATAATTATTTGCTAGATAACACAGTGAAGATGGAGCACGGGCAAACAGGAGGAGATAGCATGCTCAAGCCGATAGGGCTCATCCATGGCCATTACGAGTGTCGTTCTCTAGACGAAACGCTGCCGATTTTCACCGACCTGCTGGCCGCTGAGGTCATGGAGCGGAAAAACGGGCAGGCGATCGTCAAGCACCCTAACACGGATTGGCTGCTGGTTGTCCATGAAGGTGGACCCGACGCGCCGAACAAGCCCCACAACAACCATTATGGCTTTCGCGTGGCCCATCATGGAGAAGTTGAGAACGCCTACAGTTATATCGACGCCCATAAAGGGAACTACTCCATCAAGTCTGTTACCAAGCCTCACGAGGCCCATTTCGCCTATTCCGTCTATTTTAAGGAGCCCGGAGGCAATGACCTAGAGATCGAATACTATAATCCCAATGCGGTCAACCACGGCCGTCGGATCGCCGCGACGCCCTGGAAGCAGCTTCTGCCGGAAGATCGCTTTCCGGGAAGAGGCTACATCCCTCAGGCGATGTCTCACGGCACGCTCCAATGCGACAACAAAGAGGCGAGCGATCACTTTTACCGGGAGATCCTTGGACTTGATATCGTCGGTGGAGGAAGGCATTCGACCTACATCAAACACCCGTCGACGCCTTGGTACGTTGTGGTCCTGCCGATGAGCCAACGGCGCGACTACCTATCGCCGGTTAACCGCTTTACCTTGAAGCTGGCTTCCTCGGGGGAGGTGCATGAGGCGCATGATCGGTTCAAGAATTCGGGCAAAGAGATCGGCATCACCCATGTTGAGGAAATCCACCAGACCAACGGAACCGCGTCATTCATATTCAGCGATCACGACAAAAACTGGTGGGAGCTGACCTCTTAAACCCTCCCAGCCTTTTTCCTCATCCAGCATCGTCGAGCCACCGGAGGATCGTGGAAAAGATCTCCGGGGGTCTTCTTTAATTTCTTTTAATCTGTGAGCATTGGCTATGTGCGACCCTCGACGACTCGTGCTGCGGCCATCTGCTGTCTCATGATCCGACTCTCAAGTTGACCTATCGCGTTCTCCATGTTATGGCGTTGATAGTCTTTACAAAAAAAGTTTTTCCTGTATAGACTTCTTAACTCAATCCGGCGGAAAATTATGGCGCAGATCATCGACGGCAAGGCAATCGCACGAGCAATCCAGCAGGAGATCAAAACAGAGATCGATGGGCTCAAACGGAGATGGGGAATCGTTCCCGGGCTTGGAGTCGTCTTGGTGGGAGATGATCCGGCTTCGCACCTATACGTGAGAAATAAAGAAAAGAGCTGCAAGGAAGTCGGCATCCGATCCGAAGAACACTTGCTGCCGGCCTCGGTCTCGGAGAAAGATCTGCTTTCGCTTATCCATAGCTTGAATCGGAATAAGGAGATTCACGGTATTCTCGTTCAGCTGCCGCTGCCGGCCCACATCAGCTCGGAAAAAATCTTGCAAGCGGTTTCACCGCAAAAAGACGTCGATGGGTTTCACCCGGTCAACCAGGGGCTTCTGTTGCAGGGCGCGCAAGGATTAAAGCCCTGCACGCCGATGGGGATCATGAGGTTGATCGATTCCGTCGGCTGTGATCCTAAGGGAAAAAACGCCGTGGTCGTGGGCCGGAGCAACATCGTCGGCAAACCGGTGGCGCTGATGCTCCTGGAGCGCCATGCGACGGTAACGATTTGCCATTCGCGCACTGCGCAGTTGAGGGACGAGGTAAGCCGGGGCGATATTTTGGTTGTGGCCATTGGTAAAGCGGGTCTGGTCCGCGGCGATTGGATCAAACGTGGGGCAGTGGTCATCGATGTCGGTTCGAATCGGCTCCCGAGTGGCAAGTTCGTGGGCGACGTTGAGTTCGATACGGCCAAGGAGCGGGCCTCTTGGATCTCGCCGGTTCCCGGCGGGGTCGGGCCGATGACGATCTGCATGCTCTTGTTCAATACTCTAAAAGCCGTCAAGGAATCTCTCCAGCGGGAAGGTTGAGCTGAATCGCGTGGAAGCCCAGCCCGAACCCCAAGTTCACAGGCTTAAGCGGACTCCTCTCTACCCGGTCCATCGCCGGCTCGGAGCCAAGATGGTCGAGTTTGCGGGGTGGGAGATGCCGGTTCAGTATCGAGGAGTCATCGAGGAACATCTGGCCGTGCGCGGCCGGGCCGGTCTTTTCGACGTGAGTCACATGGGAGAGGTCGAGGTTCGTGGACCTCAGGCGTTGGATTTTTGCCAAAGGATTACCGCGAACGACGTCTCCCGATTAAAATCGGGCCAGGCGCAGTATAGCCTGTTGCTCAACAAAAACGGCGGCATCGTTGACGACGTGGTCGTGTACCGCCTTGAAGCGGATCATTTTTTCATCTGCGTCAATGCCTCCAACACGGAGAAGGATTTTCAATGGATAAAAGGAAATTCAGAGGATGGCGCTGAGGTTGAAAACAGCAGCTCCCGTTATGTCCAGTTGGCGCTGCAAGGGCCGTTGGCCGAGAAGATCTTGCAGCGTTTGACTCAGCTCCATCTAAAAGAGATGCGTCCGTTTCACTTTTCGTTTGGAGAAGTTTCGTCGATTCGCTGCATGGTCTCCCGGACGGGATATACCGGGGAAGACGGTTTTGAGCTTTATTGCGACTCGGATCAGGGCGAGAGCCTGTGGGATCGTCTCATGGACGGAGGGAGCGATCTCGGCCTTCAACCCGTGGGACTCGGGGCGAGGGATACGCTCCGTCTCGAAAGAGCCCTGCCGCTCTACGGACATGAATTGGATGATACAACAACACCTCTGGAGGCTGGCTTGGAGTGGGTGACGAAGTTCTCTAAAGCAAGTTTTTTGGGCCGGGAGGCGTTGCTGAGACAAAAGCAAGAAGGGATCAACCGGAGACTCGTGGGGCTAGAGTTGATCGAGCCGGGGATTGCGCGAAGTCATTATCCGATATTTAAGCAGGGACAGCCTATCGGTGCGGTGACCAGCGGGACGAAGTCGCCGACGCTGGGACGCTCTGTTGCTTTGGGATACGTGTTGAGAGAGCAATCGGAAGTGGGGAATAACGTCGAGGTGGAGATCCGAGGCCGGAAGGTCGAGGGCCGAATCGTGTCATTGCCTTTCTATCGTCGCTGAATAATTAGAGATCAGTTCTCATAGTCAAAGGAGGAGAGAGATGGAGTTTCCTGATGGATTAAAATATTCTAAAGAGCATGAGTGGGTGCTCGTCGAAGGTAAAACCGCCACCATCGGGATCACTGAATACGCCCAAGAAGAGCTCGGCGATATTGTCTATGTCGAGCTGCCCGAAGTAGGGGAGAAGGTGGTCAAGGATGATCCCTTCGGGGCAGTCGAATCGGTCAAGGCGGTATCGGACGTCTTTGCTCCCGTCGGCGGCGCCGTGCTGGAGGTGAACGATACTTTGCCCGACAGCCCGGAGACCATTAATGATGACCCTTATGGCGATGGCTGGATGATCAAAGTCGAGATGTCGGACATGGATGATCTCAAGGATCTCATGAGCGCGGACGAATATACGGAGTACATAGAGCAACAAAAAGGGGAGGAGGACGAAGAAGAGGATGAGGAAGAGGAGGGCGAAGAAGAGAAATAAGCCGGAATCATGCGCTACACTCCCCACACCCCTACAGACAAGGAGCAGATGCTCCGCGCCATCGGTCTTAACCGCGTAGAAGAACTCTTCAATCATATTCCCAGCTCGCTCACAGAGCGGTCCAAAATCTCCCTTCCGTCCGGCCTGAGCGAGGTAGAGGTGAAGAAGACAATGGGCAGCCTGGCAGCGAAGAATGCCACCCCGCAGGATTGGCATTTCTTTCTCGGCGGAGGCATCTATCATCACTTTATTCCCAGCGTTGTCGATGCGATCATCTCCCGCTCTGAGTTTTCGACCTCCTATACCCCTTATCAACCAGAAGTCAGTCAGGGAACGCTTCAGGCCATCTATGAGTTTCAGACGCTGATTTGTCAGCTGACCGGCATGGAGGTGGGTAACGCGGGGCTTTATGATGGGGCTTCCGCCGCGGCGGAAGCGGTCCTCATGGCGCGGCGCATCCAGGAAGGCCGCCGCCGGGTTTTCCTCTCTCGCTCGCTTCATCCTCAGTATCGCTCCGTCATTGCTACTTATCTTAAAAATCTGGCGGGTGTGGAGCTGGTGGAGGTTCCTTTTACGAAACAGGGCGGCACCGATGTGGAGTTTTTGTCTCGCGCAATGGATGAGAAGGCGATTTGCGTGGTCGTGGGTTATCCGAATTTTTTCGGAATCATCGAAGATTTGACCCCCATTCAAGAAGCATGCGCCCGCATCGGGAGTTTTCTCGTCACGGTGACGACGGAACCTCTATCTCTCGCGCTTTTGAAGCCGCCCGGAGATTGGGGCGCTGATATCGCTGTCGGTGAAGGGCAGAGTTTGGGCATCCCCATGAATCTGGGCGGCCCGGGCTTCGGCTTTTTTACCTGCCGGAAAAAATTTGTTCGCAGTATGCCTGGGAGGCTGGTGGGGGAAACCGTAGACAGTGAAGGGCGCAGGGGATTTGTTCTGACCCTCTCGACGCGCGAACAGCATATCCGGCGGGAGAAGGCCACGTCGAATATCTGCACGAACCAGAGCCTCTGCGCCCTGGCGGCGGCGGCGTTCATGGCCACGCTCGGGAAGAGCGGGATGCGCCGTCTGGCCGAAGTGAATATAAGCCGGGCGCATGAGGCCAAGAATCGCCTGGTCGATGAAGCCGGCTTGAATCCTGTATTCTCAGGCTCTTTTTTTAATGAGTTTGTCCTTAGAGTGGAAGGATTGCCGCAGCGACTCGGCCGTTTCACCGCTGAGAGAATCATCCCCGGCGTTCCCTTGGCCCGCTGGTATTCCGAACTGCAAGATAGCCTGCTCGTCTGTGTGACTGAAATGAATCCGAAAGAGGAGATCGAACGACTTGTCAGAACCTTCTCCGGGAACTAACCGCCTGCGCTCCGCCCCTCCGCTCATCTTTGAGAGCGGCTCACCGGGAAGGAGCGGCTTTTTCTGGCCTGAGGAAGAAGCAAAAATAAAAGATCCGATTCCCGGCGGTTTCCTCCGCAATGATATCCCCGGCTTCCCGGAGCTGGGGGAACTGGAAGTTCTGCGCCATTTTACCCGTCTCTCGCACCTGAACTTCGCCATCGAGAGTCAGTTTTACCCTCTCGGCTCCTGCACGATGAAGTACAATCCCAAAGTCAACGAGGTTGTGGCGCGGCTGCCCGGGTTTTCTCTGCTGCATCCCTTGGCTCCGCCTGAGCTGATTCAGGGGGCGCTGGAGCTGCTGCATGACCTGGAGCGGTGGCTGGCGGAGATCAGCGGTATGGACCACGTCACTCTGCAGCCCGCAGCCGGAGCTCAAGGAGAGCTGACGGGATTGATGGTGATCCGGGCCTACCTGGCTAACCGGGGAAATCCGCGCCGCAAGATCGTCGTGCCGGATACGGCCCATGGCACCAACCCGGCAAGCTCGACCCTGTGCGGTTATGATGTGATTCAGATTTCTTCAAATGAGCGGGGGATCATAGACGCCGGCAAGGTGGAGGAAGTCATGAACGGGGATGTGGCGGCGCTGATGATCACAAATCCTAATACGTTGGGCCTCTTTGAAAAAAATATTCAGGTGATTGCCGACGTGGTTCACAAGAAAGGCGGGCTAGTGTATCTGGACGGGGCCAATCTCAACGCCTTGATGGGTATCGCCAAACCCGGGGAAATGGGCGTCGATGTCCTTCACATCAACCTGCACAAAACTTTTTCCACTCCCCACGGAGGTGGGGGGCCAGGCGCAGGACCGGTTGGAGTCAAGGCGTTTCTCGGGGACTACCTGCCCGTACCCCGGATTGTCAGGAAAGACGGCCGCTTTGAAGTAGAGGAAAACTGCCCCAGCTCCGTGGGTCGGGTTCGCTCCTTCTTCGGCAACTTCGGCATTTTGGTGCGGGCCTATACCTATATGATCTCCTTGGGCTCTGATGGCCTGGAAGAGACCAGCCGGATGGCCCTTCTGAATGCTAATTACTTAAGGAAAAAACTCGAAGGCGCCTACCATCTCGCCTACACCGCGCCGTGCATGCATGAATGCGTTTTTACCGACCGCCTGCAGCAAAAGCACGGGGTGACGACGTTGGATATCGCCAAGCGTCTGCTGGATTACGGTTTTCATCCCCCGACGATTTATTTTCCCTTGGTTGTGCCCGGGGCGCTCATGATCGAGCCGACGGAGACTGAAAGTCGGGAAACTCTCGACGCATTTGCGGAGGCCATGATCTCCATCGCCCGGGAAGCCAAGGAAAATCCAACGCTGGTCAAGACCGCACCGCACTCGACGCCCGTCAGCCGGCTCGACGAGGCGCGGGCGGCAAGGAAGCCTGTGCTCAGGTGGGAACGTGCCAAAACTGAAAGCGCTCAGCTGTCAGCTATCAGTAAAAAATCGTAAGCTAACAGTTGACTGCTGGTGTTGCTGCGGCAGGGCCCTAAGGCACGAAGCCGTATTTCAGACGGTTATCGTGATATTCGAAGCTGGCGATAATATCGAGCCGGTTTTTTCCGATCCAAGGAGGGATCGGGTGAAACGGAGAAGCCGCTTGCACCGCCCGGATCGCCTCTTCGTCCAATACGGGGAAGCCGGAGGAACGCATCAAGCGCGTCCGCTGTAAATTGCCGCTCCCTGAAACGGTAAATTCTAAAATAAGTATTCCTTGTAGACCTTGGCGCAGGGCTGGCTCCGGATATTGCCACTCAATTTCGATGGCGCGCTTGATGCTGTCAAAGTAAGAGATGTACTTCGGCTCCCGTGTGTCTAACCTAATCGGACCTTCGCTGTTCGGTGATCCGTCTGAGGGTGACAAAGCAATGGGAGGTAAGAGCTCTTTTAACGTGGGCAAGGGGCGCTCGACGATTGTTTTTTCTTGCGGGCGCTCTTTGATTTCGTAAACCTCTTCCCGCCTCTTTTCTCCTTCCGATGGAACTTGCGGGGCTTTTCCCCTGACTTCGGTTGGAAGGGTCGATCGTTTCGCCAATTGGGCAGGTGCCCTTGAAGTTCGTGTCCTGGGCTTTTCGGCTTTCTCGGCTGGAGCCGAAGGAGTCTTGCTTTCCGGGACGGGAAGAAGAGATACGGGAATTGGTCCGTTGATTCTCTCCCGCTCTTGTGCTCTGGGCCACGAAAACACAAAACAGAAGTGGAGCAGCAGAGAAATGAGCACAAACGGGATCAGAGTGTCGCGCGTAGTATACACGGTTCTATCTTAGCCCACCGTTGGCCTGGTGAGCAAGCATGTGGTGACTTGACTTACCATCGGGAAAGTACCAGAAGATTTCCGGGGTGGTATCAGGGAGGTTGACGTTCGAAGGAAGGATCGATAAAAGTTCGAAGCAAGCCGTCGTTAGAGAGAAGGGAAGTTTGTAGAAAACTGATCTGTGCTATGATAGGTTTTGGCTAAGTTGTTTTAACTATGAGAGGGAAAAAGGTTCCAGGATTTTGTAAAATTTGGTGAGGACTTTTCTCTGTTTTGCTCGGAATGCTGCGTTAAATTGTGTGAGATCACGGCACAATAACCGGGAAAAATCCGGCAGTTACCGATTTTAAAGTGAAGTTGATTATTGTCTGAAACTCTTGGGGTGCGTGTGGTCACCGGTTCAAATCCGGTCGCCCCGACCGTTTTCTCTACTCGATGTGAAGCAACCTGATCGGGTCTCTCATGATTATCAGCGGGCCAGAGAGAGAATGGTCCAGGAGCAGCTCGTGGCTCGGGGGATCAAAGATCCGCGCGTCATTGAGGCGATGCTCAAAGTTCCCAGGCACCTCTTCGTAGAAGAGGCGCTGGCAAATCGAGCCCACGACGACCGACCCCTCCCCATCGGCCAGAAACAAAGCATCTCACAGCCCTATATGGTGGCGCTCATGACCGAGGCCTTAGAGTTGAAAGGGGATGAAAAGGTGTTGGAGATCGGCACCGGCTCCGCCTATCAGACCGCAATCCTCGCCGAGCTTGCCCGAAACGTCTTTTCCATCGAAAAGATCCGCACGCTGGCGACTCGGGCCAGGACGATTCTGGATCAACTCCAATATTACAATATAGCGATTCATGTCGGGGATGGAACCTTGGGTTGGTCTGACCATGCCCCATTTGATGCCATTCTGGTCACGGCGGGTTCCCCGACGCTCCCTCAACCGCTTGTCGAGCAACTGGCTTTAGGCGGCAGACTGGTGATTCCTCTTGGAGACGAGCGTTCACAGGTGCTTAAGCGGGTAAGACGTACCAGCTCCGGTTTTGAGGAGGAGCAGCTCGGGGAATGCCGCTTCGTTAAGCTTTGGGGGAAATACGGTTGGGTCAGCTGAAGCCTCAGCTTTTTCTCTTCTTTCCTGCCTTCCTGCTTCTAATTTTTTTCCACGGATGTACCTTCCGGGCGGCGGTTTCGTCTCCGCAGCGGTCGCAGGGGATCTATCATGTGGTGAAGAGCGGTGAGAACCTGTTCCGCATTGGCAAGGCTTACGACATCCCTTACCAGGAGCTGGCGCGGATCAACAGGATCAGCGACGCGCACCAGATTCGCGTTGGTCAGCGAATTTTTATCCCGGGCGCGACGCGCCAACTGCCGGTGGAAATTATCACTCCCTCGGACGCGCTGGTCGAACAACCGGGTCAATCTGATCGACAGGAGAAAGAGCGAGAGGGTTTTATTTGGCCCGTGAAAGGCAACATCACTTCAAAGTTTGGTCATCGAGGCCAGACCTTCCACGACGGGATAGATATCTCAGTCTCGGAAGGGAGTCCGATTGTGGCTGTTGAAGAGGGAGAAGTGATCTATAAAGATCAACTCCGGGGCTACGGCAATCTGATAATTATCCGTCACGCCGGAGGGTTCGTTTCTGTTTACTCTCACAACAAGATAAATCTGGTTCATGATGGCCAAAAGGTAGCTCAAGGTGAGGTGATTGGGGAGGTTGGAAGCACGGGAAGAGTGACAGCCCCTCACCTCCATTTTGAAATTCGCAAAGACAACGTGGCTAGAGATCCCCTTCAATACTTGCCCCCTTCGTAAAGGGCGCTGCGGCCATTGACTTTACTGGGGAGTATCGCTGACTATTCAGACTATGAAAGACCTAAGTAAGATGAGAAGCGATGTCGTAGGAAGTCTGTTGCGTCCGGCCTATCTTAAGGAAGCCCGCCAGCATTGCGACGAGGGAAAGATCGGTGCGGACGAGTTGCGTGCGGTAGAGGATCGGGCTGTTCGCCAGGCCGTCCTCCTTCAGGAAGGAGTCGGGTTAAGGGTGATTACAGACGGCGAATTTCGGCGCCTCAATTTCCAGGACAGCTTCGGAGCGGCGGTGACCGGCTTTGACGCCCGCCCCGCGGACCTTCGGTTTGTCGAGGGCCTAGTCGAAGGAGCGCAGCCGCTTCAGAGGTGGGAGCGTGGGTATCAGGTGGCCGAAGGGGCGGCGATCCTGCAACGCCGGCCGGTTAAAGAGCGGCTTAGGCTGGCGCGCAATATTCCCCTGGAAGAGTATCTCTTCGTGAGCCGAGTGGCCAAGAAGCCGGCAAAGGTGACGCTGATCGGCCCTGACCGTATTTGCCAACGTTTTGACTATGAGCGCTCAAAAGCCGTCTACCGTTCGATCGAGGAATTCGTGGCCGATGTGGTGCGAGTCGAACGGAAAATCATCCAGGGTTTGGTCGATGCGGGCTGTCGCTATATCCAGATCGATGCTCCGGGATACACGGCTTATGTCGACCCGCCGTCGCTGGAAGCGATGCGAAAACGGGGCGAGGATCCAATGGAAAATTTCTCCCGTTCGCTTAAGGCGGATAATGAGCTGCTGCGCGGTTTTGAAGGCGTGACCTTCGGCGTCCATCTGTGCCGGGGCAACCAGCGCAGCATGTGGCATCGGGAGGGGAGTTATGATGCGATTGCCGAAAGACTCTTCAAGGAGCTAAACCACGACCGCTTTTTGCTCGAGTATGATAGTCAACGGGCGGGGAGTTTTGAGCCGCTCCGTTTTATGCCCAAGGGAAAATTGGTGGTATTGGGTTTGGTCAGCACGAAAGTGCCCGAGCTGGAAAAGGTCGATGATCTCAAGCGCCGGATTGATGAGGCGAGCAAATGTATTCCTCTGGAGCAGCTCGCCATCAGTCCCCAATGCGGGTTTGCCTCGGATGTCGTGGGAAACCTGATCAGCGAGGACGATCAGAAAAGGAAGCTGGAAGTTGTGGTTGAGACCGCACGGCAGGTCTGGGGATAGCGCGAGAGAGTTCCATGTTTGCGTACCTGGGGAGACTGTGGTAGCTGGACCTCATGGAGAAAGAAATTGCTGAAATCCGCGAGGCGATCCGGGACATCCCCGACTTTCCGAAACCCGGCATCGTCTTCAAAGATATTACTCCTCTCCTCGGCAATGGCGGGCTTTTTAGACAAACTATAGACTTGCTCGCGGATCGTTATCGCTCTCAGTCCATCGATATGGTTTTGGGGATCGAGTCGCGCGGCTTCATTATCGGCGCCGCGCTCGCCTATCGGCTCGGAGCGGGCTTTTGCATCGTGCGCAAGCCTGGGAAACTCCCCTACGAAACTCACCGGGCGACTTACGATCTGGAATACGGTTCGGATACTCTCGAGGTTCATCGGGATGGGCTAAAGCCCAATGCCCGGGTGCTCATCGTTGACGATCTGATGGCGACGGGAGGAACGGCATCTGCGGCGGCAGAGTTGGTCCAGAAGCTAGGGGGAAAGGTTGTGGAGTGCGCTTTTGTCATTGAGCTCGCTTTTCTCAAAGGCAGAGAAAAGCTCAAGCCCCACGGAGTTTTTTCGCTCGTCCAATACGAGTCAGAATAGATCCTTCTGTCAATCCTTCCGGCTCTCCGTCAAAAAGTGCGGCGAAAAGTTACATGGAGCCTTGTCCCATGCGGGGAAACTGCTCGACTGACATCGACCTCCCCTCAGAGAGGGCGTCGGGGCTCCCTTCGCTCCACGGCCTCCCGCAGCGACCCTTCCGGGACTTGCTTGGACGAACCTTCCGGAATTCCCTGCGGTCAGTTCCGGCTTTCATCCGGCGCAAGCCCTCGGTGTGTCCCCGCTGCTCCGTCCATGTTCCGCTCAGGAAGCCCACTCAACCCTCTCCTCCATCCCCAGGGAACCTGCTTGTCCCTGAGCGAAGATTGACTCCGAGTCGTTGGAAGTCTCTGCGAAGCTGAGGACAAGCAGCATCGATGTCTGATCCGCCACGTTTTTTGGCGGAGAGTTTCGATGCTGCCCGAAGCGAGCAGCTAAGAGTTCCCGACGAGGAGGCACTGAAGCGCAGGGATAGGGGGTTCCCGTGTGAAAGATGGTTTAATCCTTGGCGGATCCATGTCTTTGGGTTTATACCACCACACTTTTCCCAATACACCCACTCCTTCCTTGACAAAAGGGCCGATTCCTTTATAAGTGAAATAAATAGCTGATTTTGTAGCATGAAAAGACTCGAAGAGATGGGCCTGTGGGAACGCCTCTATTTCCCGGAGATCATCCGCGGCCTGATGGTCACGGGCTATCGCTTCTGGAGAAACTTGGTCGTCCACACGCTGCACCTGTTTGGAAAGGCCAAGCATCTCTCGGCGGCGATCACGGTTCAATATCCCGATGAGCGACTTCCCTATCCGGAGACTTTTCGGGGACGCCATCGGCTCACTTTGAAGCAAGACGGGGCGGTTCAATGCACGGCCTGCTTCCTCTGCGCCACGGCCTGCCCGGCCGAGTGCATCTACATCGAGGCCGGCGAGTATCCGGATAATCCGATTGAGAAGTATCCCATCCGCTACGAAATCGACACACTGCGCTGCATCTATTGCGGCTTTTGCGTCGAGGCCTGTCCGTGCGATGCGATCAGAATGGATACAGGCGTGCATCCGGCAAATAGAGGGTTTACCCGGATGGATTTTGTCGAGAACAAAGAGGTTCTCATGGATCGCTCCCGCGAGTTGGAGCAAAAAGGTAAAGAGGGGCTCTATCAGGAACATGTGCGTCGCTATCAGCACGTGTGAGCTCTGCAACCTGAGCGTTTAATTCTTTTGAGGGCAGAGAGACAAGGAGGATAAAATCATGTCGAAGTCCCGTAACGGAGACCGCCTGCGTAGCAGCGTGATCACAACCGAGCCCTTGCCGGCATCGGGCAAGGTGTATATCCAGAGCAAGCGGTACGCCGATGTTCGCGTTGCCATGCGTGAAATCTCCATCTCTTCCGGCAGCAGTCATGGAGGCGGCACCAAAGCCGATGGGCGGGTGATGGTTTACGATCCCTCCGGACCCTACACGGACCCGGCTATTCATATTGATGTTCGTAATGGAGTCGCTCCGCTTCGCCTGGAATGGATCATGGGGCGGGACGATGTCGAGGAGCTTGGGCGGCTGCCTCTGGGTAGAAACGGGACGGATGGCAACGGGCAGAACTCGGAGACGGAACGTTTCCCTGAGGCCTCTCGCCGTCCGGCTTTGAGGGCCAAATCCGGCCGGAACGTGTCGCAGATGCACTACGCCAAGAAGGGCGTCATCACGCCTGAGATGGAATATATCTCCATCCGGGAAAACATCGGGCGTGAGACGGATTGGAAAAACGGCAAGGGCGCCTCCCGTACGCATGCGGGAAACAGTTTTGGCGCGTCGATCCCGGCCTTGGTGACTGCGGAGTTCGTGCGCGATGAAGTCGCGCGAGGTCGCGCTATCATTCCTGCAAACATCAACCATCCCGAGAGCGAGCCGATGATTATCGGCCGCAACTTCCTGGTGAAGATCAACGCCAACATCGGCAACTCCGCCGTGGCGTCTTCTATCGAGGAGGAGGTGGAGAAGATGATCTGGGCCACGCGCTGGGGCGCGGACACGGTGATGGATCTTTCGACCGGAGACAACATTCATGAGACGCGCGAGTGGATACTGCGCAACTCGCCGGTGCCGATCGGAACCGTTCCTATCTACCAGGCGCTGGAGAAAGTTGAGGGCAAGGCGGAGGAGCTCACCTGGGAAATCTATCGGGACACTTTAATCGAGCAAGCAGAGCAGGGGGTCGATTATTTCACTATTCACGCGGGCGTGCTGCTGCGTTATATCCCGCTTACTGCTAAGCGGATCACCGGAATCGTTTCTCGCGGCGGTTCGATTCTGGCCAAATGGTGTCTGGCGCATCATCAGGAAAATTTCCTCTACACCTATTTTGAAGAAATCTGCGAGATCATGAAGGCCTACGACGTTTCTTTCTCCTTGGGCGACGGGCTCCGTCCAGGCTCGATTGCCGATGCCAATGACGAAGCGCAGTTCGGCGAGCTTGAGACTCTAGGTGAGCTTACCAAGATCGCCTGGAAGCACGACGTTCAGGTGATGATCGAAGGGCCGGGCCATGTCCCGATGCATCTCATTCAGGAGAACATGACCAAACAGCTCGAGCTCTGCCACGAAGCGCCGTTCTACACTCTAGGCCCTCTGACGACTGATATCGCTCCCGGCTATGACCACATCACGAGCGCCATCGGCGCGGCGATGATCGGCTGGTTCGGGACCGCCATGCTCTGCTACGTGACGCCCAAAGAGCATCTGGGCCTGCCGGATAAAAAGGACGTCAAGGATGGCGTCATCGCCTACAAGATCGCGGCTCACGCCGCCGATCTCGCCAAGGGCCATCCCGGGGCGCAGTCACGCGACGATATTCTAAGTCAAGCGCGCTTCGAGTTCCGGTGGGTAGATCAGTTCAACTTGAGTCTCGATCCCGATACGGCCCGCGCCTTTCACGATGAGACGCTTCCCGCACAGGGCGCCAAGGTGGCTCACTTCTGCTCCATGTGCGGCCCGCACTTCTGCTCTATGAAGATCACGCAGGACGTGCGCGACTACGCAGCCCAGAAAGGGTTGGACGAAGAGTCCGCGCTTCAGGCGGGGATGAAGGAGAAGGCGGAGGAGTTCAAGAAGTCGGGCGGGCAGATTTATCTCGAGACGTCCAAGGCTTCTGAAGATGCCGGGGTAGAACTCAAAGCGGCACCGAAGGAGTAGGCCCACAAAGTTCAATTCACCCTCTGTGGGATTGCTACCCACATCCACGCCTTACACTGACTTTGACAGGCGATTCGCTTAACCTTGCAGAGAAGAGAGATGAATCGCTGGCGGCAGATTAAAGCATTCGTAAACGAGTTCACTTCATCATATAGGTCGGGAGCAACACAGCCTCGACAACCTGCGATGAGGGATATCTTTTCTGATATCTATCAGCGCCGCGGCTGGGATGATCCGGAGTCGGTTTCTGGACCGGGTTCGGGTCTGGTGCGCACGGAAGTTTTCAGAGACAAAATAGCTGTTCTTCTACGAGACATCCAGGCTCGGTCCTTGTTGGATGGCGGGTGCGGAGACTTCAACTGGATGAAAGAGGTAGAACTGGAGCTGGATAGGTATATCGGGATAGATGTCGTCCCTGAACTCATCCAGCAAAATCAGGAAAGATACGGTGATTTGGCCAAATCCTTTATCGACTTGGATATAACGAGAGATCCACTGCCGCGAGCAGATGTCATCCTCTGCCGGGATTGTTTGGTCCATTTCTCTTACGAAGATATCTTTGCGACGCTGCGGAACTTCAGGAGGAGCGAATCGACCTATCTTCTGACCACCACGTTTATTAAGCTGGCTGAGAACTCTGACATCAAGTCGGGCGGGTGGCGGCCGCTAAATCTCCAGTTGCCACCCTTTGGCTTTTCCGAACCGGCAGCAGTGATAGACGAGAAATGTACTCATACGGGCGGGATTTACGCCGATAAGCGTTTGGTCTTGTGGGAGCTCAAGTCTATTTACGCTGTTCCGAGACCCTCCGAGTGAACTCAAGTGCGACTTCTTGTCTACGGATTCGGGCCTTACGGTCAATTTAACGATAATATTTCTGAGAAGCTCCTGAAGAATATTCCGCCGCGACGGGAAGTCAGAAAAATTGTCTTTCCTGTCCGGTTCAACAAGAGTCAGTTCCTGAAGGTCTTGAGGAAATATAAACCCGATGCTGTCCTAGGCTTGGGCCAGTGCTCTCGAGGGCGCCGTTTAAGAATTGAGCGCAGAGCGGTCAATCGGAGGCGGGAACCGACCGGGCAGAAACTCAAGCCGATTGTTCCGGGCGGATCCAAATGGTTGGCAAGTAACCTTAAGCTGGACAGAGACCGGCAGGCCAGGTTTTCTACTGATGCCGGTGACTATGTCTGCAACTATTCTATGTATGTGATTCTGGATTACGTCAAGCGGCATCACTTGCCCACGCGATTCGGCTTCGTCCATATTCCCCATGATTACAACCTGGCGAAGGCGAAGCGCTTTCTTCTGAGCGCAACGAAAGCTATTTATCGATAGTGCGCTGCGGACTTCCCCTTCGAGTCCGGAGCGCCACCTTCTGCGCTTCTTGAAGCGTTCCTTCACAAGATCCAGTAAAAAGATCAGAGCAACACGCGGTAGTCGAAAGAACCAACTCGGTGGAGAAACTTCGCTGACGGAAGCTGAACTTATTTGAAGAATTTTCTGACCCGCTCCATAGCCTGTTCGTCGACTCGATTGCGTTTTGGAAACTCTCCCTTCAACGGTTGAGTCGCGTCGATAATCGCCACGGCATCTCCCAGCCATCCGCGGAAGTTCTGGACCTTGCGGATGACCTCGAT
>WNFH01000581.1_pt1 | contig 23511 bp, 27 predicted proteins | sample 5400411 | NCBI WGS metagenome assembly WNFH01 (sample SAMN13153347, study PRJNA577476) | soil metagenome | isolation source: 200 cm saprolite under Douglas fir tree site 2 hole 3 | place: USA:California | collected 2015-04-18 | reverse complement strand
ATCGCGACGGCGCGCGGTTTTCGCGAGATGCACGAGGCGGGCTGGATCGCGCGCGCGCCGCTGATGGTCGCCGCCCAGGCGACGCGGGCCAACGCCGTCGCGCGCGCGTTCCGCGACGGCACGGCGATCACGCCGCTCAAGATCGGCTACACCGTGGCGGAGGGCCTGGCCGCGGGCGATCCCGGCAAGAAGGGCGCGTGGGTCCTGCGGCTCCTCCGCGAGGGCAAGGGCCTCGTCGGCGACGCCGAGGATGACGAGATCCTCGCGACGCAGCGGCGGCTCGCGCGGGTCGAAGGCATCTGGGCCGGCCCCACGGGTGTGGCCACGCTGGCGGTCCTCGCCGGTCTCCTCGCGCAGAAGCGGCTCGACCCGGGGCAGACCTTCTGCGCGATCATCAGCGAGACGGGGCTGAAGACCGAGGCGGAGCCGCCGAGCCGGACCGGAGTCGCCTTCGACTACGACACGCTCCGACGCCTTGTCACCGAGCGTCTCGCCTAGGTGCCGCTGCCCCGCCGCTTCTACCTGCGACCGGCGCGCGCCGTCGCCCGCGATCTGCTCGGCTGCGTCCTCGTCTCGCGGCGCGCCCGCGCGGTCACGGCGGGCCGGATCGTCGAGACCGAGGCGTACCTCGGCCCCGAGGACACCGCCTCTCACGCCGCGTTCAGGCCTGGCAGCCATGACCTCTTCTACGGCGAGGGCGGCTTCGCCTACGTCTACCTGAACTACGGGGTCCACTGTTGCCTCAACGCGATCGCGGGCCGGTTCGGACAGCCGGGATGCGTGTTGATCCGAGCGCTGGAGCCCGTGCTCGGTCTCTCGATGATGGCAAGGCGCCGCCGCGTCGCCGCTCATTCCGCGCGGCTGGCCAGCGGCCCTGGCAATCTCACCCAGGCTCTCGGCATCACCCTGCGCGACAACGGTGCCGATCTCACGCGCGGGCGCTTGACCGTCGAGCCGCCTGACGGGCTGCGCAACTTTCGCGTCGCGGTGGGCCCGCGCGTCGGCATCACACGCGCCGTCGAACTTCGCCTTCGCTTCTGGATCACCGGAAGCCGCTTCGTCTCACGCTAGCTCTGCGGGAGAGAGGAGCTCGTCCCGTCGGCGCGGTTCGACCCGCCGTCGCCGCCACGCCCGGGCCGCCCCGACGCCGGCGCGGGGGAGCCGGGGTGCCCCGCGGGACCCGTGTAGTCAGCATCGCATCGGCTCGTGCGTGACGGCAGGCCACTTCCGATTGCAGCTGTCGGGTCTCGCGGGGCACCCCGGCTCCCCCGCGCCGGCGTCGGAGCGCCACGCGCCTCAAAGCGGATAGGGCACGAGCTCGCGCGCGATCTCGACCTCGCCGGCGAAGCGGTTGCGCGCTTCCTCGGCGAGCGCATCCACCTCGTCGTGATACTCCGCCCCGATGTGGGTGAGGATCAGACGCCGCACGCCCGCGCGCGCCGGACGCTCGAGCGTGCTGAACAGGCTGAGGAGGCTCCGCAACGGCTCGACGTGTTCGGGCCGGCAATGGATAGTCAGCGGCGCCTGCCGTCCGAGCACGGCCAGGTTCCTGACGAGCGCCGGCAGTCCGTACGAATGGTCAGGATGGATGTGCGTGATGACGACCGAGACAAGGGCCTGCGGGTCGACGCCGGCGCGTCGGAGCTTCTGGACGGGGCTTCCGCCGCAGTCGATCAGCAGGGAGCCCTCGGGCACGACGACGACGATCGACGTCGTATCGCGGACGGCGGACGGGACCGACCCCGACGTGCCGAGAAAGGCGAAATGCATCAGCGCGATCTCAGGCTCGCGGGCTCGAAGAGGGCGTCGGCGGGGTTCGTGTTGATCGCGACCGAGCGGACGGTGAACAGGATGAGGAGCTTCCCGTCGACGAATACCTCCTGTCGGTACGGAAAATAGAGCCCGCCGATCAGGGGCCGGTGCTCGGAGAGCGTGAGGTCGAGCAGCCTGGCGCCGTTCGGCAGTCGCTCGCGGGTGACGATGCGGACCACCCCGTAGTCCGCGTCGAGCCACACGGCCGGAACGTCGCGGTCGCCGGAGCGGGCGCCGATCACCGTGATCGTCCGTCCGCCCAAACGCACCGCATGGCTCACGTCGTCCCGCACGCCGCGCGAGCGCCATTCCGCCAGCAGATCGGCGGCGAGACGCTTCACCGGGACGAGCAGGTGCGTGAGGACGCGCATCGGCCCGGCGGCCGGGATCTCCGAGACCGTGCCGTCGGCTCGCCGGACCCAGACGCGATCGCCGACCGTGATCTGGATCTCGCGCTGGCCTTCGACGGTCTGCTCGAGGCGCTGGCGCTGCGGGAGCTTGAAGAACATGCGCTGCTCGCCCACGGACGACGGACCTCGCCCGCCCGGATGGTAGAGGGTGAGGTTCTGGTCGATGACGAGGTCGCTGATCCGGACGTCGGGGAGCCGAGCGACGAAGGCTTCGACCGCGGCCCGGGCGTCCTGGCCGGCCGCGACGGGCACGCCCATGCTGATGGAGGCCAGCAGGAGCGGGAGGACGACGGCGCGCCCCACGGATGTGGTTATAATGCCGTAGATGTGCTGAACGCAAACTAAAGGAGCGCCTGTGCCGAGCGACACACTGAGCACCGGGATCCTGGCTCTCGTCTGGAACTCGGGTCCGATCGCCAAGGTCGTCCTCTTCATCCTGATGGTCTTCTCCATCGTGAGCTGGGCGCTCATCGTGGAGAAGGCGTTCCAGTTCCGGCGGGTTCGCCGACAGACGCTCGAGTTCCTCAGGGTCTTCCGTGAGGCGCGGCGCCCGTCCATCGTGCACAGCGCGGCGCGCAGGCTCCGGCAAAGCCCGCTCGCTCAGCTCTACTTCGCGGCCTACCAGGAAATTTCGGGGATCCCCGAGGTCCTTGACAAGGTCCTCGATGACTTCGACGAAGGGCTCGGCGCCGAGCGGCTCGAGGCGGTGAACCGTGCACTTCGACGCGCGGCCGCGCTCGAGGTCGCTCGGCTCGAGCACTATCTCCCCTTCCTCGCGACGACCGCGAGCGCGACGCCGTTCATCGGCCTCTTCGGCACGGTGTGGGGCATCATGGCGGCGTTTCACGGGATCGGCGCGCAGGGCTCGGCAAGCCTCGCCGTCGTCGCGCCGGGAATCTCCGAGGCGCTGGTTGCGACGGCCGCGGGGCTCGGCGCCGCGATCCCCGCCGTCATCGGGTACAACTACTTCGTCAACCGCGTGAAGCACTGGGCCGTGGAGATGGAGGGCTTCGCGATGGACCTCCTCAACCTTTTGAGCCGGCCCGCTGCCAAGGTGGGACGCACAGCCAAAGATGGCGTTTAGGTTCGACGAGTCGCAGGGCCCGCGCCGGATCGGCACCAACCTCGCCGAGATCAACATCATCCCGCTCGTCGACGTCGTGCTGGTCCTGCTGCTGATCTTCATGCTGACGGCCCCCATGATGTACCGCGGCATCGACGTCAACCTACCGAAGGCCGCGTCGCGGCCGACGGCCGTAGAGGAGCGCCTGGTGCTGACGCTCACCAAAGACCAGTCGCTCTTCCTGAACGATCGCCGCCTGCTGCCCACCGGCCTCGAGCTGGCGCTCCGTCAAGCGTTCGCCAACCGGACCGACAAGACCCTCTACCTGAAGGCCGACGCCGGACTCTCCTACGGCGTGGTCGTGGAGACGATGGACCGCGTTCGTCGGGCGGGCATCGAGCGGCTCGGCATGGTGACCGAGCCGGCTCGGGAGCGCTGAGACCGCGACGGCGCTGCTGCCGTGGCTCTTCCCGCGAGCTTCCACATCGGACCGGCGCTGGGCCGGCTGCGACTTCCGCTGGCTCCCGCGCTCGTGTCGGCGATCGCCCACGCGGCGTTCTTCGCAGCCGTGATCTTCGGCGCCTCCATCTGGAGCGACTCCCGGTCGAAACCCGTCTACGTGGTCCTCACGCCGAGCACCGCGGCCGTCGGGTCCCCACGGGGTGTGTCCATGCCGCCGCGCGTCGAGGAGGCGCCGATACCGAAGTCGCCCCCGGCCGAACTGCCGCGCCGTGAGCCCGCGCGCGACCTGCCCGCGCGCGACCTGCCGTCGCGCGAGCTGCCGCCGCAGCGAGACTCCGCCGGGCTGCCTAACAGGAGTCTGCCGACGCGGTCGCCCACGCTGCCGCGTCCGGCCGACAAGGAACTGCCGGTCACCTCGAGCGCCTCGCCGTCAACGGCTCCGGCACCGGCTCGGCGCGAGGCGAGCGAGCCGCCGCCCCCGCCGCTCGGCGCGCCGTCGGGCTCTGCGGTCGGCTCCGGCCCTCTCACCCTGAGCGTCTCCGACTTTCCCTACGCCTACTACATCCGGCAGATTCAGCAGAAGATCCAGGAGAGGTGGCATGGGCGGGCCATTCCCGGACAGCAGCCCTCCGTCGTTTTCGAGATCCGGCGCGACGGCAGGCTCAACGTGGTGGCCATCGACAGGACCTCGGGCAATGCGTACTACGACCAGGTCGCGCTCCGGGCGATCAACGACGCGAGCCCGTTCCCGCCCCTTCCCGACGACTTCAGGAAGGCCGTGCTGAGAATCGGCCTGCAGTTCGTCTTCGATCCAACAGGGGGATAGCTGGTGAGACGCGTCGCCGCCGTTGTTCTCGCGCTCGTGATCGTCACGGCCCTCGGGCTCTGGGCGCCGCCGCCCGCGGTGCGCGGGCAGGCCGTCGACGTCTACATCAACGTCACCGGTGGTGACCGGAGCAGGAAGCTCAACATCGCAATTCCCGAGTTCACCGTCGTGGCGGGGACGGACACCGCGCTCGCGAAACTCCTCGCTTCGGTGGTCGGCAACGACCTCACGCTCTCCGGGCTCTTCAGCGTCGTCGCCGCGTCGGGCGCCATCCCCGCCAACAATCCCGCGGCGCTCGGACAGACGTGGAGCGCGTTCGCCGCCGCCGGCGCCCACGCGGGCGTGCACGGGCTTCTGGGGATCCGCGGCGAGCGCCTCGAGGCCGAGATGCGCCTCTACGATCTCACGACGCCGGAGTACCGCCTGATCGCGTCGAGGAAATTCGAGGTCGCCGCGCCGCAGTCGCGGCGCCTCGCGCACAAGATCGCCGACGAGATCGTGCTCCAGTTCACCGGCGAGTCGGGGGTCGCGGACACGAAGCTCGCGTACGTGGTGGGGCCGCCCGGAGCCAAGGAAATCGTCGTCGCCGACTACGACGGAGCGGGCGCGACCGCGGTGACCCGCAACGGATCGATCAACCTCTCGCCCGTCTGGAGCCCTGACGCGCGGTCGATCGCCTTCACCTCGTTCATGAACGGCTACCCTGACCTCTTCCGTCTCTTTCCCTTCGAGCGGCAGCGGCCCGTGCAGACTCTCGCCTCGTTCGTGGGGATCAACTCGTCCCCGGGTTGGAGCCCCGACGGTCGCTTCCTCGCGCTGACGCTCTCGAAGGACGGAAACCCGGAGATCTACGTGCTCACGGTGGCGACCGGAGTCCTCCAGCGCCTCACGCGACACGCCGGGATCGACACGGAGCCCGCGTGGGCGCCGACGGGCCAGCAGATCGCGTTCGTCTCGGACCGCGCGGGACAGCCGAGGATCTTCGTGATGGACCGGGACGGCGCGAACGTGCGTCAGATCACCACGAGCGGCTTTCACACGCAGCCCCGGTGGTCCCCGAAAGGCGACTCCATCGTCTACACGCAGCGAGCGGGAACGCACGACCTCTGGGCCATCAGCCCGAGCGGCTCCACCCCGCGCCCGCTCACGAGCGGCCAGGGAGACAATGAGAGCGCCGCCTGGGCTCCCGACGGACGCCATCTCGCGTTCCAGTCCAACCGCAACGGCCGATGGCAGGTGTTCGTCATGTCGGTCGACGATTTGACGACGACACGGGTCACGCAGGGCACGACCGAAGCCACAAGTCCCTCATGGTCGCCGCGTCTGCCGTGATAGGATTAAAACCCGTACGGTGGCCCTCAGGGCCGAAGCCAAAGGAGGCATCATGGTGACACGCGCTGGGCACGCCACAGTGATGTCGCTGCTCCTGGTGGGGCTGATCATCAGCGGTTGCGCGAAGCAGCCCGCGACGACGGCGGCGACCGCGGCGCCGGCGCCGGCACCGGCGCCCCGAGCCGCGGCTCCTGGGCCCGCGCCGACGGCCGCCGCCCCGGCGGAGAGCGGTGCGGCGGCGACGGCGGCCCCCGCCTCGACCGCACGGCCGTCACTGAAAGAGTTCACCGCCGTCGCCGCTCTGAAGGACGTCTTCTTCGAGTTCGACAAGTACGACATCCGGGCCGAGGACGCGAAGACCCTCGATGCCAACGCCACCTGGTTGAAGTCGAACGCCGAGAACCTCGTACTCATCGAAGGACACTGCGACGAGCGCGGCACCAACGAGTACAACCTGGCGCTCGGCGAGCGTCGCGCAAAAGCGGCGATGAATTACCTCGTCTCCCAGGGCGTCCAGGCAAACCGCATCACCATCATCAGCTACGGCGAGGAGCGGCCGCTTTGCAACGAGAAGAACGAGTCGTGCTGGAGCAAGAATCGCCGCGCGCATTTCCTCGTCAAGCCGCGCTGAGCCCGCGTGAGGTCCTGCCGGGGAGGAGATCCATCCTCCTCCTCGGCGTCGTCGTGTTGCTCGCCGGCTGCGCGGAGGTCCAGGAAGTCACCGGCGTCGCAACTCAGCAGGACATTCTCCAGCTTCGCCAGGACGTGGCGGCGGCGCAGCAAGCCGCCCAGCGCGCCAAGGCCGACGGGGAGGCCCTCTCAGCGCAGCTCAAGCGCCGCTCGCCCGAGCAGACGGGAGAGAGCGAGCGGCAGGTCGCGGCGCTCACCCGTCAGGTCGACAGCCTCAGTGAAACGATGACAACGCTCACGGGGCGAGTGGAGGATCTCGGAGCGCGACTGGACGCGATGAGCCGCCAGCTTCGCGGGACGGGCCCGGTGCCCACCCCTTCGGCGCCGCGGCCCCCGGGCGCCCCGCCGACGCCGGGCGCCGCACCCGGAGCACCTCCTGGTCCGGTCGTGGCAGCGCCCTCGCGGCCGACGACAGGCTCGCTGCAGCCACAGGACATCTACCAGGCCGCCTACATCGATTTCAGCAAGGGTAGCTACTCGCTCGCGATCGCGGGGTTCCGCGAGTTCCTGCGGCGCTACCCGGAACACGAGTTGGCCGGGAGCGCCCAGTACTGGATTGGTGAGGCATACCTCTCGCTGGCACGCGGGTTCACCGATTCCGCTCAGGGCGACAAGGCGTCCGAGTCGCTCGAGCAGGCTGTGCAGGAGTTCAAGAAGGTGCTCGCGAACTATCCGCGAGCGGAGAAAGTCCCGACGGCGCTCTACAAGGAAGCGCTCGCGTTGATCGACCTCAAGCAGCCCGGGCTCGCCCAGGCCCGCCTCCAGTATCTCGTCGACAACTTCCCCCGAGCCGAGGAGATATCGCTCGCACGAGAGCGTCTGGCCGCACTGAAGACCCGCTAATCCCGTCGGCCGACCGGGAAGAGTCCACAGTCTCGAGAAAGGCTGACTGGGCCCGGTGGCCGAGGGTGGTGGGTCCGCCTGAGCCCCGTGTAGTCAGGGTTGACTGAACCGCTTTACCCAAGGCAGGATCTCGCGCGCTGTGAGCTAGCGGGGCTCAGGCGGACTCACCACCCTCGGCCGCCGGGCCCAGTCAGTCGGAGGGTTCGTCGAGGCCGAGAACCCATACGACCGTCACGTCCTTCTCGTGGGTCGAATAGACCATGACGGTGCCGCGCGGATCTTCTGTGTGGGCCGAGCTGACGACGACGGAGGGATCGGGGGTGAGCAGGCCAGGCAGCGTCTGCCAGAACGTCAGCGACACCAGGCCCACGACTGCCACCGCACCGCCCAGCGCCCATCGGGGCCGCCACCACCTCCCCTGAGCGGCGACAGGCGGCGACTCACGGCGACCGGCGTCCTCGATGCCCCGGATGATTCCTGGCCAGAAACCGGTCCAGTCGGGTGCGACCCGGCTCCGGCCTGAGCTCAAGGTCCGCTGGAGCAGAGCCCGCATCTTTCGAAGCGCCTCGGCTTCCCGCTGACAGGTGCTGCACCCGGTCAAATGTCTGGCTGTGGACTGTGCGGTCGCGCCCTCGAGAGCCCCATCGAGGTAGGCGCCGATCCGGCGGCGGGTCCGGAAACAGGTCAACACGACCATTGGACGGCCCCGCCTACGGCCCGTATTCTCATGGCGGAATGATACCCGAACAGCCGGTGACGCTGGCCCTGGGAGCTGACCTGAGCCTCGAGGCTCGCCTGGCTCTGCCGGACTCCCCGAACGCCGGAGTCGTGATCTGCCATCCCCATCCACTCTATGGCGGCGACATGGACAACCCCGTCGTCGTGCGCGTCCAGGAGGTGTGCGCGGGGCTGGGTCTGGCCACTCTGCGCTTCAACTTTCGCGGGGTGGGCGGCTCGGGCGGCACCCACGGTGGCGGCGCCGGCGAGCAGGAGGACGCGACGGCGGCACTCGATACCCTCGCGAAGGCGGTGGGCGGAGCGCCGCTCGCGATCGCGGGATACTCGTTCGGCGCCTGGATCGCCGCGCTCGTCGGCTGCCGCGACGCACGAACGGCGGGGCTGGCGTTGATCGCGCCGCCGCTCGCCATGTACGACTTCGGCTGCCTCGAGGGAACGCGCGCGCCGACGCTGATGGTCGGGGGCACCGCGGATCCCTACTGCCCGGCCGGTGATTTTGCGCGGCTCACCGCACGGTTCCCGTGGGTCAGCGCGATTGCCATCGAGGGCGCAGATCATTTCTTCTTCGGCAAGCTCTTCCCGCTCGGTCAGGCGGTTGCGGAATGGGCGCAGCGGCTCCCCCGGGAGCGCGCGGCCCGCTAGCTTCGCGGAAGCTGGCGAGGCGTCGCGTTGCCGGCCGAGAGGATGATGCGCACGCCTTCCTCGACGGCCAGCCCGGTTTGGAGCACCTCATCGCGCGGGACGAGCACCACGTCGCCGAGATAAAGGTTGTTCGTCGGGATGAAGAGGGTCACCATCTCGCGCTTACCGTGCGGGGTGTCCACGAGGACGTGGCTCGTGACGAACGCGAAGGCGTACTCGCCCTGGCGCGGGTGCTCGACGAGCACGACCGCCCCAAACGCGCTTCGCCGCTCGGGCGAGAAGGAATCGATGAGCATCTTGACCGACGGATAGAGCCGCCGGTAGATCGGCACCTTCAGCAGGAGCGTGTCGCCCCAGGCGAGCACGCGACGGCCGACCACGTTCCGCGCGATCGTGCCCATGACCAGGATGATGCCGACGGCGGTCAGGAACCCGAGCCCCGGGATGGGGCGGCCCAGCATCTTCTGGTACATCGGGGCGAAGACGTCGTCGATCCGGCTCCAAAAAATCCAGAGTAGCCACCCCGTGAGGAAGACGGGAACCGTGACGAAGAAGCCAGCGATGAATCGGACCTTGAGCCAGTTCTTCACGCCGATGGCCATGATTTCTTCGAGGATAGCACCTCGGACCAGTCGCCTCCTCGACATGAATCTCCGCGGGGTGTTCTTCTGCTGTCAGGCGGCCGCCGCGACGTGAGGGCCGCTCCGAGGACTACGGGCGCACGATCCTCCCGCCGCCCATCGCGCGCAAGAAGTCGCCGAGGGAAGCGAAGCGCATGAACGGGTTGCCGCGCTTTTCCTCCCCGATCGTCGACGACGGGCCGCCGTAGTTGTGGCCGGGAAGCAGAATCGTGGAATCGGGCAGCGCGCCCAGGCGCTGCGTGAGCGAGTGGTACATCTCAGCCGGGTCGCTGCCCGGCAGGTCGGTCCGACCGCACGAGCCGATGAAGAGCGTGTCGCCCGACACGAGTCGGCCGTCGATCAAGAAGCACTGGGAGCCCGGCGTATGCCCGGGCGTGTGCATGAAGGTCAACGTCATTCGCCCGACCGTCAGCGTCGCGTGGTTGTCCACCTGCACGAGGTCGGAGCCGAAGCCCTTGAGGAACTCGCGCTCCGCCTTGTGGACGTAGACCTTCGCCTTCACGCGCTCCAGCAGGTCCTCGACGCCCGGAACGCGTCCGGGCATACCCCAGGGCTCGAGGCTGCCGCCCACGTGATCCTGGTGGGTGTGCGTGATGAGCGCACCCGTGATCGTCATGCCTCGAGCCTGGGCGGTCTCGACGATCGTGTCGATCTCCCACGCCGGGTCGACGACCACGCACTCGCGCGCCTGCGGGTCGCCGATGAGATAGACGAAGTTCTGCATCGGCCCCAGTTCCATCTGCTCGAGGTAGATGGTGTCGTTGGACACGGTCTCCATCCTACCGCAGGGGCGGCGACCACGCTAGAATGACACTCCGCATGCGCGTTTCGCTCGGTCGCCCGGCATGCCTTGCCGCGCTCGCCCTGGCCGCGACCTCATGCACGTTCCCGGTCGAGGGACAATTCGCCGGCCGTTCGCTGGCCGACCGCGCCGACCCGACGCGTACGATCGTGCTGATCTACAACCACGGCTTCTCGCGGGACACGGCGGGCACCTACAAGCCCGGTGTGCCACCGATTCTCCAGCTCGCGGTCGATCGGAATCCCGACGTCGTCCTCTTCTCGCAGGTGCGGAATGCCTCCCGTCTCGAGCGCACCCACCACAGCGACTACATCGAGTCCGCGGTCGAGCTCTTCCGGCGGCGCGACGGGGTACCGCTGGAGAACATCATCCTGGTGGGCCAGAGCTGCGGCGGGTGGGGATCCCTGCAGGCGGCCGCGTTCGTCTATCCGGGCGTCGGAGGCGTCCTCGCCTTCGCGCCCGCTTGCCACGGCCAGCTCCCCCACTCGAGCGCGGTCAAACGGGCGCGCGAGTCCGAGATCGCTCAGCTTGCCGAGCGCGCCCGTTTCCCGGGCGCCATCTTCCTCTACGAGGGCGATTCCTACTACGACCTCGCCGACTGGGAGGGCTTCGAGACCCGAGGGTGGCGGGCGCCCGATCTCAAGCTCGAGCGCCTCGCCCGCGGGCGGGTGCTCGAGGTCTGCTCCCGCTGTGGGCGCGACAGCCACGGCGCCATGTCGGACGCCCGGTTCGGGGCCGCGTTCTTCGCGTCTCACGTGCAGCCGCTCATCGATCGGGTGCGCGAGCGCATCCGAGCGCGGTCCGAACGATGATCGCGGTAGAATGGCGGACTTCACCTTCAAGGCGTGCGACCGGTTGTATGCGCGGGACGAGAGGACCGGCTTCCAGTCGGTGAAGAACGTCTGGATCGAGATGGGCTGGGACGCGGACGCGATCTGGCGGGACAGCGTCGCCCACTCCCAGACGACGAAGTCGTTCAACAGCTTCCTCTTCCAGGACAACCTGATGCCGCGTCTGCAGCGGCTCGGGCTCGTCTCGGACCGGATCGCGCCGCGCTACCGGGAGCTGGGCCTGCTGGCCTGATCAGCCCTTGAAGTCGTCGGGGACTTTCGGCGGCTCGCCGAGCTGCTTCGCGTCGACCGCATAGATCGCCGGCGCCGCTTTCAGCTTGACCCAGGCGCGCTCGCCGTCGCGCTTGCCGACCAGCATTGCGGCGAGCTCGGCGCCGTCCGCTTTCAGCAGCGTCACCTCGAGCGTCGGCGCGTCGAGGCCGTACCGGGCGGGCTCGTCGCCGGTGGGCGTGGCGATCGATTTCCACTTCAGCGCGCGGAGCGCGTAGAGCAGGTTGTCCACCGTGGCGGCCTTTGCCGAGCCCCGCCCGCCCTCGACCAGCTTCCAGTCGACGTCGCCGCTGCGCTCGACCACGACGGTCTGACCGCCGGCGCGCACCCGCATGCGCTTGATGTCCTTCGGCTCGAGCCCGGGCAGTAGAACGCGGTCGCGCAGGTCGTCGACGGACCGGCCGAGCTCCTCGAGCACCTTGCCGTCGACAAGCACCACCGGGCCCCGGCCCGCCAGCCCCGCGTACGCGGTCGGTGCGCCGCCCCGGCGCTCCGGCGAGGGCGCCAGGAGGAGCGTCCGGGGGGCCGGCGCTCCCTGCTCGCTGATGGTCACGCGCACAGTGGGCTTCGCGAGATAGCGTGGGACGCCGGCGGCGTCCTCGCTGAGGAAGGCCTGCGCGCGGAGCTCGCGCAGCTTGAACAGCACGGCGCCCGCCTCGACCTGGTCGGCCGGCAGCGCCTCGGGCGCGGTGATCTTCCAGCGCCCGTTCTCCTGCGCGAGCGTGACCGCGCCCTTCGGGCTCTCGATCTCGAGCCGCGTCACCTTGTCGCGCTCGACCTCGACGACCGTCTTGTCGCGGAGCACCGCAACGTTCTTCGGTACGGCCGCCCACGTCTCGTCCGGGATCACCACCACCGCCGACTCGCCGGCCCGCATCGCGTAGACGCCCTTCTTGGCCGGGTCTCCGCGCCCGAAGAGCAGCGTCTTCGTCGCCCGGTCCTTGTCGCGGCCCGTGTGGATCGACACCTGGACGGGCCGGTCGAGCCCGAACGGTTCGAGCGAGCGCGGCGCCTCGGCCACGAACTCCTTCACGCGCGCGGCGCGGAGCTTCTCGAGGAAGTCGCGTAGCGTATCGCCGTCCGCCGGCAGCGCGCGCGGGCGGGTCAGCTTCCAGCGGCCGTCGGCTTGCTCGACGGCGATCGTGTCGTCGCGCGTGATGATCTCGAGCGCCGTGACGTCCTTCTGGTCGAACGCGAGCACGGCCTTGTCACGGAAGTCGGCGAGCGGCCGGGTCGTGTCTCTCAAGACGGAATCCCCGACCACGAACACTGCGGGCTTGCCCGCCTCGCGCGCGTACACCCACACCCCGGTGGGGTTCTTGGCCCCGAGGACCAGCCCGAGCTGCTTGCCGTCCTTGAGGCGAAGCGTGACCTCGGCTGCCGGCTTGTCGAGACCGAAATCGCCGAGCGCGGTCGGGGCCGACTCGATTTCGCGGTCCATCCGGGCGGTGATGACCGAGGTCACCGTCTCGTCGATGGGCCCGCGGTCGCCGCGCGCCTTCACCGGCTCGAGGATCTGCCAGCCGTCGCCCTCACGCTTGAGCTTGACGACGGAATCGGGCCGCTTGATCTCGACCTCCGTGACGTCGGCCGGCTCGGCCGTGAAAACTCGACCCTTGCGGCCCTCCGTCTTCTCCCGTTCCGGACCCAGCCGGAGTTCGTAGACGTAATAGAAGGCGCCGAGCGCGATCAGGATGGCGGCCAGGACCGCGGTCGTCTGCCAGCGCATGACCGGCTGGCTAGTTCGCCGCGCGGCGGCGGACGACGGCGACGATTCCGCCGACGAGCACGAGCGCCGGCAGGACCACGACCGGCAGCAGGAAGACGGCCTGCGCCTGGTTCGAGCTCATGAAGACCGGGGTCTGCTTCACGTCCTTGGGGCGAATCGAGATCTGGTCTTCCTCCTCGGCCAGCCAGCTCACGGTGTTGAGGAAGAAGTCGCGGTTGCCCTGGATGTTGAGGAACTGGTTCGCGGCAATGTTGGACGTGCCGTACACGACGATGCGGGCTTTGTCGATCGTCGCGACCGCCGCGACGATGAGCGGCCCCTTCAGATCTTGTGCATCGGGCTGGGCCACGCCGCGCTGGAGATCCGCGCGGTTGGTCTCCCCCCAGCTCTCTGCACTGGTGCGCGCGAGCCCCTGGACGTTGACGCCTTTGGGCGGAGTCTTGAGCGCGGTGATCGACCGCGTGAGCGGGAAGAGGGTGCTGATCCCGCTCATGTCACGCGTGATCGGATGGGACTCGTACTGCTGGACGATCGGCACCTCGGGTCCGATGCCGAAGAGACGTCCGATCGGGTTCTGTTCTACGACGAGGTCGTCGTCGAGCTGGAACCCGTACTTCACCAGGTACTTCTTGAGCCCCTCGTTCTGGAACGGGTTCGCCATGGCCAAGACTTTGCCGCCGCGGCCCAGGTACGCATCGATGGCCTCGAGCTCCGGCGGAAACAGGTCGTTGCGCGGCCCGGCGAGGATGACGACCACGGAGTCGTCCGGCACCTTGCCCGCGCGCGCGAGGACCAGGGGCTTGACGTCGTAGTTGGCCTTCTCCATCGCGGATTTCGCCTCACTGAACCCCGGGCGGTCGGTGTTCCCGAGCTCGGCCTCGCCGTGCCCCTGGACCACGTAGACAACACGCTTACCCTCACGGGTGACCTTCACGAGCCCGTTCGTCAGCTTCTCTTCCTCGGCGTCGAGCACCTTTTCCGACTTCGCCTTGGTCTCGAGCACGATCGTCCCGTACGACTCGACGCCATAGCGGCGCGCGAGGCCGGGCTCTCGGTCGGGGTCCACGCTCTTCCACGTGAGCTTCCCGTTCGAGTAGCGCGCGTACTGCTTGAGCAGGTCCTCGGCCACGCGTTTGCCGGGCTGGTCGCTGCGGTAGAAGGCGACCGCGTTCACCTCGGTCTTGAGGCCGCCGAGCAGCTGCACGGTCTGGGGCGAGAGGCTGAACCGCTTGTTCTCGGTGAGGTCCAGGCGCGCGCTATGCCGGAACGAGAGCGCCTGGACGACGACCGTCGCACCCAGCACGAGCGCCACCGCCACCGCCGTGTTGACGCCGTAACGCATCGTCCGGCGGCCGACGAGGCCGCGGAAGTCGTCGATCCGGGCCAGCAAGGACGCCAGGACCAGCAGCACGCCCGCCGCGACGAGCGTCCACCGGAACCGCATCCAGTCCGGTCGCAGGAACGGCAGGATCGCCGCGACCACCAGCACGGCGAGGCCGGCGTAGCCGCCCCAATCGAGCAGCCTCCGGATCATCCCTTCCATCGCCGCGCCTCGAGGGAACGGAGCGTCAGGAACAGGGCCAGCACGGTGAAGTTGAGGTAATAGAGGATGTCCTTGGTGTCCAGGACGCCCTTCGCGAAGCTCTCGTTGTGCTCGAGGATCGACAGGAACTGCAGCACCTTCCCCGTCGTCCCGCCGGCGTAGTCCGCGCTCCAGCCGAGGATCCAGAAGATGAGGAGGACTCCGAACGTGGTGATCGAAGCGACGATCTGATTCTCGGTCAGCGACGAGGCGAACACGCCGACGGCGATGAACGTCGCGCCCATGAGCAAGAGGCCGAGGTAGCCCGTGAGCACCGGACCCCACTCGAGCCGCGCGAAGTACATCACGATCCCCGGGTAGAGCACGGTGAGCCCGATCATGATCGCGTAGAGCGCGAGGGCCGACAGATATTTCCCGGCGAGCACGGCGCCGTCGCGCACCGGGTAGGTGAGCAGCAGCTCGATCGTGCCCGAGCGCCGCTCCTCGGCGAAGAGCCGCATCGTCACGAGCGGCAAGAGCAGCAGCAGGATGACGCTGATATTCGAGAAGAGCGGCCGCATGACGCTGTCGGTGACGTTCAGGTCACGCCCCATCGCCGGGTTCATCGCCGACTGCATCGAGGCGAGCGTGAAGAACGCGAAGATGGAATAGAAGAAGTAGCCGCCGATCAGGAGGAAGATCGTGAACACCACCCACGCCACCGGCGACGTGAAATAGAGGCGCAGCTCCTTCTTGAAGATCGGCCAGATCCTCATGACCGCGGGTTCTCCCCGGCCTCTCCCGCCGCGGCTTCCTCGCCCGCGACGACCCGGATGAAGACCTCCTCGAGCGTCATCCCCACCCGCTTCAGCTCCAGCAGGTCCCACCGCTGCTGCGCGGCCAGCTGGAAGATTTCCGCGCGCACGTCACGGCCTCGCGCCGCCTCGACCACGTACCGGCCGTCGCCGTTCGTGACCGCCTGGTCCTGCACGGACAGGACACCCGGGATGGCGCGAATCCGGTCGCGAACGGCGGGCGGCGGACCGACGATCTCCACTTCGACCCGCGCGGTCGGAAAGAACTGCTCCACCAGCGCCTCGATGGGGCCCTGGGCGACGATGGCGCCCTTGTTGATGATGATCACGGCGTCGCACAGAATCGAGACTTCCGGGAGGATATGGGTCGACAGGATCACGGTGTGCTGGCCGGCGAGCGCCTTGATGAGCGACCGGATCTCCGTGATCTGCTTCGGGTCGAGGCCGATCGTGGGCTCGTCGAGGATGAGCACCTCCGGATCGCTGACGATCGCCTGCGCCAGGCCCACGCGCTGGCGATATCCCTTCGAGAGCTTCCCGATCAGGCGGTTCTGGACCTCGGTGACCAGGCAGCGGTCCATGACGTCGGCGACCTTCCGCCGCCGCTCCGCCCGCGGGACCCCTTTCACCTCGGCCACGAAGTCGAGGTAGGGCGCGACCCGCATGTCCGTGTACAGCGGCACGCTCTCTGGCAGGTAGCCGATCCGGCGCCGCACCTCCATGGACTCGCGGAACACGTCGTACCCCGCGACCCGCGCCGCACCGCTCGAGGCCGGCATGAAGCAGGCGAGAATGCGCATGGCGGTGGATTTCCCGGCCCCGTTGGGCCCGAGGAAACCCACGATCTGGCCCGGCGCGACGCTGAAGGACACGTCGCGAATCGCGGTGACCAGTCCGTAGTTCTTTGTGAGGTGTTCGACTTCGATCATCGAGGCCGGTTATGGAGTATACAACGACCTACAGATATTGGCCGTAGCGGATCTTCTCGACGACCCCCCGCACGCCCTTGTAGCTGTCGATCGCATCGAGCATGTCCTCGGTGGAGACGGGCGGGGCGCCCGCGCGCTCGGCCTCGCTGCGCACCTTGACCTCGAGGGCGCGCCTGACGATCACGGAGATGTCGGCACCGCTCATCCCGCCCATGACCGGCAGGATCTTGTCGTAGTCGATCTTCGCGAAGAGCGGTCGCCCGGCGTTCTTCTCGGTCCGGACGCGGACCAGCTCCAGGATCTCTTTCTGGGCGCCGGGATCGGGCAGCGGGATCTCGATGAGATGATCCAGGCGCCCCGGCGCGACGAGTGCGGGGTCGAGCGCGTCGGTGTGGGTGGTCGCGGCGACGACGAGGATGCGCGCGGCCGTGCTCAACGCGTCGAGCTTCTCGCAGAGCGCCGCGACCAGCCGGGCGCTCGCCTCCCGCGCCTGGGGCGGCGGAAGCAGATGCTCGAGCGAGAGCGCCTCGGCCTCGTCCAGGAACAGCACCGCCGGTCCCTCGGCCATCGCGATCCGGAGGATCTCCTGGAGCAGATCGCCCGTGTTCGCGCCGAACTTCGAGGTGAGATTCATCAGTTTCAAGTGGTAGAAGATGGCGCTCGACGCCGTGGCGACCGCCTGGGCGAGCTTCGTCTTCCCGGTGCCCGGCGGGCCGTAGAGGAGCACGCCCTTCGGCGGGTCGATGCCCCACTGCCGGTAGAGGTCGGGGTTGCTCAGCGCGAGGGCGAACCCCTTGAGACCCGTCTTGGCCTGCCGGAGCCCGCCGACGTCGTCGAAGGTGACCGTCGACCGCATCTTCGTCTCGACCCGACCGGTGAGATCGCCGAACTTCTCGCCGAGCTTGGCAAAGACGTCCTCCAGACGCCGCTGAAGCGCCCATTCCTGGTCGTTCCGCTCCGGCTCGGCCATATCGTCAGATCGACGGGCGGCGTGGCGGCGCGCTGCTGCCGGCCTTGTCGAAGACTCGCTCCTCCACGAGGACCGGCACCTTCGCGCGGATCGCCAGGGCGATCGCGTCCGACGGGCGCGCGTCGAGCTGGAGCTCCGGCCCGCCGGCATTGAGATAGACGATCGCGTAGAAGATGTCGTCGCGCAGGTCGGTGATCACGACGCGCGTGAGCGTCACGTTGAGCCGACCGAAGAGCGTCAGGAACAGATCGTGGGTGAGGGGCCGGGGCGGCGTCACGCCCTGAAGCGGGACGGCGATCCCGGTGGCCTCGGCCAGCCCGATAGCAAGCGCGACGGAGCGCTTGTCGCGCTTGCCCTGGAGCAGGACGGTCGGCTGCTGCGTGCTCTGGTCGACCATGACCGCGACCACGTCCACCTCCTGCGCGCCCGTCGGCTTCGGCGGCACGGCCTCCGGCCGATCCGGGGCCAGATCCGCTGGGTGGGGGACGCCGAGCACTGCAAGCATCAGCAGCGCGGTCACGCCGATCCGGGCGCTCGTGTTCATGCCGGCTCCTGTCCGCGAAACAGTGGGGCCAGTATAGCGCCGCCCGTCAGGCGACGCGACGGTCGGTCAGCGACATGCTGAGCGCAGAGCCGAGCAGCAGCAGCGACGCCAGTATGGTCCACATGAACGCGTAGCCGATGCCGTGCGTGATGTAGCCGAACGCGAACGAGCCCGCCGTCTGGCCGACCAGGAAGACCGCGCCGAACATGGCGACGATCACGCCGCGCCGCGTCTGCGGCGCGTGGTCCGTCACCAGCGCCGCCAGGCCCGGGTAGAGAAGACCGTGCGCGCCGCCCGACATCAGCCCGGCGACGAAGAGCACCGGGACGACCGGCGTGAGGCTCGTGCGGCTGACGAGGAAGCCCAGCAGGGCCAGCAGCGCGACCGCGCCGGTCTGCACGAGCATCGACGGGACGATCACTGCCCGGCGGCCGTGCGTGTCGATCAGCCGCCCGCCGAATACCCGCACGCCGATCGCGGCGAGGGCGAACGCGGTGTAGAAGAGCGCCAGGGTCTCCACGCCGAGGCTGTCGGCGAAGGTCGGTAAAAAGACGAAGATCGTGCCGGCGCCGAGACCGAAGAAGAGCGTCACCGCCATGTGGCGATGGCGGAGCTCGTCTAACCCGCCACGCTCCCACAGAGAGCCGGCCACCGGCAGCGGCCCGCCCGGACGCCCGCCCGGCAGCCGCCAGACGAACACGGCCGCCACCATGGCCAGGACGGCGGCCAGCCCGAAGAGCGGGCGAAATCCCATCCGGCGAATCACCCACTCGCCGATCAGCGGCGCGACGGCGGTCGCCACGAGCCCCGCGACGCCGTAGATCCCGAGCGCCCAGCCCCGGTGCGCGGGCGGGGTCAGGTCGAGAACGTACGAGTAGTTCGCCACGAAGAAGGCCGAGAAGCCGACGCCCTGGAGCGCGCGCACGAAGGCGAGCATCGGGATCGACGGCGCGCCGGCCGCCAGGAGCGCCGAGACGGTGACGATGCCGGCGCCCAGGAGCATGAAGAACCGACGTCCGAGCGCATCGACCCACGGGCCGACGAGCGGCTGGCACAGGATCCCCACCGCGTTGTACAGACCCATGACGATGCCGATCTCGATTTCCGTCCCGCCGGCGCCCTCGATATAGAGCGGCAGGAGGATGAAGCAATTCAGGCTGAAGAAGAAAAAGAAGTTGGTGATCGTCGCCCGTACGAATGCCTTGTCGGCTAGAATGGGCGACGACACTCGAAAATTATCGCATGACCACGATAGACGCCACGCTTCGCCGTGCCCTCGAGGTGAGCGGCCGCGATCTGATCCTGACGCTCGATCCCGCGCTGCAGGGCCTCCCCGAAACCGCTCACGGCGGCTCGGTGCTCGCCGTGTTCGATGCGCTGGCGGACGCGTCGGCGCCGCGTGAGGTATCCGGCATCTATCGCCGGCGCGTCCCGCTCGGCATGCCGCTCACGCTCCTCCGCACCCGCGCCGATTCGACGGAGACGTTCGTCCTGTCCGATCCTGCCGGCAGTGTCCTCGTCGATGGTCGTGTCGCGCTCCTGGCCGCGGATCCCGACGATCTCGCGCCCAGTCGGGCGGGTGGGGGTGGGGCGGCCCACGACGACGCGCGCCGGTATCCGCTACCCATCTCGCGCACGTGCTTTGCGTGCGGGACCGACAACGCGCTGGGGCTCCGCGTTCAGCTCGAGTTCGACGCCGAAACGGTCCGGGGGACGTGGGAGCCGCGCGCGTCCTTCCGGAGGGACGACGGCTCGCTCGCTCCCGCGGCGCTGACGACGCTGCTCGACGAGGCCGCGTTCTGGCTCGGCGCCCTCGCCACCGGCGAGTCGGGCATGACGACCGAGCTCCGCGTGTCACTCCACCGCCCCGCGCAGTTTGCGGCGCCCGTCACCGTGACCGGCGCTCGCGGGGCGGTCCACCAGCGCGGCGACGACGCGCGCTACTGGGAGACCGACGTGGTGGCACGCGCCGACGGCGAGGTCGTCGCGACGGCGCGGATCACGTACGTCGCCGTGCGCGGCGCGGCGCGCCGCCTCGTCACCGGGATGCTCGCGATGAACGATCCGGCATGCGTGCGGCGCGTGTTCCCCGCCTATACGTGCTGACGCCTCGATGGTCGGCGCCCGCGCGGCCGGGCTCGTCGTTCCGGCGGCGCTGGCTGACGGGCGCGATCCTGGACGCGACGTGGGCCCACCTCGAGGCCGGAGGCGTGCGGATCTATCCTGAAGCGGGCTATCGGACGGCATTCGGCGTATGTTTGGCACTGGCGGCTGGCTCGCTGGTGATGACCCTTCTCGTGACCGAGACGCGTTGCCGCAACATATGGAGGCGTGCAACTCACTGAGGCGAGTAAGAAGGAGACGTGCGATGGCCAAGACCACCCAGCTCGTCCTGTCGCTCAAGTCCAAGCCCGGCGTTCTGGCCGGCATCAGCCGCGCACTGTCCGATGCCCGCGTCAACATCCTCTCCCTCTCGGCCGCCGAGGTGAAAGGGCGCGGAAAGATCCGCATGACCGTGAACAACCCGGTCGTGGCCAAGCGGGCGCTGCGAAAGGCGCGCGTTCGCTTCGTCGAGGAGGTGGCGTTCGCCAAGCGGCTCCGGAACAAGCCCGGGGCGCTCGCGCGGATCGTCGAGAAGCTGGCGCGTGGCCGGGTCAACATCAGGTCCGCCTACGCGACGACCACCGGCCGCGGCGGCGCGACGGTCGTGCTCACGGTTTCGAACGCCGCGAAGGCGCGCAAGCTTATCGGCGCCTAGCAGCCGGAGCCGGCCGGCGGCGGGAGGGGGAGGCGCGATCGGGGTCGAGAGAACCACGCGGCACGCTTGCGCTGCCCCGCGGCGCCTGGGCTCCATCTGGGCGCGCGGCGCCCGCCGTCGCGTGGTGGGAACGGGTCCCTACGACCCCGACCGCGCCTCCCTCGCCCGCCGCCGGCCGACCCCCGTCTGTCGTCGGGTGTGAGGTTTCCCGTCGGATTTGGGTCGGTCAGCGGAGGGGGTGGAAGAAGGTGCGGATGTCGGCGGCGAGGGCTTCGGGTTCTTCGAGGGCGGCGAAGTGGCCGCCGGCCGGCATCGGGGTCCAGCGCTGGATGTTGTAGGTCCGTTCGGCCCAGGCGCGGGGCGGGAGCAGGATTTCGCGGGGGAACGCGGCGTAGGCCGTCGGCACCGTCACGCGCTTGCCGTCGGGAATCGGCCACGGCCGGTGGAAGCGCGCGTAGTACGGCCAGAACGAGGAGTTGATCGCGCCGGTGATCCAGTAGAGCATCACGTTGGTCAGGAGCGTGTCCTTCGAGAAGCGTCGCTCGACCTCGCCGCCGCAATCGCTCCACGTCCGGAACTTCTCGACGATCCACGCGGCCAGCCCGACCGGCGAGTCACTGAGACCGTAGGCGAGCGTCTGCGGCTTCGTGCCCTGGATCCACTGGTAGCCGGTCTCCTCTCGCTGCCAGTGCTGGAGCTGCTGGATGTACGCGCGCTCCTCGTCGGTCGGCGTGTCGGGCAGCGTGGGGTCGCGGCGGACGGCAAGCAGGTTCAGATGAATGCCCGCCAGGCGCTCGGGGTACTGGAAGCCGAGCCGCGAGGTGATGAAGGCGCCCCAGTCGCCGCCCTGGGCGGCGAAGCGGCGATAGCCCAGGACGTCGGTCATCAGTCGCGCGAAGACGTCGGCGATCTCCTCCACGCCGAAGCGCGGCTGATTCGGGCGGAAGGAGAATCCGTAGCCCGGCAGCGACGGCGCGACGACGGTGAACGCGTCCGCCGGGTCGCCGCCGAAGCGCGCCGGGTCGGTCAGCATCGGGATCAGCCGCTCGAACTCCACGATCGAGCCCGGCCAACCGTGCGAGAGCAGGAGCGGCAGCGGCGCCGGACCGACGCCGGGCTCGTGGATGAAGTGGAGCTCGATCTCACCCAGCTCGACCGTGAACTGACGGAATCGGTTGAGTCGCGCCTCGTGAGCGCGCCAGTCGTAGCGCGCGCGCCAGTGCTCGACCAGTTCCTTCATGTAGGCGACGCTCGTGCCGTAGCGCCAACCCGCGTCCGGCGGCTCGTCGGGCCAGCGCACGCGCTCGAGTCGGGCGCGCAGGTCCGCCAGGGCTTCGTCGGGCACCTTGATCGTGAACGGGCGCGGCGTCACGCCGGCTTCCCTGCGCTCTGCTTCGCCGCGTCGATCCACGCCTGCCAGGCCTCGGGTGCCAGGCCGATCGCCACGCGAGAGCCGCACCGCACGAGCGGCGTCCGGAGCAGGCGCGGCTCGCCGACCGCGCGCTCGAGCAACCGCTCGGGCGAGTCGCCGGCGACGCGGAGGCCGAGCGCCTTGAAGCGCGGGCTCTCGCGGTCGATCAGCGCACTGGCGCCGAACTTCTCGGCGAAGCGCCGGAGCTCGCCGCGCGCCGCCGGGCGCTCCTTCAGGTCGACGAAGTGCACGGAGACGCCGCGCTCCTTGAAGAAGCGCTGCGCCTTGCGCGTGTCCTGGCAGTCGGTGAAGCCGAAGACCTGGGCCTGGATGGTGGTCATGAGCCTGAGAGCGACGCGAGCCGGCTCCGGAGCTCGTGCCAGGCGCTCTCCGGGACGGTCTGCGCGCCCGGGTGGTTCGCCCGGCTGATCTGCGGGCCGTGGAAGTCGGACCCGCCCGTCGCAACGAGCCCGAGCCGCGCACACATCTCGCGGTACGTGGTCGTCTGGAGCGTCGAGTGCTCGGGATAGTACGTCTCGATCCCGAGCAGCCCGGCCTCGACCAGCTCGGGAATCAGCGCGTCGCGGTTCGCGAGCCCCGGGTGGGCCAGCACCGGCACGCCGCGCGCGCGGCGTATGACGCGCACCGCCTCGACGGGCGTGAGCCGCTTGCGCGGGACGTTCGCAGGGCCGCTCGTCGCGAGGTACCGGTCGAACGCCTCGCGCACCGACTTCACGTAGCCGCGGTCGACCATCACCTGAGCCACGTGCGGGCGGCCGGCCGACCCTTCCTTCACGAGGGCGAACACCTCGGCGGCGTCGATCGGCATGCCGAGCTCCGCCAGCCGCGCGGCGATCCGATGGATGCGGCGGCGACGCTCCTCGCGCTGCGCACCGAGGAACTCCTGGAACCACTCCGCCTCCCAGTCGAGGCAGTAGCCGAGCACATGGATCTCGGCGCCCGGCACGTCGCAGTTGATCTCGAGGCCGGGCACGATCTCGAGCGGCGGGAGCTTTCGCGCCTCGTCCATCGCCTCGTGGAGGCCCTCGGTGGAGTCGTGGTCGGTCACCGCGAGGACGCGCACGCCGTGCCGCGCCGCGAGGCGCACCAGCTCGCGGGGCGCCAGCGTTCCGTCGGACGCGGTCGTGTGCGAGTGCAGGTCGACCGCGCCGCCCACCGCTATTCCCCGAGGTAGGTCAGCACCGTCCGCACGGCGTACCCGGTGCCGCCCTTCGGGGCCAGGGGCAGATCCTTTTCGGTGAAGGCCGGGCCGGCGATGTCCAGGTGCGCCCACGGCGTCTTGCCCGCGAATTCCTTCAAGAACAGCCCCGCCGTGATCGCGCCGCCGCCGCGCGGTCCGACGTTGTTGAGGTCCGCCACGTCGCTCTTGAGATTCTCGCGGTACTCGTCGATCAGCGGGAGCTGCCAGAGCCGCTCGCCCGCGGCGTCCG